>Ga0307375_10001723_pt1 | contig 23461 bp, 17 predicted proteins | sample TR1MG_FD_202531 | JGI IMG/M metagenome (GOLD analysis project Ga0307375, IMG submission 202531) | Soil microbial communities from Risofladan, Vaasa, Finland - TR-1 | ecosystem: Environmental > Terrestrial > Soil > Coastal area > Acid sulfate soil | place: Finland: Risofladan, Vaasa | collected...
TACCTAGCAATCTCAAGTTGCTCACGGGTTTCCTCTTTTGGTTGTCGATTAGCGTCAACAACCGAGAGGAGACCCGTGTTTACCCTCCATTGCAAGCCCTTGTACACCCCGACAGACATCGACCCCACCCAACGCCTATCCACCCTGGCCCGTTTACGTCGCCACACCCACCCGACCTACCTGATTATCAAGTCGATACCGTGGGGATAAGTCGGATAGAGCCCAATATTCTTATACCAGACTGACCGCGGTGGCTTGCGTGTCGTTCGACGACAGCTTCTTTAGTAAGCGGGAATTGCGACTGCTGGCCGCCATTGCGGAACGATATCGCAACTGTCTCGGAGGAAATGTCGAACAGCAAAAACGGCTGGAATGATCGCCCGTTGGGCGATAGCGCCGCTCATTGCCGGCCCCATGGCAGGTCACCACCCCCGAACCGCTATGCGGTTCGCGGTGCGTGCAGGGCAACAGCGGGAGCACTGCGGCGCTTATCTTGTAGGGGCGCTGGGCTGGGTGCTGATCAAGCATCCACGGCGCGTCATATATGGAACCGAGTTGGGACCGGTCGGTTGCGAATTCTTGATCACGGACTTATAGGCGCCCGCGGGTTTAAACGATGTGACCCCATCTACCGCTCACCCCATGCCTAAAGCCCAGGCTTGCGCGGTAGATTGGGTCAAGGTTCGCAAGGTCGCTTTCTGAGCGGATCTTACAGATAAGAGAGCCCCTCGCACCCCAGAGGAGAAGCACGATGGTTTACGCCAATACCAGATTCTTCAAGAGAATCCCGCTTGCGGCACACACCAAGAAGACCCCAAAAATCCGCTTTAAGTGGTGGGAAGAAAGCCTATGCGCAAGCCGCATGCCCATCACACTGCCGACCATGGCCAAGAGCGCAAACACAAAGACCAAGGAATAATTGATCGGAATACGGCCTACGTAACCGAGAAAGCCGGACGTGGCGTTTAATGTAACGATCGCAACCGACGCGCCTATCGCTTCATGAATGGACAGACCCGCCAAGAGCACCAAGGAAGGCACAATTAAAAATCCGCCGCCCACCCCCACAAGGCCTGCAAGCACGCCTACTCCCACCCCAATAAACCCAATCCGCATCACACCCCGGGCGCCGATCCGCGACTCTGCGCCTACCGTACTTTGCCGCGCAGGCACTACCGGCATCGGACGCAGCATCTTGAAGGCGGATATATACATGGCGCACGCAAAGATCACCAACTGCGTGACCACCGAGAGGTGGGTCCCCAGGCGCGCGCCCAGATAGGCCCCGGAGACGCTGAACACGCTAAAGATGGCGATAATGGCGAGATTGACGTTTTGGCGCCGCCAGTGCTGAAAGGTCGCCATCGCCGCCGTGATCGCAATCACGCCAAGACTCGTGGCAATGGCCGATTTCGGGGGAAGGTGCGCCAGATACAAAAGCGCCGGGGTCGTTATGATACTGCCCCCGCTCCCAAAGATGCCCAACACCAAACCCATCACGATTCCGGCCACGCCCGAGAGAATATTCACCCTATCTCCTAGTATTAAATTGTTCTATTGAATACTTGAATACAGGAAACGAGGGGCGGGGTCAAGGGGCCAGGGGCCTCATAGTTCCGATCAGAGCGTGCTTGCTTCCTTGAGGCTTAACGGGGGTCGCTGCAAAACAACGGCGAGAAAGGCGCCATAGGGCATCGATGCGGGGAGCGCGACCTCGAGCGCACGAGCCACCCTGCCCCCATCAGGCAGAAAGAGTGCGTAACGTGCATGAATAGCCGTAGGTGCGGGCAGGATACGCGCAAGCCACGTCCTCACCTGGGCCATATCATCCCAACGGGCGCCCCGATAAGCGCCCCGGCCGGCCTTTTGTCGATAAAGGAGGCTATGGCGATGCAAAAGACCCAGAATGATGCCGCGCCGCGCCACCCGCCACATCTCCGCTACCGCCGCCGCCGGATCTGCCATAAAGCAAAGACTCGTGACGGCCGCGCAATAGTCAAAACACGCATCGGCAAACGGAAGGTCCTGCGCATCCCCCTGCACCAAGGGGATATCGCCGGCTTTTTTGCGGGCATAGGCAAGCGCTGCAGACTCCGGATCAAGACCCGTGACCTGAAGGCCCGCCTTCGCAAAACGCCGCGCAAAGTGGCCGGTGCCGGTCCCGACATCCAATAAGGTCGCACGCGGGCTCACCGCGATGAGGCCCAAAAGCAAGGCGAACTCGCGACTTGCTATCCAATGGCCGCGGGGCGTGTCATACCATGCGTCATATTGTTCTAGAGACATCACGAACAAGGCCTCACCCATCCTCCTTATATCGCGGCCAGGGGCGGCCGAAGGCGATTGTGCTAGTATGTGCTAAACCCCACCGTACCCGTTGACTTGCCTATGTCAAATGACGGAAATTTCAAACATGAGCTCTTTTCCGAGTTCGCCCGTATCGGAAAGGCCTTGAGCAGCCCCAACCGCCTGGAACTTCTCGAGTTTCTCGCCCAAGGGCCGCGCAGCGTGGAGGCCTTGGCGCGCGCCGCCGGGTTGACGACGGCCAACACCTCGGCCCACCTTCAACTCCTGCGCCGAACCGGCCTTGTGACCGTGCGCAAAGAGGGCCAATCCGTCTATTACCGCCTTACGGGCGGAGATGTCGTAGCCTTACTGTCAAGTCTACGCCAAGTAGCCGAGGCCCATCTGGCGGAAGTCACCCAACTCGTCAATGCCTACCTCGCAGTCAAAGACAGCCTGGAACCGCTCCCGGCGGCGGAGCTTTTAAGTCGGGTTCGTGAAGGCCTGGTGACGGTCATCGACGTGCGGCCGCCCGAGGAATATGCGGCAGGTCACGTGCCGGGGGCCTTGAGCATCCCGCTTGCGACATTGGGGCGACACCTCTCCGATCTATCGCGCAGCACGGAGATCGTGGCCTATTGTCGCGGTCCCTATTGCGTGTTGGCCTACGAAGCGGTGGCGCAATTGCGCCAAAAAGGCTTCACGGCCCGCAGGCTCGAGGAGGGTTTTCCGGAATGGAAGCAGGCGGGTTTGCCGGTCGATATAGAAAACAAAGAAGACGCCGCTAGCCGATCGACCCAAACATGAGCCCGCCACCCTGAACGATCCCTCGCCTCGGGCCTCCTTTTTTAAACCCCAACCCACGAACAAGGCCCCGCCTATGCCGCGGATTTAAAAGACTACAAAGGACTTAGGAGCGCGCAAACGCAAGGCCCGAGCCTTTTACAACGACTTCATGCGAAAACGATTCCCCCCGCTTTTTTTGGCCTCGTACATCGCCTCGTCGGCATACAAGATGAGCTGCCGATAGTCTTCCGAATGATCGGGATAGATGGCAATGCCAATACTAGGCGAGACCTGAAGCCTATGGCCGGCCAACTCGCAGACGGCGCCTAGCGCCGTACGAATGATTTCGGCCACCGACACCGCCTCTTCGGGGATCGAGATGCTATTTAAGAGCACTAAGAATTCATCCCCGCCGATGCGGCACACCGTATCCTCCGCCTGAACGCAGGACGCGAGGCGGTCGGCTGTGATCTGTAACAGGGAATCGCCGACCGCATGCCCTAATGTGTCATTGACCTGCTTGAACTGGTCTAGATCGAGGTACAGTAGAGAGAGCCGGGTGTGGTCGTGTTCGGCCCGACTTAAGGCCTCGCGCAGGCGATCATGAAACAAGTCGCGATTGGGCAAATCGGTCAAGGGATCGTGTCTTGCGACATGCTGCAACCTCAACTCCATTTGCTTGCGCTCGATCGCAAACGCGATCTGCGCGGAGACGAATTGCAAAAGCTCGACATCATGTTCGATATAAAGACACTCGGCCGCCCCGGCCTGAATCACCAAGGCGCCGATCACGCCTCGTTTGGCCTTGAGCGGAACGCCCAAGAAGTCCACCGTAGGGCGCCCTTGATCGGCATACAAGCGCCAGGGCTTCAGCGTGCCGTGCGCCGCCAGGAACATGGCCTCGCCCGTGCGGATGACCTCTTGACTAAGGAGCGTGGCATGAGGGTTTTGTGGCCAAGACAGCCCCGAACGGACATCCACGTCATAAGGAAAGGTCAATTGACCGAGGGCTTCGTCATAGAGCGCGACCGAGAAATCGGAGGCCACCTGCAATCCCCCGATGATCCGGCGGATGCGCCGAAACAGATCGAGCATATCCTCCGCGGCATACGCCGCCTCGGAGATCGCCAACAAGGCCGCTTGCATGGACTCGGCGCGCTTGCGTTGACTCACATCGCGCGCAACGGCCACGCGCACCTGGTGAAGCGCAGACCAGCGCGCCGACCACATGATATGGACGAGCCGCCCGTCTTTACGCACATAGCGGTTCTCAAAGTGGGGTTGAGCGGCACCCGACACGATCTCGTCTACAACCCGCAAGGTGCGCTCCTGATCTTCAATAAACACGAAATCGAGCATGGGGCGGCCTATCATCTCGTCGGGCTTATAGCCAAAGATCCGCTCGCCTGCCGCGCTGACAAAGAGAAACACGCCTTGCGGGTCGACGACACACACGGCATCAACCAAAAGGTCCATGACCACATCGAGCGGGGCCGAGCTCAGTTTTTGCATGAGGTAGGCTTTGTGGGGCTTATGCATTAAAGATAGACTGAAAATAGCTAAGACTCAAAGCCTTAAGCCATAGCCGCGTAAAAAACTAGCGGACGAAGAATGCCCACAGCGGCCCGCGATCGAGGCGCCTCGCGCCTCGCCCACAAAGGGGTCGCTCACATCGCGCGGCGCATTCCATCTGCGGCCACCGTAAGAGCAAAGACCGAAGGCCGACTGATGTGGGCGCCGGACCGCAAACCCACAAAACGCCCCTGGGACGACAAAGCGACGACAAGAAGACGCAAAACACCAAGGCGTCAGGCCCGCGCCCGTTCATCGGCTTCCATGGCTATGCCTTGAAGATGAGCACGACAACCCGAAAGGAGACCCCATAAAGCGAACTGAGCAAAACGATCACTCGGGCCGGAGGGGGTCACAAAAGCGGGGGGATAGCGACGGGGCGCCGACCACTCGGCACCCCGCGCCCAAACCTTATACAGCGTGCTTCAGATATCGGCTCTGTAGGGACCCAAACGAGAGACCGCGATCCTTAAAGGCCACGCCCCAACAGATCAAAAGTCGTATTCGACCATGACCCGGTTATAAATGAAACGCGAGAGGACCGGGAGATGATAGGCGACACCGATGCGATCCCGGACCGATAGACCCTTCAGACTTCCCTTCAAGAAATAGGTCAGGTCCAGATCGGTCTCGTCGGTATGCGGGGCGCTGTAACCGGCATAGACGGTATTGAAGTACCGCGCAAAGCCCGCCATCAGCCGCACTTGATGGCGCAAAAAGAATGCGGTCGCCCCCACCTTGACCGCATGGCCCGAGGTCTTGCGGTCAACAAGGCCTTGGATCATCGAGGTCGTGTACAGGGGATCGGTCGCATAGCCCGACGTATAAGGAGAGACCATGTCCCCGTTACCGAAGGCGCCCGGGTGAGCCGGGATATCGTTATAGCCGACCGTCACAAGGTCAGACCCGCTCTTGATACCCACGATCGCGCCATAGGCCGTGGCATCGACACGACCTAAGTACTGAGCCCCTGATCCGGTCTCGCGCACATACTGCGCGCCGATCAAAGGTGCGATGCTTCCCCCGCCAAAGGTATAACTCCCCTGGGCATAGGCCATCTTCGCTAAATCGAAGAACTGATAGGCCCACACCGCGGTTTTGAGGCCCCCGAGGGCATCATTCACGCCCACGGCCGCCGCCCCCGGCTCCGTACGACCGCCCAAGCCCCCGGTGCCGCCCACATTCACGTCGCCCACCGCGTTATAGAGATTGGTCTGCGAAAAACCATCCGAGGTACGGCTCTTATAGCGGGTGATGCGCAACGCCGATACCGTCAAGCCCGCCACCGGCGTGAACGCCGCAAACAGGCCCTGATAAGTCGCCGGCACCACGCGCGCATCGGACGGATTCATCCAAGGCGTATTCAAGAGCTGGTCGCCCGCGCGCACCAAAAGCCCATGATCGTGGTACTGCAAGAAGGCCTGGCCGAAGGTATCGATGCGCCCAAAACCCGCGAGCGTCCCGTCCACGAGCGCGTTATTGGTATTATTAAGCCCTAAAGAATGAGCGCTATAAAACGTGGCCTCCGCGGAAAACCCACCCACCGTGCCCGATAAAATATCGATACCGCCACCGGCGGAGAAGGCATGTTGCGAAGGCGGCGTGCCGCTATAGAGCCGCGCGAAATCATAGGCCCGCAGATCGCCCGTTACCTTCATGCCGGACAGAAAACCGGTCGCCGCGTGCGCGGCCCCCGTACTCATGATGACAAGGCCTATCCCGAGCGCCATGGCGGAAAGACCATTACGCGCGCCCAAGGCCCGCGGCCTCACTTTCGTCTCTTTGCCCACAGGGGCCTGAGACCCAACGCTACCCTGACTTACCATAAACCCCCCTTGATACATCCCATAAACCCAATGCCTTGCGTCATCTTGCCGTCCTGCCTTCTGACCTCTCTTCATCCCTTGCCAAACCGACATCACCCGACGCATAAGCCCCATCCAACCGCCAATAAAGCGGCACAACCCTACACAAAACCATAAGCTCTGGAATGGACCGTCCGTTTGTCCCACACATGAACCCACTTCGAGCGGCTTAAATCCGCCGCTTCTTATACCAAAAGACATGCGCTGCACGTGTCACAGGGCCCTAGGCCGCCAGGGACCCCAGGCATTTCTCCTTCAAGGCGCGCCCATAGTGGCTCGTAAACAATTGCTCTTTGTTTCTGGGAAACGGCTCGTCTACGGTGAACACCTCGCGGATCCTTCCGCGATCGCGCGACATCACGACGATCTTCTGACTCAAGAACATGGCTTCCTCCACGTCATGCGTCACAAAAATGATCGTCACCTTGGTTTCCCGCCAGATCTCCATGAGGCTCATCTGCAAAGTCGCGCGCATCTGCGCATCCAAGGCCCCGAACGGCTCGTCCATCAACAACACCGCAGGCGCATTGGCGAGCGCCCGCGCGATCTCCGCGCGATGCTGCATGCCACCCGACAACATCTTGGGGTAGTAACTCGCATACGAGGAAAGCCCCACCATTTCGATAAATTTGTCCGCAATGCGGTTCGCCTCGCCCTTGGCGACACCTCTTTGCATGGGACCGAATCGCACGTTCTCGCGCACCGTCTTCCAGGGGAATAAGGTGTGCTGCTGAAAAACGATGCCAAGATCTGCGGTAGGATCTTTGATCTCGCATCCGTCTAATAAGATGTGGCCCGCCATCGGCTTGTAATGCCCGCCTATGGCGTTGATGAGCGTACTCTTGCCACAGCCAGACGAACCTATGATCGACGTGAACGAGCCGCCGTCGAACTTCAGGCTAAAATCCTCCACGATCGCCTTGACGGCCCCGAAGTTCTTAAACCCCAGGGTCAGCTGCTGGATCTCTACATTGCCGATATTGCGCATAATCCACCCCTACGCCTCGCTATGCGATCATTCCGCCCAAGGAATCATCTTGCGCTTCAGATAGTAAATCGAACCGGTACTTACGCTACTCAAAAGACCTATGGTCAACATACCCACGATGATGTTCCCGTACTGTATGAGCTGATAGGATTCCCATGTGAAATAGCCGACTCCGAAACGACCACTGATCATTTCGCCCGCAAGCAGCGCAAACCACGCACCCCCCATGCCGAGCGCCATGCCCAAGGTGATGTTCGGGATCGCGTATGGCACGACGACGTGAAACAAGACGTTGACGCGGTTTGCGCCTAAGGAGCGCGCCGCCTTGACCAACTCGTGCGGCACGCGCCGCACCCCGTCCCAGGTATTGAGTACGATCGGAAACACCGCGCCTAAAAAGGTGATGAATATGATGCTCTCCTCGGTGGTAGGCCAGATCAGAATGGCCATAGGCACCCAGGCGATCGCCGGTATAGGACGCATCATTTCGATATAAGGCGCGATCAGCAAACGCAGGATGGCGCTATAACCCATGGCGATGCCCGCTAATACCCCCACCAAGGTCGCCAAGCCGAAGGCCATGAGTATCCGATACATGCTCCAGAAGATATCCCGCCAGAACACGTGCGTGACAATGACCGCACGAAGCGCCGCGAAGACATCGACAGGTGTCGGTATATTGGAGAAGTCCAAGATAAACTGGACATGGGACTGCGTGAGCCACTGCCAAGCGCCCACACCCGCCACGAGCGACAGGATCGGGATGATGATCGCCTGCCAATGGATCTCCGCCACCCTCGCCTTCAAGCGAACCAATCTGCGCGCCATCCTTTGCGACGAGTCATGGTCGCCACGAGCCGCCTTACTCATGACGCGAGTCCCTTCTTGGTTCGTACAGTCAGACATCGTATCGCTCATATATTCCCCTCGACTCCTGAAAACCCGCATGCGCGCGGCCCGTAGTCCGGGTCGCCGCATGCATAAGTCCTACATTAAACGTGACTTAAGATCTCCTTGTAGGTGTAGACGGGGGCGTGTGGAGAGGCCTTCTTCGCGGCACCTACGGTCATAAAGGCGTCGATCTTATTGCCCTTCATGGTAAAGAACGCGTAATTACCGAAGAGCTTCAATCCGGTCGTAGCGTCGTAGACGTATAAAGCGTTGATCGGCTTTTTGTGCGCTACCGCCTCTTTTGCGGATAGCAGCATGCCTTTGAGGCTCGAGTACTTATGAATTCCGGAACCCTTAAGCCAGATTTCCGGATCCAGGTGGATGTTGGACTTCGGGTTATAAGGGGCGCCCTGGGCCTTTTGGTAGTTGAGACCCATCTCCTTATAAGCGGTCTTTAAGTATTGGGGGCGCACCCATTCCTTTAAGTTAAGCGGTGGGATCTGGGCATAACGCGCCAGGATCGAATGATCGTAATTTAAGGTATGAACCCATTTTGCAGTGATGGCCGGATTCAAGGTGAGATAACCGCCATGGCTAAAGTAGAGGTAGAGCACCTCTTTTGGGATCATGGTCCACTTGGACATAAGCGTACTGGCCTTGTACGGATTCTGTGCGATCCAGCGATCCGCGGCGATGACGGACTTCACGTAGGCCACGACGATTTCCGGGTATTTCTTCGCAAACGAGGAAGTGACGACCGCTCCATGCAGGTAGGGAACGTTAGTCGATGCCCCGCTATAAATGATCCTGCCGACGTGCTTGTACTCCATGTACTCGGAGATCGGACAGAAATCGGCGTGGGCTGCGATCTTATGAGCGGTGATCGCGGCGATCCCGGCCATCGGGCTTTGATTGACGATATGCAACTCGGAAATGGGAATATGGTTATCGGCCGCCATCTTATAGAGCATGCCCCAAGACGCGCTTCCCACGGGCGTCGAGATATCCTTACCCTTCAGCTGCATGACGTTGGTGATCGGCGAATTGACGGGTACATCGATCGCGTTTCCCGCGCCGTCTAGGTTGTAGCCGGTCATGGTGATGAGATAAGACCGCTTAGACGGCGTCTGCTGGAACTTGGCGCCATTCACGACAAGCGGGTAATCGCCCATGGTGCCGAAGTCGAGCTTGTTGGCCATCATCATATTCGTGATCGGCGCGCCTGAGCTGTAATCACGCCAGATGATGTGATATTTGACGCCTTTGTATGGGCCGGTATGTGGGAGGTACTTCTCCAAAAGGTGCAGGCCCTTAATGGCGGAACCGGCCGGATAGGTATCCGTGCACATGCTCTGGTACCCGATGCTGATCGTAATCGTCTTGGCGTAAACAGTCTGCGCTAGGCACAACCCACAGAGCGCTAAGCCTTTTGTGAATCTGAACATTTGGTAACCCCCATCATGTTGGAACGAGTACCTACACGCAGAGCAATAAGCGTACCATCGGGGGGGTGTCGTGAAATCGCCAATATATCAATAAGATAGAGAAAGACCCTATCCGATATTTGGGGGTCCTCTGCGCACCATGAGAGAGCGCTTGCGGGGATATCTGTTTCTCTCTGGTGCAGGAGATGACGGTAAAAACCGAGCATGACGCGGCATAAGTCACAAGATCCGCAGAGCGAGCGGCGCGCGAAGGGGCCTCGCACAACGCCAAGGGCGCGCTATGCGAAACACCCTCCAAAGGAGGGAAAGCGGGCGTGAAGGCCCAGCCTTAAGGTCCTTTTCGGTTGAGGCCGGAATGAAACGTAGGCTAGGCGCACCCCATCTGAGATCGAGACACTCCTCGCCTCACAAAGCCGGGCATGACTGCACTCGCGCGGCGATGGCGGCAATCGACTCTTTTGTGGCGGCGTGAACGCCAACAATGCCGTGCAACCTCTCCGCACCGTTTGGATCCCCGCCTGTGCCACAGACTGACTTGAGGCGAGAGGCGTCGCGTGGCCGCCACGTAGGATTGGGATCGTCACCCCACAACTTAAGATGGCTCAAGCGAACGGCAGGGTTCCCCCGTTATAAGGGCCGCAGGGCTTGCCCGGAGGCGGCGTTGCTCAAAGCCGTGGTCGGCCATCTAATCAGGCGTAGGTGAAACAATCGTCTTGGAGCCACTGCGTCATCCCATCCGCCGATAGGGGCTTACTATAGTGATAGCCCTGGATCTCGTCGCACCGCGCTTGGCGCAGAAAGGCCGCCTGTTCGAGGGTCTCCACCCCTTCGGCAATGACCGTAAGGCCGAGGCTGTGGCCTAACGTAATAATGACAGTCGCAATGGCGGCATCGTCGCTATTGCCGACAAGGTCCCGCACAAAGGACCGATCGATCTTCAAGGTACTGATCGGAAAACGCTTGAGATAATTCAAGCTCGAATACCCGACCCCAAAATCATCAATCGCCAGACGCAGCCCCATGGCGTGAAAGGCCTGTAAAGTCTGGGCCGTTCGCTCCATATCCTCCATCAACATGCTTTCCGTGACCTCGAGTTCCAGGATATTGGCGCCGGTATCAAAGCCTGTATCTTTTAAGATCTGCGCGATCGTCTCCGGCAGATCGGGCGCTTTCAGTTGCCGACCCGATAGGTTCACGCTGATGCGCGGCACCAGTAGCCCCTGTTTTTGCCAGGCCCGCCCTTGAACACACGCCGCGCGCAAGACCCATTCGCCGATGGCCACGATCAGCCCGCTTTGTTCAGCGACCGGCATAAACTGGTCCGGCGCTATAAGGCCTCTCTCGGGGTGTTGCCAACGGATCAGCGCCTCGATCCCCGCTAGCCGTCCGTTATGGAGATCAACTTGCGGTTGATAGTGCAGGAGAAGCTCGCCGTTCTCGAGGGCGTGATGCAAACCGTTTTCAATGATCCGATGCTCGGTAATTTGGGCGCTCATGCTGGCGGCATAAAATTGGAAGGTATTCTTGCCGACATATTTCGCCCGATACATAGCCAGATCGGCATTTCGCAACAGGTTTTCGCTATTGGTGTCATCGGACGGATAGACCGTGATACCGAGGCTCCCGGTAATATGCATTTCATGACCCCCGACAATATAGGGCCTCGCCACCGCCGCAAGCAATCGCTCGGCAATCTCCGTGATGGCGTATACGGACGTGACATCCTGAAGGAGAATGGTAAATTCATCCCCTCCTTGCCTTGCAATGACGTCCTCGCCCCGCGCCACCCAGTCCTCTTGGCGGTGCATGGCAGTGAGTCGCTTGGCCGTTTCTTGCAGCAAAAGATCACCATACCCATGACCCAAGGCATCGTTGATATTCTTAAATCCGTCGAGATCCAGGAAGAGGACCGCTATCATCGTCTTCTGGCGCGCCGCATGAGTGATGGCGCGATTCAATATCTCATGAAACAAGGTGCGATTAGGCAGGCCGGTCAGCGCATCATATGTGGCTTGATGACGGAGTTTTTCTCTTTCCTCCTGTAACTGACGGTTTAAGTCCAGTATCTCGAACGTGCGCTGACCCAAGCTGTCATTCAATGAGCTCACGGAATCGATCAATAGATCCTGCATCGTCTGCGTCTTTCCGCCTTCGCAGGGCAGAGTAGCCCCTGACTGCAGCGCTATGATTTGCCGTGCCATGCGCGCATCGACGCCCATAATATGATGCAGTAGCCATTGCGCCAGAAATGCCAAAAGATGGTTTGCGACATCGAAGGGGTTACTGGCGGCGAGCGTATCCGCTCGTTCGAGAAATTTAATAAAACTTTGGTGCGCCCTGAGATGTTTGACGCGGTGAGACACTTCCACCGGCCACTTACACATCAAGTCGGCTTCCATCTCAAAGTGGTAACGGGTATACGCATTTAATTCGCACACCAAGGCCTGAACGACCTCGCCGGCTGCGGTGTCTTGGGCCTGCGTGGACACCAGTTTATTGAAGATGGCGATGAGTTGGATATGCTGCTCATCAACGATATCAAGTCCCGTGCGAAGTTCGTCACTCCACGTCAGGATAGTGGACGTTTGTGTGTCTTGACTCAACCCTGATCCCCCATAGCCCAGACACGATTCTACCAACTCTATGCGCGGACAAAATGCGAGTCCGCGCCTATGTGGCGTTTATATGAACCTTCGTGGCTGCTCAAATTCCCCTAATACATTGTATAGTCGTAAGGAACCGGAAGGTAAAGAAACGAGCCCGTAAAATATCGGCGCGCGTTCGGTCGATTTCGGACCTGCGCTTGCAGTGCCTCTCGAAGGCCCATTGCTCTAGCCACGACCTAGAATCCGTCTGCATGGAGCTGTGCGCGAAAGCGCCATCGGTCGACTGGGCTTGCGATGCGCGCTAAAGAGCCATTTTACCAAACGCTTATCACGTTGATGGGTCCGGGGGCAACGGCGGACTCCCACGTCATCCGTCCCGGCGGTTCCGGATATCTCGTCGAAAGAGGGTCACAAAGGCAACGAATTAAGGCTGCATATGCGCATATAAGGCTCGCATCTAGAACAAACGACAAACCAGTCGCCGTATCCCGTCCACATAAACGCCCACGTTTTGCATCAAGCGCGGGTGTTGACAGACCCGGGATTCCCCGGATTCAGGCGTCAGCCCTTACGTGGAACCCCAAGCGCTAGGCAATACGCTCCCCGCTTTTTTGCTGCCATAGGGTTATTTTGGGACGTGGCGCGATCAACAACTATTGAGTTCTCTCAATCTGCAACCTTACACAAAAAAAGGGGGGCCCGTTACGAAGCCCCCTTTTTTTGGTGTCTAGCATCCCTTTTAGCGCCACATACATGAGATCACATAGTTTGGGCGGCTAATGAAACAGGCCGAGAACCTTATACAGATGCATGATCACAGGGTTTGTCAGGGCGACCAAGCCCGCGATGATCATCATCCACATCTTTTGGATGCGGATTTGGGCCATCAGTTCTGTTCGAATGCCATTACCGTGGGCTGTCAACTCGGTCCGAAGGCTCTCGGTTTGAGCTACCGACTCGGTCCGAAGGATGTTGATTTGAGATGTCAACTCGGTCCGAAGGCTCTCGGTTTGAGCTACCGACTCGGTCCGAAGGACCTCGGTTTGAGCTACCGACTCGGTCCGAAGGATGTTGATTTGAGATGTCAACTCGGTCCGAAGGCTCTCGGTTTGAGCTACCGACTCGGTCCGAAGGATGTTGATTTGAGATGCCAGGTCCGTTCGGATATTTTTTTCGACACCATCAATTTTGGCGTCCAGAATATCAATGCGCACGCTGAGATTTACGATGTCTTCGCTTGTGGCAACGCCCTGATTGAAAGCGCGGCTGAGCCCTCGGCTCATAGCATGAGCATAATTATCAGGCACGCCGCCATCTTTGAGGGTCGTGACATATTCTTCTGTGTCGAAGAGAACGCGCATAGTATCACCCATGGTTGGCTCCGTTTAAGGAAACCGGAGCCCCAGCCGGGACGCCCGGCTGGGTGGATAGAATGCTGTTTTTGTATGCGCTCAGCTGGCGCGAAGGCCATTTGGCCTCATGTGAATGCGTCCAGTATAGAATGGGTGGGGCGGTTCGCCAAGACCTAGCCTTGTTCAATATCAGTCTAAAGGAGGGGCTGTGTTTCTCATAGGAAATGCGCCGGAAGCCGGACTGGGTTCCGTTCATGATAGGGAGGTGCAACCCTTATGAACCTCGATCACCTAACCCGTATTGACCCGTACCGCAAGATCGCAGTGGGCTTTTCCCTTGGACGCAACCCGATGCAGAAGCTGAACCTCCCCATATCTAAAGCCAGGGGCTTGCGCGGTAGATTGGGTCACGCCTACCGATATCGGCTTACTCGCGACGATGGATGAGCGCTAGGTCGGGCCCTCGGGAGCGACTTTCAGACACTCTGTGAACGCGCCTTACTGGCCTTCATCCAAAATGAATGCAAGCGCCCGGCATCGATCTCGGTGAGCCATCTTTATGAACTCCGTAAGTCCCTCCCCTATGGTCGACTACGATGCCACTTCGAGAGAAGACCAAAACGCAGATAAGGGTCCAACCGCGAGCTTCGTGCAAGCTCCCGCGCCTTTTCATGAAGTCTCCCGCCGCTAAACGATGTTGGAGCGGGGGTTTCTCAGGTCAACGACCAGTGCGAAAGCAGGTTGCCACACTTGCGTCTTATTCGATCTCACTGAGCGTATTGGTGCGAATTTTTCGCATCAGGTTTGGAACCTTCCGTCCCTACCAATTAATTCCATGCCGCTCTTGGTTTTTGCCAAGTCTTCCACGCCTGCGACAATGCTATTGTACATCTGCAACAAAAAATCTACAACCAAACCGTCCGCTAGACCCCCTGCTGGTGCAAGGCTGGTTCGGAACTCACCTAGCAAGGGGAGTGCGCGGACAAGTGTTCAAATGACCAGGACCCAAGGCGGATAGGCTGGATCCTGGTACAAGGAGCTGCCGATCCGGAAGGTGTAGCCAACACAACGCCGCCATGCGTACGGGCCGGGTGGGGCGCAGTGGAAGCTTCACCGTACTGACCGGCCATGCGACCGGCAATGAACACGAAACTCACACCATAACCGTTTATGGTGTGCGTGGCGCGGTTCATTCTGGCACTTTGGCGACCCTTGCGCTTTTTGCCCGGGAGAATGCGGATCCGCGCCATCTTTTGAGCGTCATAAGGCGGAAACGCATATAAAGGCGCAACAAAGGCGCTGCGCGTCTTGTCACTAAGAGCGCATCGACCTTATCTTGCATGGCGCGCAGGGTGGCCCCTTCGTTTACAAAAGACGCGCCATTATGGCAATGGCTACAATAGATCTGCCCTGCCCTTGGATTACGGTCATAGATGAGCGGCATACCACAGCTCTGACACCGATTGCGTTCATTTCTATAGGCGGCTTTGAGTCCGTTGAACATCTTCGCGATAGGGGCCATGACGTTTATTACCTCGATACCGGGTTTGTTATAAAATGGAGCCACTGGCTTGAGACCTGATCTAAGAGCCGATTTTGCGTTTGCCTTGCCGTTAAGTGGTCTAAGTCGACGGAGCTCAAGGGTTGATCCTGCCCTGCGCAGGTAAAGACCGCCTTAGTCCTTTTGCCCGTGTTCGGGTCTATCTGCCATTGCAGGCATTGTGCGCAAACGCCCTTCATCATGCATTGCATGGGACTGCCGACCGTGGCGCTTACGTGCAAATCGGCTCGAAAGTAAGGCTGCAATATGCCCTTCAAAGAGACCTGGAAGGCCTTTAACAAGCCGGTCGACCCCATGACCATCAGACGATCGACCTCCGAAAGCGCAATCCCCGCTGGATCCCTGGGACCTACCGCACCATCGCCGTAGGATTGGAGCAAGGCTACGATGTCGCTTGCGGTCACCGCGCAATCCTGGGGCCTGCGCACGGGGATATGCGGCCCACTTGCCGTACACCACAAAATTTGATCGGCGGCCGCCTCGAGTTCCTCTTGATGGTCCAATTCGCCCGCGGACGCAAAGGCCGCGACATAAAGCACGCGATTGCCGGCGGCGCGCAAGGCCGGGCCTATGTCCAACATCACCGCGGCCCCCCAACGCCCGGCCACGATCAGAATCGTCTGGCCCTGCGGAATATCGGTAGGAGCGCCCGCCGGACCCATGAGCACCAAGGGGTCGCCTGGCTTCAGTCGTCCCACGAGCCTAGGCCCCGTCCCCCACTGCAAGACCATGAGCCGGATCGCATCACCCTCAACGCCCGCGCCGCTTACCGTGAGTACCGGGATCTGGAGGCGCGTGCCGTGTTGCACGGGACTTCCCGTCTCGAATGTCTGGAGGCGAAAGAACTGGCCCGGCTTGAAATTGCGCGCGGCAAGCGGGGCACGCACCCAAAGTTCCACCACCGCAGGATTGCTGCAATCGACACGCAAGACGCGCGCAGTCAACGCATCGGTCAAATGCTCCTGAAAGGCCTCGATATCAGCATGACCTAGTGGTCTTTGGTCCAAGACCGCCATGACTTGCGGGTAGGTGGCTTTGGCCGACGCAATCGCCTTGACCACGTTTCCGTGAAAGACCGGGTGGGTATCGCCTATAAAGCTCACCCGGTAATCATCGCGCGCATAAGACGTAAACGGGCCGGGGCAGGCGGCCTTGGCGTGCGCGGCCACCGGGACCGTGTACAGACCCGATTCGGAGGCCGCGTGGGTAGCGAAGTGATGGCCGTCTAACGCAAAGGTACCGGGATATTCGCGCTCATAAATGGTATTAGGGACCGTGCCTGCGGCGATAAAAACGGATCGCGCGGGAAGCGAAACGTCGGTCGCGCGCGCGATCGCGCCATCGGACTCGGCCGTGCGCTGAAACACCATGGCGTTTATGTGCCCATAGCCATCCAATTCCGCGCGCAAGGGCTCTAGGCTTTCGGCATACAAGATCCCCTCTTGCATGGCCTTTGTAAGCTCCTCGTGGTTTCTGGTATACGCGGGCGACCGACTCATGGCCTTGCGATACGCGAGCGTCACGCCGCCCCAAGTACGTATGAGCGGCACGAAATGAGGCTTTTCACCCGCCGCCGCCGCACGCACGCGCTCCTCGTGGACCATACGACCGTGATCCAAGAATTCATCGAGTATCTCGCGATCCTCCACACACAGACCCGCATGCAATTTTTTTAATCCCATGGCGGCGCAGCGCTCGTAGACCTTCTCGACCTGCCTTATGTAATAGGCCTGCACTTCGGTTGCGGTATCCACGGCGGTAAGCCCCCCGCCGATCACCACCGCCGGGAGACGCACTTGAAGATTGGCTAGACTACTTTTCTTGCCGGCTCCGGTCAGCTGTAACGCCATCAAGAAGTCACTCGCCTGGCGCATGCCTCGCGCCAGACTCTCGCCCATGGGCACCGTGCGCGGGAGCCCCGCGCCAGTGGCGATACAAACATGATCAAAGCCCAATGCCCACGCGTCATCGAGCGTCACAGTCCCGCCTAAGCGCACGCCCCCGAAGGCCTGGAAGTGGGCGCGGCGCGCGAGACTTAAGTAAATGAGCTTCAGGAAATTCTTATCCCATCGGGTCGTAATGCCGTATTCCGCGACACCACCGAAACCCATGAGGATGCGTTCATCCAAATCCTCCTCCATCTCGCCAAAATCGCGCACCGGCGCTTTAAGCCACGCAGACGAGAGCGGCTCGATCTTGAGCCCGTCTATGCCGACCACGGCACAACCTTCCTGAGTCAGATAATGGGCCATGGTAAAGCCGGCCGGCCCGAGACCCGCCACCAAGACCTTGCGGCCATTATAGGGTTTGGGCAGATACCCGCGATCGCGCAGCGGATTCCAACGCGTGAAGAGGTCATAGATCTCGACCCCCCAAGGTAAACTTAAGACATCGGTGAGAACGCGGGTCTCGACCTCGGGGATATTGACCGGGTCTTGCTTCTGATACACGCAAGCCTTCATGCAATCATTGCAGATCCGATGACCGGTGGCCGGTATCATGGGGTTGTCCACCATGACCATGGAAAGCGCCGCCACGGCCAAGCCATCGCGCTTCAAGAGCTGCATCTCGGAGATCTTTTCACCGAGCGGGCAGCCCGTTAAGGTGGTCCCAAACGTATCGGTCTTAAAGGCGCCTGCCGGGTCTCCTTTTTTCTCAGGAAATCCCTTGGAACAAAAATCCCCATCGTGATCGTGGCAGTACAAACAATAATGCGCCTCGTTTTGTACGGCGCGCGCATCCATGCGGGTATCGGTTAAAGAAAACCCATCGCGCCTGCGTACCTGCGCCTCCGGCAGCACTTGCACCTCGACTACCGCATTCCACACCACGCGATCCAAAGGCACAAGGTGCGCGGCATCGATCCTCTGCGGCAAACGAAAAGAAGACCACTCGGCGACCGAGCGCTTGGCGTCTGTGTCCGTCAAGATCCATGCGCACCATTGCGTAAGGCGTCCGACTTCGTCTTCAAAGCGCGTCTCATCGCAAAGCCAATCCATACCCAGACGGGCGATCGCCCATTCCCGATCGGTTGCCGGAAACCCGGCAATACGGGCCTCCTCGTCAAGCCAAGCCTCAAGATCCGCAAAAGCGTACGTCAACCCGCCTCGATGACGGCGGGCACGGCGTACGACAAACTCCTTCTTAAAGGCCATGACCACGTCATGACTGCAGGTCTGGGCGCGGAGGCCCTCCACAGCAGCCGTGATCCCGAAAAGCCTCGCGACAAACGCCTCTAGGTGGCGTGCCCAAGCGAGTTGCATCGCGCTTAAACCTTGCCCCGATACCGCCTCGGGCCACAAACGCCACTGTACGAGATTTTCGTGCAAAGCCGCATCTTGAGCCTTCAGGTACGAGAGAAAATCTTCGTCCAGTCGACCCAGGCCGCGATCCGAAAAAAGGTCCTGATACACGTAGCCGTCCGCCAAGCGCAAGGCCGCATCCGCGCCCTCACCGACACAGTCTTCTGTACGCGCCTTTACTTCACCCATCGGACCGATTCCTCCACCAAGAGCCATTCTTTTTTGTTCGCGCGACCGTCCCAATCATCCGCATCCGCAAGGGGCTGCGCCTTCTCGGTCACCACCGGCCATTGTTTGGCTAATTCCGCATTGATCTGGATGTATTCCTGATATTCCTCCGGAACATCCTCCGCCTTGAAGATGGCCTGCGCCGGGCATTCGGGCTCACACAAGGTACAATCGATACACTCGACCGGGTCGATCACCAAGAAATTAGGCCCCTCATGAAAGCAATCCACGGGGCAGACGGCCACGCAATCCATATACTTGCACTGGATACAGTTATCAGTCACAACAAAGGCCATACCCTGTCCCCCTATCCCAACTCGATCTTGGCGATCGCCCATGCCGCCAACTTTTTGACGTCCGGATCGCGATCCAACAACGCCTCTTTGAGCCGCGGAAGGGCGCGCACGTCGCCTATCTCGCCCAAACAGAGGGCCGCCTCCTTGCGTACGTTGCTGACCGAGTAAGACAACAGCTCACTTGCGGTACGGACCGCATCGACATAACGGATGCGCCCTAAGGCGACGAGCATCTTGGCCATCACCTGCCAATAGGTCTCCTTGCCTAAGCCCTGCACGAGAGAGGGTCCCGCGGCGGTCGATTTCAGTTTAGCTATGGAAGCGGCCGCCTCTTCGCGGACCTGCCAGGCCGGATCCTTCAAGCCGGCGACTACGGCCGACGCGGTCTCCGACGTAAGGCAGTAGCTCATCGCCCCCATGGCAATGCGCCGAACTTCAAGGCTCCTATCATGCAAGGCCATATCGGCCAAGTCCTTTAGGTAAGACGGGTCTTGCAGATAACCGAGCACGCCCACGCTTTCTATACGCACCGGTATGGACTCGTCCTTCAGGCCCAAAAGCGCATAGCGGGCGGCGCCTGCAATCTTCAGCGGGCGGATCGCACGCAACACCGCCGCCCGAACAAAAGGCTGGTCGGACCCGATCCACTTCTCATAAATGTCGCGTAGGTGCTCCTGATTACACTCGGCCAAGGTCTCTGCGGCGGCGCGGCGCACCGCCTCGTCTTCATCTTCCAGCAACTGAAGTAAGGGGACCAACATATATGGTCCTGGAATATCCGCGATGGCTCGCGCCGCCTCCGCGCGCACCACTGCGTGTTCGTCCCCGAAACTCCCCAAGATGACGGCGAGCGCCTCTGGTTCATCTAGTTCTATGGCGTTAATCACCGCTAGGCGGCGAACGTCCGAATCACTACTTGGGGCGGTCCCCTTAGCTTCCATGGCGTGCTCCAATGGTCAGTGGCTTTAAGCTCGATATCGATTAGGTACTGAGATCGTTACTTCAAGAGATAAGGAATATCGACAGTCACCGCCTGGGTCGGACAATCGACCTCGCACGGCGTGCAGTACCAGCACTCGTCGTACTGCATCAAGGCGACACCCTTCTCCATGTCGATGATCAAAACGTCCAAGGGGCAGACGTCCACACAGACCGTGCAGCCCTTGGCGGCAATACATTTATCCGCGTCCACGGTGACCGGGACCTTTACCAGCATATTCGTCGTTGCCATGTCGTTCCCCGTATGGTGTAAGTTAGGCCATCTCTTTCGTGAGTATGCGCAGCCTGTCATAGGCCTGTTTTTCGTGGTCGTTCGGCTCATAGACATACGGCTCTATGGGTATGCTCTTGCAGGCCTTCTCGCCCTTTTCGTCCTTAAAGAGCTGCACGTGGCAAAACCAATCCTGGTCATCCTTTTCCGGATGATCGACACGGTAGTGATAGAGCCCCCACCGGCTTTCGGTGCGATACAAAGACGCGGTCGCCGCCATCTCCGCGCAGTCCAATATGTCGAACACCTCAAGCGCGCGCAGCAGATTGTGCGGACAGTCGGCGGTCAGCTCTGAGAGATCCTCGCGTATCTCGGCGAAGCGATCGAGCGCGATCTCCATTTTCTTGGTGACCTTAGGAGGCTGCAGGTAGTCGTTGACTAAGCGCCTGATCTTATACTCGGCCTGATAGGGGGTGATGCCGCCCGTCTTCTCCAAAGGCGCGCGAACCCGCGCGATCTCTTGCTTCACATAGTCGGCGTTGTAGTCATAAAAGGGCGCGCTCTTGCAGTAGTTGGCTGCCTCGACGCCCGCGATCTCTCCGTAGACAAATGCACCCAACATATAGTTATGCGGCACACACGCCGCGTCTCCCGCCGAATAAAGCCCCGCTATCGTCGTTTGCGCGCGCTCGTTGACCCAGATACCGGATGCGCTATGACCGCTGCATAATCCGATTTCCGATATATGCATTTCGATCATGTCTTGGCGGTAATTGGTGCCCCGATTGGCATGAAACCGGCCGCGACTCGGGCGCTCGTTGGTATGCAGGATGGTTTCGATGGTAGAGATCGTCTCTTCCGCCAAGTGGTTCACTTTAAGGAACACGGGACCGTTACCGCCCTGTAATTCTTTAAAGAACTCCAACATCATTTGGCCGCTCCAATAGTCGCACTCGATGAAGCGCTCGCCGTGGGCGTTGGCCGTATACCCGCCCAAGGGTCCTGTTACATAGGCGCAGGCCGGGCCGTTATAGTCCTTGATGAGGGGATTGATCTGGTAGCACTCGATGCCCGACAGCTCGGCCCCGGCATGGAAGGCCATCGCATGGCCGTCGCCCGCGTTGGTCGGATTCTCGTAGGTCCCAAAGAGATAGCCAGACGAGGGCAGGCCCAGGCGGCCGGCCGCGCCCGTACACAAGATGACGGTGCGGGCCTTGATGATGGTGATCTCGGCGGTCCGTGTATCGACCGCGACGACCCCGGCCACGCGCCTTTGGTCATCCACTAAGATCCGTGTGACCTTATAGCGGTTGGTGATGTCGACGCGATTTTTACGCAGTTGGCGATAAAGGATCTTTTTAACGTTATGGCCTTCTGGCATCGGAAGGACGTAATTGCCTAGGTGATGAACCTTTTTGACGGCATATTCTCCGGTATCGTCCTTTTCGAATTTGACACCCCACTTGTCCAGCCTTTGGATCATCTGGAAGCTATTGGTGGCGTAGGCCAGAATCGCCTTTTGATTGACGATGCCGTCGTTTGCGATCGTGATTTCCCGCACATACTGCTCGGGCGTAGAGTGACCGGGGATCACCGCGTTATTGAGGCCGTCCATGCCCATGGATATGGCGCCACTGCGCTTCACATTGGCCTTCTCGATCAACAGCACGGAAAGCGTCGGGTCGGATTCCTTGGCCCTTATGGCCGCCATGGGTCCCGCCGTACCTCCGCCGACTACGAGCACATCCACTTGGCGTTCCTGTATCGCTGCGTTCATCATCCCCTCCTCGTATGTCTCTCAAGAGTAATCATGTATTTCAGTGCATCTCCCCGACAGTAGAGATGTTCGTAATCGATCGGTATATCGTTGTCCGTATAGGTTAAGCGCTCTAACTTCAAGATCGGAGAGCCCTCCTCGACTTTAAGGAGCCGAGAGACCGTCTCGTCTGACAAGATGGATTCGATCTCGAGTTCGGCTTTTCCAAGCGGCGTACAGAGCTTGTTTTCGAGAAGAAAAAATATATCTTTCGAAGAGAGATCCTCCATGATCAAGGCCTTGCCGATAGCGCTTGGCACATAAGTCACGTCAAGCGAGATGGGCTCTCGGTTTAAGTAGCGCACCCTGCGCAGCTCCATGATGCCCGCGCTATCGATGTTGAGTTTTTGCGCCGCGACCTTGCTCCCGATGCCGTCCTTTGAGGCGATGAGCGTGGAAAAGGTCTCATAACCCTTGGCGATCATGGCCTCGCCAAATCCTTGCAAAGACACGAGTTCCTGGACGGCCTTGGGACGCGTGACGAAAGAGCCTTTTCCAGGGATCTTGAAAATGAGGCCCTCCGTTTGCAGGTCTCTCAATGCTTGGCGGACCGTGGTGCGACTGACGTTGAACATCTGCACCATCTCGCTTTCCGAGGGCATTTGCGCATGGGTGGTATACGTACCATCCAAAATATCAGAACGAATACGGTCCTTGAGTTGAAGGTAGAGTGGTCGAATGGTCGTGATATTCGAATGCATGGGCTTCAATAAACTCATCTCTTGTGGTCTCTCCCTGGGATACCTATTGGTACAGGTAGCAATAGTCATGCCGGGATTTTTTTATCGATGTTTGCGCATAAAACCCTTAATAAACAACAGAAATCCTGTGAGCCCTCCGGATTACGGTCGAGCATCTGCTTTAACGGGGAGCAAGGCTTCGGTCGTCTGCGCGATTCTGGTGCAAGGGCGCGCTGGGATGAGGGGTAAGTTTTCGGCGGGCGGGAATAAGGCTTTTAACGGAGACGGGATCTGAGGCGATGACCGAGGCATAAAAGGGGGCAAGACAAGAACCTGGCAACGCTTAAACCACCAAGCATGCATTGGTCCTCCGTTACCGACCGGAACTCGAGTCTCGCTTGCGCGGTCTTTCCACAACGCGGAATCTCACAGCGATGCCCTCAAATCCTTTACCCTAGAAAAAGCAGTTGAACCTTCACATCCCTGATATTCCGGGCACCAATAAAGCCGGGGGACCGGCTGTCCCCCGCATGAATTTCGCAAACGCACGCCGCAAAATGAGGGCGAGACGCTCGGTGTC
>Ga0307375_10001724_pt1 | contig 23452 bp, 18 predicted proteins | sample TR1MG_FD_202531 | JGI IMG/M metagenome (GOLD analysis project Ga0307375, IMG submission 202531) | Soil microbial communities from Risofladan, Vaasa, Finland - TR-1 | ecosystem: Environmental > Terrestrial > Soil > Coastal area > Acid sulfate soil | place: Finland: Risofladan, Vaasa | collected...
GTCGGAGCCCGAATCAGGCTCGGTGAGGCAGTATGCCGCGACCCACTCGCCCGTCACGAGCTTGCGGAGGTACTTGTCCTTCTGCGCCTTCGTGCCGTAGTAGACGAGGGGCAGGGTGCCGATGCCGGTGTGGGCGGCATAGGCGACGCCGAAGGAACCGGCCTGGGTGATCTTCTCCGCCGCGAGCATGCTCGTGGCCTTGTCGAGTTCGAGACCGTCGTAGGCCTCGGGAGCGTCGATGCTGAGGAGGCCGAGCTCGCCGGCCTTGTGCATGAGCTCGACGATCAGGTCGAAATGATGATCCTCGATCTCCGCGCTCTTGGGCAGGACGTCGTTGACGACGAATTTGTCCGTGGTCTCGGCGATCTGCCTCTGCTCGTCCGAAAAGTCCTCGGGAGTGAACACGTCGTCCTTGTTTACCTGGGCGATCAGATACTCTGCGCCCTTGAAGATTTTCCTTCCCATATCGTTGCCTTCCTTAGCTTCAGACTTTCTCGAAAATCCCGGCGGCACCCATGCCACCGCCGATGCACATCGAAACCATGCCGTAGCGCGTACCGCTCCGCTTCATCTCGTTCAGCAGGGTCGATGTCAACTTTGAGCCCGTGCAGCCGAGGGGGTGGCCCAGGGCGATGGCTCCGCCATTGACGTTGACCTTGGCGGGATCGAGGCCGAGTTCGCGAACGACCGCCAGGGATTGGGCCGCGAAGGCCTCGTTGAGTTCGACGAGGCCGATGTCGCCGATGCCGAGACCCGCCATCTTGAGGGCCGCGGGAATGGCGGCGATGGGGCCGATGCCCATCAACTCGGGCGGCACGCCCTTGACGGCGAAGGCGACGAATCTGGCCAGGGCCTTCTTGCCCGTGCGCTTGAGCCACTCGTCGGAGACGACGAGGACGGCGGCCGCGCCGTCCGTCATCTGCGAGGAGTTGCCGGCGGTGACGGTGCCGCCGACCTTGAAGGCGGGCTTGAGGCCGGAAAGGCCCTCGATCGTGCTGTCCCCGCGGACGCCCTCGTCAGTGTCGAGAACTTCCTTCGAGCGCTTCATCTTGCCGCCGACGAGGGAGGCCATCTCGACCTCGACCGGAACGATCTCGTCCTTGAACTTGCCGGCCGCGATGGCCGCCGCCGCGCGCCGGTGGCTTTCGACGGCGAAGGCGTCCTGGTCCGCCCTCGAGATGCCGTACTTGGCCGCGACGAGTTCCGCGGTGATTCCCATGGAGGCGTAGGACTCGGGCCATGAGCCCACGAGGCCCGGATTCGCGCTGTACTTCACGCCGCCCATCGGAATCATGCTCATGCTCTCCGCGCCGCCGGCGACGATGCAATCGGCAAAGCCCGCCATGATGCGCTCCGCCGCCGTAGCGATCGACTGGAGACCGGAGGAGCAGAAGCGGTTGACCGTCTGCCCCGGAACCTCGACGGGCAAGCCGGCCTTCATGGCGGCCACGCGGGCCATGTTCATGCCCTGCTCGCCCTCGGGGAAGGCGCAGCCGATGATGACATCGTCGATCTCCTTCGGATCGACGCCGCCGCGTTCGATGACGGCCTTGATCGCGAGGGCCGCGAGATCGTCCGGCCGCATGTCCTTGAGTTTACCCTTCTTGGCCTTGCCGCCAGGCGTGCGCGCGACGGCCAGTATGTAAGCCTGCTTCATAGCCTTCCTCCGTTGTTTATCGCAATTGCCATGGTTTTACCCTCTTCAGTTGCGGAGGGGCTTGCCCTTCTTGAGCATGTACTGGATGCGCTCGAGGGTCTTCTTCTGGCCGCAGAACCTGAGGAAGGCCTCGCGTTCGAGCTCGAGGAGGTACTCCTCCGTGATGAGGGTGCCGGCGGGCACGTCGCCGCCGGTGATGACGTCGGCCACGCCGTTGGCCAGGTACTCGTCGTACTCGGAGATGAAGCCGCCCATCCTCATGTTCCAGATCTGGCTCTTGATGGTCGCGGCCACGCTGCGCCCGGGCGCCTTGAGATCCACGAGGGGGCTCGCCGGCCTGTAGGTGGCCGCCAGCGAGATCACCCGCTGCTTGGCGTCGTGGATCCGCCTATCGGCGTCCATCGAGATCGAATCTCCCTGGCGCATGTAGCCGAGGTCGAAGAGCTCGGCGCCCGACATGCTCACCTTGGCCATGGCGATGTTCATGAAGTTCTTGAAGATGAAGGGCTGGACGTCCGTCTCGTAGCGCTCCGCGAGCTGGATTGCGCGCACCGCCATCTCCTTGGTGCCGCCGCCTGCGGGGAGGAGGCCGACGCCGAGCTCGACGAGGCCCATGTAGGTTTCGGCCGAGGCGACGATGCCGTCGGCATGGAGACAGGTTTCGCAGCCGCCGCCGAGGGCCATCTGATGGGGCGCGGCGACTACGGGGATGGGCGCGTACTTGTAGGCCATCATCGCCTTCTGGAAGGCCTTGATCGTCATGTTGATCTCGTCGAACTCGCCCTCCGCTATGCCCATGGCCATGAGCATGAGATTGGCGCCGGCCGAGAAAGTCTTGCCCTCGTTGGCTACGACCAGGCCGATGCCGTCCTCCTGGGCGCGCCTGACGGCCTTGTGCACCATCGCGAGGGTCTCGTTGCCGATGGCGTTCATCTTCGTGTGGTACTCGAGGCAGAAGACACCGTCGCCCAGGTCGAGCACCGAGGCACCGGCGTTGCGTTCGACGACTCCACCCGTCCTCTCGATGGCACCGAGGGAGATCCATTCCGCGGGGCGAGGCACGTCCTTCCAGGTCTTCGAGAGGAAGCACCAATACTGCTGTTTCCCGCCCTCGAAGCGGTAGAAGCCGGGAACCTCCCTGAGGTCTGCCGGGACCTTCACACCGTCCTTCTCGGCCCTTGCAACGAAGGAGGCCACGCCGATGGCGTCGAGCATCTCGAAGGGGCCGAGATCCCAATTGAAGCCCCACTTCATGCCGTTGTCGATGTTCACCACGTCGTCGGCTATCTCGGCCCTGCGCTTCCAGGTATAGAGAAGGGTGTCGCGGATGTTCCTCCACGCGAAGTCAGCGGCCTTGTCCGTCCCGCCGATCACCGCGACGATTCGCTTGCCGACATCCTCGATGGGCTTGGCCGCCTCGAGGGAGGCGAACTTGGGTCGGCCCGAGGGGACGTACTCGCCCTTCTTCCAGTCGTAGTAGAAGTACTTGTCGCCTTCGGGGCTCTTGTCCTTGCGGAAAAAGCCCTGCTTCGTCTTGTTGCCGAGGAGGCCCTTGGAAACCATGTCGCCGACGAAGGCTGGCAGCTTGAAGATGTCCCGCTCGTCGTCGCCGGGAAGGAGCTCGAAGGAGTTGTCGGCGACGTGCTTCATCGTGTCGAGACCGACGAGGTCGGTGGTGCGGAAGGCCGCGCTCTTGGGCCTACCGGTCGCCGGACCGGCCACCGCGTCCACTTCCTCGACGTTCATGTCCATATCCACCATGTGCTTGATACAGCTCGCGATGGCATAGACGCCGATGCGGTTGGCGATGAAATTGGGCGTATCCTTCGCGTAGACGATGCCCTTGCCGAGGCGCTTGGCTATGAAGGAGGCCATGAATTCCACGACGGAGGGATCGGTCTCGGTACAGGGCACGATCTCGAGGAGCCGCATATAGCGGGGGGGGTTGAAGAAGTGCGTGACCAGGAAGCGCTTCCGCATCTCGGCGGGCAGAGTCTTCGCCATCTCGTTGATGGAAAGCCCGCTCGTGTTCGACGAGAGGATCGCATCCGGCCCCAGGTTCGGGATGATGGTCCCGGTGAGGAGCTTCTTCTTGATGTCCATGTTCTCGACGACGACTTCGACCACCCAATCGCAGTCCCTGAGCTTCGCGGCGTCGTCCTCGAAGTTGCCCACCTCGATGAATGAGGCGTAGGCCGGCACGAAAAAGGCCGCGGGAGAGGCCTTTTTGAGGGCCTCGAGCCCGGCGGCGGCTATTTTGTTCCGCGCCACGCCGTCTTTGGGCCCGTCTCCGCCGCGCGCGTCGGCCGGCACGATGTCCAGCAACAGCACGCGCACACCCGCGTTCGCGAGATGGGCCGCGATCGTCGCGCCCATCACGCCGGCCCCCAGGACGGCTACCTTGTTGATCTGCCTCATGTACGATCCTCCAATCCCGCCATGCGACGCGGGTGATATCTCACTTGCTTCCGCCGTTCGCGACCGACCTTGAATGCCAGGTCTCCGCGTACATGTCCTCGATCCTCTCCGAATATCTCTCTACGATGACCTTGCGCTTGAGCTTTAGCGTCGGCGTCAATTCCCCGCCTTCGATGGTGAAGTCCCTCGGCAGGACGATGAAGCGTTTTATCGTCTCCCACCTCGCGAGCTTGGCGTTTACTTCCGCGATGCGCTTCTCGAGGAGTTCCTCCACGGGCTCGTTCATCACGAGATCCTCCATATCGAGGTAATTGATATGGTTTTCCCTGGCGAACTCCACGAGCCTGTCGAAATTCGGTACGATCAGGGCCGTCAGATAAGGCTTTCTGTCGCCGAAGACGAAGGCCTGCGATATGTACTTGTCGAGCTTGAGCATGTTCTCGATGGGCTGCGGGGCGATGTTCTTGCCGCCCGCCGTGATGATGAGTTCCTTCTTCCGGTCCGTGATGTAGATGTAGCCGTCCTCGATCGTGCCGATGTCCCCCGTGCGGAACCATCCGTCGACAAAGGCCTCTTCGGTCGCCTTGGGATCGTTCCAATATCCCTGGGTAACCGCGGGGCCGCGCACGAGGATCTCGCCGTCGACGTCGGTCTTGAACTCCATTCCGTCGAAGGCCGTGCCGACGGAACCGAAGCGCAGCTGTTTGAGATTGTTGATACAGATGCCCGCGCTCGTCTCCGTTAGGCCGTAGCCCTCGAGGATGGGGACGCCGATGGCCCAGAAAAATTCGTTGATCGTCCTGTCCAGGGGGGCGCCGCCCGAAATGAAGGCGCGGAGGGTGCCGCCGAGCCTGCCGCGCAGCTTCTTGAATACGAGCACCTCGCCGAGCCAATTCGCGAGGGCGACGCCCGTGGGAACCTTCGCCTGCTTTACGTATTTGTATTCCACATAATTGCGCCCAGCCGTGACCGACTTGTGGAATATCCAGCGTTTGACCACGGACATCTCGTGCACCGTCTCGAAGATGCGCGAATAGGCCTTTTCGAAGAGCCGCGGAACGGAAACCATGACCGTCGGTTTGTATTCGATCATGTTCTCGGGCACCTTCTCGATGGAGTCGGCGAAGGTAAGCTCGCAGCCGTTTATGAGCGTGGTGTAATATCCATCGACGCGCTCGAAGACGTGGCTCATCGGCAGGAAACTCAGCATTGTGTCGCTGTTCCGGATCATGCCGGTCTTGATGCCGCCCTGGTAGGCCCCATACATCGCATTGCGATGCGTGAGCATCACGCCCTTCGGCACCCCGGTGGTGCCCGAGGTATAGATGATGGTGAGGAGCTCGTCCAGTCCCACCTTGTCGATCTCGGCCTCCAGTTCCTTTTTCTCTTCGGGCGTGATCGGGTCGTCGATTTCCGACAGGGTATAGAAGTGGCAGACCGGAAGCATTGGATCCCCTATGAAGCGCTCGAACGAGGATACCTGAAGCACTTCGGGAATGGCCTTGCGGATCTTTAGCAACTTGGCGTATTGGAACTTTCCCGACAAGAAGACGAATTTCGCCCCGGAATTGTTAAGCATATATTCGATCTGCTCGGGCGTGCTCGTCGGGTAGATGGGTACGGTGATGGCGCCGAGGCTTAAAATGCCCAGGTCGGCGATGACCCAGCCCGCCCGGTTCTCGGAAAGGATGGCGACCCTGTCTCCACCCTTTATTCCGAATTTGCGGAGGCCGCGCGACACCATGAGGGCACGTTCATAGAGCTGAGGGTATTTCAGCAGCTGAAGCTTGCCCTGGCGACGATAACGAAGCGCCAGGTGATCCGCGAAATCCACCGCATGGCTGCGAAGCATGTCCGGAATCGATTTCCATGGTAGGTCGCTCATTCCGCCTCCAGTTGGATCGACCGGAGAATCGAGCCCCGCGATCCGTAGCATGTTGAATTATCAATACGTGACGTTGACGCACATGTCAAGTTTAATTCGAATCGCTAAATATTTATTAAATAACTCCATCCATTCGCATCACCTGCCCTTCAGCTGCCCTCTTTCCGGGTCACGACCGGATAGAGGCCGCCACGCGTTTTCCGATTGACCCGGCACGGAAGCGCCCATACCATGCCGACACGGAGGCAGCAATGGCAGACGATCTTTTCGCGACCCTCTCGGCGATGTACAAGCCGGGTATATTCAGCACTACGACTACCTTTTACTTTTCCATCGACGATACCAAAAAGACGGTCACTCTCGGGCCCGAGGGTTGCGCGGTGACGGAGGGGAAGACCGTCGAGAACGCCGACTGTGTCTGCAAGACCGGCGCGGATTTTCTCGCGAAGATATGGGACCAGGGCTACCGTCCGGGACCGATGGATTTCATGTCTGGGAAGATCAAGTCGAACGCGCCACAGCTTCTGCAGCAGTTTCTGCGGGCCTTCGGCAAGAGCTGAGGACCACCCCTCTCTCCCCGCCCCTATCGGGACGGGGAGAGAGGCTCAACCGAGCTTGGCGGTCAGGGCAGGAACGAACTGGAGGACGTCGGCGACGACGAGAACGTCGGCGATCTCGCCAATCGGCGCGTCCTTGTCCTTATTGATCGCAAGGACGAACTCGGACTTCTTCATGCCGGCGAGATGTTGGATGGCGCCGGAGATGCCGCAGGCGACATAGAGTTTCGGCGAGACGGTCTGTCCCGTGGTGCCGACCTGGTGGCTCTGCGCCACCCAGCCCGCGTCGACGACGGGACGGCTCGCTCCGAGCTCTCCGCCGAGGGCCTTCGCGAGGGCCTCGATCACCGCCACATTGTCCTTCTTGCCGATACCGCGACCGGCGCTCACGATGATCTCCGCCTTGGCCAGGTCGACATCCTTTTTTTCCGGCGGTTCGTAACCGAGGAATTCGATGCGCGCAGGGACGTCCGTCGAGACGACCGACACGCTCGGGACGCCTTCCGGCTTCGCCGAGGGAAAGGCCCCGCCCTGAATCGTCACAACTACCTTTGAAGTGCCGGGCTTGACCGCCCTGCGCATCTTGGCGTTGCAGGCGCCCACCTCGAAGCCGCCATCGACGAAGCCTATCACCTCCGAGACCTGGGCCGCCTCGAGGGCCACGGCCACTCGCGGAGCGAGATCCCAGCCGTAGGAAGAATGACAGAAGACGACCTGGTCGGCCATTTCCGCTGCTGCCGCGTCGAGGACGAGGCGTTTGTGGACATCGGGATTGTAGTCGCCCGTCTTCGCCGCGTCGGCGAGGAGCAGCTTCGCGCCACAGGCGGGCGGATTCGCCGGGTCACCGACGAGGAAAAGCGTGGCCTCGACCCCTGCCTTCGCGGCGTAACCGAAAAGTTCCCAGGTCGATTCGAGGACCTTGCCCTCGCGCCATTCGCCGACAAGAAGGACCTTCATCGCAGCACCCCCGTCTTTTCCTTGAGAATGGCCATCGTCTTCGCGACGAGATCGGCGACCTCGCCCTCGAGCACGATGCCCCCGCCTTTTCGCGCGGGAGCGTAGAATTTCGCCGTCGTCGCCTTGGCTTCCTCGGAAAGGAGGCTCGCGACCGGGACGACGAGAAGTTCCTTCTTCTTGGCCTTCATGATGTTGGGGAGTGTCGGATAACGCGGCACGTTGAGGCCGAGCTGGCAGGTAAGGAGGGCCGGCGGCTTGAGGCGCGCGAGGGCCTTTATTCCGCCCTCGAGTTCGCGCTTGGCCGTGATGACGCCATCCGCGAAATCGAAGGCCACCATCGTACTGAGCGCCGCGATCCCGAGGCGCTCGGCGACCATGAGTCCCACCTGGGCCGAACCCCTGTCCTGGGACTGCATGCCGGTGAAGACGAGGTCGAAGCCCTTGCCCGTCGCGACAGTGGTCGCGGTGACGAAGGCGGCGATTATCGAGGCGATCTGCGAGGGATCCTTCGAAGCGGCCTCGGGGTCGAGGACATGGACGCCCCGATCGCAGCCCATGGCCAGGGCCTTCTTGATCACCTCGCCGACCCGTTCGGGGCCGATCGAAAGGACGGTGAGGTCTGGTTCCCCGCCGAGCTTTTCCTTGAGACGCACGGCCTCCTCGACCGCGTACTCGTCGTACTCGTTCATCCTGAAGGCGACGTCGGCCTCGTCGTACCAGGTCCCCGCCGCGTTCGGCTTGAACCTTGACTCGAGATCGGCCACCTGCTTCACGCACACAAGGAGTTTCATCTCGCTCCCCTCCGGACCTGGTGGATCGGGCTCTCGGGGCCATCGCCGACCGAGAAGCCACATTCGACGTTATTACAATATCCTACTTGACGCGCATGTCAAGTATGAAAATACTGTGGGTCGGGCGTAAGACCGCTATCGCCCGCGCGGGGGCAGCATGCGACTGAGCAACGAAGACCACCTCATGATCAGCGATCTCGCCGAGGCGCTTGGCATAACCACCCGGACGATCCGCCTATATGAGAAGCTCGGCCTCGTAGAGCCGCCAAAGCGGACGGAGGGCCGGGTCCGCTACTACGACAAGGCGGACATCATCCGATTCAAGTTCGTGCTCAGGCTGAAGACCCTCGGCCTCAGCCTCGAGGAGATGAAGGAACTGGCCGACCTCTTCGACCGTGAGCAGAAAATGCCCGACAAGATCATGCCCCGCCTCATCGAGCTCCTCGACACGCACCTCGCCACCATCAAGGAAAGGGTCGATACACTCCAGAAACTCGGCAAGGAAATCGCAGCCTACCGCACGAGGATCGTCAACCAGTACGGCCTCGGCAAATAGCCGACCGCGGATTTCAGGCGGCGACCTCACTCGAATCGCGAGAAGTCGGGCTTTCTCTTCTGTGCGAAGGCCGAAAAGGCCTCGGCCGCCTCGGGCGAGGAAAGCCTCTCCCGGAAGATGGCCGATTCCCTCGCGATAGTCTCTTCGAGAAGGGTCTTCTCGCCATGACGGAGAAGTTTCTTCGAAAGCCTAATGGCCGCCGGCGCCTTACGGGCCAAGGCCCGGGCAGCCGCCCTGGCCCTCGACGTCGCCTCGCCATCGGCGACCACCTCGTTCACAAAACCGTAGTCGCGCGCCTTCTCCGCGTCGACCGCCTCCCCAAGAAGGACGAGTTCGGCCGCCCGCTGCCGTCCGACGATGGCGGGCAACAGAAGGGTCGATCCCGCCTCGGGCACGAGGCCAAGCCCCGTGAAGGGCATCTGGAAACGCGCTCCCCTTCCCGCGTACACAAGATCGCAGTGTAGGAGCATGGTGACGCCGATGCCCACGGCAAGCCCCTCGACACCCGCGACGAGTGGCTTTTGCGCCTCGGAGATGGCCGAGATGAAACGCATGACGGGACTGTCCGAGGTGAAGGTCGCGGGATTCAGGAAGTCCGCGATGTCGTTGCCGCTCGTAAAGTCGCCGTTCCTTCCCAGAAAGAGGACGACCCGCACCTTCGGATCGCTCGCCGCCTCGTCGAGGGCATCGACGAGGGCGCCGTACATCGGCCTGTCGATCGCGTTCTTCTTGCCGGACCTGTCGAAAGAGAGTTCCAGGACCCCCTCGTCCATTTCCCTCAGAATATTTTCGGTTCCCATCGCTCTACTCCTTCGTCGTCGCGATCTTCGCACCGCCGAGCAGCCATTCGGCGACGGCCGGGAAATGGTCGCGCGGGGCGTCGGGATGGGTCAGCATGTTGATATGGTCGTAGTCGTGGAGGTTGCCCGCCGCGCGCGATAATATCGTATAACGCGCGGCGGCGGAACCAGACGCCTCCATGAAGGAGCGCACGTCATGGGGATGACCGAGGGCGCGATCGGCCCGGGCGGCGATGTACCAGATCGGGGGCAGGGCCATCCGCGAAAGCGCCTCGTCATAGTCGAAGCCATCCTCCGGGTCGATCCACCGCGAGCTCCGCACCCAGCGCAGGCATTGCATCAGATACTTCCGCGTGTCGTTGTCCGAGCCTATCCCCATCTTGGCGGCGGGGAGGTAGCCCGCGAAGGTCGCCACGATCGGGCACACGAGGCCCCACATCAAATGCACCTTGAGGACGCTTTCGCCGGTCACGCAGCGTACCCTACGCTTCGAGCCGAAGTATGCGGCCGATCGCACGAGGGGGAGGTACTCCGGATTGCGAGCCAGAAAGGCGTTGAGCAGGACACCGCCCCAGGAATGGGCCACCCAGGCCTGGGCGATCCTCCCCCGCCGCGCGATCACCGCCTCTACGAGGGTGGGTATGTCCTCGACGATCATGTCCGTCTGCCCGAAATCGGATCCTCGACCGATGGAAGGCTTGCTGCGACCATGCCCGCGCAGATCCGCGACGAAGACGTCGAAACCTCTCGAGGCCAGGAATGGCGCGAGGCCCTTCCCCGAACGCGAATGGAAGATACGGCCATCCTCGATGGCCCCATGGATCATCAAAACCGGCGTGCCGTCCGGATCACCGCAAAAGCGCAGCACGCCGAGTCGAGAGCCATCCGGAAGGCGAACCTCGAAGGATTCCGGCCCTTGGCCCGCCTCTCGCCTCGGCACCATGTCTTGCATCTGCCCTTCCTCCTCCCTGCCCGCCAGCCTAAGGGCCATCATGAACCAACTAGCTCAAACGCGAGAACTCGTCGCCCTCCGCCGATCCCCCATCCTGAACAAAATCCGCATCCTGCATGATTTCCGCCTCGAGCGCCTGGAGATTTGCGATCTCGGCATAGAAGCCCGAAGGATCCGCGAGAAGCTCGGCATGAGTTCCACGCTGCGTGATTCTGCCCTCGTCGAGAACCGCCACGAAGTCGGCGTGCCTCAGGGTCGAGACCCTGTGGGACACGATTATATTGGTCCTTCCCCGCCTCTCTTCGAGAAGGGCGGCGAGGATACGCTCCTCCGTGTCGGCGTCCACCGCTGAGAGAGCGTCGTCGAGCACGAGGATCTCGGGATCGACGGCGAGGGCGCGAGCGATCGCAACTCGCTGCTTCTGTCCGCCGGAAAGGGTCAACCCGCGTTCGCCCACCACGGTATCCCAAGCCTCGGGAAAATTGGCCACGTCGCCGTCAAGCGCCGCAATCTCCGTCACGCGCCGAAAACGCGCATCGTCGAGATCCGGCTTCCCGAAGCGCACGTTGGCCGAAATAGAATCGGAGAAGAGGAATGAATCCTGGGGCACGAAGCCGAAGGCCTTCCTCAGCGCGGGCAGGCTATAGCTGCGGATGTCCCTGCCCCCGATCTCGATGGCCCCCGCGGGCGGATCGACGAGACGCGGCAACATTTTGAGCAGCGTCGACTTGCCCGAGCCCACTCTTCCGAGAATGCCGAGGGTCATGCCACGCTGTACGCGGAGTTCGATGGCGTCCAAGGCGCTTTTCGTGGCCCCCTCGTATCGGAAGGTCAAACCGCGAATGGCGATGTCGCCCTTCGGCACTTCGTCGACGGCACCCGGGAGCGAGGCGATGCCGGCCTCCGCCCCGAGGATGGCGTTGACGCGGCGAAGACTCGCGGCGCCGCGCTGGATGGTATTGACGGTGAAACCCGCGCCCATCATCGGCCATATAAGCATGTCGAGATAGGCGAGGAGGGCGACAATCTCGCCGGGGCTCATCCTGTTGCCCACGACCGCCGATCCTCCGACGAGAAGGAGGATGACCGTCGTCGTTCCCGAAAGGAATGCTATGAAGGGAAAGAAGAAACCGAAGACGCGAACCAGGGACATCGAGGCATCGCGGTAGTCGTCGTTGCCCTTGGCGAAAATCCCTCCGAAGCGTTCTTCCTTGACGAAGGCCTTGACGACCCTGATGCCCGCCACGGTCTCCTGCGCAAGGCCGGCGAGGCGGGAAAAGATTTCCTGCACGCGCCTGAACCGGCTACCCGTCATCCTGCCGAAGAGCACTATCAGTGCCGTGACGAAGGGAAGGGGGATGATGGTCCATATGGCCGTGCGCGGGGCGCTGGCGAACATCACGATGAGGATGCCGGCAGACATGAAGACCCCATCGATAAAGGTGATGAAGCCCATGCCCGTGGCCTGCCTGATAGCCCCCATGTCGTTGGTCGCCCTGGCCATGATGTCCCCGGAATTGTTCGCCCGATACCAGTCGCCGGACATGTCCATGAGGCGGGAGAAGAGCCGATCGCGCATGGCGGTTTCAATGCGCCGTGATGATCCCTGGATGAAATAGCGCCACGCGAAGCGGCCCCCGGCGATTGCCGCCGCGAGGCCGATCATTCCCGCGAGGATGGGGAGAAGATCGCGGAAGTCGCCCCGACCAACCGCCACGAGATCGATGGCCGACTTGATGAATTGGGGCATGGCGATATTGCCGGCATCGACCGCGATATCGGCGCTTATCCCGGCGATATAGCTCCAGCGATATTTTCGGAGGTAGGGAAGGATGCTCTGGTACTCGCCCGCCATGGGCAGCGAGTGTAGCCGCCTTGGTCCGCCACGGCAACATCCTTCGTCCCGATTCCCCCTTGGGATCGACGGGCGGAATCCTCCCTCAGCGCTCCCCGAATTTGACGAGGAGGATGATGCCGAGTTCCTTGTCGGATACCTGTACCTTCTCCTTCTTGGCCGCGGCGGCGAGATCGGCCTTTTTCATGGAGGGATTGGCCGCCTTCTTGGCGCTGACCCAATCGATGGCCGCCTGCGATACGGGAGTGAGAGTGGTGAATGTTCCCGAGTTCAGGACCGTCATGAGCGAGACCTGGAGGCGGGAAATCGAAGCTTCGAGCACGGCAACCCGAGCTCCGATGGCGGCCGACTGCTTGATCGCAAAGGTGGGATCGCTCGTCATCAGCCATGTTTCGGGATCGGCATAGGCCTGGGCCATCGAACCAAGGAGGTCGGCCGAAGTAGTGAAAAGGCCCACCATCCTCACGGCATAGTTACCGGACATGATCCGGAAGTCGTAGTCGATGGAGCCGTCGTACCAGAAGACAAGGCCTCCCGGAAGCGCCTTCGCCAATTCGGTCGTGCCTGAGAGAAGTGAGGAAGGCATCGCCGTCACCATGAGTTGGGCTGCGTCGTTTGTCGCGCGGATACTTGAAATCGTAAGCCCGTCCCAAGAACGGAGCATGGATACGATGGCTTTTAGGGCCTGGAGGCGGGCAACCGTGGGATCGGCCGATTGGGAAAACAGCACTTCGCCGCCGCCTTGGTCGCCGAGGACGGCATAATCGATGCCTTCCACATTGCGGGTGCCGGTCTGGGAAAAACCGTAGGGGGCGAAATCGACCGCCGAGACGCCAAGGACGATAAGGAAAAACGAGACTGCGAAGACGAGGAGACGCTTGGACGACATGGTTCCTCCAGAAATCATGGTGCAGGGACCGGGACGGGGCCGACGAGGACGCTATCGAAGGGCAGGATGCTCTGTCCATCGACAAGAGATTGGACAACGCCGATCTTCTCATCGCCGCGAGAGGAAATCCGCAGTGTCGCAATGGTCTTGTCGCCTCGCAGCACGAAGGCGCTGGCCCCGTCGGGCACCGGCACCAAGGGACTCATCACGAGGACGACGCCCGAGCTGTCGCGCGGATCCACGACAAAGCCAGCTTCGCGTCTGATGTCAGCGTAGCTTCCCACGGCCCATCGCAGACGATCGCGCGCCGTCTCCGCGGCTACGGCCCTATCCGTCAAGGCCGCGATGGTCTTGTCCCTGGCCTCGATGGCGGCGGCGGCGGCCGCGAGACTGCTTCGGTACAGGGTGGCGGACTGGAGTCCCTCGCTTTCGAGGCGGGACAGGGCATCGGGGACGGAATTTATCCAGGGAACCTGTCGCAACTGCTCGGCTATGTAGCCGAAGTCCGACAAGGATGCGTCCAGCTTCGCTTGGTCCTCCGCGCTCAGGACGCCAGCAGTGGCAAGATAGGCCGGGAGGGCTGCGTAGGGGCCGTAGGTCGAGGGGGCCTTCCAGCCCGCGAGGAGGCTCTGCATCCGCTGATCAGTGAAGACCGGGTTGTAACGGACGGTCAGACTCGCGACGAGCCTGGCGCGCTGGGTGTTGAGCGCGGCGATATCGCTCTTCCGTCGGGCGACAACGTCGGCGAGTCGTTTCTCGTAGTCCGAAACGAGGCTTTTTCTCTCGAGGTCGAACTTCTTGTTGGCGCTGTCGAGCACCGCTTGCTGGGCCTGGGCCTGCTGCATCAGCCTCTGGTCGTAGCTGTCGATCTTTGCCTGGATCGCGGCGATCTCGGCGTTCTTGGCAGCCATCCGCGGGGCGAAGGAGGCCTGGACCGCCCTCTTTTTCGCGTCTCGAGCGGCCTTGGCAGCGGCGCTCTGCTTCGTCACTTCGGCTGGGCGCACCACTCTCGCCTTGATATTCTCGATGTTGGACTCGTACTCCTGATCCGCGGCATCGAGGGAGGACCTGAGGTCGAACTGAAGCTGATGCAGGTCGGACTGGGCGCTGGCCATGTCGTTCTCGTTGCGCTTGGCTGTGTCGAGGAGATCCTTGAGATTGAGATCGTCGAAGGAGGCTACATCGACCGGAGCGGCGTTGTTGGCTGCCTGGATCCAATACGTGACACCCCAGGCTATGCCGCCTAAAACAAGGAGGGTTGCGAGGGTCACCAGCGGAATCATCAGCGAGCGATTCTTGTGGGTCTTGGCGAATTCCTTCTCGAGATCGTAAACCTCGCGAATATCCTTCGTCGCGTCTCGCGCCTTGCTCAGGAAGTCTTCTGCTTCCCGGTGAATGAGTTGCCTTATTTCGTTGTCATCGCCCATATGCCGTTCCAGTTGGCGGGGACCTTCCCGCCCGCAATCCGATCGCGGAAAACCTCGGCGACCGGGAGGCTCACGCGGCTCCAGGCCGCCGCCGCAATATTCCACTTGCCCGCATAGTAAGCGGCGAGCCCTTCGGAGAATGCCTCAATTTCTTTTCCAAGGTCCTTGTCAAGGAGTTCCTCGCGCAAGGGCCAGTAGATACGCTTACCCTCGGTCTTGCCCTTGACCTGGACAGTGTCGATCTCGACAAAGCGGAACTCGCCGCCGCTTGCTCCCTCGACCTCGTTCTTCACGAACTCGGAGCAGACGACGGGCACCTTGTAAATGCGCGTAAGTCCTTCGAGCCTGCTCGCCGAATTGACGTTGTCGCCGATGACCGTGTTGGCCATCCGCTCGTAGGAACCGATGTTGCCATAGAAGACCTCGCCACCGTCGATACCTACCCCCACCTCGACGAGGACCGCTCGATACATGCGTTCCTCGATATCGGTGAGGGCTCCGCGACGCAGCACTATGGAATCGCGCTTCTTGGCGATGTCCGCCCGGAGGGCGGCTGCCTCCTCCTGGATGCTGTAGGCGGAACGCAGGGCCTCGAGGGACATGTTGCCGCCTTCCTTTATAGTGCCGTAGACCGCGAGGAGGGCGTCGCCGATGATACTGCCTACGATGCCGTAGTGCTCGTGAATCTTGCCGATGGCCCGCTGATAGTGGAGATTGAGGACATCGATGATGTCGTTGCCCAGGGTCTCGGTCATGAAGGTGAATCCCTTGATGTCCGAGAAGAGGATCGTGAGCTGCCGCGTCTTGCCTTCGAGCCGCACCTCCCGTTCTTGATAGGCGCGCTCGGCGATATCCTGGGTGACGAAGCGCCTGAATATCGAGATGAGGTTGTCGATGGTCGAAGCCAGCGAATTGAATGAGGCTCCCAGGTAGGTGACATCGTCGTTCGGGGCGCCCCTGAGATCGAGAAGGCCCATGCGCTGGCTTTCCTGCATTTTCATGATGTCGCCCGTCATCTTCGAGACGAAGCGCATGATGTGCCGGAGAAGGAAGGTGCCCACGACAAGACAGACGAGGGTGAGGGCGAGAATGATGCCGGCCACCCTCGCGAAAATCAACCGCGAGGTCGCCTCGAACTCGATGCGATCGTCGGCGCGGACAAGCCAGACTCCCCAATTGGCGTTACGTTTGAAGACGCCGAAATAGGATCGGCCATCCAGGGTGAAACTGATCTTGCCGTCGCCGGCCTGCGAGCCCTTAAGCGCCGAGAGGGCCGAAGGATCGGGGAAGGACGGAGGCTGGGGGAGTTTGGATGCCCAAAAAAGAAAGCTGCCATCGTCACGGACACCGAAGGCCACCGAGCGTTCACCCTTGATCGTCTTGAGCGAACTCTCCGTCATGCCCTTGACCGCATCGGGCAAATTCCGATTGAACTGCCAAATCTCGTATTGGTTCGAGGCGAATCCGTAGATCTCGGTGAGATCCTTGACGATGATCCGGTTGGCGAGAGCGAACTGCTCGCCCTGATTCAATACGAGATTGACATAGTTCGAAACGAAATTGGAGGCGAGGAGGAAGAGGGAAAAGAGGATGACGATCTTGGTGATGATCGGGACGACTCGTACACCGGCGACCTTGTCGCCAAGCACCGACCGAACTACGTTCATGATTCCTCTACGATAAGCTGCGGCAAGGGTATTTTCAAATAATTTTGAGTGGAAAAGCTACAAAAGGCGGGGTTGAACTAAATACAAAATGCAAGATATGACGAATGGCTATCCTTTTTGTCATAGAAGCATTGCATTTCCTCCCCTTTTGCCTTTACGGCTTGCGAAGGCGCCGAGCCGGGATGATAATTCGCAATCATGGAACGAAGAAAAGATCAGCGATGCCATATCAGCCAGATGATCGGTTACTATCCCGGCCGGGAGGAATACCTCTGGGCCGAGGGGATCGACCTATCCCGCGAGGGGCTCCGCTGTGTTTCCGACAATCCTATCGACCCCCTCACCAACCTCTACCTCATGCTCGAACTGACCGTGGGCGATGTCACGAAACTGGTGCGCTGCGAGGGCTTCGTAAAGCATTCCCAGATGGAAGAGGGGCGCTGCGTCTTCGGCGTCAAGATCGAGCGCATTTCCGAGGATGACCGGCAGCACCTGGATAGCTATCTCGACGAGATGGAGGCGAGGCAGGCCTGCGAGGGCTGAGGGCCTGGACAGCAGCAGGCGCCGCATCGGCACCGATGTTGTAAAGAAATAAAAAGGACCGCCCGAGGGCGGCCCTTTTGTTTAGCGGCGGCTCTGCTTACTTGAGGGGCATGTAGAGCTGCATCTTAAGCGAGTCGAAGGCGAGGAGATTGTTCGAATTGAGCGACACGTCGAGGCGGGTCTTGCCGGCGAAGGGGATGAAGATTCCCAATGCGTGCGCCTCGCTGACCGTGGGAGTAAGCTGGGTAGTGGGGGCGGCCAGGGTTGTGGTTGTCGAAACGCTCGTCGCGGTCACGGTCGAACCGGTATAAGTATCGGTTGTCTGCGTCGAGCTTCCGTAGGCGGCCGTTGTCGTATTCCAGACGAAGTTGACCTGCAGCGTGGAGCCGGCAAAGAAACCGAAGGCCCATCCGTCGGGCTTGATCTCGACGGCGGTGGGGAGGCCGAAGCCAAGGCCGAGGTTGGTTTTGGTCGCGGGCGTCCCGCTCGAAGTAACCGTGATCTTTGAGTAGCTCGTGCCATCGTACACGAAACTCGTGTTGAGAGGCTGGGAATACTGCACACCGCCGGTTTGAATGGGAAGATTATTGCCGATGTTGTCCTCGTAAGATACTTCGAGGTTCGGTTTGAGAACGAGGCTGAAGCCGGCGGCGGGGGCGAAGGGAACAGTATGGCTCGCATAGACCGCGAAATTGAGGTCATGGGCTGTGGCATAGTTGGTCTGAGCATTGGTGTAGGTGCCGCCGAGGGCGGTCTTGGCGCCGAGGACGCTAAGATCGTAGTTCTTGGTGGTCTTTTCGTAGGTTCCGGTTCCGGCGGCCATGCTATCTGACACCAGCACTCCGGCCGAGAAGTTCGCGCCGGCTGAGGTCATGAAGAAGCCGGGCATCGTGAGCGTATATAGGCCCCTAATAAACGTGGTGTTCGTCACATTCTTAATCGTGAGATCGTAGTCGGGGTTGGAGGCCGCGCCGGCAGTATAGGTGTGGGCGCTTTGGACGAGGCTATAAGTTCCCGAGGTAGCGGAGTTGGTGAGGTCGACTTGCACATAGCCGGCGTGAGCGAGATTTCCGGTCTTCAAAGCGAAGGGAACAGCGAAATTGAGGGAACCGGATACATTATTGGAAGCGGCGGCGGCGCCCTGGCCCGTGACGTTGTCGAACTTCTCGGTGATGGTGTAGTCGGCGTTGGTGACCGGGGCGGCCGTCGCCGAGGTCGTCGTGTTGTAGTAGGTCGTCGCCACATTCTTGTAGAGGTTGGCACTGCCGCTCGTTGCAGTCCAATCGCCATTGTCAGTAAAAAATAGCCCGGTCTGAATGCCGGCGATGGAGACAAGACCCTGGAGATTAAGATAGAGAGTCCCGAGACCCGAGGGCACGGTGTAGGTGGTGACGGCTTCGGTCGTTTTATAGTTGGTGGTGGTCGTCGTCGTACCGCTCGTCCATACGGAAGCAGCAGTCGTATCGACCGTGAAATTGCTCGGAATTGCAATGCCGAGGCCGGTCGCCGAGAAGTTGCCGTAGGCCGAGAAGGGGATGCTTCCGGGCTGATAGTAGCCGGCGATGAAGCTCGTGCCAATGCCATTGTTGGCAAGGCCAGTGGGATTGCCGCTCACGCCGCCGAAGAAGAAGGGCGAGGATACCGAGCCGAAATCGTTGCCGATGCCAAAGGCTGATTCGATGTCGTTCGTCATAAGGCCCTGGGTGACGCTTCCCTTGAGCGAGTAAGTGGGAAGCCACGGGACAGACTGGGCCATCAGTCCCCCGGCAAGGGCCAGCACGAGCGCGAATAATGCGATGCGACTCTTCATGCAGATTCTCCTTAAAAAATGATGATATGGTACCATACAGGCGTGTTTAGCCTAAAGCTTCCAGCCCAGGCCGTCAATGCGCATTTCGGCATATTCCGATGCCCGAATCATCGTTCGCGCTTTCTGACGGACCCATTCCCGGGAAGGCGAGCCGAGGCTCGCTTTCCCCCCTCACATCATCGTCTTGACCCCCGCGATCACCTCCGCGATGGCCGCCTGAGCCGAGCCGTAGAGCATGCGGGTGTTCTCTCCGTAAAACAGGGCGTTTTCGATGCCGGAGTAGCCGGTGCCCTTGCCGCGCTTGTTGCAGATGACGTTATGCGCGTGATCCGCGTTGAGGATGGGCATGCCGTAGATCGGGCTCGACTTGTCGGTGCGGGCCGAGGGGTTGACCACATCGTTGGCACCTATGACGAGGGCCACGTCGGCCTGGTCGAATTCCTCGTTGATCTCCTCGAGATCGAAGATGAGGTCGTAGGGTACGCCGGCCTCCGCGAGAAGGACGTTCATGTGGCCGGGCATGCGGCCGGCGACGGGATGTATCGCGAACTTCACCGTCACGCCGGCTTCCTGGAGGAGCTTGGTGAGCTCCCAGACCTTGTGCTGGGCTCCGGCGACGGCCATGCCGTAACCGGGAACAATTATGACTTTTTCGGCGTAGCGCATCATCGAGGCGATGTCGACGGCGCTGGCCTCCTTCATGCTGCCCTGGATGGCCGCGCCGGCTCCGCCGACGATGGCCTCGCCCGTGATCGGCGAGAAGATGATGCCGCCGATCTTGCGGTTCATGGCCTTGGCCATGAGTTGGGTGAGGAGGGTTCCCGAGGCGCCGACGACGATGCCGGCGATGATGAGGGCCGGATTCTTGAGGACGTAGCCCTCGAGGCCGACGGCGAGACCGGTAAAGGCGTTGAGTAGGGAGATGACGACGGGCATGTCCGCGCCGCCGATGGGCGTGGTCACGACGATGCCGAGGGCCAAGGCGACCGCAAAGAATGCGAAAAGCATCCAGTCTTGGAGGTCGCCCCCATCGGGGAGGGAGGAGGCCACGATCCAGCCACCAAGGAAGCAGGCAGCGGCCAAGAGGATGACGACGACGATGTTCTGCGCCGGAAGCCTATGTGCCTTCTTCATGATGCCCTGGAGTTTGAGGAAGGCGACTATGGAGCCGGAGAAGGCCACGGAGCCGATGAGGGAGCCGGCGAGGGCCAGGATAGTCGCGGCTAGGCCGAGACCCTCGGGGCTGCCCGCGGAACCGCCCAAGGCGGCCGCGAGCTTGCCGAAGAGGCCCGAATGGGCGGCCCCCGCCGAGGCGGCCTTGGCGAACTCCAGGGCTGCGATGGCGGCAGCCGCACCGCCGCCCATGCCGTTGTAGACGGCCACCATCTGGGGCATGTCGGTCATCTTTACGACGCGGCCGAGCCAGGCGGCGAGGGCGGCGCCGAGAACGAGGGCGACGATCATCCAGCCGAAATTGCCCATGTGGGGGGTGGCGAAGGTGACAAGGGTCGCGATGACCATGCCGATGCCGGCCCAGAGGATGCCGCGCCGCGCGGTGACGGGCGAGGACATGGCCTTGAGACCCAGGATGAAGAGGGCGGCGACGACGAGGTAGGAGAGCTGGATGGGCAGGTCGACGCTCATTTCCCGGCTCCCTTCTTCGCGCCGCTCTTGAACATGGAAAGCATGCGCTCGGTGACCACGAAGCCGCCGGCCGCGTTGGCGGCGCCGAGGAAGACCGCGACGACGCCGATGCCGATCTGGAGGGGATCCTTCGGATCAGCCGAGCCGAGGGCCACCATGGCGCCGACGAGGACGACGCCATGCACGAAGTTGGAGCCTGACATCAGGGGGGTGTGGAGGATGACGGGCACCCTCGATATCACCTCGTAGCCGGTAAAGGCCGCGAGCATGAAAACGTAAATGTAAATGAAATCAACCATAATTAGACCTTTCCTCCATGGGCCTTGCGGACGGCCTCGTGCACAAGCTCGCCTCCGCGCGTGAGACAGGAACCGGCGATGATCTCGTCCGCCCTGTCGAGTTCGAGCCTCCCTTCCTTTATGAAGGGCGAGATGAAGTTGTACAGGTTCTTGGCGTACATTTCCGAGGCGTGCACGGGCATCCGGCTCGGAAGGTCGAGGGGACCGACGATGGTGGCGCCGCCCACCTGGACGATCGCGCCGGCCTTCGAGCCCGCGACGTTGCCGCCGCCTTCGGCGGCCATGTCGACGACGACCGCCCCGTTCTTCATGCCTGCCACCATCGTCTCGGTGATGATGAGGGGGGCGCGGCGGCCGGGGACGGCCGCCGTGGTTATAAGCACGTCGCAGGCCGCGACTACCTTGCCGAGCCTCTCGGCCTGCTGCCGCTTTTCGTCCTCGGTCAGTTCGCGCGCATAGCCTCCCGTGCCCGCGGCCGAGACGCCGGTGTCGACGAATTTGGCCCCGAGGGATTCGACCTGCTCCTTCGTTTCGGGGCGCACGTCGTAGGCCTCGACGATCGCGCCGAGGCGTTTGGCCGTCGCGATCGCCTGGAGGCCGGCGACGCCCGTGCCGATCACGAGGACCCGGGCCGGCCTGATCGTTCCGGCCGCGTAGGTGAGCATGGGGAAGAATTTCGGGCAGAGCCCCGCCGCGATGAGGACGCACTGATAGCCCGCCACGGCGCCCTGCGAGGAGAGGGCGTCCATGCTCTGTGCCCGCGAGATGCGGGGGATGAGCTCGACGGCGTAACTCTCGACTCCGGCCTCCATCAGGGCCTTGATGCGCTCGGGTTCCTGCCAGGGCTGGAGGTAGCCGACGAGAACCGAGCCGCGCTTCATCGAGGCGATCTCCTCGAGGGAGGGCGGCGTGACTTTGAGGATGAGATCGGCCTTGCCGAACAGGCTCTTTGAGTCTGCCGCGATCTCGGCTCCACCGAAGTCGGCGTCATGGAGGGAACTGCCCTCCCCCGCTCCGGCTTCGACAAGAAGGCCGGCCCCGAGGGCCGTGTATTTTTTGGCCAGGTCGGGGACCAAGGCGACCCGCCTTTCCCCGGCCTTCCGCTCTCGGGGGATGCCGATGAGGACTGCCATTTCATCTCCTTTCGTGAATGCAACAGGAGTTAAGGTAGTACAAGCCTCTGGCGGCGGCAATGGTCCCGTAAAATCATATCGTGCATTATTGACCGATTATATAAATATCGATAATACTGTGCCCAATGAACTGGATAACCGATCTTCTCGCAGGCGGCTCAACAGCCCACACAATCTTCGTCCTCGCCGTCGCCATCGCCTTCGGTCTGGCCATCGGACAGATCCGGATCTTCGGCATAAGCCTCGGCATCGCCGGCGTCCTCTTCGTCGGCCTCGCGCTGGGCCACTTCGGTCTGTCGATCCAGCCCGAGGTCCTCGACTTCGCACGGGACTTCGGCCTCGCCCTCTTCGTATTCACCATCGGCCTCCAGGTCGGGCCGGGCTTCGTCGCCTCACTTCGGAAGCAGGGGCTAACCTTCAACCTCCTGGCGCTGGCGATAGTCGTCCTCGGCATGGGCATAGCGATCGCCGCCTTTTGGATCGCCGGCCTCCCCCTTCCCGCCATGGTCGGCCTCCTTTCCGGAGCCGTCACGAACACCCCCGGTCTCGGCGCGGCCCAGCAGGCCCTCGGAGAAGTCCTCCCTTCGGCAACGGACGCCGTAGCCGTCTCCGGCATGGCCTATGCGGTCGCCTATCCCTTCGGCGTCGTCGGCATTATCCTGGCGATGATCCTCCTCCGCACGGCCTTCCGCATCGACGTCGGACGCGAATCGGCTGAACTGGAAGCCGAGCAATCGCCGGTCGGCCTCCTCCCGGGCAATTACAACATCCGCGTCGCGAATCCGAGGCTCGCGGGAGCCCAGGTAAGGGATCTCGCCAGGCTCGTCCAGGCCGAATTCGTCATATCCCGCCTCCTCCGCGGCGGCGAAGTCATGGTCGTGAAGGCGGAGACGGCCCTCGCCATCGGCGACCTCCTCCATGTCGTGTCGACGCGGGACAACGCCGAAAAGCTCGCCATTGTAGCCGGGGAACTTTCCGAGACGGATGTCCGTCAGGTGCCCAGCGCCCTCGCCTCGAGGCAGCTCCTGATAACGAGGCAAAACGCGGTGGGAAAAAGCGTCGGCGAACTCAACCTTCTCCACCGCTATGGGGTGGTCATCACGCGGACCCAGCGCGCCGGCGTCGAACTCGTGGCCGCCTCCACGCTACGTCTGGCCTTCGGCGACCGCGTGACCGTCGTCGGCGACAAGGAAGCCCTCGGCAGGGCCGCCGCCGAGCTCGGCGATTCCCTCAAGGCCCTCAACGCGCCGAATGTCCTTTCGGTATTCTTCGGGCTGATAGCCGGCGTCATACTCGGAAGCATTCCCTTCCACGTCGCCGGACTCCCCGCGCCCATTTCCCTTGGCCTCGCCGGCGGACCCCTTATCGTGGCCCTCGTCCTCGGCCGCATCGGCAAGATCGGCCCCCTCGTGTTCTACCTCCCCCAGAGCGCCAATCTGGCCCTCAGGGAGATCGGCATCACCCTCTTTCTCGCCACCGTCGGACTGAAATCCGGCGTCCACTTCGTCGAAACGATCAGCTCGGGCCAGGGTCTTCTCTGGATGGGGATCGGCGCCCTCGTCACCTTCCTCCCCCTCGTCCTGGTCGGCTTCGCCTCGCGACTCTTCCTCCG
>Ga0307375_10001726_pt1 | contig 23447 bp, 26 predicted proteins | sample TR1MG_FD_202531 | JGI IMG/M metagenome (GOLD analysis project Ga0307375, IMG submission 202531) | Soil microbial communities from Risofladan, Vaasa, Finland - TR-1 | ecosystem: Environmental > Terrestrial > Soil > Coastal area > Acid sulfate soil | place: Finland: Risofladan, Vaasa | collected...
CGTCAAGGCCGAGCCTGTCGAGGAAGTCGGCAACGGCGCGCTCGGATCGGCGACTGACGATGGCAGCGGTGCGCCCGGAGTCGCGGCAGGCGGCAAGAGCCTCGTGGATGTATCCACCCGCAGCGGCGATACCAGCGGCGGCTAGCTCGATGCTGGCCAACTCGTCGTCAGCCCGCGCCGCTGCCCCCTGGCTGACGCTTGCCGTGTAGGCAAGGATCTCGGCCGGATCACTAGTGGCGGCTATCGCAGGCGGCACGCTCCCGGTTTCGCTGACCAGGATGGCGCGGAGCCGGCCGCCGGTATCGGCGGGCATGACGGCGGACAGGTCGCAGACGGGGCCGTCAAACTCGAAGATCAGGTATCGGGCTTGGCTGAGAATGGTGTCGAGCGTCGCGTAGGGCGAGATGTAGGTGTCCTGACTTTCCGTGTCTTGCAAGTCGGCGGCCTGGATAAGCGGGAGGAGCTGGCTAAGGAGTGCGGCCGGCGCGGCGATGGTGGCGGCTGAGCGCAGGCTGTGCGGGCTTCCGTCGACGTCGACCACCGCGGCGCCCGCTTCCCGCGCGATGATGACACCCGCAGCCACGTCCCAGGGCTCATTGGCCAGCGTAATGCTGGCGTCCAGGCGGCCGTCAGCGAGCCACGCGAGATCGAGGGCAGCGGTGCCCAGCATCCGGATGCGATGCACCCGGGACGTGAGCTGAATGGTCGCGGCCAGGCGCGTCTCGTTCTTCCGCCCGGCCCCTGCCCCAGTTGCGTAGTCCCCGATGGCCACGATGGCATCGCGCATGCTGGTCGCCGTGCTGCCAGTCAGCCGACGGTCTCCCGTCCACGCGCCGTGACCTTCGACAGCGTGGTACCGCTCCCCCAGGAACGGCGCATCGATCACGCCCAGGACAGGCCGCCCATCATGCAACAGCGCGAGAGACACGGCGCAGAGCGGGATGGCGTGGGCGTAGTTGGAGGTGCCGTCGATCGGGTCGAGTGTCCACAGCCAGCCGGTGCCCGGGTCGGTGGTGCCGCCTTCCTCCTCGCCGAGGAAGCCGATATCCGGCGTCGCCTCGCGCAGGTAAGCCCGGACAGCGCGCTCGACGGCGACGTCGACATCAGAGACGATGTCACGGTCGTCTTTCTCGGTGACTGACGCCGGGCGCCGGGTCCGGATCAGGTCGCAGGCCGTCGCGACGGCCTGGAGGGCGACCGGCAGGAGTGACCCGGGGTCAGGTGTCATAGGGGCCTGCTCCGCTCTTCGAGGAATTGGTAGACCTGCTCGAACACGGGATACAGGCCGCCGGGCTCGCTAGTCGAGCGGATGAGCAGGGTCGGAGACTCGACCCCGCGAGCCTGGGGGAGGTAGGGCTGCACGACGCAGGTGCGGTCGCCGGCCAGGAGGATGTTGAACCGGATGGTCTCGTCATAGGCGGCCAGGCGCAGGCGATCTTGGGCCTCGGCGGGGAGACGGTCGCGCAGGCGGGAGATGACCTCGATGTTGAGCTTGGTCAGGTTGGACAAGAAGCCGGGCTGATACTGCTCCTCGCGCTCGCGGGCCTGGATGGCCTGCCCGCCGGGATCGAGGAACAGGCAGGTGAGCTGCGTTCCCCCGGCCAGGTGACGCAGCAGGTACTGATCGGGGATCTGCTGGCAGATGAGATTCAGGGACAGGCCAGCGGCGCGGATGGAGGTGACGCCGTCCAGCAGCGCCCGGGGTTCGACCTTCGCGGCGAACTCCGACCGGCTAGTAAAAATCGCCTCAACCCCCGCCATCATGTCCGCCCCCGGCACGACCGGGGCGAGCTGCGGCGAAGGGTTAGCGGCCTTCGCGCCGCTGGAGCGTGCGGGGGCGGGGATGGCCCGGTCGGGGGAAGGCTCGAAGAGCTGTGCCGCGGTGTAGCCGGTGAGCATGTGCTCCAGGACGCGGCAGTGGTCGGTGTAGGGCAGGCTGCGTAAGCCGCCCTTGGTCCACCGGTAGAACTGAGCGCGGCTCGGGCCTTCGCTGTCCGGGGCCGGATCGAGGGACCGGGCGGCTTTCCGGTAAGCGGCGCTGAAACTGCCGTAGCGGTTCAGGCCCCGGTCCTCCAGCAGGACCGCCAGCAGGGTTGGGCTCTCGGTCATCTGCATCTCCCGTTCAGCGTCAGATGAGCCTCGTAAGGCTATCGGAGCGTGGAGACGTTCATGAGACGCCGATGAGACAGGCACGCTTGACAGTGGACAGTGACGGCGTATCGACGCAACGTGAGATCCGCTGATGATCAGCTCATGACATGCGGGACAGCGCTACGACAGGGCTCTTGCCAGGGATGCGGCGGGAAGGGCTGGAAGTTCGTCACCTTACGACGGTGGGCGGGAACCGCGGCCGGCGCCGTCGAGCGCGGGCCGGTCCGGCGCCGCCGGGTCCAGTGCCTGGCCTGCGGCGGCACGGGCTCACCATCCGCCGTCGGGGCGACGGGAGCGACCGGTGACTGACGATATGGCGGCCGGCCCGGCCGGGACTGGCCTCCGGGAGCCGAACCTGGCCGGGGTCTACGACTACTGGATAGGCGGCAAGGACAGCGGCCTGCCTGACCGGGAGGTGGCGGGGGAAGTCATCCGCCACCGGCCGCAGGTACTGGTCACTGTCCAGGCGAACCGGGCGTTCGGACGGCGGGTAACCCGGTACGCGGCTTACGGATGCGGCATCCGGCAGTTCCTCGACATCGGCACGGGCATGCCCGCGCCCGGCGCCACCCATGAGACCGCCCAGCAGGTCAGCCGGGACTGCCGGATCGTGTATGCCGATAACGACCCGGTTGTTCTGGCGCATGCCCGGGCGGTGCTCACGCCTGCCCGCGGCGGCTGGTGCGGCTACGTCGAGGCCGATGTCCGCGACCCGGCTGCCCTACTGGCCGGCGCCGCCGCGACGCTGGACTTCTCTCAGCCCGTCGCGGTCCTGCTCCTGGCGGTCCTGCACTTCATCCCTGATGAAGACGACCCGGGCGGGATCGTCGCGGCGCTGGCTGCCGGGCTGGCACCCGGAAGCCTGGTCGCCATCTCGCACGTGACCGCCGACTATGCTCCGGGCCCTGTTGCCGCTGCCGTCGCCGCTTATAACGAGCGCATGCCCGTGCCGCTGTACGCGCGTGACCGCGCCGGGGTAACCGCCCTGCTCGGTGACCTGCCGGTGCGCTGGCCGGGTGTCGTGCCCGTGACCCGCTGGCGGCCGTCATTCCAGGAGGCACCCGGCCGCCCGGTCGACATCTACGGCGGTATCGCCCGGCTGCCCGGACCCGGTGACGACCACGAGAGCAATGCCGCCCTCGAACTCGCCGCGCCTCCGCCTGCTTCCACCCGGGAGCCTGATGAGCTGGCCGCGCGTGCGGCGGAGTATCCCGGACACCGGCTCAGCCGCGAGACGATCCAGGACCGCACCCGTTACGTTGCCCGCGGCATCCACCTGGCGAGCCGCCCGCACACGGTCGTGACCGACAGTACCGAGGAGTTGTTCGCGGAACTCGCCGCCGCCCGGAAGCCCCCGCCGCTGCTCACTGCGGTCGACGAGTCTGCGAGCGATCCACCTAGCTAGGCGTTGCCGCTCCCACCCCAGCCGACCTAACCGCGTGGTGCGCGCGTCTGTCCTGTAGCACGCGCCACGCCATGTGGGGCGCCGCCACCAGTCCGAGCACAGGGACTGGCTTTGGCGCAGTGGTGGGCTGCGGCGCGGCCAAGCCGGCGCGGCGGCGCGTGAGCCTCACCTCGCGCGCCGTCGCGCCATCCACCGTCACAGGCCGGCCCGGCGTGACAAGTTGTGATGCTGGCTGTATCATTGCCTGATAAGTCAGCAGTCCAACGACTGGGCGGGCCACCATGTCAGACGACCAGGCGCCAAAGTACGCGCAGGTAGTCAGCGAGATCAAGAAGCGGATCGAGCGCGGCGTCTACACGCCGGGGTCGCTGCTGCCGTCGGAGCATCAGCTCGCGGCCGAGTTCGGAGTCTCCCGGCCCACGATCGTCAAGTCCCTCGGGGCGCTGCGCCAGGACGGGTGGATCGATACCCAGCAGGGCAAGGGAAGCTTCGTGCGGGGCCGGCCTGCCCTCGCCGACGCCGAGCGCACCCGTCCCGCAGACGGCGTGCTGGAGACCCCCGAGGCCGAGCTGTCCGGCGAACTGGTCCAGGCCGGGGTCAAGCTCGCCCCGCCGCACGTCACGGCCCTGCTGGGCCTCCAGCCGGGAGCGCGGGCGTTCGTGCGCCAGCTCCTGCTCAGCGAGGACGATGAGCCGGCCGAGCTGGCCTCGGCGTGGCTGCCGCTGGAACTAGCCGCCGGCACTGACTTGTCCTCGCCGGACCTGCTCAGCGAGAGCCTGCGCCATCACCTTCAGGCCCGCAAGAAGATCCGCCTTGACCATGCCGTCGAGCAGATCACCGCCCGCCACCCCAGCGGGGAGGAAGCCGCTCTGCTCCGCATATCTCCCGACGCCCCGGTTCTCAGCGTCATCGTCACGGCCTATGACGCCACCGGCCGGCCCATCCAGGTGAGCGACCTTGTCCTGCCTGGCCAGCGCCACGAGCTGCGGGACGCTTACCCGTTCGCCTAGACCCAGCTGACCTGTTAGCAGATCCACTCTGATTTGTCTTGACAAGTCATGTCAGCGCGTTTAGTCTTCTTCTTACCTGATAAGTCAGGATCAGGAATCTAGGCGAACAGGAGAAGTCAGAAGGCGGCACGGTCCTCCGCACCGCCGGCATCTCCTGACAGCCAGCAGGCCTACGGGCCATCCCCGCGCTCCAGCCCCCCGGCCTGTGCCAGCCGCAGTGCTGCGGTCTGTTCGCCAGCCCCTAGGAGACCGTGATGAACGCCATCTTCCCCGTCCTGATCATCGTCTTAGCCCTCGCCGCCAGCGCCCTCGTCGTGCTCGCCCTGGTGATCGCCGGCATCCACGGTGACGAGCGCCGCATGAGCCTGGGCGACGCCCCGCAGACCTGCGCGGGAGTTCTCGCCCGCCGGGTGCTCGGCGTCCACGGCAGCCACGCCACTACAGGCCGCCGCACGCGCGGCCGGACCAGGAGGTAGCCAGTTGCGTACCATCCCGAACGGTCTTCCCAAGCGGCGCCGCTGCCCGTGCGGCGCTCTCCGAAGAAGGAATGCGGCGATGCCGCAAGTGCCGTGCCCGGTCCCGCTAGCGTCGCCGCAAGGCACCGCGCACGCGGCCGGCCAGCTCACGCCGGCGCGACGCGCGCAGGGGAAGGCGAGGGCGCCCGTGACGGTCCCGATTCCCCTGGTGGCGATCCTCGGCGTCGCGGTGTACGGTCGCCTGCCGCTACATGGGCCTGCGCGTCTGGCAGGCGATCGTGTGCCTGCTCGCAGGGTGCCTGACCAGCTCCAGGCCCTGGCCAGGGGCTGGAGTCCTGCCCGCCCGACCCAGGGAGTGATGCCCGTTGCCCGACCGCTTCCCTGACAGCACGCCCGATGACCTACCGGAGGTCGCCACCAGAAACCGCATCGCGCGGCAGCTCGCCGAAGGGCTCTCCGCACAGTACCCCGCCGATGTCTGGCACCACCTCGCCGCCGCCTTCGCCGATGCCCCCGCCCTGTCCGCCGAGATCACCCGCCTGCGCGCCGACCTGGCCGGCGCGCGGCTGGACCGGGCCAACCTCGCGGCTGCCGCCCTGGCCGCGATCGCCGCACATGATGACGGAGAGGCCGACCCGCTCAGCTAGACCATCGCGGACGTGCTGGCCAGGCTGCCCGCGATCGAGTCCGCGCTGGGCGCCGTGCGCGAAGCGGCGCGCGTCTACCCCACCCCGGACAACCGCGCGCACCGGTTCGAGTTGCGGGTGCTGGAGGTCGACCCGCACGCCGACGCCATCCCCTGGCCCGGCCCGTCCGTGGCCTCGATCACCGAGCCCATCGACCTCGGCCCGTTCGAGGACGCCGCGCCCGCCCGCGTGCTGTTGCTCCGCCGGCACGCGCTCATCGGCGGCATCGCCGGATCGGGCAAGAGCGGCGGCATCAACGTCCTGATGGGCAACCCGTCGGCCCGCGAAGACGTAGTGATCTGGGCGATCGACCTCAAGCGCGGCATGGAGTTGCAGCCGTGGGCGTCCTGCATCGACCGCCTGGCCACCACGCCCGGGCAGGCCCGTCTGGGAGCCCGCGCCCCTGCTGCCCGCGCTGATCATCGTCATCGACGAGTACGCCGAACTGGCCGACGACGCGAAACTACCACGCACAGTAACCGGCCAGAGAGGAGGTGCCAGCCTCATGTCCCCCGCACCCGACGATCGGCCGCGACGGTCACAGAGAGGAGGTGAGGCGAAGTGCAGGCATACACAGTCGAGCAGGTAGCGGAGATCCTCCACGTCGGCCGGCGGTACGCCGCGAAGGCAAGCCAGGGCACGCCAGGACTCCCCCGCCCCTGGCAGGGAAGGAGGCACCATGGCCAAGATCCTGATCGGGAAGTACCAGGGCACGATCTACCCGGAAGGGAACGGCTACACCGGCGCCATCGACCTCGGCTACGACGGGGCGGGCCGGCGCCAGCGCGTCAGCGGAAGGGCCGAACGAAGGCGGCCGTCAAGGACAAGTTAACCCAGCTTGTCGAAGACAAAGAGAAGGGAATCCAGACTGACCAGGACACCGAGAACTACACCGTCGCCGAGGCAGTCAGCGACTGGCTCGCCAAGGGCACCAGGAACCTCGACGAGGACACCGTTGGCTGCTACCGCATCCTCGCCGGCAAGCACCTCGTGCCGGCGATCGGCGCCACCAAGCGGCTGCCATCCTGATCAGCCCGGAAGACCTCGCCCAGCTCGAGGAGACCGTTGATGTCCTGGGCGATCCCGCGGCCCTTGCCGACATCCGCGAAGCCGACGAGGCTTACGCGCGGGGCGATGTCGTCCGCGGGGTATAAGCCGTCCGCCAGCTGCGCCGGTGAGCAGCGCGGACAACTACGAGCTCGTCCTCACCCCGCCGGCGCGCCGTGCCCTGACCGGGAAGCTGCCCGAGCCGGTAGCCGCCGCGGTAATCGAGTTCCTGTCCACATCCCTCATCCAGCAGCCGTACCGGGCCGGTAAGCCCCTGCGTGATGACCTGGCCGGCCTGTGGTCCGCGCGCCGGGGCACCTACCGCGTTCTCTGCCGCATCCGCGAAGATCGCCGCGAGGTGATCATCCTCCGCGTCGAGCACCGCCGTGACGCCTACCGGCCCCTATAGCCATGGCAACGCGCGAGCGCCTGCCCGGTTCCAAAGCCGGCCTGGTCCCGTGACCCTGTGCCGCCCGAATACTCGATCGGCAGGTTGACCTGCCGTTACTGGCAGCCTGCCTGGCGCTGTGATGGCTGGCTGGCCGGGTGCCCCTGAAGATCGCTTACCTGCTGATGCGCTGGCTGCTCGGGCTGATGGTGCTGATGTCGCGCGGCGACCGCGCGAAGGACGCCGAGCTTCTGGTGCTCCGGCACGAGAACGCGGTGCTGCGCCGGAACGCCGGCCGGGTGCGATACGAGCCCTGCGGGGTTCAGCTACTGCGCCAAAGGGCTGAGCTGGGACGCGGTGCGCGGCTCGTTCATCAGTACGGCATGATCGGCAGCTGTGTCTCCGCGCCTGATCTACCTGATGTTCTGCCGGATCCTGGCGTGGCTCGTGCTCCTCGCCCGCAGCAGCGCCGCTAAGGACGCCGGGATCCTCGTGCTCCGCCACGAGGTCGCCGTCCCGCGGCGGACCGCTCCCAGACCACGCCTGGACTGGGCTGACCGTGCAGTGCTAGCGGCGCTCGCCAGGATCCTGCCCCGGCACCTGCGTACCCGCCGGCTGGTCACCCCCGGCACCGTCCCGCGGCGGCATCGCCGTCTGGTCGCCCGCACATGGCGCCAGCCCCGCGCGCCGGGCCGGCCCCCGATCGGCTGCGACCTGACCGCCCTGATCGTGCGACTGGCCACCGAGAGCACGTCGCGGGGATATCAGCGGATCCACGGCGAGCCGCGCCGCCCGGGCCACCGGGTTGCCGGATATGAACTGACCCCTGTCATTTAGCGTCCGCTCATGGTCATAGACAGGGAGTGGGACGAGCCGGTCTACCAGCAGGTAGCAGGCATCCTGCGGGACCAGATCGCCTCCGGATGGATCGAGCCGCGCCGCCCCATCCCCTCCATCCGCACGCTGTGCGAGACCTACGGCATCGCCCGGGCCACCGCCGGCAAGGCCATCCGCTTGCTCACCGACGAGCACCTGGTCCGCCGGGTGCCGGGCAAGGGCTGGTTCGTGACGCCCGAGACAGAGCGATCCGCAAGCCGCTAGCCGGATCGTCAACGCCGGTGTTCCGTTGGCGGGTTGGCCCCGGGATCGGCAGGATCGGGGTATGACCTCCGAACCGCACCGGCGGACGATCGGCTCGCTGCGGGCCGTGGCACTCGACGCCCCGGACATCGACCGCCTGGCCACGTTCTACGAGCAGCTCGTCGGCTGGCAACGCGTCCCCGACGACGACGATGAGTGGATCACGCTCGACACCGGTGACGGCTGGCGGATGGGCCTGCAACGGGCCATCGACCACGTGCCGCCCCACTGGCCGGACCAGGACCGTCCGCAGCAGGCCCATCTCGACTTCCGGGTACCGGACATCGACGCGGCGGCCGAACGAGCCCAGCAACTCGGCGCCACCCTGCTGCGCCGCAACGAGCGGTGGCACACGCTGGCCGACCCGGCCGGTCACCCGTTCGACCTGCGCCTCAACCCGGATGATCCGCGGACCACTCTGATGGGCGTCATGCTCGACTGCCCCGACGCGAAGGCGCTGAGCCACTTCTACGCGGAGCTGCTCGGCAAGCCGGTGACGTACCAGGCGGACGGGGTCCCCATGATCGGCGAGGACGGCGCGCAGCCGGTGATGTTCCAGCAGGTGGAGCAGTACACCGCGCCACGCTGGCCGGATCCGGCGTACCCGCAGCAGATCCACCTCGACGTGACGGTCCAGGACGTGGACGCGGCGGCACGGGCCGCCCTTGACATCGGCGCCACCCGACTGGACGGCGCCGGCCCGAACTGGCGCGTCTACGCCGATCCGGCCGGCAAGCCCTTCTGTCTGGTGTGGACGGTCTAGGGCCAGGTGCCATCCGCGTGAGCTGGCTGCCGGGCCTGCTTCGCGACCGGATCAAGATCCAGGAATGCGCGCCTCATCACGCGCTCGTATCCGGCGATGAGTTCCAGGTCGCGGTCGTGGTCGTCGCACCGGGAGCCGGGCCCGGCCGCCGCGCAGTCCGAGCAGGGACCGGCGACGCGGCCGGCCCGGAAGGCGATCGCATCTTCCAGCGCCTGGATCCGCTGGAAGCGGCATCGGTTCAGTATTGCCACGATCCGGTGAGGCTCGCCCTGGCACGCTCGGTCACTCATGGCAACCACACCCGGGATGAAGCACATGGATGGAAGGCCGCCGGGGGAACCGTCCTGCGAGTACTCCAGTTGGTCATGGTGGTGTCTCCGTTCTTCAGCCGAATGCACCCGCTCCTCATCCGGGCCAGTCGAACCTGGCCCAGGCGGTCCAGCCCGTTAGCGCGCTTCCATCAACGCCGCACTCCGCGGCAACAGCGCGGACGATGTCCAGCCCATGCGGGCGGTCAGTCGGCGCTAAACGCTCCCGCCATGGGCCACCGTGATCCCGAACTTCGATGTGCACGCGCTCACCGTGATGAATCTCGGCGCGGACAGTGAAGACGCCGCCGGGCTCGCGGCTGGCTGAGTGCAGGACGCTGTTGCCGGCAAACTCGGACAGGCAGAGCACGATCTCCTCGGCCATCGGGCAGTCGTCCAGGGCCAGCGCCAGGAGCTTCCGGGCATGGCGAACCTGTTCTGCGCGCGCCGGAAACACATGGGTCCAGGTGGCCGCTGCGTGCGTGGCGGGCCGGATGTGCCGTGATTCCGTGCCCGACATTGTGACGTCTCCGTTCTTCGGCTGAATCTGCTCGGTAGCGCGCCGAGGGCTGCCATCCTGGCCAGCAGTTCTTAATGCAGCCTAAACTGCATCATGCAGATGAACAAGCATGATGCAGATTTATCTCCCCCACCCTTTGGAGGTGTGCTGTTGTGGCTCCTCGACCAAGCCCCACCGCGCGGCGCCGCCGGCTGGCCGCGGCGCTGCGGCAGATGAGAGAAGCGCGTCATCTGAGCTGCGCTGATGCCGGGAGTGCCGCCGGATGGTCAGAATCGAAGATCAGCCGGATCGAGACCGGCCGAGTCGGGATACGCCAGCCCGACCTCGAGCGGCTCCTGGACCTCTACGAGGTCACCGGGGAGCCACGCGCCGCACTGCTTGCCCTCCGCCGCCAGGCCACCCACCGCGGATGGTGGCATTCCTACTCCGATGCCCTCCCCGCCTACTTCGAGGACTACGTCGGCCTGGAGGATGGCGCGAAATCGCTGTTCACCTACCAGAACCAGCTCGTCCACGGCCTGATGCAGACCGAGGATTATGCCGCCGCCGTCATCCGCGCGGCACAGCCCGCCGCGGACACCGACACGGTAGAACGGCAGCTCGCGGCCAGGGCCACCCGCCAGGCGCTGCTCACCGCCCCGAGTCCGCTGCAGGTCTGGGCCGTCCTGGACGAGGCAGTGCTGCGCCGCCAGGTCGGCGGAGCCGCGGTCATGCGAGCCCAGCTGAAGCGGATCCTCGAGATAGCAGCGCTCCCGAACGTCACCCTTCAGGTCATCTCGTTCGATACCGGCGCCCATGCGTCAATGGGTACCTCGTTCGAGCTACTGCGGTTCCCCGAAGCCGGCGACACCGCCATCGTCTACATCGAGGACCAGACAAGCAGCCAGTATCTGGAAACCGCCGCTGACATCGAGCGGTATACGCTCGTGTTCGACCACCTGCGGGCGTCCGCGCTGTCCCCGCAGCAATCGGCGGTCTTCATCGGCCAGGCAGCTAGCGCCATGACGTAACCAGACGCGAGAGGAGGGCGCGGGATGCACCAGGCAGACCTGTCCCGCGCCGTATGGCGCAAGAGCAGCCACAGCAACGGAACCGGCGGCAGTTGCGTCGAGATCGCTACCCTCCCCGGCCCCGAAGGTCAGCACCAGATCGCCGTCCGCGACTCAAAGGATCCCCGCGGGCCGGTCCTCGCCTTCACCCCCGCCCAATGGCGCCACCTGACCGCCAGCATCAAGGCCGGCCACCTACTGGCCGACGACTGAGCATCCGCTCTAGCGAACCACCATCGACCGCGGCCCGGCAGGCGTCGCCTGCCGGGCGGGCTCGGGGTCGCAGATCCGGCAGACCTGGCCGCAGCCGTCGATGTAGGTGGACTCGGCGAGGGTGGTGATGATGTTGCCGCAGCCCCGCCGAGCTGCCGTGAACTGGTCGGCGTGACCCGGCGGGTGCCGAGGTCGGCGCGCTGGCCCTTCTCGTAGCCTGCGCCGTAGCCGGTGCCGGTGTAAGTCGTACGGGCCGCGCGGGTCACCGGGTATTCCCGCTGGACCGCGCTCTTGATGACCAGGGACCGGTCGGCCAGCACCAGCGCTGTGCTCGCCGCTCCCGGGGTCGGCGTCACCTGCTCAGCCTGGGCCGGCGCGGCCTGCTCGGCGGCCTTCACCCGGCTGATCACCGCCGCGCCGAATCCCAGCAGCCAGCCGCGCCCAGCCCGCAGAGCAGGTGGACCTTCACCCGGTTCCGCGGGTTGTCCAGCTCGGCCAGGCGGCTGCCCGGCGCGTCGGTCTCGGGCCGGGCGGCGGCCAGGAGCGCCCGGTCGATGCCGTACTTGGCCATCAGCTCGGTCATTTCCGGGATCCTTTCGTTCAGAGTGGAAGGGCGGTTATGAGTGCGCGCGGGCCGGCGGCATCCGGCCCGCGCGCGGGACAGGGCAGTCAGTCGGTCGCGGGAGCGGCGCCGGGGTAGTCGTCTTCGCTGGCGCCGGGTTCGGCGTAGCTGTCCGCGACCTGCCCGGGCGTCATCGGGAGGACCGCCATCGACGGCGGGCAGCCATCGCTGATGGGCTCGCGGAGCAGCAGAGCCATCGAGTAGCCGGGCCTGTCGGCGAGCGCGCGGTCCAGCGCGATGTTGGCCAGGGCACCCTCGCCGCACTGCCAGGCGGTGAACGCGAGCAGGGACGCCGCCGCCGCGACGTAACCGGGCCGGGCACGGCGGACGATGTCGGTCCACAGGCGCAGGTGCGCGCCGCGGTGAGCCGGGTCCATCCGCGCCCAGGCGTCATCCCGGATCGGCAGCCGGATGAGGGCCAGGGCGAGCCAGGCGGACCGGGCGTCCGGGCGCAGCGACCCGCCGTCGCGGTAGATCCCGATCACATCCAGGACGGCCGCCAGGCCCGGATCGTCGATGGCGCCGGGGCCGTCGCGGGCGATGAGGCGGCCCGCTGTCCGCTCGGCGCGCCGGGTGGCCTGGCGCATCGAGGTGGCGACGGGGCCGGTCAGCGGGGCGATGGTGGCGGCCAGCACCGCGCGGTCGGCCACGACTGGCCGGCCAGTTCTGGCTAATGCGGCGACGGGGTGCGCGGCGGCGTCGAACGCGACGCCCTCGGGGGGACAGCACGACGGGTCGGCGCACAGGTAGGACCAGTAGCGGCCGTCCTGGGCTGCGGTGCTTCGAGTTGCTCGCGCGCCCGCTTGACGGCGTCGTGCGCCGAGACTCCGACGGCAAGTCCGGCGGCCAGAAGGAGAAGCTGGCCTACACCATCCTTGCCGCCTCACTGGCCTACCAGTTCGGACTGGAATGGGGCGCCGCGAAGTCGCGCGACTTCCGGTTCGCAGTGATCGACGAGGCCTTCGGCCGCGGCTCGGACGTCTCGACCCGCTATGCGCTGGACCTGTTTGCCCGGCTCGGCCTGCAACTGCTGATCGTCACCCCGCTGCAGAAAGTTCACGTGATCGAGCCCTATGTGCGGGCGATCGGGTTCGTCGACAACCCGACCGGCAGCTATTCCCGGCTGCAGACCCTGACCATCGAGGAGTTCCGCCGACACCAGGCCGGTCACGAAGCATGACCACGTGGACCAACCTCTCGGACATCCGGGCGCGGGTACGGCGGCGCTGGGACGACGGGTCCATCCTGCGTGCGCTCGCCGAAGCTTCGCCATTCCCGATGGTGGACGTGGCGCTGCGTGGGCCGAAGCCTGCAGAAATCGGCGACGACCTGGACGCGGTGCGCTCGTGGATCGCCGCGCTAGAAGCCGGTAGTCGGGGGGGGCTTGCAGTACACGCTGCGGTACACGTCTGTCGGTGGCCGGCTGATCGGCCGTAACGAGCTGCCAAGCCGCGCGATCGTCGAGTCGTACGAGCAGGCCGCCGCGCTGCTTAGCGTCGGCGACCAGGTGCAGGCGTACAAGACCGTGCTGTCGGTCGTCGCGAGGGAACCAGTCGTCTCGGCCTGGGTCGCGAGCAAGCCACTGAGGGCGCTGGAGGTCACGGACATGTGGCCGGCGCTGCTGTCGGCCTACCTCTGGCTGGAGCACGCGCGGAACTCCGGTCGTTACCTGCGCGAGATCACCGCTCCGGGAGTCGACACGAAGTTCGTAGAACGGCACCGCCCGCTGCTGGCCCAGCTACTCGGGGTGCTTTCGTCCGCTCCGGGCTTCCTCACTGCGCTGGGCTTGGGCGCCAAGCCAGAGATGTTGCGCCTGCGGGTGGACCCTTCGCTGGATCTGGCTGCGGGGTTGTCCGATCTCACCGCCCGGGTGGACGAACTGGCGACGCTGGAGATTGCCGTTAAGTTCGCCGTGGTGGTCGAGAACGAGATCACCTTCCTCAGCGTGCCCGTGCCCGCTGAAGGCATCGTGTTGTGGGGAAAGGGCTTCGAGGTTGACCGCGCCGGGTCGATGCCATGGCTAGCCGGTGCCGACATCGTCTACTGGGGGACCTCGATACCCACGGCTTCGCCATCCTCGATCAGCTGCGTGCCTGGCTGCCGCAGACCCGCTCCCTGCTAATGGACCGCGACACGCTACTGGCCCACCGCGACCGGTGGGTGACCGAGGCGACTCCGACCGCTGCTCGCCTCAGCCGACTCACAGTCGACGAGGAAGCGCTCTACCACGACCTGATCACGGACCGCCTCGGCCGACGGGTCCGCCTCGAACAAGAGCGCATCGACTGGGCCTGGGTAGCCGAGCGGCTCCCGTACTAACGAGCCCAACGGCGAACAGGCACACGCTGATCGATGACGATCGCCTCCGGCCAACTTGCTGGTGCTCCAACATCACCTTCATGGCCAGGTAACGGCAACGCCTGACGGCTCCGTCGCTGGTACACCTAGCGCCATTCTGCCCCTCGATCTGCCCCTCGAAATGATCTACGGCGCCGGTAAAGCAACCTGGCGAGACTGATCGAACGTAAGTTCGCATCGTAGGGCTCTTGCCGCGTCAGCCGTGGTGCTGGACTACCTGGCCTACGCCCGTGATCCATCACAGGACGAGGTTCGAGAAGTACCCCAAGGTCGGGTCAGCGAAGGTCCCGATCACGAGCCCCCGGTCGAGGAAGCGGTTAAACTCCTCACAGCTCGTCTCGGGCAGCAGAGCGCAGCCATGGCAGGCAGCGAGGTTGCAGGAGTCGGGGCCTTGCCCCTTATCCCCCACATCCATGCAGACCGGATCCGTCGAGCACCAGCGAGCGTCGCTGATCGCGCTGGCGACGACCGACCGAAGGTTGTCGGGACGAGCCATTCGGACCAGGCCACCCATGGTGCCCTCGGAGTCGCCCGCCGCCGTGTAGATGAGCAAGCCCGCCATTTTCCGGCTCGGAGCTTCGGACACATAGAGACGCTCTCGGAGGGATGCCGAGCTGTAGCCACAGGAGAAGACCAGCTCGTTGATCAGGAGATGGCCGAGCGTGTGCAGCAGCACGAAGCGCGGGGTCAGGTGGCGATCCTGCAGCCCCCGCATCTTGGCGACATCGCCGTAGTGCACCGTGATCTTGTCGGCACGCGCCTGCACCTCCGCACGGCCCTCCCACGCCGCCAGGCATCCCTCGTCAAGCTCCAGGTAGATGCCCTCGCCCTTGACGACGTACGCGGGCAGCCAGTCCTGGTCAGGCGGGAGCGATTGACGCCGAAGGAGTGCTTTGCCGACGCTCAGTTTGAGGACGTCGTCGCGTACACAGGTGAAGCCCCGCAGCGCTCTTGTCTCACGGAGCACTTCGACGCTTCGTACTCGACCGAGGTGTCGCTGGAGGTCCGCGTTAACACCAGGGTCGGAAGCCGTCAGGTAGTCGTCCTTCGGCGTCTCCCGCAGCAGCTTGTATTCGGGGTAGCGCCACTCGTCGTCACCAGTCAGGAGTTCCGCGCCGCCGTCGTCAGCCGCCTCGGGGGACGACTCCCCCACGCCGAGCAGGTCACGGAAGCCTGCCATGAGCTCATCGTCGGTAATCGGCGCGAACAGTTCCTGGGGCAGGGCCACTCGGATCTGCTCCACTGTGACGGCAGCGCCGTAGGCGGAGTGCAGCACGCGCATAACCGGGCCCACGTTAGGCCGCCGCATCAGGTCGTGCAGGTCGGCGCTGACGGCCCCTTCTTGACGCGGCAGGTAGATCGACGACTCCACTTTGGGAAAGTAGACATTCCCGGCGGCCCTCAGCGCGCCGCGGATCGGTTCACCGCATTGGTCGCCGGCCAGCTCGGCCAGCCAGGGCCGAGCACCACCGCAGTAATAGGGATCATCTGGCCCAGACAGCTGGTCGGTCAGGGTGGTGTGCTCCTGGCCGTCACGCGCGTCCCTCCGTGAGTCCGTGATGCCACACAGCGACCGATCCTTGCCGCACCCGTCGACGACCTTGCCCTTCACGATGCCGCACGTCACGACCTGTCCCTCAAGGCCGCCACCCCCGCTCAACCGCAGGGAGGCCCGATGCCAACGAGGGCGGGCACGGCGGGACCACGCGCGCGCTGGAGCGGGCCAGCCAGATCGGGACGGTCGCGCGCCGCGACGGCCAGCGGGAGGCGGGCCGGTGCCTACCGGGCGCTGGCCGGGCTGGCCGCGCCGTCTGGCGAGGGCTGGGGGCCGGTCAGCAGCTCCGGGCACTGCGTCCAGCCGGCGGCCGCCTCCAGCACGAGGTGGCGTGCCTGGGCGTAGTCGTAGTCGTGGTTGCCGGTGGCCAGGGCCAGGCCGTAGCCGTCTTCCAGCGAGATGAGGTTGGCGGCGATGCTGCCGGTGGCCAGGGTGGGCCGGAAGCATCCCGCTGCGGTGCCCTCGTCCAGGATCTGCTGGTACAGGCGAGTCTGCTCGCCGCAGAGGCGGGTGATCATGTCGGCGTGGCGGGGGTCGCGGGCTTTGGCCACCTCCACCTGGTAGAGGGCGAGCGAGAGCGGCTCGTCCTGCGGGCGGGGCAGGCCCTTGTCCACCATGGTCCGCAATTTGTCGCGTGGGTCGGCCAGAGCGGCCACGGCGTCCTTGCGGGCGGTGTAGTAGCGGTCGAACGCCATGGCGTGGACGTGCCGCAGCAGCTCGTCCACGTTGTCGTAGTAGTAGTACACCGAGCCGGTCGCCATCCCGGCCATGTCGGCGACGTCTTTCATCTGCATGCGCGCCGGGCCGCGGTCGTTGATCACCTGCACGGCGGCGTCGAGCAGCAGCTTGCGGCGGGCGGCCTGGTCGCGCGGCCTTGGCATGACGGGTGGTCCACTCCTTCGTGGTTCGCAGCATGCCGGGGCTGTCCCGGATTTCGAACGAGATGCTACTCCGCCTGCTCTTGACAGGCGATGAGTTATTCGTCGAATATATCGACAAATAATTTCCCGCGTGGATGGGGAGGCCGCATGGCCGGTCAACCAGCAGTCCCGCCGCCCGCCGCCACAGCGGGCAGCGGCCAGTACGCGCAAGAGCTGTCGCGCTCGCTGACGCTTCGCGGCAACGTCCTGATCACGCTGTCGTCGGTGACGCCGGCCTCCAGCGTGTTCATCATCATCCCGAGCGTGCTGGCCGCGGTCGGGGGCGCGTCGTTCCTGGCCTTCGTGGCGGCGGCCGTGGTCGGCGTGTTCATGGCCTTCTGCTACGCGGAGCTGTCCTCGGCGTTCCCGATCGCCGGCGGCGAGTATTCCTTCGCCGCGCGGGTCCTCGGCAAGGGCACCGGCTTCGCGCTGTTCCTCATGAACGCGCTCAGCCTGATCCTCATCATCGGCGTGATCGCGCTGGGCACCGGGCAGTACCTGGCGGCCGCGGTGTCCGGGACCAACTCCAAGTGGGTCGGCGTCGGGGTCATCGCCGTCTGCGCCGTGCTGGCGGTGCTTAACATCCGCACGAACGCCTGGATCACCGGCACGTTCCTGGTGCTGGAGATGGCCGCGCTGGTGGTGCTCACCCTGCTCGGGGTCATCCACGCCACCCGGTCCCCGGCCGTGCTGTTCCAGCCGCAGACCGTTGGCGGCGGCGGGGTGCTCATTGGAGTCAGCCTGGGCGCCGTGGCGGTGCAGACCGCCACCGCGATCTTCGCCTACAACGGGTACGGCGCCGCCGTGTACTTCTCCGAGGAAACCCGCAACGCCTCCCGGGGCATCGCCCGGGCGATCATGTGGTCCCTCGCTATCACCGTCGCCGCCGAGCTCATCCCGACGACAGCGGTCATCCTCGGCTCGCCGAGCCTCGCCAAGCTGATCGGCAACCCCGCGCCGATGCAGTACTTCGTGACCGCCCTCGGCGGCAGCACCCTCAACACCATCGTCAGCCTGGCCATCGCGGTAGCGATCATCAACGCGGTGGTGGCGATCACCTTGCAGGCCGGGCGGACCCTGTACGGCTCGGCTCGCGACCGCGCATACCCCGACCCGGTCAGCAAGCTGTTCGGCTATGTGCACCCGCGGTTCCAGACCCCGCTGCCGGCCACGCTCTTCGTGGGCGCCGCGGCGGCGGTCGTCGCCGCCATCGTGCCGATCGGGTCGCTGATCACCGCGACCGGCGCGACGCTGGTCGCCCTGTACCTGATCGTCGCGTTGTCGGCCATCGTCGGCCGCCGCAACGGGACCACCGCGCACACCCGCTACCGGATGCCGCTGTGGCCGCTGGCGCCGGTCGCGGTCATCCTCACGCTCGGCTACATCACCTACCAGCTATGGCTGGGCAACCCCTGGCAGGTGATCATCGCAGCCGGCGCGCTGGCGGTCGGCTACCTCTATTACTACGCCTACCTGCACGCCCGCCGCGCTGACCGGTGGACGATGCCCGCCGCCCCCCGCGATGAGCACGACTCTCAGGAGGCCGGCGGCATCCTGGCCGGGCCAGCCCTGGAGATCAACCCGCCTGGAACCCATGAATCCGCGCACTGACCCGCCCGGCGCCTCCGGGCCCCGCGCCCGCGACCTGGGCATCGACTGCCAGGGCACGCCCGGCCCATGGAACGCGATCACCGACGTGCCCGGCGTCGAGGTCGGCTACGCCACCCTCATCACCGGCGACGGGCCGCTGGTGGCCGGTGAGGGACCTGTCCGCACCGGGGTGACCGCCGTGCTGCCGCTCGGCCGGGACCAGACCGGCCGGTCGGTCCCGGCCGGCTGGCACTCGTTCAACGGCAACGGCGAGATGACCGGGACGGCCTGGCTGGAGGAGACCGGGGCGCTGTCCCTGCCGGTCGGCATCACCAACACCCACGCGGTGGGCGCGGTGCACCGGGGCATCATCGAGTGGGCGGTGCAGGCCAACCCCGCCCTGGCGCAACGCTGGCACCTGCCGGTGGTCGCGGAAACCTGGGACGGCTACCTCAACGACATCAACGGCCGCCACGTCGCCCCGGAAACCGCCATGCTTGCCCTCGACAACGCCAGCAGCGGGCCACTCGCCGAAGGCTCGGTCGGCGGCGGCACCGGCATGAACTGCTACGCCTTCAAAGGCGGCACCGGCACCTCCTCCCGGGTCGTGACCGCCGCCGGGCGCGCCTGCACCATCGGCGTGCTCACCCAGGCGAACTTCGGCGCCCGCCGGGAACTGGTCATCGCCGGCCACCGGGCCGGCGAACTGCTCGCCGGCGACAACCCGATGGAAGACACCGACTGGCTGGCCCCGCCCGGCGCCGGGTCGTGCATCTGCATTGTGGCCACCGACGCGCCGCTCCTGCCGGGCCAGTGCAAAGCGCTGGCCCGGCGTGTCCCACTCGGCCTGGGCCGGACCGGAACCACCGGCAGCCACTTCTCCGGCGACCTTTTCCTCGCCTTTTCCACCGCGAACGCCGGCATGCTGGACAGCTCCATCGACAAGCAGGACGCCGCCGGCCGGCTCCCGGTGATCGAGTTCCTGCCCTGGGGCGAACTGGACCCGCTGTACGAGGCGGTGGTCCAGGCCGTGGAGGAATCGGTGCTCAACGTACTGGCCGCCAGCCGAACCATGACCGGCCGCGACGGCCACCGCAGCCCCGGCTTCCCGGTGCACCGGCTACCGGAGCTGCTCGGCAAGTAGTCCCGACCAGTCGATCTCCCGCCCCCGCAGTGGCGAAATGGGCCAGGTGCGGGTCGTCCCGCGACGGTCGACCCGCACCTGGGACGCCCCGGCCACCTCTCCTAATTCCCGGCGGCGCTGCCCGAGCCCTGGGCTCACCGGGTCATCGGCCCGGGTAGCCCGTCTCGTAGGAGAACGTGGCGCCGTCGCCCCGGCGAACCTGGTGCAACACCACGACCGGCTTACGGTCAGCGTCGTGGGCGGTGCGGGCGAGTTCAAGCACCACGGACACCTGTGCGAGGCTGAGCAGGCGGCGTTCTTCGGCGGTGGCGACGCGGGGACGCAGTTCGTCGGTGTGCCCGCGGAGCTTGTGGCCGAGTCCCGCCAGGATCCCGGCCGTGTCTGCGGGGCGGGCGAGGCAAGGCCGGTGTCGCGCACGAGCTCGTAGGGGTAGTACTCGTCGGCCAGCGAATCAGCGTCGGCGGGCAGCCGTCAACGAACAACCCACCGCGAAGGATGACACGAAGGGACTGCGTCGTCGCCTCCCTCATCATGCCTCCACGTCCCGCAGCATCTCCAGAATCTCCCCTACGACGCGGTTCAGGTCAGCGTCGATCTCCTCCAGTGGCCGGGGCGGCACATACTGGTAGAAGTGTCGCGTGAAGGGGATCTCGTAGCCGGTCTTCGTCTTGGTCCGGTCGACCCATGCGTCGGGGACATGGGGTCGCACCTCTGCCTCGAAGTAGGCGTCGATCGTCGCCTCGGCCGCATCGTGGGTCTTCGGGTGGCCGCCCCAGCCGAAGGGGATGTTCTCGGTGTCGCGCAGCGCCGGGTCGGGTTCGACTTGGCCCTTGTCAGGGCCGGATGTGAAGTAGCAGATGTCGGTGTCGTCGTCATGCTGTCCGATCGTCTGCCACAGCGCCTTGCGCTGGGCCGCAGTCAGGGTGACCTGGTGGGCACTGAGGTGCTTGCCCAGGTCGCGGAGGAACTCCTCCCGGTTCAGGTACACCCGGTCGCTGAATGAGCCGAGAGCGTCGACCAGGTCGGTGATCTTGCCGAGCGTCTTGTGGTCCGCTACGTCCTGGATCCGCTCAGCCGTGCACTGGAACCTCAGCCGCAGGGGCCGCTCGACGGTGATGGTCCAGTAGGCGAAGTCGCGATTCTCGAACACCTTCGACGTTGCCGACGTCTTCCGCAAAGCGAAGGCCTGCACGATGGCGACACGGTCGTCGTCGGACACCTCGACGCGCTTGGAGCCGACCGACTTGCGCAACTTGCTGCCTAGCCCGGTGGCATCGATGAGCTGGACGGTGCCCTTGCGCTCATCGGGCTTCGCGCTCGACAGAATCCACAGGTAGGTGGCGACGCCGGTGTTGTAGAACATGTCGTTGGGCAGGGCCACAATCGCCTCGACCAGGTCGTTCTCCAGCATGTGACCGCGGATCTCGGAGGGGCCGGTGCCCGCGCCGCCATTGAACAGCGGTGAGCCGTTCAGAACAATGCCGGCCTTGCCGCCGCGCCCGGTGTCGTCGACGGGACGCATCTTCGAGGCGACGTGGAGCAGGAACAGCATCGCGGCGTCACCGACGGCGGGCAGGCCCGGGGCGAAGCGTCCCTGCCCGCCGCGCTCGTGCTCGTCCGTCACATCGGAGGCGACGGTCTTCCAGTCGGTGCCGAACGGCGGGTTCGATAGTACGTAGTCGAACTTCTGGTTCTCGAACCGGTCGACCACGAGAGTGTCGCCCTGACGCACGTTCGTCGGGTCCTGCCCTTTGATCAGCAGATCCGCCTTGCAGATCGCGTACGTTCGCGGGTTGATCTCCTGCCCGAACAGCGCCGTGGAGGCGCTCGGGTTCAGACAGTGCAAATGCTCGTCCGCCACCGTCAGCATGCCGCCCGTGCCGACCGTGGTCGTAGATTGAGCGGACCTGGCCACGGTTACGCAGCGCTTCGGTGTCCTCGGCGTAGACGAGGTCTACCAGGAGTCGCACGACGTCGCGGGGTGTGTAGAACTGGCCTGCGCCGTCGTTCGCGGATTCCGCGAACCGGTAGATCAGGTTCTCGAACAGATCCCCCATGTCCGCGTTGGACACGTTCTCAGGACTGAGGTCGATGCCCTGGAAGTGCCGCACCACCGGTGCGAGACGGTCACGGGTGTCGAGCGTGCGCAGCACGTTCTCGAAGTCGAAGGACTTGAACACGTCGAGGTTCGCGGAGAAGCCTGAGACGTAGTCGATGAGGTTCGCCGCCAGGTTCTCTGGGTCCTGCAGCGCCCGTTTCAGCGTGTAATCACTCGTGGTCCAGAAGCTCAGACCCGTGTTCTCTGCCGTGCGCGTCTTGAGCTTCAGGTGGGTCCGGCGCTGCTGCTCACCCGGGTATTGCCTGAGGATCTCAGCCATCGCTTCCCGGTGCGGCTCCATCACGCACTCAAGGCGACGCAGCATGGTGAACGGCAGGATCACCGAGCCGTACTCGGCTTCTTGATAAGGGCCGCGCAGAGTGTCAGCGACACTCCACACGAAACCACTGAGGACGCTCAAATGGCTGCTCTCCGGCCGAGGGGTAAGGGGGGTCACGACTCCGCGTGTTGGAAGCCGCAGGATGACTCGCACCCTACCGGCGGGGTCCGGCAACATAGACGCAGTTGACCTACACGCCCACACACAGCCCAGTATGTCCAGCCGCGGTGGGCCGCTCAGCCTGCATCCGCGGCGCGGACACCGACGCCAGGACCTTGCTGCTGGCGCCGCACTTGCCACGCAGCCTGCTGCGGGTTTCCGAGGGCGAAGGCCTCGCCCGGACCTTCCGGAACACCGCTTCGGCCTCCGGCAAGTTGAGCCCGCTGAAGATCTCTGGCGGGCGGGTGAGGAGCGAGGCAGTTGGGGTCCAGGGAGCGGCGGGGTTCGCGCCGCCCGGCGGCCTACAAGCGCTAGTAAGAGAAAGCCGGCGGCCATGCATAGGCCCGCAACCTGCATCATTGACCAGCACCGACCCGCCTGCCATCAGATGGTAAAGAGATCGTGGGTCCCGGTCCAGTGCTCGCGCAGCACCTGTTCGGCCAGTTGGTGATCTCAGCAGACTGCGTCACCTGGCAGGCAGCGCAACAGTGCTGGGTCGCTACGTGGGTGGCCAACCGCTCGCGATGGAACCTGACGCCCCAGCAACAGGGACTATCATTCTCGAACATGACGGTGGATCTACGACGGTGTCGCGCCGAGCTCGAGATACTTGAGACAGAAATTTCGCAATGGTCAGTTAACGGACCGGCGAACCTTGTTCAATGGCAGCATAAGCTGCACGCTCTTATTGCCGACGTGCTTACCCCAAACGCCGCTCTTGCCATACGCCTCACAAGTGTACCAAATCAGTCCGCCGTGAACGCCAAGCGAATGCTTCTCGAAATCATAGAATCATTGCGCTGGGAGATAGATCGAAAAATGCCAATAACCGATCCTTTCAGCGGATCGACCATAGACCCAGACCTATGGGTCCACGTGCAGGGATTGATAGCAGCAGCCGACTGGGAGAAGGTGGCGAGGGAAGCCGCTGTCTTCGTAGAAGACAAGCTTCGCCAGTGGGCGAAGATTCCGCCATCAGTCACCGGTAGCGTGAATGTTTTTAAGGCCGCCATCGGATCGAATGGGTTTTTCCTTCCCAAAGATGCGCAATCTAGTGAGCAGCAAGGGTGGCAGCAGCTTGCTGCCGGATTTGCCCTCGCCCTTCGCAATCCAAGCGGTCATCAGATCAACCATCGTAGCGACGCGGAGCGATACGCCCTAGGTGTCCTGGGGATGGCAAGCCTCCTATTGACGGAGGTCCGACACGAGTATGGTGATCCTCCGACCCCTTAGCCTCGATCCACCGACTGAATAGCGGTTCTTGCGCGCGTGTCGCCGCGAAAGGTGCCCTCTGAACTGGGACGATGGGAGTTGCTGAAGCTTCCAGGTTCCAGTTTGAGAGGACACCTCGCAGGTCCGATTGGCACATGATCCGTTGGTAAGTATTCGGTGATCCCGTGGATGTCACTGGGCTTCCGCCGCAAGCCCGCGACGGCGGAGCAGGTGCTTGCCGGGCCGCCGGTGGCCTGGCCGTTCACCAGGGACATGTGCTGCGTGGTCACCGA
>Ga0307375_10001727_pt1 | contig 23435 bp, 16 predicted proteins | sample TR1MG_FD_202531 | JGI IMG/M metagenome (GOLD analysis project Ga0307375, IMG submission 202531) | Soil microbial communities from Risofladan, Vaasa, Finland - TR-1 | ecosystem: Environmental > Terrestrial > Soil > Coastal area > Acid sulfate soil | place: Finland: Risofladan, Vaasa | collected...
CCTGATAGGAAAATGCCATCGAGGTGCAGCGGGTAGATGTTCAGGATTTAGACTCGTATGCAGAATATTCCTATCAGGTCTGGTGGCTTAAGGCAGTAACTGATCGGGAGCCGGTATTGCGCAATTTCTCGAGCGCAATTCACGATCAAAAAATAAGAGAGTTCCAGCAAACCGATGAACGGTTCCAGCAACTAACAGAGCAATACATCACTGCGATACTCGCCGGGAAAGTGCCTCGCACACAAACTGGCCAAAGACCGGATGCGGAGACAGCACTGGTACTGCGTGAACTTGCCAAGCAAAAAGCGCACTTGCCGGTACGCAAGCTGGTGCATGGAATTCCAACCTTGCTGCCCAAACTCAAACCTTGTTTGTTGATGTCCCCTTTATCGGTAGCTCAATATCTTGACGCGGCACATTCCAGTTTTGATGTCGTGGTGTTCGACGAAGCATCGCAAATTCTGGTATGGGATGCAGTTGGAGCAATCGCGCGCGGCAAGCAGTTGGTTGTGGTTTGCGATCCCAAGCAGTTGCCGCCAACCAGTTTCTTTTCACGTGCAGACGATGATGATGGATCGGATGACTCCGAAAACGGTACGGTGAAAGACTTGGAAAGCATTCTGGATGAATGCATGGGCGCAGGACTGCCTACGCTTCGGCTGGAGTGGCACTACCGAAGCCGCCATGAAAGCCTGATTACGTTCTCCAACAAACGCTATTACGACTCGCGCCTCATTACATTCCCATCACCTGTTACCTATGACCGGGCGGTTCGTATGGAAATGGTTGCCGGCATTTATGATCGCGGGGCAACTCGTACGAACAGGGCTGAGGCCGATGCAATCGTTAAGGCTGTACTCGAACACTTTTCAGACGATGAACGCCGCAAATTAACTTTGGGGATCGTTACTTTCAACCAGACACAACAGCGGCTGATCGAGACTCTGCTGGATGAAGAATTGCGTAAATCTCCAGAGATAGAATCGCGAATGGCTGAACATGGTTCGGAAAAGTTTTTCATAAAAAACCTGGAAAACGTACAGGGTGATGAGCGAGACTTGATATTTTTCTCGGTGGCCTACGGCAAAGATGCTGCAGGTCGCATGGCAATGAATTTTGGCCCGCTCAACAAGGAAGGCGGGCATCGCCGCCTGAATGTCGCTATTACTCGTGCGCGTGTTGGCATAACCATTTTCAGTTCAATCAAGCCAGAGGATATTGATCTATCCCGGACGCGATCTACGGGTGTAATTGACCTGAAAAATTATCTTGAGTTTGCACAGAAGGGCGCTCGTGCATTGGTCGAACAATCCATGCCGACGGGGCTAGAGCCTGACAGTCCCTTTGAAACTGAAGTTATCCGTGCCTTGCGCGACAAGGGTTGGATTGTCCATCCTCAAGTTGGCTGCTCCGGATATCGCCTTGACATTGGAGTCGTGCATCCACATGAACCCGGAACATACCTGCTTGGTGTTGAGTGCGACGGCGCAACCTATCATTCCATGCCCACGGCACGAGATCGTGATCGGCTTCGTCAGTTGGTATTGGAAGGTCTTGGTTGGAAGCTCCACAGGATATGGTCAACTGATTGGTGGACTGATCGTGAGAGGGAAATGCAAAAACTTGAGAAGGTATTGAACTCGTTGGTATCTGTAAATGCCGCCTAGTTATTTGCCGAATAGGGCATCGGCGGCTCCCCCGCCCTCCCCATCCACCCCCACAAAACCTTAACCGCCAGCCAGTAAGCATAAGCCGTCGCCGGTGCCATATCCCGGTGCGCCTTCCAGAATGCGATCACCTGCCGCCTGCCGATCTGCTCGATGCCGGTCAGCCGGAATTCCGCCTGCATCCAACTGACCATAATCACCAGCCGATCCACCTGCTGGCGCCGGTTGGTTTTTCCGCCATGCGCGACATACACATGCGCCCGGCGCCGCACCTGCTCAGCCAAGGTAGGCATTGGTCACCTCGACGCGACCGTGGCCGAGCTCCTGCGCGATCTGCGCGCGGACTTTCTGATTCCGCTCTTTCGCCTCGGCCTCGGAAATTTTCAACTGGCGCGCCAGCCATTCGATATGCGGCTGGCCATGCGGCACTCCGGCCATGACCGGGCATTCCGCGCCCAGCACGCGCTTGTAGCGCAGGTAGGCGTAGGTATGCCGCTGCCGGTGGAAGCGGATGTCGTTCCCGTTGGCGATGCGGTAGCACTGGCGGCGGAATTCCGCGTAGGTCATTTCTTCCGGGATGAGGGAACGTCCGCTGCGCTGGTAGCGTTGCGCCGCATGCAGGGTTTCAAACTGTGCGCTCATGCACATCGGCACTTCGCGCGTACGCCCGCCCTTGGTGCCGTTGACGATGGGCAGCACCTTGATCTTGGTGTAATCATCCACGCTGCGCGCATCAAACTTGGCCGATTCCTCGAAACGCATGCCGAACGCCCGTTGCAGCCGGATCATGATGCGGGCCGGTTCATCGAAACAGCCCAGCCAGTTGAAATGATCCGTGGTGGTGACGAATTGTCTGTCCAGGGCGATGCCGCTGCGCAGCGGAATTCCGCAGTCACGGGTGGGGGACACGGCCACATGCCGGTCGCCGCGCGCAATTTCCAATACCCGGTTGACCGCGCTCACGTAGTTCTGCGCGGTGGAAGCTTCCAGCTCATCTTCGTCCACCCGGTCGGCCAGCCATGAGCCGTATTCGATGACCACATCCGGCGAAACCATTTCCATGCGCCCGATGGCGTGATGCTCGCGGATGTAGTCCACGAAGAGGTTCCAGCGGTCGGACATGGTGTCTATGCTGGCGAACGAGCGCATGCCTTCTTCGAGGGCAATGCGGCCGGCGGCTTTCATATCGCGAGCGCCGAGATCAAAGTTGCGGGTTCCCATATAAAATCTCCTTTTTGAGTTGGTGTGGTTGAAACAGGTAAAACGCAATGCTCTTCACTTAACCGTTCGCGGTAAGCCAGTCGAATCACAGGCCTGTCACCAGAGCCAGACAAATTCAGGGCGAACGGAATTTTTAACTGAGCAGCATTGATGTAATGCTGAAATGCAAACAGCCATAACGACTGCCATAAGAAATTTCCCTGGCCCACCGGAAAGACCGAAATCGAGTGGTGAGTGTTGGTTCACGCGCTGCGGGCGCGGATGCCGTGCAGGCAGGCCATGGGAGGGCGCAGGCCATAGAGTAGCCAGCGCAATTCTTCATCCATCGTCGTCGTCCTACGGGCTGCCGGTCGGGGCAGGCCAACTCACCGAATGTGAGCCAGCCGCTGGCCCATCCACGGGCGACAACGGGATCGTTTTTACTGGTGTCACGCGATTTCACGCTTCACCGGCATGTCGGAAACCCGCACCAGGCTTGGCTTCCGGTTCTACTGCATATGCCCGTCTCTGTTCAGAGGGGCGGTACCATTGAATGCTGTTTATTTAAATTCCCCAGCTAGGAGCCCACGTCAATATGAGGTGGGTGCGGATGCGAACGGGATGGTAGGCGTGGAGCGAGCGATGTTGGCGCTGAAATGTGACCAAAAAAGACGCATTTCGGAATTACGAAGCGGCCACCAAACAAAAGTGGCCGGGAGACACGCAAAACGGCGTGCCATTCATAAGGGAGAGGTTCAATTTTGAAATACGGCGTCTCTGGCGTTATCGTGCCGGTGCTCAACTTTGAAATCGAGTTCCATTTCACGCTCCTGCATCACTGGAAGTATTCAGCAGGGCATCTGTGAGGTACTGATTCACCGGATCACCTCCGCAGACATCGTTGGTACGCCATGTCAGGAGGTTTCATGGCAAGCAGACGGTGTCCAATTTGCGGCAAACAGTTCGTGCCGCGTCCACAAGTCCAGCATCAACAAATCTGTTCAGGGCCCGCGTGCCAGCGCGAGCGCAAACGGCGCTGGCAACAGGTCAAACGTCAAACGGATCCCACCTACAAGGCCGGGCAGAAGGGGCATGCAAAATCATGGGCCGAGCAGAACCCAAATTACTCGCGCAACTATCGAGCTAAAAATCCTGACTATGTTGAACGCAATCGCGCACAGCAAAAAATCCGCAACGCAAAGCGCCGCGCCGCACCAATTGCAAAGATGGACGTGTCAAGACCGGAAAGCCTTGTGCCGTCTGGCATTTACCGGCTTACACCTGTTGACGCGTCAAAAATTGCAAAGATGGACGCGTGGATAGTCGAAATCAATTTGATTTCATGCGGTAGCGATCAACCCGGAAACAAAACGGACTGATTGCAAAGAGTAGATGCTATAGACCGTGATGATTTCCGCTGCTAACGTCTCGCGCGAAATGCTCTCGACACGACTACATCAATGCCCCGCGCCATTCCTTTAATATATGCGAGGTGCGTGACGCATCCGTGAAGCCGGGAGCCGGGAATTCAATTCAAAGGGACGGCTCCGCAGTATGGATAACGACGAAACAAATGACGGTGCAGCATCGCAGGCATCCATATTCCGTGCAGCCGAATATGTACGCATGTCCACCGAGCACCAGCAATATTCCACCGAGAATCAGGCCGACAAAATTCGAGAATATGCCGCCCGGCGCGGTATCGAAATCGTCAAGACTTATGCCGATGCGGGCAAGAGCGGACTGAGTATCGAAGGACGTGCCTCCTTGCAGCAGTTGATCAAGGACGTGGAAACAGGCGCTGCCGATTTCCAGATCATCCTGGTTTACGATGTCAGCCGCTGGGGGCGATTTCAGGATGCTGACGAAAGCGCCTATTACGAGTACATCTGCCGCCGCGCAGGCATCCAGGTTACCTACTGCGCCGAGCAGTTTGAGAACGACGGCTCGCCAGTTTCCACCATCGTCAAAGGCGTCAAACGGGCAATGGCTGGAGAATACAGCCGTGAACTTTCGGCGAAAGTTTTTGCTGGCCAATGTCGGTTGATTGAACTTGGCTACCGCCAGGGTGGCCCTGCGGGTTACGGATTGCGCCGCGTCCTCCTCGACCAGCATGGCTCGGTCAAAAGCGAACTGACTCGCGGTGAGCACAAAAGCCTGCAAACGGATCGCGTCATTCTGATGCCCGGCCCCGAGGAGGAAGTCAGGATCGTCAACTTGATCTATCGCTGGTTCATTGACGAGGGGCTGGTTGAATCGGCTATCGCCATCCGGCTGAACGACATGAAGGTGCGCACCGACCTCGACCGGGAGTGGACGCGCGCCACCGTCCACGAGTTGCTGACCAACGAAAAATATATCGGCAACAACATTTTCAACCGCACCTCCTTCAAGCTCAAGAAAGTCCGGGTGGAAAATACCCCGGACATGTGGATCAAGAAGGAAGGCGCTTTCGAGCCTATTGTTCCGCCCGAGGTGTTCTATACCGCTCAGGGCATCATTCGCGCTCGGACACATCGCTACACCGATGAGAATTTGATCGAACGCTTGCGCCAGCTCTATCAAAGCAAGGGAATTCTTTCCGGCCTGATCATCAATGAAGCCGAGGGGATGCCGTCGGCTGCTGTCTATTCCAACCGTTTTGGCAGTTTGATCCGGGCCTATCAGATGGTTGGTTTTACACCTGACCGCGACTACCGCTATCTGGAGGTAAATCATTTCTTGCGCCAGATGCACCCGGAAATTGTCGCCCAAACCGAGGCGCGGATTGCTGCCATCGGCGGCACGGTCGTGCGCGATCCGGCCACCGACATCCTGCGCGTCAATGGGGAATTCAGCGTCTCTTTGGTGCTTGCCCGTTGCAATACTCAGGACAGTGGCAGTCACCGCTGGAAGGTGCGATTCGACACCAGTCTATGCCCCGACATCACAGTCGCCGTGCGCCTTGATCATACCAATCAAGCAACGCTGGATTACTACCTGCTGCCCCGGCTCGATTTCTGGCTGCCGCGCATCAGCCTGGCCGAACAGAACGCCATCGAATTCGAGAGCTACCGTTTTGATTCCCTCGATTACCTTTACAGCATGGCAGCGCGCACACGACTACGGAGGGCAGCATGACAGCCAGGCACACGACCAGCGAAATACGCATGATTCCGCTAGATCAGATTGATGTCCTCAACCCGCGAGAACGAAATGCCAAAGTGTTCGGCGAGATCGTGGGCAACATCAAGGCGCTGGGATTGAAGAAGCCGATTTCGGTCACGCCGCGCGATACCGAACATGGCAAACGCTACCTGCTGGTTTGTGGCGAAGGACGGTTGACGGCATTTCGCACCCTTGGCGAAAACGAAATTCCAGCGCTGGTAATTGATGTCAGCGACGAAGATGCTTTTCTCATGAGTCTCGCGGAAAACATCGCGCGACGCCAGAGCCGCCCGCTGGAAATTCTGGCTGGCATTGGGCAACTCAAGGACAAGGGCTACACCCCCAAGAACATCGCCGCCAAGACCGGGCTGACTATGCAATACGTGCAGGGCATCCTCACGCTCCTTGAGCAAGGCGAGGAACGGCTGCTGGTTGCGGTTGGCAAGGGCCACATCCCGCTCAATGCCGCACTCACCATTGTCGGCGCGGGCGACGACGACAAGGCTTTGCAGTCCGGGCTACAGGACGCCTATGAATCCGGCAAGCTGCGCGGAAAGCAGTTGATGGAAGTGCGGCGCATCATCGAGAAACGACAGACCTTGGGGCGAACCGTCTCGAAGGCGGCTCCACGCAAACAAGCAGACACATCAACTTCCGGCCTGGTGCGTACCTATCAGCGCGAAGTAGAGCGCCAAAAGCTGATGGTAAAGAAAGCTGAATTTGTCCAGCAACGCCTGCTATTCGTCATCGGCGCGCTGCGCCAATTGCTGGCGGACGAAAATTTCGTGAATCTTCTGCGCGCGGAAGGACTCGACACGCTGCCGAAATATCTCTCCGAGCGGGTCTGGAGCAGCGGGAGTTTGTCATGAGCAAAGTGGCGCTGGGATTTATTCCTGAGACCCTGACTGTTGCCTTGGACAATCTGCTGCCATCGCGAAAAACGCCTGAAGGCTTGGCGACATCCAGAAAATATCGGCAGATACTCGCTTCGATTACCGAAATCGGTTTGATCGAACCGCTCTCGGTGGCACCCGTAAGCGATGATTCCCGTCAGCATCTTCTGCTCGACGGCCATATCCGCCTGATTGCGCTGCGCGAGCTGGGCTATACCGATGCACCGTGCCTGATAGCCAAGGACGATGAAAGCTATACATACAACACCCGCATCAACCGGATTTCGACGATCCAGGAGCATTACATGATACGTCGCGCCATAGATCGCGGCGTTTCGCCCAGCCGGTTGGCGGTGGCGCTGGGCGTTGATGTCAGCCTGATCCACAAAAAGGCCACGCTGCTGGATGGCGTTTGCGAGGAAGCCACGGAATTACTCAAGGATCGCGAATTCACCACCAACGTCTCCCGAGTGCTGCGGCAGATGAAACCCATTCGGCAGGTCGAATGTGTGGAACTCATGATTTCCGCGAACAACCTGACCACGAGCTATGCCGATGCGCTGCTCGCGGCCACACCGGCGGATATGCTGATAGATGGGAAGAAACTGAAAAAACGGGCCGGGGTCACGCAGGAACAGATGTCACGCATGGAGCGGGAAATGGCCAACGTGCAGGGGCAATACAAACTGGTGGAACAGACTTACGGGCAGGACGTGCTCAATATGGTGCTGGCGCGCGGTTATCTGTCCAAGCTGTTGGAGAACAAATCCGTAGCCCGATTCATCAAGCAGCGGCGGCCGGAGGTGCTGGAGCAGTTCGAGGTTATTGTCGAGACGACATCGTTGGAACAGTAGGCCACTTGTCGTAGCAAAGTTGCTTTCACTGATGCCTGCGGTAAATCGAAGGCATTCCCCCTGTTCGGAACATGCCTGTTGCTTCCGAATTCGGTACAATACACAATCCAATGATTCCAATAAAAAAACGGCACCAGATTGATCGGCTCATGTGAACACAACCAACTACCACGCCAAATTCTTCGCCCACGAACTCACGAGGCGATTTCCCACAGATAGCGACGAAAAACTCGCCGGTGCGGTAGCCAGCGCGCAAGTGGATATCAACCCGCACCAGGTCGAAGCGGCATTGTTTGCTTTCAACTCGCCGCTTTCTAAAGGCGCGCTGCTGGCTGACGAAGTGGGCTTGGGCAAGACCATCGAGGCCGGGCTGGTGCTTTCCCAGAGATGGGCGGAGCGCAAGCGGCGCATTCTGGTCATCACGCCATCAAACCTGCGCAAGCAGTGGCATCAGGAATTATCCGAGAAATTTTTTCTGCCCTGTCGCATCCTCGAAGCCAAGTCCTACAACGCCGCTATCAGGCAGGGGCAGTTCCGTCCGTTCGAGTCACCCGAAATCATCATCTGCTCTTACCAGTTCGCCAAAAGCAAAGCTGCCGATGTTCATGCGCTGCCTTGGGACTTGGTAGTCATTGATGAAGCGCACCGGCTGCGCAATGTCTATAAGCCGTCCAACGTCATCGCCAACACATTAAAAATGGCGCTGGCAGGCAAGCACAAATTATTGCTTACGGCGACACCGTTGCAGAATTCCCTGCTGGAATTGTTCGGACTGGTGAGTTTCATTGATGAGCATACCTTCGGCGACCTGAAAAGTTTCCGGGAGCAATTTGCCAACTTGAATCAGGATCAGGTATTTCAGACACTCAAGGCGCGGCTCAAACCCGTATGCCATCGCACCCTGCGCCGACAGGTCACAGCCTACATTCCCTACACCAAGCGCCTGCCACTGGTGGAAGAATTCACCCCGGAAGAAAGCGAAGACCGGCTCTATCACCTCGTCTCTGAATACCTGCAACGCGACAACCTGCAAGCGCTTCCAGCGGGCCAGCGTTCCCTGATGACACTGGTGCTGCGCAAGCTGCTGGCCTCATCTACCTTTGCCATCGCGGGTGCGCTGACTTCGATTTCAGCGAGGCTCAAAACCAAGCTACAAAAGCAGGAGCCAGCGGAATCGCTTGAAGATGAGTTGGATAAGGACTATGAAGCGCTCGATGAAACCGCCGAGGAATGGACAGACGACGAACCTGTCGAACTCCTCACCGAGGATGATCGCAAAGCCCTCGAACAGGAAATCGCTGACCTCGATGCCTTCGCCGCGCTCGCGTCTTCAATAGATCACAATGCCAAGGGCAAGGCACTGTTAAAGGCGCTGGGCGTTGCATTTGCCAAGGCGAAGGAATTGGGCGCGGCTGAAAAAGCCATTATCTTCACCGAATCGCGCCGCACCCAGAGCTATTTGCTGCGCCTGCTGGCAGACAGCCCTTTTGCCGAAGGCATCGTCCTGTTCAATGGCTCCAATACCGATGACCGTTCCAGGCTGATCTACAGCCAATGGCTCGAACGTCATCAAGGCACTGACCGGATCAGCGGCTCGCGCACCGCCGACATGCGCTCGGCACTGGTGGACTACTTCCGTGAGCAGGGGCGCATCATGATCGCCACCGAGGCCGGTGCCGAAGGCATCAATCTCCAATTCTGTTCGCTGGTGGTGAATTACGATTTGCCATGGAACCCGCAGCGTATCGAACAGCGCATCGGTCGTTGCCACCGCTACGGTCAGAAGCACGACGTGGTAGTCGTGAACTTCCTTAACCGCAAAAATGCGGCGGACAAGCGCGTCTTCGAGTTGCTGGCCGAAAAATTCCAGTTATTCGAAGGCGTCTTCGGTGCCAGCGACGAAGTGCTGGGAGCCATCGAGTCCGGCGTGGATTTTGAGAAGCGCATCGCCGCCATCTACCAGCGTTGCCGCAAACAGGACGAAATCCAGACCGCCTTCGACCAACTTCAGCTCGAACTGAGTCTGGAAATCAATGAATCCATGACACGCACACGCCAGCAATTATTGGAAAACTTCGACGACGAAGTGCGCGAAAAACTCAAGGTGCAAGACGAGGCTTCCAAAGCCTACCTCAACCGCTACGAGCGCCTGCTCATGCAGCTTACCCGCCATGAACTCGACGGACGCGCCGAATTCCTGAACGATGCCTCATTCCGCCTGGAGGCACAACCCTACCCGGAACAAACTGCCGCAATCCCGCTGGGCTTGTATGAACTGCCGCGACGTACCGGCGAGGCGCATCTTTACCGCCTCAACCACCCGCTCGCCGAGGCGCTGATTGCGCAGGCAAAGGCGCGCGGCTTGCCAGTGGCGGAGATTCACTTCGATTATGACCAGCACGACGGCAAGGTCACGCTGCTGGAAGAGTTCATCGGTAAATCAGGTTGGCTGACTCTCACACTCTTCAGTGTCGAATCCCTCGATCAAGCGGAAGACCATCTCATTTTTGCGGCAAAGACAGACGACGGCCAAATGTTGGCAGAGGAAGTCGCAGCACGGCTACTGACGCTGCCCGGATCAAGCTCCCCTCTCCCGCTCGCGGGAGAGGGGCTGGGGGAGAGGGAAGGCACTCTCGAAGACCAGACCCAGCAGCGTCAGGCCGCCATTCAGCGTAATATCTCGGAACGGAATGCCCGCTTTTTCGAGGAAGAGGCGGACAAACTGGATGGCTGGGCAGATGACCTAAAAGTGGGGCTGGAGCGCGAGATCAAGGAATTTGACCGCCAGATCAAGGAAGCCCGCCGCGCCGCCACGACCGCATTGACGCTGGAAGAAAAACTCGCCGGGCAGAAGCAGATCAAGTCGCTGGAGGCACAGCGCAACTTGAAGCGGCGGACGTTGTTCGACGCGCAGGATCAGGTGGATCAGCAGCGTGAAGAATTGATAGCGGCAATCGAAGGCAAGATGAACCAGAGCACTCGGGCTGAGCAATTGTTTTCGATACGCTGGACAATATCGTAGTCATGGTCATTTTGGGCGATAATTTCGCCCTGTAACTTGTTGGGAATACAGAAATGAAGAGTGAGCCCGTCGCCGGAGTGCGGCCAGAGGTTATGCGTTGGGCAAGACAGTCTATCGGGCTGTCGGTGTCTGATGTCGCCCTTCGTTTGAAAAGACCTGTTGAAGAAGTCGAGGCCTGGGAGGCAGATGGGCCATACCCAAGCTATCCCCAACTGGAAAAGCTGGCGTATCAAATTTACAAACGCCCATTGGCGGTTTTCTTTTTGCCCTCCCCTCCGGAGGAGGTAAGCCCGGCGCGGGAATTCAGGACGTTGCCTGCGGAAGATTTGCAATCGCTTGCCGCAGACACACACCTGCACATCCGCCGCGCCCACGCATACCAGCTCGCGCTACGGGAATTGTTTGGCGCCCGCAACCCCAGCGAACAATGTATTTGGCAGGAATTGCCGGTATCCCGTGCGCGTTCTGTCGTGGAGCAGGCAGCGGCGGTACGCGGCTATCTGGGCATTGCTCTCGAAGAACAAATTCGCTGGAAGGATGATGAGCAGGCGCTGAAAAGATGGCGGAAGGCGATAGAGGATAAGGGCGTATTCATCTTCAAGGAATCCTTCACGCAGAAGGATATTTCCGGATTTTGTCTTGTTGACAGCCAATTCCCGGTTGTTTATTTGAACAACAGCACAACCAAAACAAGACAAACTTTCAGTTTGCTGCATGAGCTTGCGCACCTGTTGCTCAGTGTTAATGGGCTGAGCAAATTCGACCAGCGATATATTGAGCGCTTGCCGGATCAGGAAAAACAGATCGAGCGGTTTTGCAACGCAATCGCTGCGGAAATCCTGATCCCGTCGCCCGATTTTCAGGCGCAGGCAAAACAATTTCCGGCAGACATCGAGCGCGCATCCGAACAGCAGTTCTCAGAACTCGCCGCGCGATATGGCGTCAGCCGCGAAGCCGTGCTGCGCCGATTCCTGGACCAGGATCGCGTCACCGCCGCTTTCTATGAGCAGAAGGCAAAAGCATGGGCCGCACAGCAGAAAAAAGGTACGGGCGGCGATTGGTACGCATCACAGAATGTTTACCTGAGTGACCGTTTCGCGCGAGAGGTAGTCAGCCGCCACTACAAGAATCAGCTCAGTGTCGAACAGGCCGCTGATTTGCTGGGGATAAAGCCAAAGAATTTTGCCGGGCTTGAGCAGCGTATTCTGCAAGGTATCGCCGCATGATTTACGTGTTCGACACCAGCTCGATACGCTCGCTCCAGCACTTCTATCCAAGCGTGTTCAAAACCATCTGGGACGGACTGGATGGCCTGGTGCAACAGCAAAATCTTGTTTCAACCCGTGAAGTCTGGAACGAGCTTGAGCGGCAAAACGTAAGTGCGGATGTGCTGGCGTGGGCGAAGCAAAACAAGCAAATCTTTACTACCCCGGCTGCGGCTGAACTTCAGTTTGTTGCGCAGATATTTCAGACTAAGCACTTCCAGAGCTTGATCGGGGAGCAGCAGAGGTTGAAAGGAATGCCCGTTGCCGATCCTTTCGTTATTGCCTGCGCAAAAATCAAAGGCGGCACGGTCGTTACGGAAGAGCAACTGAAACCTAAAGCAGCAAAAATTCCCAACGTGTGCGCGCATTTCAATGTGCCCTGCATTGATTTGGAAGGATTCATGCAACAACAAGGCTGGAATTTTTAATTCCCTCTAATTCGAGGGAATTAAAAATGGGGCAATCTATTGCCAGATTAAAATGCGGGGTCGAATTCGTTCGGCCAAGTTAAATTTCAGGAGCGAGGCATGACCGAACCAACCATCACCTGCCCAGCCTGCAAGGCCGAGATCAAGCTCACCGAATCGCTGGCCGCGCCGCTGATTGAATCCACCCGCAGGCAGTTCGAGCAGCAACTGGCGCAAAAGGATAGCGACATTGCCAAGCGCGAGCAGGCCATGCGCGACAAGGAAAAGCAGCTTGTAGAAGAGAAGCGCAAGCTCGACGACCAGGTGGCCGATCAGGTTGCGGCGCAATTGAAAGCCGAGCGCGCCCGCGTTGTTGCGGAGGAATCCAAAAAAGCAAAACTTGCCAGCGCAGCCGAACTGGAAAACAAGGCGCGTGAATTGACCGAGTTGCAGGAGGTGCTTAAATCCCGCGACGAAAAACTGGCCGAGGCGCAGAAGGCGCAAGCCGAACTCATCAAGAAGCAGCGCGAACTCGACGATGCCATACGGGAACAGGCACTCATGGTTGAAAAGCGGGTGCAGGAAGGATTGACCGATGTCCGCACCCAAGCCAAAAAAGAAGCCGAGGACGAACAGAAGCTCAAGGTAATGGAGAAGGAACAGACCATTGCCGCGATGCAGAAACAGATTGAAGACCTCAAGCGCCGAGCCGAGCAGGGATCGCAACAATTGCAGGGCGAAGTGCAGGAGCTGGAGATTGAGAATCTGCTGCGCAGTAAATTTCCATTCGATGCCATCGAGCCAGTGCCCAAGGGCGAATTCGGCGGGGATGTGATGCACCGCGTTGTCGGCGCGGGCGGCCAATCCGGCGGCACCATCTTGTGGGAATTCAAGCGCACCAAAAACTGGAGCGATGGGTGGCTGGCAAAACTTCGCGATGATCAGCGGACAGCAAAGGCTGAAATCGCCGTGATCGTCAGCCAGGTATTACCGAAAGGCGTTGAAACCTTCGAGATGGTGGAGGGCGTCTGGGTAACGCACCCGCGCGCGGCCTTGCCGGTGGCGATGATCCTGCGGCAGTCGTTGCTTGAGCTTGCCTTGGCGCGGCAGTCATCCGAAGGCCAGCAAACCAAAACAGAAATGGTTTACCAGTACCTCACCGGCCCGCGCTTCCGTCAGCGCGTGGAGGCCATCGTCGAAGCCTTCTCTACCATGCAGGAAGACCTAGACAAGGAAAGAAAAGCCATCATGAAGCAATGGGCAAAACGCGAGGAACAGATCGAGCGCGTGATGGGGGCGACAGTGGGCATGTATGGGGACTTGCAGGGGATTGCGGGCAAATCGTTGCAGGAGATTGAAGGACTTGAACTTCCTTCGATCAATAGTTCTGATTCAAGGCAACTGACTATCTAAGGCTAAGTTAAGAATATGCAAAAACAAAATATATTCTATGAGCGTGGCTCTGAGTGGCGGCAGTGGGACTTCCATATCCATACTCCCGCGTCTTTTCAGTGGAGCGGGAGAAAATTCGCCGAAATGACTGAATCCGAGCTCGTTGATGCGGTTGATCAAATGATCAATGCCATCAACCAAGCTGAGCCAGCAGTATTTGTCCTCATGGATTACTGGACATTTGATGGGTGGTTCGCGCTCAAAAAAAGATTGTCACAGGCAGGCTCTCCCGTGCTCACAAAACTGGTTCTACCCGGAATAGAACTTCGGCTCGTATCCCCAACAAGTTACAGGCTAAATGCTCACGTTTTATTTTCGGACGATGTATCCGACCAAGACCTTAATAACTTCAAAACTGAACTCAAGGTGGCACTGATAGAGCAACCCTTGTCTGACGAGTGCCTACAGCGTCTCGCGAGACAAAAGTTGGGCGACGATTTGCTTGCCAAGCATGGAATAAAACCAGAGGCAGTTAAAACAGATGACGCCATGGCGCTGATGGCAGGCTCAAAATGCGCTGAGATTATCCCGGAGACTTACAAGACTGCAATTTCAAAGGTGCCCGATGGCAAGGCAATCGCATTTATGCCGTGGGATACATATAACGGACTTGCAGATGCAGATTGGGCGAAGCACTACGCCTACGTAGTCGGATTTATGCAATCCTCACCAATTTTTGAAACGCGGCGACAAGAGCAGTGGGAAGCATTCGTAGGTATCGAAACCGAGGGAAATAAAAAATGGTTTAGTTCGTTTCAGGCTGCGCTAGGTAATCAGCCCCATCTTGCAGTATCAGGTAGTGATGCACATTCATTCAACGACTATGCAAAGTTTCCATCAGGAAAAGCAACCTGGATAAAAGCCGATCCTACGTTTTTAGGTTTGCTACAAGCGATTAAGGAGCCAGCGAAACGTTCATATATTGGTGAGCGACCTGACAAACTGCGTGAAATTGAAGAGAACAAAACCTTCTTCATTGACCGTATTAGTGCCTCAAAAATCGAGGCATCGCTTTCCGATAAGTGGCTTGATGGGATCAATGTTCCACTTAACCCTGACTTGGTTGCAATTATTGGAAATAAGGGCAGCGGCAAAAGTGCTCTGGCTGACGTTATTGCACTGCTGGGGAACTCATGCCAACAAAAAGAGCACTTTACCTTCCTCAAGAAATATCGTTTTCGAGGAAAGTCCGGTGATCCAGCAAAACACTTTACCGCCAAAATTACATGGTTGAGTGGTACACCGCATGAGAGGAATCTCAACACTGATCCAGATGAAGGTAGTGCCGAATTGATCCGTTACATCCCGCAGGGGCATTTTGAAAATCTTTGCAATGAACACACTTCTGGAAAATCTGATGCATTTCAGAAAGAGTTGCAGACAGTGATTTTTGAGCATGCAAGAGACGATATCCGCTTAGGAGCCATGAACTTTGAGCAACTGGTGGAGCGCCAAGAAGGAAGATTTCGTGACCAATTGGTCGAGTATCGCAAGGAATTGACTCGCATCAACTGGGACATTGAAAATCTTGAAGCTCAGAGCCAGCCACATGTCAGGCGATCATTGCAGGAGCTTCTTGAGCTAAAAAAGAAACAAATCGAGGAACATAACGCCATCAAGCCGCCATCTTTGCCCAAGCCTTCCGAGCAACTTTCGCCTGAGCAACAAGCAGCAGCTATTCAGCTTGAAGCGGTTGCAGCAAAGCTGAAAGAGCTTGACGATAAGACAGTTCAATACGCTACCACCACATCGGGTATTGCGGCCAAGCGCAAAGCTGCTCAGTCAATTCGTGACCGTGTTCGATTGCTAGAACGGCAATACTCTCAGTTTCAGGTAGAGTCAGCGACAGACTTCCAGATGTTAGGTTTGAACCAAGGCGATCTGGTGTCATTGTCTTTCAAGTTGGAACCGCTTAACGCTGCCGAGGCGGGGTGGGCAGAAGAGGATCAGGCACTGGTCGTTTTCAGGGCGAAGATGGCAGATGACCGCGAAGAGTTTCTTGCACAACAGGTTCCACTAAAGGCCAAACTCAACGAACCACAACTCATTTACCAACGAAATCTCAAAGCTATTGAACAGTGGGCAGCAAAATTGCAAGAGCTTATGGGTGCAGCAGACGCACCTGAAACTCAAAACGGGTTGGCGGCGCGTATTGCCCAGCTTGATGAGCTGCCGTCGCAACTTACATCAAAAAGGGATAGACGGCTCCAATTAGCCGGTGAGATTTTCGATGCACTCAACTCGCAACGAGAGGCTCGTGAAAAACTGTTCAAGCCCGTTCAAGACCTCATAGAGAATAATGATCTGATTCGAGATGACTACAAGCTCAGATTTCAAGCTAACTTGGGCAGCTCATCAGAAGCATTAGCTTCAAAACTGTTCGAATTAATCAAGCAAAATGCTGGCGAGTTTCGTGGTGAGGATGATAGCTATGGACTGGTCAAGCGTTTGTCAGAAAAGCATGCCTTTGGCAATAAAGATGGTGCGTTAAGCTTTGTTCAAGAACTTGACGAAAAAATTCATGAAGCAGCAGCTGTAAATGGCCGGGATGCGATTGGTATTACCTCAATGCTCAGGAAGGACAAGGGGCGAGAAAGAACTGCGAGTGAAGTCTATGACCTGCTTTTCGGATTGAGCTACTTAGAACCCAGATACTCTTTGCTGTTTCAAGGGGCTGAAATTGCGCAACTGTCGCCAGGTCAGCGAGGTGCTCTTCTGCTTATTTTCTATTTGCTAGTAGACAGAGGTCGCAAGCCGATTGTTCTCGATCAGCCAGAAGAAAATCTTGATAACGAGACCGTATACAATTTGTTGGTTCCTGTTCTTACAGAGGCAAAGAAGAAGCGGCAGATCATCATGGTGACTCACAACCCTAATCTTGCTGTCGTGTGTGATGCGGAGCAAGTCATTTACTCCTCTTTTGATCGCAAGGATGGATTCAAAATTTCTTATCATTCTGGTTCCATCGAGAATCCTGCGCTGAACGCACATGTGGTTAACGTGTTGGAAGGTACAAAGCCAGCGTTCGATAATCGAAGAATCAAGTATCACTGACATTATGGCGACGAAACAAAAACTCGAACTCACCTGGATCGGCAAGGAGAATCGGCCCAAGCTGGAGCCGCGCATTTTGCTGGAAGACCCGGCGAAGAGTTATCACGCGAAGCATCGGGTGACGGATTGCGATATCTTCGATAACCAGCTCATCTTCGGCGACAACCTGCTGGCGTTGAAGGCTTTGGAGGCGGAGTTTGCGGGGAAGGTGAAGTGCGTGTTTATTGATCCGCCGTACAACACCGGCAGCGCGTTCGAGCACTACGACGACGGGGTGGAGCATTCGATCTGGTTGTCGCTGATGCGCGACCGGCTGGAGATTATCCGGCGCTTGTTGTCGGAGGATGGTTCGTTGTGGATCACGATTGATGACAACGAGGCGCATTATTTGAAGGTGATGTGTGATGAGATTTTTGGGCGGGCGAATTTTGTTTCCAATGTAATTTGGCAAAAGAAGTTTTCGCCACAAAACGACGCAAAGTGGATTAGCAATAGCCATGATCACGTTCTCTGCTATGCGATTAATAAGAATCGCTGGTTCCCGAATGCTCTTCCCCGGACTGAGGCAATGGATGATCGGTACAAGAACCCGGACAAAGATCCTAGGGGAGCTTGGACAGCAACAGACCTAACTCGTGCCGAGCACAGAGATCGAGATTATTGGGGTTTAACCACGCCGTCAGGGAAAGTCGTATTCCCTGCAAAAGGGCGCAGTTGGAGTCGCCCGAAGGAAAACATCGAGAAGCTTATAGAGGACGGGCGACTCTGGTTTGGCCCGAAAGGCGACAATCTTCCCCGACTCAAGAAGTTCCTTAATGAAATGGAGGGCGGACTAACTCCGCAATCCATTTGGTTCCATAATGAAGTGGGAAACAATCAAGAAGCCAAGAAGGAGATTCTCAAACTTGATGTCGAATCTGTGTTCGATACTCCAAAGCCGGAGAGGCTTATCCATCGAATCCTTCATCTGGCAACAAACTCAGGCGACCTCGTCCTCGACTCCTTCGCCGGTTCCGGCACTACAGGCGCAGTTGCCCACAAAATGGGTCGCCGCTGGATCATGATTGAGCTGGGCGAGCATTGCCACACGCACATCATCCCGCGCCTGCAAAAGGTGATTGATGGCGAGGACAAGGGCGGCATTTCCGAGGCGGTGAACTGGCAAGGGGGCGGCGGCTTCCGCTATTACAAACTCGCGCCCAGCCTGTTGCGGCAGGACGCTTACGGGCAGTGGGTCATCAACAAGGAATACAACGCGGAGATGCTGGCGCAAGCCTTGTGCAAGCTGGAGGGCTTCACCTATGCGCCCAGCGATGCGCATTACTGGATGCACGGGCATTCCACCGAGCGGGATTTTATCTACGTCACCACGGCGAACCTGAACCACGAGCAGTTGCAGCAGCTATCGGATGAGGCGGGGGCGGAGCGCAGTCTGCTGGTGTTATGCACTGCTTTCCGTGGACGAGGCGAATATCCGAACCTCACCGTGAAGAAAATTCCCAAGCAGGTGCTGTCGCGCTGCGAGTGGGGGCATGATGATTATTCGTTGCAGATTGAGAATCTGCCGAAAGCCCCACCACCCAGCCCTTCGACAAGCTCAGGGCGAACGGTCGAGGGAGCAAAGGAACGAGGGGTGAATGCGGCACAGGGCGGGTTGTTCGATGAAGGGGGGAAATAACATGGCAACGAAACCGAAGACGGCGAAGCCAAAGAAGCCCGTGCCCGATACACTGCATCTGTTCGACCGCGTCCGGGGCATTCTCGAATCGGCTCGCAGCAACATTGCTCGCACCGTCAATACCACGCAGGTAGTGGCGAATTGGCTCATCGGGCGCGAGATTGTGGAAGAAGAGCAGCAAGGAAAACGTCGCGCTGGTTATGGTGAGGCGTTGCTGGCCGATTTGTCCGAACGGCTTGGGCGTGACTATGGTCGCGGTTATTCGGTGGACAATCTGGAGGCGTTCCGGCAGTTTTATCTGGAATATCCGCGCCTGATTTCCGAGACAGTGTCTCGGAATTTTGTTCTCCCCGCGATTTCCGAGACAGCGTCTCGGAAATCTGCCGGGGCAGATGCTGCTGCCCCGTGGCAGCCTGGCATATTGAATCCGAATTTGTCCTGGAGTCACTACCGCAGCTTGCTTCGCATTGGCAGGCAGGCCGCTCGGGATTTTTACGAAATTGAGGCCGTGAACCATGCGTGGTCGGTGCGGGAGTTGTCGCGCCAGATCGGTAGCTTGTTATTTGACCGGCTGGCGAAAAGCCGGGACAAGAAAGGGCTGATGCGCTTGGCGGTGCATGGGCAGGAAATTGCACAGCCTATAGATGCGCTGAAAGACCCGGTGGTATTGGAGTTTCTCGATTTGCCGGAATCGCCGCGTTTGGTGGAATCCAAACTGGAGCAGGCGCTGATCGGCAATCTGGAAACCTTTCTATTGGAGTTGGGAAAAGGCTTTGCATTTGTGTCGCGGCAGGAGCGCATCACGCTGGATGGCGACCACTTCTACATTGATCTGGTTTTCTACCACACGGTGTTGAAGTGCTTTGTACTGATTGACCTGAAGGTGGGGAAACTGACTCACGCCGACCTTGGGCAGATTCAGTTCTACGTGAATTACTACGACCGCGAGCGGCGCACCGAGGGTGACAATCCGACGCTGGGGCTGATCCTGTGCCCGGATAAAAATGACGCCGTGGTGAAGTACACGCTGGGCGAACAGCAGGAGCGCAATATCTTCACCAGCCGCTACCAACTCCATTTGCCAACCGTCGAGGAACTCGAAAACGAACTTCGGCGGGAACTGCGGTATCTGGTGCCGCCAGCCAGTAAGACAACGATTAAGAAAGGCTTAACAGTTGCCCGGAAAGCCGCACCCAGCTTGAAAAAATCGGCATCGAAAAAGAAAAAGGGGAAAGCGGAATGAGCTGCTACACCACCGGGGAAGGCAAGGTCACAGTGGATGATGCAGCTATTTCCATTTTGGAAACAACTGCCGATTCCAACCTAAGATTGGCGCGCTATTTGAAAGGCGAAGGGAAGCAATGAACCGTCACGTAAACGCCATCGCCGGGCGGCTGAGTCTGCGCGCGCCGCAACGCCGTTCGCTGGAGATTCTGGATCGCATCACCGAGATCACACCCCCCGGCAAGAATGTTGACCTCGCATCCGTGCTGGAAATCATCCGCAGCGAGTTTCCGTCGGTAACCGACTTCGAGCGGGAGTTTCCGTCGTTGTGTTTTGCGCTGGCGACGGGTGTGGGCAAGACGCGGCTGATGGGTGCGTTTATTAGTTATCTGCACCTGGCGCACGGCATCAACAATTTCTTCGTGCTGGCGCCGAACCTGACCATCTACAACAAACTGATCGCGGATTTCAGCGACCGTACTCATCCCAAGTATGTGTTCAAGGGCATCTCGGAATTTGCCATTGACGCGCCTTCCATCATCACCGGCGACAACTACGACCAGCGCGACCCGGCCAGCGGCACGCTGTTCGGCGGGGTGCGCATCAATATTTTCAACATCTCGAAAATCAACTCCGAGGTGCGCGGCGGAAAGTCACCGCGCATCAAGCGGCTGTCGGAATATATCGGCGAGAGCTACTTCGATTATCTGGCCGGGCTGCCCGATCTGGTGCTGCTGATGGATGAGTCGCACCGTTATCGCGCCAGTGCCGGCATCCGGGCGATCAATGAACTGAAGCCAATTCTAGGACTGGAGCTGACGGCTACGCCATTTGTCGGCACGACCACGCAGAACCGGCAGTATTTCCGCAACGTGGTGTACGGCTATCCGCTCGGTCAGGCCATGGCGGATGGCTTCGTGAAAGAACCGGCAGTGGTGACGCGCAAGAATTTCAATCCGGCGGGGATGTCGCCGGAAGAGATTGAGCAGATAAAATTGGAAGACGGCGTGCGCCTGCATGAAAGCGTGAAAGTGGAGCTGGAAACGTATGCCCGCGAAACAGATAATCCCATCGTCAAACCTTTTGTTCTGGTGGTGGCGCAGGACACGAGCCATGCCAGGGAGTTGTTGAAGCTGATTCAGTCCGACACATTTTTTGATGGCCGCTATAAGGATCGTGTTATTCAGGTTGATACCAGCGCCAAGGAAGAGGATTTCGTTGATCGTCTGTTGAAGGTGGAGCACACCGATGAGCCGACCGAGATCGTGATTCACGTCAACATGCTTCAGGAAGGCTGGGACGTGACCAACCTCTACACCATCGTGCCGTTGCGCGCAGCCTCTGCTCCGCGCCTGATCGAGCAAACCATCGGGCGCGGCCTGCGCCTGCCGTATGGCAAACGCACCGGCGTGACTGCGGTGGACAGGCTCAACATCATCGCGCATGACAAATTTCAGGAAATTATCAACGAGGCGAACCAGCCTGATTCCGCCATCCACCTGAAAACGGTGGTACTGGATAACGATGACTTCGGGCAGAAAACGGCGACCATTGTTTCGCAGCCGCAGCTTGCTATCCAGTTGGGGATAAAGCCAACCGATGCGACCGGCAACACCAAGGTGGCGGGACAGGATGTGCAACCTGTTTTCACCAAGCCGGAAGAGCAGCGGGTGGCGCAGATCACCTACGAGGTGATCCGCAAGCTGGAGAATCAACCGACGACCGTGCCGACGCTGGCGCATCTGAAAAACCCTGAGATACAAGCGGCCATCGTCAAAGAGGTGCAGGAGCAGCATCGGCCTGCGCAGTTGGAATTGGAGGGGGTGACTGAGCAGCCGGACTTCGCCGCTGTCGTGGCCAGGACGGTCGAGCTGGTGACGCAGCAAAGGATAGAAATCCCACGCATTCTGGTCGTGCCCAAGGGCGAGGTGAAAGCCGGATTCAAGCCATTCACCCTGAAGCTGGATACGCTGAAGTATCCGGCAGTGTCGGAGGAGCTATGGATACAACACCTGCGCACCAATCAGCTTGAGGTGGTGACGATGGGTGACGGCGGCATAACGGAGAAGCGGCTGGAGGACTACGTGGTCAGCGGTCTGGTGGACTTCGATGACGTTTCTTATGACGATCAGGCCGACCTGCTGTATGACCTTGCCGCGCAAACCGTCAAGCATTTTTGCAGCTATTTGTCAGAGGAAGATGCGCGTAATGTAATGCACTACTACCAGCGCGATATTGCCCGGTTCATCCATGCGCAGATGCAGGCGCATAGCTGGGAAGCGGAAGTTGATTATGAGGTGGTAGTGAGCAAAGGCTACACGGAATTCAAATCCAGCGCCTACACCTACGCGGTCAACGAGCCGCCAGCCGATTACCAAGTATCGCCCGCCGACAAGAGCAATATGTCGAAGTATGTGTTCGGCGGCTTCAAGCGTTGTCTGTATCCGGTGCAGAAGTTCGACTCGGAGGCGGAGCGCGTGCTGGCCGTCATTCTGGATCGTGATGCCGAGAAGTGGTTCAAGCCAGCCAAGGGGCAATTCCAGATTTACTACAAACAGGGCGCTGACCATCTGGAGTATCAACCTGACTTTGTGGCCGAAACGAATGGCGCGATCTACATGCTGGAACCGAAGGCCAGCAACCAGATGGATGATGAAATTGTTCTTGCCAAGAAGGAAGCGGCAATCAAGTGGTGCCGGAATGCCTCAGACTATGCTGGCACGAATGGCGGCAAGCCCTGGCGATATGTGCTGATACCGCACAATGCCATTGCACAGAATATGACGCTGGATGGGTTGGCAAAGCAATTTGGGGCGGATGTATAGGAATTTGTTTGGGGAAACCAGAATAACTCCCACTGACAATGTGACAAAAGGTATTCCATCGGCTTTCAGCCTCTTGCTTCACCGAAACAAGAATTGATTACGCGGAGGCAAATAGGTTGCACATCAGACACAATGGATTTCAGCGAGGATGCCGAAACGAAACTTTTTTTAATTTGACGGAGATATTATTGCAGTGGAGGGCGCGAATACATAGCCCAACTCTGAAAATGCATATGCATTTTGGCATATATGAATCTTCGCGAATATGGTGTAAATAGGGCACTGTGCAAATGTTGACCGTGCTGTAATTTATTCACTGAATATCTGTAAATGGGAGAAAAATATGACCAATGCTTATGTTGAATACAGACCAAAATCAAATGACCAAACGCATGGAGTTACGCACCATGTAGTCATCGTTAATGAATCAGAAGTTCAAAAATTCAACACGCAACTTGAAGCCGAGAAATGGGCATGCAAGCAAGGTTACACTGTTCATGTTGCACGGGAACGGCATCGTCAAGATCGGCCTAATCCTGCGCACTGGCGTAAGTCAGACTGTAAGCCCTAAATGGCGCGTAATTTTCTTGCCGGACTTTTGCCGGATTCGGTAGTGCATCGTTGTGCGCTGTAGTGCATGGTTGTAACGAAAGACCGCAACGCAGGTTAATAAAATCAATATGTTGCGCGGAAGAGGTATCCTACGAACCAAGGGGTCGGGCGTTCGAATCGCTCCGGGCGCACCAA
>Ga0307375_10001729_pt1 | contig 23424 bp, 12 predicted proteins | sample TR1MG_FD_202531 | JGI IMG/M metagenome (GOLD analysis project Ga0307375, IMG submission 202531) | Soil microbial communities from Risofladan, Vaasa, Finland - TR-1 | ecosystem: Environmental > Terrestrial > Soil > Coastal area > Acid sulfate soil | place: Finland: Risofladan, Vaasa | collected...
GGACGGCGCGGTAGCTGTGGTGAGGCCGTGAAATTGTCCGGCGAGCAACAATAAACTCACAGGAAGATGCCTGCAATAATATCTACCTAAGCCGCCAATGCCCACCTCTCGCTTTTTCCCCGCTAAAGACCAGCAAGTGTTTGTCGTTTGCGATTCTGCCGCGATCACCGCTGGCGACATATCGGCAGTGCTGACCGCGCTTAAAAGCCTTTCCAATGACCGCTCTTCCGCCATGGGTGCCGAGGGTGCTGTAACGCTGGTGTTCCACGGCTACGACGACGATCCCCGCGAACTTGAGGCCATTCCAGACGTGCGGGAATGGTTTGCCAAACTGTTTGAAGCATGGCCATATTGGTCTTTCTTCGCCAGCCGCATTGACCAGACTGTACCGCTCGTCCTTTCGCTGTTGCTGTCCCGTGAAGCCGTGGCCGGTAAACCGGGCATGGTCGGGTGGTGTTTCGATCTGGACGAACTGAAGCCGTTGCTGCTGGTGATGTTTGGACAACAAAACGAGTTAATCGAAAGGCTGGAGATCGGCGAGGATGTGAACGAGCATGTTAGGCGATGATGATGATTGATGCAGGACTGACGTTTGCGGCTTTGGTTTTACCAAGCGGAGCGCGGAGCTACGAGCTGGCCGGCCTGCGCTGCATAGCAGCGTCCCGAAGGGATGAGCGAACAGCGAACAGGGGAGGGTGGCGTACCCCAAACGGGCGTGTCCGGGGTGTTGAGGAGAATGAGGGGGAGGATTCTCGTGTTGCATTTATGAATGTCGGCTTTTGGGCGGTGTAGTAACGAGGTATGGCCGACAGGTAAGTGCCAGGTACAGACAGTCAAGGATATAATACAACTATAATAATTTAGGGTCATACACCAGCAAGAATTGACCACTCGGTATGATTTGAAAAGTCACTGCTGCATCAGGCATTCACCGGACAATTCTAGAAACCTCCCAACCAAGGAAGACTATGCAAGCCCACGACATGCCTTTCACCAAGTTGATCAATGTGGATCAAGGAGCGCGAGAACATTTCCACGTTCCGAAATATCAGCGGGAATACACTTGGAAGAAATGGCAGTGGGAACAATTGCTCTACGACATCGAGGATAACGACCCCGGCTATTTCATGGGTTCAATAATCTGCGTGAACGACGCCCAGACGATCACTTCCGGCGACGAACTTATCTTCGAGGTCGTGGATGGACAGCAACGGCTCACGACGTTGTCGCTGCTCCTGGCGGCAATTCACTCGAAACTGAATGCGGCTATGCCCGGATATGTACCTGCGGATGCAGAAGATAAAGACGAGGTGACATCATGCCTCACGAACATCCGTGCAAAACTCATCAAGCGAAAGAAAGACGCCAAGCCAGGGGAAGCCGGGGCATTCAAGATTGGGAAGAACGTCTATTTCCTGCGAGTCCAACCGAGCGCACAGAATCATAACCTCGCGGACTACTTGTATCTGTTGAGCGAGGCGGGATTGATCGAGAGCCAGCCAAAGCAAGCTTATTGCGGGAATCGCCTGCTCGGTCGTGCCTATGCATATTTTCAGGAGAAGATTTCCTCAGACGTTTCCGACTTGATGAAACTAATGGAGAAAATCAACCAGTTGATCTTCGTGCAAATTACAGTGGGCAGCCAGTCGGATGCGTTCACGCTGTTTGAGTCACTCAACAACCGGGGCGTGCCGCTCTCGGCAATGGACATCATCAAGAACAAGATGCTCGCGCAAATGGAGCGCAAGCACGCGGTAGACATCGACGAGTCTTTTGATCGCTGGCAAAGGCTGATCGAGGCAATACCGGACGCCAACGACCAGGAGCGATTCCTGCGTCAGTTCTACAACACCTTTAAGCATCGCAAGGAAATCAAGGTCGAAAAGGCCACGCGGGCCACGCGCTCGCTGATCATCCGCATCTACGAAACGCTCATCAACCGGGATGCCGCCCTGTTATTTGATGCGCTGACGGTAAGCGCAACGACATACGGCAAATTGCTACGCGCGGAGTTCACCCCCAAGCAAGTCGCGGTTGGCCTGACCGAGTTGGAGCGTATCAGCAGCGCGCCCGCATACCTCGTCTTGCTCTATTTGTTTTCGCTCGACGGCAAACACCTGGAGGACGCGAAGTTTCTTGAGTGTGTCGTTGATCTCATGGTGCGTTATTTCATTCGCCGCAACGTGACGGACAAACCGCCGACCCGGCAAATAGATCAGGCGCTAATTGATGTGGTTGAATCGTGTGCGGCGCGGATTAATGAGGGCAAGAAACTGAATTTTCAATGGTTTGTGGATGAGTTGATGAAACACGCCCGACCTGCGTCGCTGGATGAATTTAAGGCATCGCTAGGCAGTGACATCTACGACAACAACTCATGGATGGCTAGGTATGTTCTCATTCAACTGGATCAGTTGCACCATTCGAGGGAATATCAACCTGACTTCTGGTTGCGCGATGAGAAAGGTCGCTTCATCTGGACCGTGGAGCACGTACTTCCGCAGGCAGAGAAATTACCCGACCATTGGGTGCAGATGATTGCAGGAGGAGATCGGCAGCAAGCCGCTGATTTACAGGATAAGTGGGTTCACCGGTTGGGCAATCTCACACTGAGTGGCTACAACTCTGATTTGGCCACTTCGTCCTTTGAAAAGAAGCAGAAACTGTCGAAAGACCGAAGTTTCCTCGGGCACAAGATCAACATCGGATACAAAAATGGACTCGTCCTGAACTCGCTTGAGTTCAAAACCAAGGCCGGGAAATTGAGCCTAGCCGACGCTCCATGCTGGGATGCAGAAATGATCGAGGCACGGACCATATTGATGGTGGACAAGATCGCAAAGGCAAATCTCCTTCCTGGCGAAAAAACTGGGGGTGACCCATGAACGAATTGGTCGTAGAAGCTGGTGCAAAGTTCTATGCTTTGTAGGTATCTGCTACACAACGGACTTGAGTTGGCATGCGATAACCATCCGGAATGTTAGCTGCACTTGGTGAACGGCTGGTTTCGGGCTATTGTGTTGAAAAACTCATTTTTCAGGGCGCTAAAAATAATTTAAGCCTCTTAGGCAAGTTATATTTGAAGGATGCAGGGGGGAGTCTCATTTTGTATGATCGTTCGCTGTGGACCCTCTGATTCGCCTATACGATGAAAATTAATTGCGCTTTCTAATGCAACGACATTTGGCAGAATTTCAGCGATTCTAAAAATTAGAGTTTTTCAACACAATCGGGCAGTAAAGAGCGCGGAAGGCATAAAGCCGCCCTCGGCTTGTGAATGATTTTGCAGGAGATGGACAGGTGAAACGCTATCCAACAATGCGCGAGGTGATCCACGATGGCAGCATGCCGCCGAAGCCGGGGACGTACACGCCACCGACGATATTACATTGATGGATGCATAACCCGCAGAATGTAGTCCAAGATGCAAAACGCTAAGGGATACTATGGACGTTTTTGAATTCAGAGAAAAACTGGTGACCGACTACTCCGACTTTACTCGGAGTTTTACAAGAATCAAGGCGCGAGACATCAAAGACTTTGTCGATCATGAATACGATTCCCAGAAATATTGGCCAGCACCCCTCATTCAAGTCAATCCAAATTTCAGGCAGGGTGCCACCGTTCAAAAGTTGGTTGATGCTGGCGTGCTGCATCCAGATTGTTCCAGAATTTTTCGTTACGGGAAAAGCAAAGAGTCTGCGGGAATAAGCTTGTTGTTGTTCCAGCATCAGCAAGAAGCTATTAGCTTCGCTCAAGTTGGAGCCAGTTATGTTCTAACAACTGGAACTGGTTCAGGCAAGTCACTCGCGTATTTCATACCGATTGTTGATGCAATTCTCAAGGCTAAAGCGAGCGATCCGACTAAGCGCACACGAGCCATCATCATTTATCCGATGAATGCGCTCGCCAATAGCCAACTGGAAGAGCTTGGAAAATTCGTATCTGATTTTTCAGATGCGGATGCACCAATCACATTCGACAGATATACCGGGCAAGAGAGTGATGAAGAGCGCCAACGCATAGCATCTAGCCCGCCGGACATTCTTCTGACCAATTTCATGATGCTTGAGTTGTTGATGACACGTCAGGACGACAAGGATAAGGCGGTTATTCGTAATTCAAAAGGGTTGCAGTTCCTCGTGTTAGACGAGCTTCACACCTATCGAGGTCGTCAGGGGGCGGATGTCGCTTTGCTGGTTAGGCGTATTCGAGAGGCGTTATCAGGCAAACTGCAATGTATCGGCACCTCGGCAACGATGGCTACAGATGGCACACAGGATGAGCGTAACACTGTTGTGGCGAACGTAGCGAGCAAGCTATTTGGAACGGAAATCAGGCCAGAGCATGTTATTACCGAAACTCTGCAACGAATTACTGATGAGAACTTAGTCGTTGAAAGTATCAAGCCTCAATTGGCATCTGCGTTGGCAGCAGGGATTGATGATCAGGCAACCTATGATGAATTGCGCAAGCATCCCTTGGCGGTCTGGGTTGAACTGACGCTCGGCCTTTCAATGGAGGGAACCAAGTGGCGTAGAGCGCAGCCACTAACGTTGGCGGAAGCGGCAAAAAGATTGGCTGCTGATGCGGGTGTTGCTGAATCAATTGCCAGTGACACACTAGCTAAGTTCTTGCTCATCGCTTACGGAGCAATTGACCAGAATGGGCGTAGTCTGTTTGCATTCAAGTTGCACCAGTTTATCTCCGGTGGGGGCAAGGTATTTTCTTCACTTGAGTCAGATGGGCATCGTTTTCTGACGCTCGAAGGACAGCAATATGTGCCGGGCGATAGGAATCGCAGGCTCTATGCGGTTCACTTCTGTCGAGAGTGCGGCCAAGAATATTATCCAGTTTGGGATGAGAAACAGTCAGATTCCACTTTCCTTACACCCCGGAATATTGACGAGCGAAACAATGAAGATGAAGAAATCAAAAACGGTTTCTTCATGCCAGATGAGACAGGAATATGGGATGACGTAATAGAAAAATATCCGGAAACCTGGTTGGAGCAGAAGGTTGATGGTGAGTTAAGACTGAAATCGTCATTCAAAAAATATCAGCCGATGTCGCTAATCATCATGCCAGATGGCGAAGTAGGAGCCTTTGGTGTTAAGGGTTGGTACATTCCCGGTGCATTTCGTTATTGCCTTAACTGCCAGACCACACACCAAACATCCGGTAAAGACTCGCTAAGACTGACATCCCTATCCGGTGAAGGGCGCAGCTCGGCTGGAACGATGCTGACCATTAGCGCGTTGCGTTACCTGTATGAAGATGATGAGCACCTCTCGGCAGACGCCAAGAAAATTCTCGGCTTTACCGACAACAGGCAGGATGCTGCACTGCAAGCCGGGCACTTTAATGACTTCATGCAGGTTTTGCTATTGCGCAGTGCCTTGCTTGCAGCAATAGAGAACAGCCCGCAACACGCGCTGTCAGAAAACGAAATAGCATCTGCTGTGTTATCGGCATTGGGATTTGAACGGGATGACGCTGGAATTCGTGCAGAGTACATGCAAGACCCAGATGTGAAGGGAAATGCACGTCGTCAGGTGCAAGATACTTTGCGCAACATCTTGGGCTATCGAATCTACTATGACCTCCGGCGTGGCTGGCGTTTCAATAACCCCAACTTGGAACAACTGGGGTTAACGCGAGTCACCTATCAGGACATTGAAGAAATGGCTGCGGATGAAGCCGAATGGCGTGATGCTCCACTCATCCTGTTATCTGCCAGTAGCAGTGTTCGTCAGGCGGCCTTGCAAAAGTTGTTCGATGCCATGCGTCAAGGGTTATGCCTTTCTACGCGCTATCTGGATCGTATTCAGTTGGACAAGCTCAAGACCGAAAGCTATAGCAACCTACGTGAGCCATGGGGATTTACCGAGGATGAGAAGCCGGTCACTTCCAACTGGTTCATCACCAAAAGCAAACCGCGAGATGAATACAAGCACAATACCGACTACCTGATCTCCGGAAGTCCTCGTTCCAGGTTAGGGCGAGAATTCAAAAAACGTAGCTTATGGGGAGAAGGAAATCCTCACGCAGGCAAGATTGATGATGTTGCGTGTGAGCAAATCATCACGGCGCTGCTTAAATTAGCCAAGCGCTATGGATTGGTTGTCGAAGAAGAAACCGAATTCGGGATTACGGGCTACCAGTTGAACGGGAGTAGTTTGCTGTGGCAACTGGGTGATGGAGAGAGTCAGGCCAATGCCAACGACAACCGATTCTTTCGTAATCTCTATCGAAATATCTCCGGCTTATTGCACAATCCTACGCACAGATTGTTTGATTTTGAAGCGCGTGAGCATACCGCTCAAGTCGAGCAGAGCGACCGCATGGAACGCGAGGCTCGCTTCCGCTACACCAGTAAAGATCGAGAACAATGGCTGGCGAGTACCGGCAAGCAACTTGAATGGCTACCCGTTTTGTTTTGTTCGCCGACCATGGAGTTGGGTGTCGATATCAGCTCACTCAACACGGTTTATTTGCGGAATGTCCCACCCACACCAGCCAACTATGCTCAGCGTAGCGGACGAGCAGGGCGGGCAGGACAACCGGCACTCGTGATTACTTATTGCGCCGCACAAAGTCCGCACGACCAGTATTTCTTTCGAGATCCCGTCAGGATGGTGCATGGGCAAGTTAATCCACCGACGCTTGACCTCGCCAACCGCGAGCTGATTCAGAGTCATCTTCATGCAGTTTGGTTGTCGGAGACAGGTCAGAAGTTGGATAACAGCATTTGCGGTTTGCTGGATATGAATCAGCCAACAACGCCAATTTTGCCGAACCTTCAGGACATCCTGGATATGCCAGCAGCAAAACTACGCGCCCACCAGCGCGGTGTGAGCATACTCAATATGCTGCAAGATGAGCTGACCAAGGTTAAGGCTCCGTGGTATTCAGAGCGATGGGCTGAGTCTGTATTTCAGCGCGCCTTCCAAGAATTTGACCATGCGCTCGATCGCTGGCGTGAATTGTTCCGTGCCACCACGCGCCAGATGGACATCAATCAAAAGGTGATGAACACCCCGGCAGCTTCTGAGCGTGAGCGAAGGGATGCCAAGCAGCGCCATGACGAAGCGTTCAGGCAACGCGAAATTTTGTTGCAGCAAGGCAGCACACTGAACTCAGATTTTTACACCTATCGTTACCTTGCCAGCCAAGGCTTTTTGCCCGGTTACAACTTCCCAAGGTTGCCACTCATGGCATACATTCCCGCGCGCAGGGGCAAAATAGGCAGGGAAAATTTCTTGAGCCGACCAAGGTTTTTGGCACTGTCAGAATTTGGCCCATACAGCCTGATTTACCACGAAGGAAGTCAGTATCGGGTTACGAGGGCATTGCTCTCGGTGTCGGCAGACGACCAAGTGGCAGTCGGTGCCCAGCTTTCCACGGAATACGCCCGCATTTGTCCTGCGTGTGGCTATGGGCACTTCCGTCAGCAAAGAGACTTTGACCGATGTGTTGCGTGTGGCACGTTGCTTGAAGGGGCGAAAGAAATTCGCGCTCTGTATCGAATCGAGAACGTTTCCACACGGCGCGCGGAACGCATTACAGCCAATGAGGAAGAGCGCGTTCGTCAGGGCTACGAAATGCAGACCACCATGCAGTTCTCCGAAGAGGATGGAAAGCTGCAATGCGTCAAAACACTATTCAAGGACGAGCAAGGCGAGTTACTGGAATTGCAGTACGGTGCAGCGGCAACTGTTTGGCGCATGAACCTTGGTTGGAGAAGGCGCAAAGACAAGAGCATCCTCGGCTTCAATATCAATCCGGTGACAGGTCATTGGGTGGGTGGCGCGGACGAAACAGGTGAAGGTGAAGTGGATTTGCCACCGGATGTCACTCCGCCTCAGCGCATCGTTCCTTATGTTGAGGATCGTCGCAATGTATTGGTTATCCGGTCTCCCGAGGTACTCGACATCACCACCATGGTGACATTGCAATACGCCATCAAGCGCGGTATTGAAGCGATTTACCAATTGGAAGAAAGCGAACTGATGGCCGAGCCTTTGCCGGGGCGCGACCCACGCTTGTCCATCCTGCTGTATGAGTCTGCGGAAGGCGGCGCAGGAGTGCTTACGCGACTCGCTACAGAACCCGGCGCGCTGGCAGAGGTGGCGGCCAAAGCACTTGAAGTCATGCACTTCAAACGTCCTGATAACGGATTGTGGAATGCGCAGACCCTACAAGAGGATGTTGGTACAGATGGGCAATCTAATTGCGAAGCGGGTTGTTACAAGTGTTTGCTGTCCTATTACAACCAGCCCGACCATACTGTGATTGATCGCAAAGATGCGGCTAACGATGGCAAAGTCCTTGATATTCTTTGTCGGTTGACCCGTGCAAATGGCGAAGTGGGTAGCGTGGAGAAAAGTGCAACTGAGCACAGCAATGAATTGCGCCGGATTTCCGGAAGCTCACTTGAGCACGCCTGGTTGGACTTTGTTGAACAGCATGGATACTTAAAACCAGATCGCGGGCAGGAAACGATTGAGCGTTGCCTGACATGCGCGGATTTTTACTACCATGACTGGAAAGCTGCTATCTACATTGATGGCCCCCATCACGATGAACCAGCGCAGCGCGAGAAAGATGCGACCATCAATCGGTGCCTCGATGATGCTGGATATTTGGTCATCCGCTTCCCCAAAGAACAATCCCGTTGGCAGGAGATATTTGCTGCGCACGCAGACTTGTTTGGAACTGGAAAAATCACTGGCACTAAGAATTCATGAATGCACCACAAGTAAATTTTCAGCCCGGCAGTTTGGTCAGTGCGAGAAACAGAGAGTGGATCGTATTACCGCAGTCCACCGCCGAGACTCTATATCTACGGCCATTGGGAGCGGCAGAGGAAGATGCCACCATCCTGTATTTGCCGATTGAACCTCAGCCGGTCGTTGGGGCGACTTTTGCTTGGCCCACCGTACAACAGGCAAGCAACCATGCAGCCAGCCAGCTATTACGCGATGCACTGCAACTGAAATTACGCTCCGGTGCAGGCCCGTTCCGTAGCCTGGGCAACATCGCAGTTGAGCCACGGGCTTATCAATTGGTGCCGCTCTTGATGGCACTGAAACTCGACGTGGTACGTTTGCTGGTAGCAGATGACGTAGGTATCGGCAAAACCATTGAGGCTGCGCTGATTGCGCGGGAGTTGCTGGATAGGGGTGAGATTCAGCGGCTGGCAGTTTTGTGTCCACCGCACCTATGCGAACAGTGGCAGCGGGAATTGCAGGATCGTTTCCACATCAATGCTGCCGTTGTTCGAACCAGCACAGCAGGACGCTTGGAACGCGGACTGCCCGCAGGTCAATCGATCTTTGATGCCTACCCTTTCACCGTGGTCAGTCTGGATTACATCAAGTCAGATCGCCGCCGCGATGAATTCCAGCGTGCCTGTCCAGAATGCGTCATCGTTGATGAGGCGCATACCTGTACCCATAGCGGGCAAGGCAAGCAGCAACGTTATCAATTGTTGAAAGGACTCACCGAGAATCCAGACCGACACATGATTCTGCTGACCGCCACGCCACATAGCGGCGATGAAGATGCCTTCTTTAATTTGCTCGGACTGCTCAATCCAGAATTTACTCAACTCAAGGATCTACCTCACGAAAGTCGCTCAAAACTTCGCGAAGACCTCGCTCGCCATTTCGTGCAACGTCGCCGTCCAGACATCGAAGAATGGCAAGATAACAAACTCTTCCCGGAACGACTCACAGCAGAAATAACCTATCAGCTCAGTGGCGCGTGGGGAAAACTGTTCGGGGACGTGCTCGACTATGCGCGTGAGCTGGTCGTGCGCGCCGAAGGGCAAGGACTACGTGAACAGCGCATGAACTGGTGGGCAGCCTTGGCACTGTTGCGCTGCATTTCTTCCTCACCGGCAGCCGCCGTCAACGCCTTGCGTACTCGATTGTTGGGAGTGCAATCCGAACAGGGAACAGAAATCGATCTGGAAGAAATCGAGCGTCAAGCACAAGAGCGGGTCATGGATGGTACGGATGACAGCCTCTCCACGGATGACATTGAGCCAGCTGCGCGCACAGAGGATTCCGAACTATTGAATGATCTGATTGCTGCCGCCGGAAAAATGGCTGGCAAGAGCAACGATCCCAAGCTGGCGAAGCTCATTGCTCACCTCGATGAACTCATCAATGCAGGATTCCAGCCGGTCATATTCTGTCGCTACATCGCCACCGCACATTATCTGGCCGAACACCTGCGCGCCCACTTTAAGCAATCTACCGTGAAACCCGTAACGGGTGAATTTACCCCCGGCGAACGGGAAGCCGCGGTACAGGAACTTGGCGAATCCGAAAACCGGATACTGGTTGCGACCGATTGCCTGTCCGAAGGTGTCAATCTCCAAAACCTGTTTACTGCTGTTGTCCACTATGATTTGTCATGGAACCCAACTCGTCATGAGCAGCGGGAAGGACGCGTGGATCGTTTCGGGCAAAAGGCACGCGAGGTGCGCACCACCATGCTATATGGCCAGGACAACCCGGTTGATGGCGCGGTATTGCATGTCATCCTGCGCAAGGCAGAAAGCATACGCAAGGAATTGGGTGTGTTGGTTCCCATGCCGGATGACGAAGGCAAGCTGACCCAAGCCCTGCTCAATGCGGTGCTGCTGCGCAAAGGGGGTTCTGCCGCCAAATCGCCACAGCAATCTCTCGATTTCGGCCAGCCTGCGCAGGAAATAGAAACTGCTTGGCAGAGTGCACGCGACAAGGCATCAAAAAACCGTACCTTGTTCGCACAGCGTCGCTTGAAGCCTGAGGACGTGTTGCCTGAATGGCAAAAGACCTTGGCAGTATTGGGTGGCGAAGCAGACGTTATTCGCTTCATTTCTCGCGCGGCTTCCAAGCTGGGTGCACCACTCGAAGCATGGCGCAACCACTGGAAGCTACACGTCAACCATCTCCCGCCAACCATTCGGGAACGACTCGAAGGAGAGGGATTGTCCGGCACGATGCGCATTGACTTTCATCAGCCACCCGCACCCGGAGCGACCTTCATTCACCGTACCCATCCATTGGTTGCTTGTCTTGCGGATTATTTGCTGGAACGTGCGCTGGATACAGAAGGACGACCTGAAAGTGATGAAACCGATTGGATCGCTCGTGCTGGAGCAATCTTTACCGAAGCAGTCAGCTCGCGCACAACCGTCTTGCTGCTACGCTTGCGTCACCAGCTCACCGTGACGCGTGCGACTGGCTCACGCCTGCTGCTCTGCGAAGAAACGGTCGCCCTTGCGCTCAGTGGCGGGGATAGTTCGACACGCCTGCCGGAAGAACAAGCCCGAACCCTGCTAGATGCACAGCCAGCGCGCAACATGCCGACTGCATTACGTGACCGGCATATCCAGCAAGCCATAGATGCTTTGCCTGGATGGACTCCGTTGCTAGAAGGTATTGCCCAGGAAAGGGCACAGCAACTTCTTGAAGATCACCGTCGGGTGCGTGAAGCTTCCGATGCAAGGGGAAGTTACCAAGTTACCCCTAGCTTGCCGGTGGATGTAATGGGCGTTTTCGTCCTCGTTCCAGCATGAGGAATTAGCAGAATGGCAAAACGCTCCACCACTGAACTCGCTTTTTCCGCCATCCGCATCGAAGGCGGCTTGCTTGCCGCCGACTTTTTGGGGCGTGTCGCTCGCTTTGAGGCCACGGGACAAACCGAAGCAGATTACGACATCCCAAAAGGGCTGAAACTTCGCGACGAGATTGGCCGCTACTGGAAGATCGCGCTCAATCTCTGGCAGGATTTTCAGGCGGGACGGCAGCGCACCGATCATGACGCGCATAGCTTTACCAGTAAGGATTTCCTGGAGCCGTTTTGTCGGCATGTGTTGGGTTTTACTGATATGCAGGCGGTGGGGCAGATCACCTTGGCGGAGCGGATTTTTCCAATCGGCTTTCAAGCCGTGGTCGGGCAGGTGCCGCTGGTATTCGCCGCGCATACGCTGGGTCTGGAGCAATCTGATGTCCGCTTTGGCGATGGACACCGCCGCCGTTCCCCCTTCTTGCTGGCTCAGGAATATCTCAATGTCGAAGACAAATGCCTATGGGCGATTGTCAGCAATGGCCTGAAGCTGCGCATCTTGCGTGACAACCCCAGCCTGACACGCCCCGCCTATATCGAAGTGGATCTCGAATCTATCTTCAACGAAGAACGCTACCCAGATTTCACCGCATTTTGGTTGCTGGCACACGCCACCCGATTCGGCAGTCAACAAGCCGCGCACAGCGGTCATCCTGCCGACTGTCATTTGGAGCGCTGGCGCAACACCTCGCAGGAATCCGGCATTCGTGCGCGTGAACGCCTGCGCGATGGCGTGGGCGAAGCATTGCGGGCATTGGGCACCGGTTTTGTCAGCCATCCAAAAAATACCGCGCTACGCGAACAGCTCGACAGCGGCGCTTTGTCTGCCCAAGCCTATTACGAACAATTACTGCGCCTGATCTACCGCTTCATCTTTCTGGCAACGCTGGAAGACCGGCAAGACGAACAGCGCGGCACACCGTTGGTGTTTGCGCCCAATGCCGACGAAGGCACGCAAGAGCTATACCTGCGCGGCTATTCGCTCAATCGCTTGCGCGAGCACGCGGCCAAACGCCGTCACTATGATCGTTACAGCGACCTCTGGCAGGGCTTGGGTATTGCCTTCGCTGGCTTGGCAAAAGGCCAGCCCGCCTTGGGGCTGCCCGCGCTGGGTGGCCTGTTTACTGCTGAGCAATGCCCGCATCTGGATGGCGCACAACTGGAAAACCGCTACCTGCTGCAAGCCGTGTTCGGGCTGTGTTTCTTCCGTGAAGGTGCAGTGCTCACCCGCGTTAATTATCGCGACATGGGTTCCGAAGAGCTCGGCAGCGTATATGAAAGCCTGTTGGAACTGGTGCCGGTGGTCAGCGTCAGTGCAGGCGTTAGAAAATTTGTTTTCGTCGGCGATGAAGAGGCAGCCAGTACCAAAGGTAACGCGCGCAAGCTCAGCGGCAGCTACTACACACCCGATAGTCTGGTGCAAGAACTCATCAAGAGCGCGTTGGAGCCAGTCATCGCGCAAACCCTGCAAGCCAACCTGCAGCAACCAGTCAAAGCACTGCTTGGCCTGACGGTTTGCGACCCCGCCTGTGGCTCCGGCCACTTTTTGTTGGCAGCGGCTCGCCGCATTGCCGAAGAAGTGGCGCGGCTCAACGCCAGCGAAGGCAACCCGCTGCAAAGTGATTACCGCCATGCCTTGCGCGAGGTCGTTGCCCACTGTATCTACGGCGTGGATAAAAATCCGATGGCTGTCGAACTCGCCAAAACTGCGCTCTGGCTGGAAGCCTACACTCCGGATAGACCGCTGACCTTCCTCGATCATCACCTGCGTTGCGGCGATGCGCTATTGGGTGTGCTTGATCCGGTGATATTGCAACACGGCATCCCCGCCAAAGCCTTCGATGCTTTGTCCGGCGATGATAAAGCCGTGGTCAAGGCACTGAAGAAAGCCAATTCAGATGCGCTCAAGGCCATCGAAAAATCCAAAGCCAATATGCGCAACATGCTCAGTCTGGGTTTGGAGGAGGCTACAGAGATTCGCAATCTTGAAGCACTACCGGATGACACTCTCGAAGCCATCGCAGCCAAGCGTGCCGCCTTTGCGCAGGTCGAAGTACATGCCACTCAATCTCGCGCTCGCATTGCGGCGGACTTGTTTGTGGCCGCCTTTGCGTTGCCCAAAACGCCTGCTAACCAGAGCCTTGTTCCGACCAGTCAGGATTTGTGGCTGGTGATGAATGGCAGCACGCCGCGCCCCGGTGTGCATGAAGTGGCGACCCAGGCCGCACATGCCGCACAAACCTTCCATTGGCAATTGGCATTCCCGCAGATATTTTCTGACGGGCAGAGCGAGAAGAAGGGTTTCGATGTTTTGCTCGGCAACCCGCCGTGGGAACGCATCAAGCTACAAGAGGAAGAGTTCTTCGCCACACGCAGTCCTCTGGTGGCTGAATCTCAACACAAAGCCCAGCGCGGTCACCGTATCGAGTTGCTCAAGCAAGGTATGTTGCTGCATACCCTGTACCCTGAAGTCGAGGCCGCACAAGGACTGATGCCGCCTAATCAGGCCGAACAACAACTGTATGCTGATTTTATTTCTGCTCGACGCAGCGCAGAGGCTTCAAGTCTGTATGCGCACGATTCAGGCCGGTACCCACTCACCGGCGTGGGTGATGTGAATACCTATGCGTTGTTTGCTGAAACTTTCGCGCAATTGATGGATAAACATGGTCGCGCTGGTTTCATCGTGCCAACAGGAATTGCTACAGATGCTTCTACTCAGGCTTATTTTTCTGGTATGACACAAAGCAAGAGGCTGGTGAGTCTTTATGATTTTGATAATGCTGATAATGTTTTTCCTGGTGTTGCTACGCTTATTCGCTTCTCGTTGGTTACTCTTGGGTATGCTGAATCCACCAGCTTTTCTTTCTTACTAAGATCATCTGTGGATTTATCGGACGAAAGAAGGAGGTTTTCTTTATCTCCTGATGATTTCCGATTACTCAATCCAAATACTCTGACATGTCCAGTTTTCCGTTCACAGAAGGATGCTGAACTGACCAAGAAAATCTATGCTCATGTGCCGGTTCTATTCCGGAAAGCTAAAGAGGATGCGCCGGAGCAGAACCAATGGGGTGTTCGATTCATGGCAATGTTCCATATGTCCAACGACAGTCATCTATTCAAAATCGCAACGGAAATTCCGACTGGAACAAAAGTGGGTGTTGGAAGCAAATCATTTTCTGTGGAATTCAACGGATATTTGCCACTTTATGAGGCAAAGATGATGACAGTCTATGATCATCGATTCGGGAGTTACCCAGCGGGTGCGGTCGACGATACTCGTGCCTTGCCACGATTAACTCTGGATCAATACTCAGACCATGATTTCGAAGTTAATTCACGTTTTTTTGTCGATAAAAAACAAGTTCGAGAAGTGCTAGGGGAATACGACAAGAGTTGGTTCATCTGTTTTCGCTCAATGAGCAATCACTCCAATGTGCGGAGGTTTATTGGAGGTGTCATACCTTATACCGCTGCTGGAAATAGTCTCATCATGGTTAAAGTTGATAGCAAGATAAGTAACAGAAAATTAGCGTGCTTTATTGGCAATCTAAGTTCCTTGGTACTGGATGTGGTCGCTCGATGGAAAGTTAGTGGAACAAATCTCAATCTTTTCCTTGTTGAGCAATTTCCATTTTTGTTGCCAGACTTTTACTCGTCTTTAGATGAGGAATTTATTTCAAGCAGGGTTCTTGAGCTAGTTTATACAACCAATAGTCTTTTAGGATTTGCAAGAGATATGGGGTACGAGGGAAAACCCTTCACCTTTGACCCTGAACGTCGAGCCACCCTGCGTGCTGAACTTGATGCTTGGTATGCCCGTGCCTACGGTCTCACTCGCGACGAGCTGTGCTACATCCTCGATCCCGCCGATGTAATGGGGGATGACTATCCATCGGAGACCTTCCGCGTGCTCAAGAACAACGAAATGCGCGATTTCGGCGAATATCGCACGGCGCGGCTGGTTCTGCGCGAATTCGACCGTATGGCTTTGGCCGATGTGGCGCATGAACCTTACCTGAGCCTTCTGATACCCCCACCCGGTCAACTATCGCCGCCGCAGTATTCACCCATCGGCATCATTCGTGACGACGATGATGCACGCTTGGCCGGGCTGGTGCTGGCTATCATCCGACAAGCGGGCGCGTTGTCGCGCCAGAGTCTGACTCAGGCACTGACGGCGGCGCATACGTCCGGGGCGACTACCGTTCCGTTGGTGCAGGCCGAACTGGATCAGCTTGCCGCCTACCGCCAATCGCACCAGGCTATGCTGCTGTCCGCTCGTCTCGAACGGATGCAGTTGATGCTGCGGTTCTTCGAGGATGCAGGAGCAATTCGTATCGAGCAGCAAGGAGCGTGGATTGCGGTAGCACCAGATGTGCCTCTTCCAGCCGGTGTGATCGTTGAACAGGGCACCGAAGAGATTGCGGGCATTCTGCTGCGCACTGCCCGTGCCAGCCTTGAACGGCAAACTGCCGATGACCTGGGCACCGCTTCGCAACTTTCGACGAAGCGGGTATAGGGGCAAGCCCCGGACATGGAAGAATTGATCAAGCGCCTATCGACCCAGAAGACGGCACCCCGTCTTTGGATCGAGCGCTTGTCGATTTTCAGCGAGCCAGGTATCGATCATTGCGTCCGGTCGATTTCGTTCCGGCGTGGCATCAATATTGTCTGGGCACGTGAGCCGGATGATGAGAGCGCTTATGCGGGAGTTCACGCGGCAGGGCATGGGGTCGGCAAGACTTCGCTGTGCTTGCTGCTGCGGTACTGCTTGGGCGACAGCTCCAAATCGATCGATGAACTGCGGGAAGAGGTACTCGGTGAATTTCCTCAAGGCGGCGTTGGTGCCATTGTGCATGTGGGTAGCGAAACCTTTGCGGTGTTTCGCTTCTTTAATCCTTACCGTGATGGCTTCACATCCCCCGGCGACAATTTGGACGCCCTGTTGACCGATGGCGGTGCGCAGCCCTTCAGGGATTTCGAGGCGCACCTTTCCGAGGTGATGTTGTCAGGCGTGTCTCCGCGAGCAATCCCGGAAACGGGGCAGGCCATTCTGTGGCGGTATTTGCTGGCGTGGATGGCACGAGATCAAGGTGGGCGCTTCAAGAGTTTTTTCAGTTGGCGCGAAGGTGAAGGCACTGGCTTGCAGCGGCCACGGCAAGACCCGCCCATCGTGATGCGCGCCGTGCTAGGCTTGCTAGATCAAGACGAATCGAAATTGCTGATGCGCTTACGCTCTCTGGAGCGCGAACTGGAAACAGCGGAGGAGGCGACGGCTCGCCTCAGGAAAGAGCCAAGCCTGATCCGAGGCCGCATCGAATCAGAACTTCGCGCATGGCTTCGCGTTCCCGCCGATTTGCCGATGCGCTCCGATGACATGTTCAAGGATTCCGTCGAGACGGCGATTCGTGGCGCAAAGGCTGCGACAGAGGCAACACTTTCCCGCCTGGATGGCGAGTTTGAAACGCTGACCAATCAGTTGGTCGATTTTCGCGTGGAGCATCGGCAACTGAAGAATGAATATGATCTGGCTGACACCGATTATAAGATGGCGGACGCGGCACGTAATAATGACGAAAGTGCGTACCGGCAACTTGCCGAGAAACGCGAGAAATTGAGGTCTCTGGTTGGTTCGTGCGAGCATGGCCAGGTCGCGTTTCAGGAATGCACCTATATCCAGAATGAGATTCAGAACTTTAGTTTCGCGGATGGCCGCGACAAGAATGCGCTGGCGAAAATCGGAGGCGACTGGGCAGCGCGCGCGGCGCAGTCGCTGCAACGTCGGATACAGGCCGAAAAGCCTCTGCAATTGGCGCAGCAACAGGTTACCGCGAAAGATCGGGAGAGCAAGGCACTGCGAATAAAGCGAGACTCCGCCGCGCTCGAACTTGATCGCGGGCAGCGTTTGCTGTCGGAACTCGAAAGGTGGGAACAAGCCTCAGGGTCGCCCGAGGCCGCAGAGCAGATAGAACAGTCCGTATCGCGTTGCACTGATATTACGAAGAACACCGATGCGGCGCGAGTGGGGCTTGCGACGCTGCAGCACGAGAGATCGAGTCGCGAGCAATCCTTGGGCGAACTCACCGACCTACTTGCCCGTGCGCTGCTATCCAATGAAGCTTTTGGTAGTCTGCAAGTGAGGGACGAAATTCGTCCGTTTCAACTTTCACTCCGTGGTGGAGAGGCCTTCCGGGTACTGGAAATCCTATTGGGCGATGTGGTGTGCATGTTAGACGCGTGCGATCCTGCAAGCGCCTTCCCCGGCTTGCTGATTCACGATTGCCCGCGAGAAGCAGACATGGGGCCGCGCCCATACCGGGATTTTCTCCACTTGATTGAGCGCATCGAACGTGAAGCATACGGTGATCATGCTCCGTTTCAGTACATCGTTACCACAACCACGCCACCACCCGAATCGCTCCAGCAACCACCGTTCCTGAGCCTGACACTCGACCCCAGCCACGATGAGGGATTGCTGTTCGGACGGAGATTCAAATCACAAGCGCAGGCCGGAGATCTTCGTTAAGTAGAAGGACAAACATGACTCTATTTCAAACGAAATACCAACAGTTGACTCCAAGAGACGGCTTTCTGAAAGACATGGTTGTGCTGGCGCAGGCGTGGAAGAAAACTCACACGGCAATTCGTCGACATAACTGGTATGCCGATGTGTTGGGTGCAGATTGTTCCTCGGAAGTTTTACGCGTGCTTAAGAATAGCGAGCTGCGCCAATTCGGCGAATACCGCACCCGCCGTCTGGTGCTGGAGGCTTGGGATCAACTGGCGGGCAATGGAGTTTCTCTATGACACAAGCGACAGGTGACGTGAAACTTTCGCCGTTGCAGATCGCTCAGTTGGCAAAAGCCGCGACCGACCAAGGGTTTGACCTCTCGCCCGTGGAAGAGGGGGGCTGGTTGTTCTGCCGATCCACCCAGTTCCCGGAACGGGTGTGGCTCACCAATGCGGATGGCGGCTATCAACTGGCGTGTGATTCACAACGACTGTTGGATGAATTGGCGCGCGAGGGGCTGAGCGTGGATCAGGGGGCATCGCTGCCAACGAATGCCAAGGGCACTGTGCATCTGGCCGAGTATGGCGAGCTGTATCAGTTGTTGGGTCGCGTAGCTGTTCTCGCGAAAATCGCGCCGGATAGACTGGTCGAAGAGTTCGTTGCCGCAACCCAATCCCTGCCCGAATCCACCGAAGTCGAACGGCTGGTGAAGCAGCGCGTGGGGCAGGATATTTTTCGCAACGCGCTTATTGCCTTCTGGCAAGGCCGCTGCGCCGTGACTGGCTTGGCAGTAGTTCCATTGCTGAGAGCCTCTCACATCAAGCCGTGGGCGGATTGCGAGAATAATCAGGAACGCTTAAATGTGTTCAACGGGCTGCTGCTCGCCCCGCATCTGGACGCGCTGTTTGATGGTGGGTGGATCACCTTCGACGATGCAGGCAGGCTGGTGAAATCGCCCTTACTGGATGATGTCGCCGTGCAGCTGCTGGGCGTGACCAGCGAAATGAAGCTCAATCATCTTGCAGAAGATCATCGTCCGTATCTTGATTACCATCGGCAGCATGTTTTAAAAATAGCATAACGCGACATTCTTTATTAGGATGAGGAGGTAGTGTGTTCAATCTGATAGACAAGAATAAGGGATATCTTTTTGCAAGCCACGATCTTCGGGCGATTATTGAAAATCAACGAAATTCGTTGCGGCAAGAAATCGAGCAGATGGATGCGAACAGGTTGCTGAACACCTCACCCTCCGACTTAAGTCGATACCTTGTCGAGAAGTACAACCTGACTGCTCCAGTTCTCAAGCGAGATGCTTGGTCAGCCGATGAAAAGGAAACTCAAATTGACGTTCGGAATGATCCGAATCGATGTGTATCCGACCGAAGTCGTCCATGTCTAATCCCTGGGCAGAGAGTTACAGTCGAAGTGCCATTCGAGGGTGAGGCGGAGTTTTTTTATGCACGCCCTAGTTCATTTTCTTCCATGCTTCCTCGGGCAGAAGTGCGAGGAAATTCCATCTTCCTGAAATTCGACATTGCTCACGACGCACAACAACGGGATATCAAGCAGGAAGCAGAAAAGATACTGAATGATATTGAGCAGCACCTTGGCTGGGTACGAGCTGATGTGAATGGATTTAATCAGGGGTTGGCTGCGGAGGCCGACAGGGCAATTGCTTCGCGACGTGACCGAATTTTAGCTAACCAGGGGCGCGCGGCCTCTTTGGGAATACCATTGAAGAACCGTGCCGATGCGCCAAAGACATATGCGCTCCCGGAGGTTAAGAGGAAGGTCGCTCCAACACTCCCTGCTGCAACCAGCGCTGCGTATGCTCCAGAACCAGTGCTGGACATGGATAACTACGAACATATTATTACGGTCGTTCAGAATATGGCGCATGTAATGGAACGCAGTCCATCTGCTTTCCAAACTATGGGTGAGGAGGATATTCGGCAACACTTCTTGGTTCAGCTCAATGGACAATTTGAGGGCGCAGCAACTGGAGAGACCTTCAACGTCAGCGGGAAGACCGATATATTATTGAGAGCTAATAGCAGAAACGTGTTTATCGCTGAGTGCAAGTTTTGGAAGGGGCCAAAGCACTACAGGGAAACGATTGATCAGTTGCTTGGTTACACAGCCTGGCGTGATACGAAGACGGCCATTCTAGTTTTTAATCGTGGAACTGCAATGTCCACGGTGCTTGCAGGAGTTGAGGCGGAGACATTGGGACACAATAACTACAAGAGAAAAGTCGATTGGAAGCATGAGTCAGGATTTCGCTTTGTTTTTCACCATCCAGGCGATGCGAACCGAGAATTTATTCTGACGGTGCTCGTGTTTGATGTACCTGGTTTGTAAAATTGAAAATATGTGTCTGCGTTTGATTTTGCAAAAAGCTTATTGAAGCAGAATCTAGGGGAGTCCAGCGTTGTTCATATCGAAAATAAAGATTGAGAATTTCCGCCTCTTCGGTTCGGGCGACCATGCATTCGTCCTTTACCTAAATCCAGGACTTACCGCTCTGGTTGGCGAGAACGATGCTGGCAAGACGGCAGTTATCGATGCCCTTCGCCTGGTACTGGGAACTAGAGATCAAGAGTATCTCCGACTTGAACCGGCGGACTTTCACCAGCCGCCGGATGGCGGTAACCGCGCGACGCAGATAATGATCTGTTGCACGTTTGCAGGTCTTACAGCCCAAGACCGAGGGGCATTTGCCGAGTACCTGACCTATCGCACGACTGGTGCTACCACCGAAACCATCCTGCAAGTTACTTGGATTGCGAAAAGGGATGAGAAAGAAGGAGCCACGCGCCGCTATCTCCCAATCGAGTGGCGATCCGGCTCTGAAGGCGATGGACAGCATCTCGACCCAAGTGCCAAATTTCTGCTGATGGCGACGTATCTGCGCCCATTGAGGGATGCAGAGCGATCCATGTCCGCTGGTCGCGGTTCCCGACTTTCCCAGATTCTTCAACACACCGACGAAATCAAGAATAAGGGTGAGCCATTCAAGAAATCAGAAAACCCCACGCCTGATCCAACAAAACTGAGCGTGCTTGGCCTTGGGGACTACGCCAGCTATCTGCTCGGAGAGAGTGAGGGAATCAAGAATACACGCAAAAAGCTTAACACCGATTATCTCTCACCCCTTTCCTTCAGCGGAGATCCTCTGGATGCCAGAATATCCGTTAGTGGCAGTTCTGATGACCCCACACGTCTGCGGCAGCTCCTCGAAAAACTGGAAGTTAGCCTGAGCGCAACAGGTCTGATTGACGAGAATCACCGTCGTGGACTCGGGTCGAACAATCTACTTTTTATGGCGTGCGAATTGCTTCTGCTGGCAACAGAGGAGGAAGGATTCCCGCTGCTGCTCATTGAGGAGCCGGAAGCACATCTTCATCCGCAACGCCAGTTGCGCCTCATGGGGTTCCTGCAGGATCAAGCTAACATACAACGCGCCGATGGGCAGCAGATTCAAATAATTGTTACGACGCACAGCCCAAACCTTGCGTCCGATATTAAACTCGATAACCTCGTGCTCATGCGTGATGGCAAGGCTTTCTCGATGGCCCGCGAAATGACAAAGCTTGAATCAGCTGACTACAGCTTTCTCAAGCGGTTCCTTGATGTCACGAAAGCGAATCTCTTCTTCGCAAGAGGTGTCGTCATCGTTGAAGGCGATGCAGAGAACATCCTTCTGCCGACGCTCGCACGTTTAATCGGGCGCGATCTTCGCGAGCATGGCGTCTCCTTGGTCAATGTCGGCGGTATTGGATTTCGTCGGTACGCAAATATTTTTCAACGTGCCAAACCTGCCGAGGATGGCGAGTTAAAAATCCCAGTGGCATGCATCACGGACATGGACGTGATGCCTGACTGCGCCCCTTGGATTATCGGCAAGCTCAAGGACGGTGAGACTATCCCAAAGCTCAGCGAATCAACACGGAAGTGGCGTGTTAAACAGGATTTTCCGGGAGATGACCTAGCTACCCGTCGGGATACCATCGGAAAAAAGGCAAGCGGCCAGCGGGTCAAGACGTTTGTCGCTGGTGAATGGACTCTTGAGTATGACCTCGCATTCTTTGGGCTTGGGGAAGAGGTCTGGATTGCCGCACACCTCGCCGCGAAAGACGAGAAGATCCACACGGGGACAACATCAGTAGAGACAGAATCTATTTTAGCATGTGCCTCATACTCGGAGTTGGCAACAAAGGGGTTATCCAGGGAAGAGCTCGCGTCCCACGTCTACGCAAAGATTACAAGCAACGGCGTCTCTAAGTCCATCGCCGCACAGTACCTCGCCGAAATCCTGGAGAAAAGATTTCAGAAGAATGAGCTAAATGCCCAGACCCTTCGCAGTAAGCTGCCCCTCTATCTGGTGCAGGCGATAGCCTATGTGACTAGCTCGTTTGATGAAGCAATTACGTCAGGTTTGGTTGGTGAAGAAGGTGCGGAGAACGTCAGAGACGCAACAAGTGCCTAAAGCACAGATGTTTCAGCCGCCGACTATGGAAGCGGCAGATATCGCATGGGTTTGTGGTGTGATGGGTCTTCCGCAGACGGCGTTTACTGGGGTAGATGGAACTGATCCGCGCCTTGCCGTGCTTAGGTCAACGGAAATGTTAGACATTGAGGCGTGCCCCGGAAGCGGCAAGACGACGCTCCTTGTTGCGAAGCTGGCAATCCTTGCCAACAAGTGGTCTCATCAGCGGCAAGGTATTTGCGTGCTTTCGCATACCAATGCTGCGCGAAATGAGATCGAGACAAAGCTCAGTTCCTGCGCAGCGGGCAGTGCTCTTCTTCGCTATCCACATTTCGTTGGCACCATCCATTCTTTTGTTAATGAGTTTCTCGCCATTCCGTGGCTTAGATCGCAGGGGCAGCCCATCAAGGCGATCGATACCGAGATTGCGCTCAATATGCGCTGGAGCAAGGTGCCGTATAAGACCAGAAGCTACCTGGAAAAGAAGAATCTCAACAAATACTGCCTCTCCTACGACCGCGCTGATTTTGGAGGTGGTGATAAAAACTCATTGGGTGAACATACGGACACTTACAAGGCTCTTCTGAAAATCTGCGAAGAAACGAGCAGGAGCGGCTACTTTTGTTATGACGAGATGTTCGTGTGGGCAAGTCAGCTTCTTGACTCAGACCCGAATGTTCTTGATGCATTGCGTTTTCGATTTCCCCTCGTCTTCATCGACGAAGTTCAAGACAACAGCGAACTACAATCCGCCTTTCTTCATCGGGTGTTCTGCGCCGGACAAAGCCCG
>Ga0307375_10001730_pt1 | contig 23417 bp, 23 predicted proteins | sample TR1MG_FD_202531 | JGI IMG/M metagenome (GOLD analysis project Ga0307375, IMG submission 202531) | Soil microbial communities from Risofladan, Vaasa, Finland - TR-1 | ecosystem: Environmental > Terrestrial > Soil > Coastal area > Acid sulfate soil | place: Finland: Risofladan, Vaasa | collected...
TCTTATAAGCCTTGCCGCCCCCCGACGACCCGACCCTGCTTACCCATTTGCCTGCTGCGCTCTTAGCCACGGGGGCAACGCTACTAAAGAATTGGACCTCGCTGACACAGCGTAGGGGCGGAGGGACTCGAACCCTCACTGGAGGCGGTTTAAGCGCCCTGCCTCTGCCAATTGGGCTACGCCCCCACGCCGAGATGTCGCGTTGTAACCGTAACGCAATCTAAGTGGCTACAGAACCAACGGTTTTCCCATCCCAGTTCACTAGGCTTGAATCATGATTCGCGTGCGTCGTCGGGGCACGACTCGATCAACTCCCCTCATTGCAGTGGCCGCCATTCTTCTTGGCGGCCTCGTCATTCCGGTCGCCGCGCACGGCCAGACCATCGCGCAGACCCAGGCCCAGATCGCCCAGCTGTCCGCCACGCTCTCCCAACAGGAAAAGACCAGCGAGATCACGGCCAACGCCTACGACGCCGCGAAGGTCAACTTGGCCACGCTCAACGTGGAACTCGTGAGACTCCAGTCCAAGGAGGTCGGCAAGCGCGCGGCCATCAAGGTCACGTCGGCTCAACTCGCGACCGCGGTGGTTCGCGCCTACGTCGACGGGGCCTCCGAAGCCCAGATCCTGTCCCTGTTCAACCAAGCGATCACGACCTACGACGCGCGAACCGTCTACCAGGACCAGGTCATAGGTGATCTGAACAAGCTCGAGGACACGCTGAAGACCGAGAAGAAGTCGCTCGACACCACGCTTGCCGACGTCGCGAACCAGCGCACCAAGGTCCAGCGCGAAACCGTCAACATGCAGAACCTGCTCGCACAGAACGTGCACAACGAGGAGGTCACCCGCGCCACGCTGGCCGTCGTCACAACCACGTTGAAGAGCGAGATCATCGCCTACGAGATCAAGGCCGGAGCCGCCGCGGCGAGGGCGCACGATCTCGCCGCCGAGGCCTCCGCCGTCAACGCCGCCTCCGCGGTGGGTGGCCAACCCGCGGCGAACCTCGTCATCGCCGCCATTCAAGCCGCGACGCCACCCGTTATCACGGGTACTGCGGCGGGTTCGGCCCAGGGCCTGGCCGCGCTCAAGTGGGCCAAGTCCGAGATCGGCGTGCCCTACGTCTGGGGCGGCGAAACACCTGGAGTCGGCTTCGACTGCTCGGGACTCACCCAATGGGCATGGGCCAAGGCCGGCTTCACGATTCCGCGCACCACCGAGCAACAGTGGGCCGACCTGCGCCACATCTCGCTCAAGGCCCTCCAGCCGGGTGACCTGCTCTACTACTACAACCTCGACGGCGACCACCAGGTGGACCACGTGGTGATGTACGCGGGCAGCGGTCCCTGGGGGACGAGCACCATCATCGCGGCCGCGCACTCGGGCACCAACGTGAGCCTCGCGCCCATCTTCACCTTCGGACTGATTGGTGCGGCCCGACCGTAAGTGACAACCTTGAGTATCGACCTCTCAATCGTCATCCCCGCTCATAACGAGGCCCTGCGGCTCGCCAACGGCTTCGAGAGGTTCCGCCGTGGCCAGGACCAGTTCGACATGTCCACGACCGAGGTCATCGTCATCGATGATGGCTCGACCGATGACACCCTTCGTGTGGCGCACCAGGTGTACGGACATCTTCCCGAAACGCTCTTCGTCCAGCAACCTCAGAACCTGGGCAAGGGTGCCGCGGTGCGACTGGGCATTGCCCTGGCGCGGGGCTCGAACATCATCGTCGCCGATGCGGACATGGCGATCGATCCCGTACATTTCCCCGAAATCGTCACGGCCCTGGCCGACAGTCCGCTCGCCCCCGGATCGCGAACGAGCGACGGACGCATCAGTTACGAGTCGGCCCTTCGCACCATCGCGGGCGGCGTCTTTCACCAATTGGTCCGTCACTACGCACGAACGCACGTGCGCGACACCCAGTGCGGCTGCAAGGGCTTCCAGCGCGGGCCCGCTCGCCTGCTGGGGCTGCTCGGCATGATCGACGGCTTCGCTTACGACGCCGAGATCTTCTATCTCGCCGAACAGCTCGGACTCGCCGTGCACCCGGTGCCCGTCGAATGGGATGATGTCAGCGGATCGTCAGTGAAGGTGAGCCGCGTGTCGATCAACATGTTGGGCGACCTTCGCGCACTGCGTAAGACCAACTACGAGAACCCCGTCGTCGAGTTCGCGAGCGACGTCGACCGCGACGCAATCGCCCAGGCCGCCCGTCAGGCTCGAATCCAGGGTCTCGTGCTCGCGAGTAACCCGGCCAATGCTCTGCTCGTACTGCCACGCGACGGGGCGCTCGCGGGACTCACCATCGCCGAGCAGCTGGGCGGCACACTTCGCACCGCGTCGCTCTCGGAACTACGCGCTCGACGCTACGAGGCCATTTAGTCGCTTTTGGGCAAGAGCCAGTTCGCCACGAGTTCGGGGGCCCGATCGTTCCATTCCTCGGCGGTGATCGCGTAGCGCGCGTGATCCTCCCATGCGCCATCGATCTCCAAGTACCGCTCGGCGACACCCTCGAAGCGAAGTCCGAGCTTCTCGACCACCCGGCTCGAGGGCCGGTTCCTGGGAATGATGTTGATCTCGATGCGGTGGAGCCGCAACGATTCGAAGGCGTAGTGCAACATCGTCACCACCGCCTCGGGCATCAGCCCCTGGCCGGCCACCGCTTCGTCGATCCAGTACCCGATGTACGCCGACTGAAGCGGTCCGCGCTGGATCGATGAGAGCGTTATCTCGCCGACGAAGCGACCACCGAAGAAGATCCCGAACCCGAAACCAGTGCCCATCTGGCGCTCGCGCTCTCGGATCGCGCAGCGGCTCACGAAACTGCGCTGGTCCTCCGCCATGTGCGACGCGTACGCCGAGCGCGGCTCCCACTTCAAAAGCCAGTGGTGACAACGCTCACGAACCGCCAACCAGCCGGGGTAGTCCTGTTCGGTCATGGTGCGCAGCAACACGCGTCGCCCGTGCAACGAGATGGGCGAATAGATCGAGCTTCGCGTCGTCACCATGGCCAGGACCTCACCCCTCCATAGTGACAGGTGGCGTCAGCGCGCGCACATTACGCGCTGAGCAGCGAAAGCACGATGCCGTCGAGGATGTCATTCTCCGAACTCAGCAGCTCTTGAATGCCAAATCGCTCCATCACGGCGTCGAGTACGTACAACCCCGCGGTCAGTACATCCTCACGTCCCGCGACCATCCCCGGTCGCGCCAAGCGCTCGGCGGGCGTCTCGCGGGCCAGCACGTCACGCCAGTGCTGAACCGTGGCGCGCGAGAGAGCACGGTGGTGGACGACGTCGCGGTCGTAGACCACGATGCCCGCGTCCAGCTGGGCCAGGGTCGCCACCGTTCCTGCGAGACCGACCAGACGAACTCGACCGGCTAACGCGTCAAAGTCCGGCACCGCCGCCCAAGCCCGATCGAGCTCGTCACTCACCATCTGGCGGGTGCGCTCGGCGGCGTCGGGACTCACGATCCCACTACCTAACGCCCGCTCACTCACGCGAACGCAGCCCAATTGCATCGAGAAGCTCCGCATGACGCCGTCGACGACCACGGCGAGCTCGGTCGACCCACCGCCGATATCGACGATCAGCGTCGGTCGCTCGTCGGGCGCCAGGTCGGCCGTCGCGCCCGCGTACGAAAGCGTCGCCTCTTCGAGTCCGCTGAGGATCTTCGCGTCCACACCCACGATCTCTCGGGCGTGGGTGATGAACTCCTCCCCGTTTCGTGCATCGCGAACCGCGGACGTTGCGACGAGCAACCCCCGACTCACACCCTCGTGGTCCATCAAGTCCCGATAGTCGCGCAGGGTCGCGTACGTGCGCTCGAGCGCTTCGGGCGTGAGGGTCTGTGACGCGTCGACGCCCTGACTGAGCCGGGTGATCCTCATCTCTCGGCGCAGCGAGGCACCCGCGTTCGCGATCAGGACGCGCGTCGAATTGCTACCGCAGTCGAGCGCCGCGACGACTTCAGTCACGTACGTCCTCGATGGTGAGCAGTGGCACCCCAATCACGCCTGCCACGAGTTCACCGACCGGATCACTGCCGTTGACCAGGTAGTTTGCTAAGTGGGCGTGGAGGCACTTGATGCCGACGCGCGTACCGCCGACCCCGCCCGAGGGCTGGGCGACGTCGTGGCGCACCGTGGCCTCACGACGGCGCAGCTCGTAGCGGTCGTGGGTGCGTCGCAGCTCTTCCTCATCGACCATTTCCTCGAAGCGGTGCACGCCGCCCTCGCTTTCGAGACGACTCACCGCGTCGTGCAGGTCGCGGTCCACCAGCCAGTAGAGGGTTGGCATCGGCGTGCCGTCTCGCAGGTGGGGCTCGTTCTCGATCACCATGGGACGTCCATCGATCCGCCGCACCACCACCGCGAAGCGTCCCGCCGGCGGGCGTCCGAGGAGCGCTTGCACTGTGGCGAGATCATCGGGTGATGCGTCGCGAAAGGTGCTCAACGCCAGAACTCGAGGGTGCGCACGAATCGCGCAAGGAAGCCGCTCGTCGCTCGAGGTGTCACTACCGGTGCGGACTGCTCACCCGTCGGTGCGTTCGATACCGGAGCCGCCAATGGCTGGAATCCGGGGTCGCCCGCATTCGCCGTTACGTAGCCGCCGCTTCCCGGGAGCACCTGAATGAGGCTCTGGCCGGGCGACACGAGCTGATACTGCTCTCGAGCCATCAAGATGGCCTGAGCTTTTGACGACACCGACTTCGCCTGAGCGGTGAGTGAGTGGTCCTGGCTCTTGATCGCGGCGATCTGGGCAGCGGTCGAGTCGAGTGCACTCTGTTGATGCCACAGCGTGCTGAACGGGAACCAGACCACCAACATGGCAATCGCGGTCACGATGGCCATCGGCAACATCCAATGGTTACGGTTCCGTGTTGCGACGCTATGAGTAACTGACACCAGCCGCTCCCGACAGAGACGATGCACCAAGAAAACGAGCCTGATCCCCGAGTTGTTCTTCGAGTCTCAGCAGTTGATTGTACTTCGCAACTCGGTCGGAACGCGCCGGAGCGCCAGTTTTAATCTGACCCGCGTTGGTGGCAACCGCCAGGTCGGCGATCGTGACGTCCTCGGTTTCACCAGATCGGTGCGAAATCACCGTGCTGTACTGATGGGTTGACGCCAGTCGCATCGTGTCGAGGGTCTCGGTGAGGGTGCCAATCTGGTTCAGTTTCACCAGGATCGAGTTGCCGACGCTGCGCTCGATACCCTTCTGCAGCAGGGTCGAATTGGTCACGAAGATGTCGTCGCCGACGAGTTGCAGTTTCTTTCCGAGCTTGCTCGTGAGCGCCGCCCACCCGTCCCAGTCCTCTTCGGCCATGCCGTCCTCGAGCGAGACAATGGGGTAACGACTGCACAGGTCAACCCAGTAATCAACCATCTCGAGACTCGTGAGGACGCGTCCCTCGCCGTCGAGGTGGTACGCGCCGTCGCGAAAGATCTCGCTGGCCGCCGGGTCGAGGGCGATTGCGACGTCACGCCCAGGCGTGCGGCCCGTGGACTCGATTGCTTCGACCAGGACCTTCACCGCGGTTTCGTTATCGGGCAGGTCGGGTGCGAAACCACCCTCGTCACCCACCGCGGTCGACAGGTTGCGCTTGGCCAACACGGCCTTCAACGCATGGTAAGTCTCAGTGCCCCACTGCAGGGCCTCGGAGAAGGAGGACGCGCCGATAGGCATCACCATGAATTCTTGGAAGTCGATCGAGTTCTTCGCGTGCACGCCACCGTTCACGACATTCATCATCGGCACTGGCAACACGTGCGCATTGACGCCGCCGATGTACTGGAAGAGTGGCAGTTCACTCTCCATCGCCGCGGCCTTGGCCGCCGCGAGCGACACCGCGAGGATGGCGTTGGCGCCCAGTCGACCCTTGTTCTCGGTGCCGTCGAGGTCGATCATTGCGAAGTCGAGTGAGCGCTGGTCGTGCGCGTCGTAACCCTCGAGCTCGTCGCAGATCTCGGTGTTGACGAACTCGACCGCGTTGCGCACGCCCTTGCCGCCCCACTCGGTACCGCCGTCTCGGAGTTCGACGGCCTCGTGGATGCCGGTCGAGGCCCCCGACGGTGAAGCCGCTCGCCCGTACGCTCCCGACTCCAGGTGGACTTCGGCCTCAACCGTGGGGTTGCCACGGGAATCCAGAATTTGACGGCCTAGAACAACTTCAATCGCGCTCACGGTGTTTCTCCTCTTAGTCTCGCGACCAAGGCTACTCCCCGACGATGCGCTATTTTTCCGACTCTTGCTCGATGGTTCGAATCTCATCGCGTAACAACTGTGCGCGTTCACGCATCACGCCCTCGAGGTCCACGCCCGACCACTGAGCCGCTTCGAGTATCGACGAAAGGGCGTCGCCCCACTCAGGAGCGACGTCAGACGACGAGTGCGAATCCTTCGCCAACTCGCCGGCGAATTCCAATCGACTCAGGGCTTCGCGCGCGCGTTCACGCGCGTTCGCGCCCGAGGCGACGTCGCGATCGACCATCGCTGCTTTGCGCAGAAGCTTCGCGTAGAGCGAGAGCGCCGGGAGCTGCCAGGCGATGCCGTCGGTCACGCTCTCTCGACCCTTCTCCTGCTTCTTGAGCACCTCCCAACGCGAGGCGACTTCATCAGAGTCGCGTACCGTCACGTCGCCAAAGACGTGCGGGTGGCGGTAAGTCAACTTGTCTCGCACGGCGTCGGCGATGGTGGCGAAGTTGAAGCGCTCCTCTTCGTCGCCGAGTTCCGCGTGGAACACGATCTGGAACAGCAGGTCGCCGAGCTCCTCTTCCACGTGAGCGATCGACTCATCGCTGAGCTCACCGATCTCTTCGAGGCGCACCATGTTCTCGAGCGCGTCGAGCGCTTCGTACGCCTCTTCGAGCAGGTGGCGGGTCAGCGACGCGTGGGTCTGCTCTTGATCCCAGGGGCACTCCGCGCGAAGCCGACGCATGAAACTCACCAGGTCGTCCGTGGCCTCACCCGCACTTCGCAGACCCTCAATCCACAGTGACGTCAAGTGATCAGCCCGCGAGAAGGACATGAGTTCGTGGGCCGCGAGCGACACCACCACTTCGTCGTCCAGTCCCACGTGGTGCAGCACGGTCACCGCGGTCTCGCGCGGCAACCGTTCGGCCACGCTCGCCAGAACCTCTGGAGCGTAGGTCTGCAGCACCAGGAGTGGCCCGGGTCCACGCAACGGCTCGGATGAGGCCAGAGCGTCGATGATGCGCAGTCCCGCCGTCATCGGGTCGCGACCGAGGCGCGCGCACACGACGTCGATCACCGATACCGCCGGCTCACAGATCGTGCGCACCTCTTCACGCTCCAACAGCAGTTCCACCGTGCGTTCGGCGACGTTGGGCGAACCAGGCACCACGTAGAGCACTTCGGCCTCATTCGTCGTCGCGAGCGCCACGAGGTCGTCGACGATCCGGTGGTAGAGCTCGTCGAAGGATTCCGCCTCCTCGTACCACTGGTCATAGCTGGCCACGTTGTCCATGTCGCGCGCACCGGGGTGCACGCGGGTGCGCAGACGCACGAGTGGCGCGTCGCGAATCAGATCCAGTGTCCGTACCGTCGCGAGTTCGCGCTCACCGGGACCGAGCCCGACGACACGAACCGTGGGCTGGCTCACTTATAGGTGGTCGGGCGCGCCGTGGTGAGAAGTGCGGCCGCACTGACGTCCGAGACCGCCGGCTTCGCCAGCGCGAACACCGAAGGTCCATTGCTCGCCAGCCCCCATTGCCCGAACGCTGGATTGATGCTGACGGCGGCGAAGTAGAGAATCTTCTGCTGTTGTGTTCGCGCCGTCGTAGCGTTCAGAGCCTGAATGTCGGCGAGCACGGCATTCGCCGCAGTGTTGAAGGGCGTCGGCGTGCGCTTGGTCACCGCGACGTAGAGCGCATACTGGCCGCCGTTGTAGTTGATGACCTGGTACTGCTTGGGAAACGTGTTCAACGGCGTCGTGCCGACGTCGGTGCGCACGCTCGCGAACGAGGAGCTCGTAGGTGGATAGCACCCGTAGGCGCCGCCGGTCTTTCCCGAAGGGTCCGACGAATACAACTTCGCCAATTGTGCGACCGACGCACCCTTGGCCTGAGCCGCACTGAAGGCGCTCAGGTTCGAGGGGGAGACCAGCGCGATGCTGACGCACAGCGTGTCGTAGCGAGCCGTGTGCTGCGCGTAGTAGGTCTTGATCGACGTCAAGGTGAGCGGGATGGTGCCGTCGAGTCGACTGACGAAGTAGGTCGACATCGCCTGGTCGAGGATCTCGGTCGTACGCATCTCGGTGGGCATCGCCGCCAGGGCCTGGACCGACGTACCGGGGCACTTCAAGCCCGCCGAGGTCGCCGTCGAGGTCATCTCACCTTCGAGCGACGACGTCGCCTGGGCGAGGGCCGCGGCGTTCGGGGTGTACTTGAAGTACTTCTTGACGTAGTCAGCGATGGCGAGGCCTTGGACACGCATGTTGGTCCACATCGCCGCCGAGGCGCTGGTGATGGTGTTCGAGCCGGCGCCCGCGGTGAAGGTCTGGCCCCCGAGCGCCTCGATGTAACACTGCAGGGTCGCATTGGTGGAAATCGCACTGAGTTCCTTGGCGAAGGTCGTGTTCGTCACTCGCTGTCCATTCACGGCGACCGCCGATGAGGTACTGGTGGCACCGTACGCGGTGGCACCAAGGAGAGCGATGATGAGCAGGGCAATGATTCGACGCATTCTTCAATGCTACCGAGCCACTACAACCCCGCCGCCGTCTCGCCCACCAGCCCGCGAAGTAGGGCGCTCAGCGCTTTGGGTGTTGCGTCGTGCGCATTCACTTCGGCTCGAAACTCTTTCAGGTCCTCGGAATAGGCGCGTGAGCCGTACGCGCGGCGAACGCGCATCTGTTGGCTGAGTGAAAGGTCGAGCGGGTTCAACTTCACCACGGGCTTGGATCGCACGCCCACCTTCGCCGGCAGTACCGACAACGCCGTCACGCCCAGCTCGAGACAGGTCAGTCGAAGCTCGCCCAGATCGAGCAGCCCCTCGGCGGCCTTGGGTAGCGGTCCGTAACGGTCGATCCATTCACTTCGCAGGTCCCACAGGTCGTCCATCGAGGTGACGCCGGCGAGACGTCGATACGCCTCGAGTCGCGCGTCGTCGGCCTCGACGTAATCCTTGGGCAAGTGGGCTTCGCCCGGCACGTCGAGGTTGATCGTGACCACTTCGGGCACGACGAACCCCTTAGCGTCGGCGACGGCCTCGGCGACGAGTTGCACGTAGAGGTCGTAGCCCACCGCGGCCACGGGGCCCGACTGGTCGTGACCGAGCAAGTTGCCCGCACCACGGATCTCGAGGTCACGCATGGCGATCTTGAAGCCACTGCCCAGTGCGGTGTTGTCGCCAATGGTGCGAAGGCGCTCGAATGCGGTCTCGGAGAGGACTTGATCGGCTGGGTGGAAGAGGTAGGCGTACGCCCGCTGGCCGCTACGCCCCACGCGACCACGCAACTGGTGCATCTGACCCAGCCCGAGTCGGTCAGCCCGGTCGACGATCAGCGTGTTCACTGAAGGAAGGTCGATGCCCGATTCCACGATCGTGGTGCACACGAGCACGTCGAATCGGCGTTCCCAGAAATCGACCATCACACGCTCGAGGGTCCCCTCGTCCATCTGACCGTGCGCGACCGCGATTCGTGCGTCAGGTACCAGCTGGCCCAGTCGTCGGGCGACTTCATCGATGTCAGCGACCCGGTTATGGACGAAGAACACCTGCCCCTCTCGCAACAGTTCGCGCCGGATCGCCTCGACCACGGCGGGTTCGCTGTACTCGCCCACGTGGGTCAGGATCGGTCGGCGGTCCGCTGGTGGGGTCGTGACCATCGACAGGTCGCGGATACCCGCGAACGCCATTTCGAGCGTTCGAGGAATCGGACTCGCGCTCAAGGTCAGCACGTCGATCCCCACCGAGCGCGACTTGATCGATTCTTTGTGGGTGACGCCGAAGCGCTGCTCCTCGTCGACCACCAGCAATCCCAGGTCCTTGAACACCACGTTCTCCGAGAGCAGTCGATGCGTCCCGACCACGACGTCGATCGAGCCGTCCTTCAGGCCCTGGATGGTCTGGCGGGTCTCGGCGTCGTCGACGAAACGGCTGAGCATCGCGACCTTCACGGGAAAACCCGCGAACCGGTCGGTCATCGTGGCGAAGTGTTGGCTCGCGAGCAGTGTGGTGGGCACGAGGACCGCGGCTTGCTTGTTGTCCTGGACGGCCTTGAAGACCGCGCGCACCGCGATCTCGGTCTTGCCGAAGCCCACGTCGGCGCAGATGAGGCGGTCCATGGGCACGGGCTTTTCCATGTCGGCCTTGACGTCGTCGATCGCCTGCGCCTGATCGGCGGTGAGCGTGTAGGGGAAGAGTTCTTCCATCTCGCTCTGCCAGGTGGTGTCGGGACTGAACGCGAATCCTTGGGCCACGGACCTCTGTCGGTACAGGTCGACGAGTTCTTGGGCGACGAGGAACGCCGCCGCGCGCGCCTTGGCGCGCGTCTTTTGCCACTCCGCGCCGCCCATCCTCGACAGCGCGGGTGCGTCACCCCCCGAATAAGGCGTGAGGGCGTCAATCTGCTCGGTGGGCCAGTAGCTGCGACCGTCTTTGAACTCGAGGATCAGGTAGTCGCGCGTCGTACCGTTGATCGCGCGCGTGGTGGTGCCCGAGAATTTCGCGACGCCGTGCTGGCGGTGTACGACGTAGCTCCCGATCGCCAGATCGTCGAAGAAGCCGTCAACGTTTCGAGCGCGCGTGCGCGCCGCGCGGTGCACGGTCCTTCGCCCGGTCAGATCACTCTCGCTCCAGACGACGATCTCGGGGTCGTCCAGACTGAAACCCGCCGCGAGCGAACTCTCGAGCACCGTCATGCGAACGTCCAGCACCTTGTCGGGGTCGGTCGTGACCTCGAGGCCCTCGCCGCGCAACTGCTCGGCCATGCGATCGACCGCCGCCGGGTTCGACGTCAATACGACACCTCGTCGGAGGTTCGACCAGAGACGTACGTGCGCGGCAATCCTCGCCGCGTCGCCCTGCACCACCGGAGGCGAGGTCAGGTTGAATGAACCCCCCGCGAGCGCACCGACCGTGGGCTCGAGGAGGACGTTCGCACGTTCGTCGAGCGAGGCCTCCCAGGTCGAGTGCAGCAACGCGACGCTGATACCCGCCTGCCAGGTCGCCGCCACTGCGTCGGTGAGTTCGCGCTCCTCTTCGAGCAGGTCGTGGAGGCGGGCACGCACCCGCTCAGGCTCGACCACAAGGCAGCGCACGTCGACCAACTCGTCGAGCAGCGTCGTGGGTCGCTCGACGAAGAGCGGCATCCACCCCTCCATGCCGTCAAAGAGCTGACCCGTCGCGATGCGATCGAACGTGGCGCGGCCCCACGGCTGTTCGCGCACGAGCTGCTCGGCGCGTGCGCGCGTCTCGGCGTTGGGCACCCATTCGCGAGCCGACGCGATCGTCGCGCTCACCACATCGTGCAGGGAACGCTGATTGGCGATGTCGAATGCGGTGAGCCGGTCAATCTCGTCGCCGAAGAAGTCCAGACGTATCGGATCATGGCCTTGCGCCGGCCAGACGTCGACGATGCCACCGCGCACCGCGAACTCGGCGCGGTGTTCAACGAGGTTCTCTCGTCGATAGCCCATCGTGGCGAGATCCTCGATGAATTCGTCACGGTCGAGTTGGATGCCCCGCTCGACCACGAGCGGCGCCTGGGCCGGTTCGGGCGCGAGTATCTGGGCGATCGATCTCGCCGAGGCGACCACGACCCGTGGTCGGTTCGGTTGGCGAAGTTGCCAGCGCAGGAGCGCGCGTGTCGCCATCACCGAACTGTCGGGGCTCACCCGCTCGAGTGGGTGGGTATCCCAGCCCGGCCAGAGCACGACGTCGGTGGTGCCGAGCAGCGCCACCAGTGATTCACGCAATTGTTCGGCTTCGGTGCTCGTGGGGACCACGACGATCGAGCACGTCTCGTCGAGTACGTACGCGGCGACCGTCAGCGGCGTGGCGTAGCCGCTCGGATTGAACGAGCCCGCCGCGTTGTGCGCGCGTAGCGACGGCGCGACGAGTTCGAGAACGCGACGAAGGCCGGCGGCGCTCACCCGCCGTTCACCCGGCGCTGAGCCTCTTCGAAGTCGAAGTCCAGCAAGATCTCGAGCGCGTCGGCCGCCTCGGCGACGTGTCCGGCGAGTTCCTGGCGCCGAGTCCCAGTGGGTCGTTTGAGCACGTAGTCCGTGACCTGTTCTTTCCTCGGGGGTTTGCCAATACCAATACGCAGACGTGCGAATTCCTGGGTGCCGAGGGTCTGGGCGATGGAGCGCAGCCCGTTGTGGCCCGCGAGGCCCCCACCGAACTTGAGTTGCAGTCGGCCCGGCTCGAGATCGAGTTCATCGTGAGCAATGACCAGATGCGTGAGGTCCTCGAGTGACGTGCGGCGCAACAGGGGCGGTAGTGCGCTCCCGGACTCGTTCATGAACGTCACCGGGACCGCCAGTGTCACGGGACCTCGAGCGGTGCTGACGGTCGCACTCATCGCGCGCTGGCGGCTCTCAAGCTTGAGCGAGGCGCCTCGGCGTTGCACGACGAGACGGACGGCGTCACCGCCGACGTTATGACGCGACCCCTCGTACTCGTCGCCGGGATTGGCTAGACCAACGATTACGAGCGAACTCGCAACACCCCTGCGACCCTCTTCGCGCGAGCGCCGAAGCGCCACGACGAACTAGCCCGCTGCAGACTCGGGGCCGCCCGCCGTCTTGGCGATGCGTCCGGCGCGAGTGGTCACGACCGAAATCGCGTGGTCCCCCGCTGGCTCGACGCCCTCGGGCAGGATCACGTCGGCCACGCGAATCGCGCCGCCCACCTTCAGGTCCGAGATGTCGACGTCGATGTGTGTGGGGATCTGGTCTGGACGGGTCCTGATCTCGAGGCTGAACAGCTGCTGGTCGACTTCCCAGTCCGCGTGGCGCACTTCAACTGCATCACCAATGACGTGCAACGGGACCTCGGCGATGACGGTGCTGTTGGGGTCGACGATCTGGAAGTCCACGTGCGCCACGGTGCCCCGCACGGGGTGCTTTTGGAGTTCGCGGGCCATGACGAGGAACTTCTTGCCATCCACCTCGAGCTCGATCATGGAGTTGAGTCCCTGCTCGCCCGAGACGGCGGTGCGAAATGACTTCGCGTCGACCGAGATCGACAGCGAGGCTACGCCCGGGCCGTAGACAACACCCGGGATGGAACCTGACGAGCGAAGGCGACGTGAGTTGCGTGAACCCAATTCGCGGCTGGTCGTCGCGCTCAACGTGACCTGTGACATGAAAACTCCTCTTACGAACGGCTGGCGCCCCAAACTGGGCCACGCACAGGGTAGAAAGTCTAGCCGGACTGGCGCCGAGCGCCCTTCGAGCTAGAGGAGGTTCTCGCCCCCGAAGATCTCCGAGACCGAAGAATCCTCAAATATCGCGGAAATCGCGTTCGCCACGAGTGAGGCGACCGAGAGGATCTCCAGCTTCTCAAAACGGCGCTCGGGACCGAGCGGCAAGGTGTCGGTGACCACCACACGGCTCACGGGTGCGTTGAAGAGGCGGTCAACGGCGGGCGGCGAGAAGACGGCGTGAGTGGCCATAACCCAGATCTCCTCGGCGCCGTTGGCCTTCAAGAGGTCGCAGGCGGCGACGATGGTGCCGGCGGTGTCGATCATGTCGTCGATCAGAACACAGTGGCGACCTTGGACGTCACCGACGATATGACGAGCCTCGGCGACGTTCGCCGTTCCGTGGGGTCGAGTCTTGTGCACGAGCGCGAGGTCACAGCCCAGATGCTGGGCGTAGCGCTCAGCGACCTTCACCCGCCCCGCGTCGGGGGCGACGACGACGAGTTCGCGAGGGTTCGCGTTGGCCTTCAAGTAGTCCTCGAGCACCGGCGCGGCGACGAGGTGGTCGACCGGGATGTCGAAGAACCCTTGAATCTGGCCGGAGTGGAAGTCGACCGACAAGACGCGGTTCGCACCGGCGGTCTGGAGCATGTCGGCGATCAATTTGGCGGTGATGGGCTCGCGTCCGGCCGACTTGCGGTCCTGACGGGCGTAACCATAATTCGGGATCACCGCGGTGATGCTCTTGGCCGACGCGCGCTTGGCGGCGTCGATCATGATCAATTGCTCCATGACGGCGTCGTTCACCGGTGACGAGTGCGTCTGGACGATGAAGACGTGCGCGCCGCGAATGGACTCGTCGAAACGACAATGAATCTCACCATTCGCGAATTCGCGGACGTTGGCCTCGGTGAGTTTTATACCCAGTTGCTCGGCGATGTCCTCGGCGAGTTCGGGGTGACAGCGGCCCGTGACGAGGACGAGGCGACGCTTAGCGAGTGACTCCACGAACTCCAGCGTACAAGGTATGAGCGTCGCTCTAACGAGTGTGATACTCGAACGAGGCGACCACCTCACCCGGTTCGACCCGCGAACCCTTACCAATGACCACGAACGACTTCACGAGTGCGTCGTCACCAATGTCAGCTTGGGTCGCCTCAACGGTCCCGACCACGGCGTTGTGGCCAACGTGACAGTCCGTCAGATTGGCGTTCGGGCCAACCTGCGCGCCGCGTTCGAGCACGCAACGCCCCTTCAAGATCGTGCCGGGCAGCAGCGAGACATCAGGCTCCATAAGAACGTCCGCGTCGACGTAGGTGTGACGAGGGTCCCACATTGTGACCCCCCGGGTCATCCATTCGTGATTGATTCGCTCGCGCAGCACCGCCTCGGCACTCGCCAGTTGAGCCCGGTCGTTCACGCCCTGGGCTTCGCCCGGATCATCGAGCACCATGACGTTGGTGAGGTGACCGGTGTCGTGCAGCGACGAGACGAGGTCCGTCAGGTAGTACTCGTTCTGCGAGTTCTGACGACCGATCATTCGCAGTGCCGGCCCCAGCAGACTCTCGCGCACCACCATGATCGAAGTATTGATCTCGCTGATTAGGCGCTCCTCGGGCGAAGCGTCACGCTCCTCGACGATGCGCGCCAGAGTGCCGTCTTTGGCGTAGACGATGCGTCCGTAGCCAAACGGATCGTCGACTCTCGCTCCCAGCACCGTCAGCGCGGCCTGACTCTCTCGATGGTGCGCGAGTAGCCGCGCCACGGTGCTGTGGCGCAGAAGTGGCGTGTCACCCGGCACTATGAGCACATCACCTTCACCGTCGCCAATCTTCTCGGCGATCGTTGGAAGGGCCACCGACACGGCGTGACCCGTGCCCAACTGCTCGGATTGCTCAACGAAACTGAGACGCGGGTCGTTGCGCAGGCGTTCTTTCAATGAATTTTCGACCCACGTGGCACCGTGGCCGACCACTACCACGATCGCCTGCACCTCTTCGTGCGACGCCGCATCGAGGACGTAAAACACCATCGGTCGCCCGCAGAGGTGATGGAGGGCCTTGGGCCGAGAGGAACGCATTCTCGTGCCTTCGCCGGCAGCGAGCACCACAACGCACGTAGGACGAGTCACCCTCCCATCTTTAGCAGCCATCTTCTACGATGCACAATGTGACCCAATTCCCCTACGACGAGTTCGGACTCTTCCACGAGAACATCGCCGAGTGGGACCTCGACGTCACCATCCCCCCCGTACGCCGATTCTTCGTCGCGGTCGACGGACTGCGACAGGTCAGTGGACTTCGCTGGGGCGAAGCGCCCCCTGAGTTGGCCCTGCTCCACGGCGGCGCCCAGAACGCGCACACCTTCGATACCGTCGCGCTCGCGCTCGCGCGCCCCCTGGTCGCACTCGATCTGCCCAGCCACGGCCATTCGGACGCAACACCGTTCGGGGGCTCGGCGGTGATGACTCACGCCACCGACCTGGGCCGCGCCCTCGAGCAACTCTTGGAGGGTCCCCGACCGCTCGTGGGCATGTCCCTCGGTGGGCTCGTCGCGCTGGCGCTCGCCCACCAACGACCCGACCTGGTGAGTTCACTCGTGATGCTCGACATCACTCCGGGCGTGAACGCCGACAAGGCCCGACACATCACGGACTTCGTCAACGGACCGGACTCCTTCGACGACTTCGAGGCGCTCCTGGAGCGCACCGTCGCCCACAACCCCACGCGCTCGATCTCGTCACTGCGCCGTGGCATCTTGCACAACGCCCTTCAGCGCTCGGACGGCACCTGGGTCTGGCGCCACCAGCAACATCCCCGGTCCGAGTTGGTCTCCCCACCCACGGCCGACCTGTGGGACATGCTCGGTGAGTTGACGATGCCGGTGACGTTGCTGCGCGCGATGGGTCAGGGGTCCGTGGTCGACGACCAGGACGAGGCAGAGTTCCTACGACGCTGTCCCCACGCGACGGTGGTGCCGGTCGCAGGCTCGGGACACTCGATCCAGGGCGACGCCCCCCTCGCGCTTGCCGCGCTGTTGGACCGGTTCTGTCCCGGGTGACTGGCTGGCGGGGGAGGGCTCGAACCTCCAACCTACGGATTCAAAGTCCGGCGTTCTGCCAATTGAACTACCCGCCACTACGTGTACCGTAACCTTCTTCTGAGATTCTTAGCGAATGACTGGAGAAGATTAATACCAACCAGCAACACTAGAGCCTGTAGACAATGGAGTAGGAAAGCCGAGTCGTGACCTCTGTCCCAACACCAAATCCGTACATTGCGATCGTCGATGACGACGGTGCCATTCGCACCGCCCTGGGACGAGCGCTTCGAATGGAGAACTACGACGTCGAACTCTTCGAGGACGGTGCCAGCGCCCTCAAGCACATCCAGCTCCGAGCCCCCGACGCCATCGTGCTCGATCTCCAACTGCCCGACATCGACGGCCTGGAGATTTGCCGGCGGATCCGACGTGCGGGTGACCCCACCCCAATCCTCATGTTGACCGCCCGTGATGCCGTCAACGACCGCGTCGAAGGACTCGACGTCGGTGCTGACGATTACCTCGTCAAGCCTTTTGACCTGGCGGAATTGCTCGCACGCCTGCGCGCGCTACTTCGACGACGCAACGTCGGCGACGGCGACGACTCCGTCTTGCGATTCGAGGACCTGACCCTGAACCCCCAAACCCGCGAAGTCCATCGTGGTGCGCGAAGCATCGAGTTGACCAAGATCGAGTTCGACCTGCTCGAGCTCTTCTTGCAGCACCCTCGCCAGGTGCTGACCCGCGACCAGATCCTGGACCTCGTGTGGGGCTACAACTTCGACTCCGGCACCAACTCCCTGGCTGTCTACATCGGTTACCTGCGTCGAAAGCTTGAAGAGGAGTCCGAGAGTCGCCTCATACAAACTGTGCGCGGCGTGGGCTACTCACTTCGTCCCTCGTGACCTTTCGTAGTCGAGTCATCGCGGCGACCGTCGCCGCCGCCGCGTTGGCCGTGGTGCTCGCGTGCCTGGCCTCATTCCTTACGACCCGCAGCGCCCTCTTGCACGCCGTTGACGAATCCCTGGTGCAGGCCTCGCATCAATCAGTGGGCACCAACGGCGGCGACGACCATTTCACCGGTTCCTACACGGAACTCGTCTTGGCCAACGGCCAGACCATTCCCGCCTCGGGCGTACCGATCGACGCGGTGATCCGAAGCTACGCCAAGGGAAAATCAGGCCAGTTGCTGCGGACCGTGAAGATCCGCAACGAGTACTACCGCGAACTCATCGTCGCCTTGCCCGCCGGCTCGTTGGTCGCCTGCACCACGGGGGTCTGCCCGATTCCGACCACGTCGGCACAGCTCTTCGTGGTCAACGTCACGGGCCAGATCGTCGAACTGCGCAACCTCGTTCGCACCTTGTTGTTCGTCGCTGCGGGTGGACTTCTGTTGGCGCTGGCGCTGGGGCTGCTGCTCGCTCGCGCGGCGCTGCACCCGCTCGAGAAGGTGACCAACGAGATCGAGACCATTACCGAGACCAATGACATGCGCCACCGCATCGAAGAAGGTGGTGCCGACGAGTTGGGACGGCTTCGCCGGGTCTTCAACCGCCTCTTGAACTCCGTCGAGAACAGCCAGACTCTCCAGCGCCAACTGGTGCTCGACGCGAGTCACGAACTTCGCACACCACTCACGTCGCTGCGCACCAACGCCCAGGTGCTCTCGCGCGCCAACGAGCTCGACCCGAACGATTTGCGTCAGCTCACCAACGACATGGTCACCCAGGTCGACGAACTCGCCTCACTCGTGACGGACCTGGGCGAACTAGCCCGCGGCGAACGAAGCGAAGGCGCCATTGAGTCACTGCGTCTCGACGAGTGCGTCGACGAGTGCGTGGACACCGCGCGAACCTACGCTCGCATCAAGGACATCACCATTGACGTCAATGTGACGGCGTCCACGATTCAAGGCCGCCACGACCGATTGGTTCGCGCCATCAGCAACCTGCTCACCAACGCGGTCAAGTTCACGCCGACCGGTGGTCAGATCCACGTCGCGTCCTCCAACGGCACCGTCATCGTCAGTGACAGCGGTCCGGGCATCAGCGAAGAGGACCAACCGTTCGTGTTCAACCGATTCTGGCGCTCGGCCTCGTCGCGCGCACTGCCCGGCTCGGGTCTCGGCCTGTCAATCGTGGCCCAGGTCGTCTCGGAGTTCAACGGTTCGGTCACGGTGGACCGTGATCCCGCGCTCGGCGGCGCCCGGTTCGTGATCACGTTCCCCCTGGATCAGTCCGAGGAATAGGGATTCTCGGTTCTTCCTGTTTTCTTACGAAGTAATTGCCGGTGCTTTAGTCCACCGTGCCAGACTTCTTACTAAGGAAAAACTATGAGCCCCTCCACACGAACCCCCCAACAACGCGACCGACGATTCGCTCGAGTACGCAATCTGACCATGACCATCTTCGTGAGTTCTGGCGTGATTTCAGCGGTCTTCGTTGGCTACGCCGCGAGTATCGCCAAGCCGGTCACCACCGCACCGGTCACCACGCCCACGACTTCGACCCCGGCCGCGACGCCCACGACCCCGGCCGCGACCCCGGCGGGTTCCACCAACGTCACACCCACTACCGTCTACACCCCGCCGGCCCCGGCGCCGGTCACGACCACGACCGTGTGCACGACCACGCCGTCGGGCACCACGACCTGTTACTAGGCGTCCGATGAATTTCCAGATCTGGGGTCTGTCCGGTTCGCTCACTACTGAACACGAACAGCAAATGCCGTTCGCCGAGCAACGTCTCTGGCACTGGGTGAACGCCTTTGACGCCGCCTGCAATCGCTTCCGCTCCGACTCGGAGATCTCGCGACTCAACGCGCACCACGACGGCCCCGTCGTCGTGAGTGACACGCTCGCCTTGGCGATCGACGCCGCCCTGGACGCCGCCGCGCGCACCGACGGCCTCTGCGACCCTACGGTGCTGCCATCGCTCCTGGCCCTCGGCTACGACCGCGACTACGACGAGCTGGTCGCCTCTGGCGTGGCGGCCCTGCAGCCGACCGAACCCGCACCGGGCGTGCGGGCCATCAACTTCGACCGTGAGCGGCGCACCGTCGAGCTCGAACCGGGGTGCCAACTGGACCTCGGCGCGAGTGCCAAGGCCCTGGTCGTCGATCTGGTCGCCAGTGACCTCGCCCCCTACGGGGGCATCGTCGTCGAACTAGGCGGCGACGTCGCGCTGCGCGGCAACGGACCGACGGGCCCCTGGGTCATCGGCGTCGCGGACACACTCACCATCACCGGCCACGAACCGCGCGTGAGTTTTTCGAATGGCGGCATCGCCACTTCTTCGGCGACGACGCGCACGTGGCGCGCCGGATCGCAACTCGTCAACCACATCATTGACCCACGAACCGGCGGTTTCGCCGACAGCCCCGTCGCCACCGCCACCGTCAGCGCTTCGAGCTGTGTCATCGCCAATGCCTTCGCTACCGCCGCGCTGCTGTGGGGCGAGGACGCGGGCTACCACATTGCCCAGGCTGGTTGGTCAGGACGCCTCGTCTTCAGAGACGGTAACGTCGAGTTTGTTGGCGGATGGCCTAGAGAAGAGAAGGTCTCTCCATGATTGCGCTCACTACTCCGTACCTCTGGTACACCACCCGGGCCACGGGAATCATCACCTTGATCCTGTTCACGATGGTCGTGACGCTGGGCACCCTCGTCGCGAATCGCATCGGCGGCACATTCGTAGGGCGTTTCGAGATCAACGAGTTGCACCGTTCCCTGACGATGGTGGCGATGACTTTCCTCGCCATCCACATCCTCACCACGGTGCTCGACAGCTACGTCGCCACCGGCTTCATCTCGGTGGTGATCCCGATGACCTCTCAGTACAAGAGAGTCGCCGTCGGCATCGGAGCCATTTCGTTCGACCTCATCCTCGCGGTGTGGACCTCAAGCCTGCTGAAGCTGAGGATTCCCAACACCACCTGGCGATTCATCCACTGGTTCAGTTGGCTCGGATTCGCGACCGCGTTGGTACACGGTTTCATGACCGGTACCGACAGCCGCAAGGGTATCGGTCTCGTCGTCGTGGCCGTGTGCGCGGCGACCGTGTTCGTCGCGGCGCTCTGGCGCTTCTTCGGCCGCCCGACTCGGGCCGCCGGGCGCACCGCGCTCTCGCCGCTCGCCACCTCATCGGGGGCACCCGGCGCGCCCAGCTCCCCCAGCGCGGCCCGTCCCTCACGACCCGCCGCGCGCCCCGCACGCCCGCTCGTCCAGAGCCCGCCGACGCCCCCGAGCGCGCCGGGTGTCAACCCCGCACGTCCGGCCTCACCCGGCCAGCGACCGTTCCCCACCAGCCCCAACCCGAAGTCGAAGAAGGGCCGCTCGTGATCGCACCCAACACCCTGCCGCGCCTGATGCACGGCGCCTCGGATCGGCCCCTCTCGCTCAGCCAGCACGAGAGCACCTTCGGTTCTTCCCCACTCTCGACGTCACTGCTCGAAGAGCTCGAGGCGTCGGGATTGACCGGTCGCGGCGGTGCGGGATTCCCCACCGCACAGAAAGCCCGGCTCATCCGCGAGCAACGAGGCCATAGCAAGTTCATGGTCGTGAACGCCATGGAGGGCGAACCCGCGTCACACAAGGACCAAGCCCTGCTGAGCGCGAACCCGCACCTCGTCCTCGACGGCGCGGAGTACCTGGCCTCGATCATCGGCGCCAACAACATCGCCATCTGTGTCGCGCGCGACAACCCCACGGTCGTGAATCACCTGGAGCGCGCCCTGCACGAGCGCTCACGACGCAGCCTGCGCGGTCCTCGACTCGAACTGCACACCCCGCCGTGGCGTTACGTCGCGGGTGAGGAGTCCGCACTCATCCACTGGCTCGACGACAACGAGTCGTTGCCCCAGTACCGACCTCGTCGTCCCCACATCTTGCGGATCGGCCACAGTCCGGCGCTCGTGGACAATGCCGAGACCTGCGCGAACGTGGGTCTCATCGGGCGTTACGGAGCTGCCTGGTATCGCGGCCTCGGTACGCCCGAGAACCCCGGGACCACCCTGGTTTCGGTGACCGGCGCGGTCGATCGCCCCACGGTGATCGAAGTCGAACTCGGCACCACGCTTCGCTCGATTCTGCGCACCGCCGGAGCGGACCCCGATCCCCTCGCGATACTCCTCGGCGGTTACGGAGGCACCTGGCTGCACGCCAAGCACCTCGACACTCCCTACAACAACGCCGCCTTGAAGAATCTTGGCGTCGCCACCGGCGCCGGGGTCATCGTCGTGGTGCCCCAGGGCGCGTGCGGTGTGGTCGAGACCCAGCGCGTCGTTCGTTGGATGGCCAATGAGAGCGCGCGTCAGTGCGGCCCCTGCGCCTTCGGTCTGCCCTCACTCGCCGAAGACCTCACGCACATCGCGCACGCCTCGCGCGACGCCGACACCGCTTACCACCGTCTCCTCGAGCGTTGCGGAGTCATTGAAGGCCGCGGCGCGTGTCGACACCCCGACGGCGTTATTCGCTTCATCCGTACGGCGATCGAGGCCTTCGCCGCTGACTTCGACACGCACCGGCGCGGAGCCGCCTGCGCGGGTTCGCGAGCGACGCGCCATTACGCCAGCGTGCCATCACTCGAACGCGAGGACGAGCTCGTATGGGAGTGAGACGCCGCTCCGGGACCTTCCTGCTCCAGGTGAACCCCATACTCTGTGACGGGTTCGGTCACTGCGCCGAACTCGCGCCCGAACTGGTCACCACCGATGAATGGGGCTACCCGATCATCGTCAACGAGCCGGTGCCCCTCGCCAATGCCGCCGCCTACGAATCGGCGCGATACGCCGAGCGCGGTTGTCCTCGACAGGCGTTGCACATCCAGCGTTTCAGCGAGAAGAAGCCCCGCTGAGTCGCTTCGGGTTCGTTAGCGGTTGCCCTCCGCGTGGCGCTGCGTGCGCGCGACGATGATTCGCGAGGTCACCAGCAACGCCAACACCAGCACGATCAGGATCAGCGCCGCGTCGTAGGACACGTAGTGCGCCTCATTCGTGGGCTGGTTGTAGTCCGTCCACACGTAGTACGTGAGGTAGCCAATGGGCTGGTGGATGAGCGACATCGATGGCAGATTGTTCGTGACACCGGCGGTATAGAGCAGCGGCGCGGTTTCGCCTCCGGCGATCGACAGCGCGATCAGCACGCCGGTCACGATGCCCGGCAGCGCCGACTTCAAGACGATGCGGCGCAGCATGTACCCCGTCGACATCCCGAGCGCCTCGGCGCCCTCGCGGTAATTCGTCGGCACTTGGCGGATGGCTGACTCGGTGGCCTTGGCGATGTAGGGGACCACCATGAGCGACAAGATGAGCAGCGCGGGCAGTAGTGAGAATCCCCAGTGCAGTCCCACACAGAGCGCGATGTAGCCGACGTAGCCGAGCACGATTGAAGGGAAACCCGAGAGGACCTCCGTAGCGGTGCGCAGGACCGTTCCACTCGCCTTGCCATTCTTGCGCGGACGGGCGAGTTCCGCGAAGTGGATACCCGCGAGCACCCCGATGGTGCCCGCGATGATGAGCACCCCGAACATGATGACCAGGGTGCCCAGGATCGCGTTCTCGAGTCCACCACTGGTTCCCTGGGAGACCGTCGTCAAGACGTTCCACTGCCAATGCGGTACGGCGCGAACGACGACTTCGATCACCAGCCACGCGGCGGGCCCCACGACGAACACCAACGACGCCATCGCCGCCGAGCGGAACAGCAACTCTCGAAATCGCCGAGCGCGGGTTCGCTGGAATGACGGACTGATGATGCTCACGAATCTCTCCCGACGGGTGCGGACAGACGCGACGTCCGATTGACGATGACGCGCGCTGTCACGTTGACAAGTACCGATATGACCGCGAGGATGAGCCCCGCTTCGGCGAGCGTGGCCACGGCGAAGCCGGTACCGTCGGTCGCGGCGGAGTCCAACTGGCTGACGATGGTGGCCGCGACGGTGGTCATGGTGCCGTAGATGTTGGGCGATACGTGACC
>Ga0307375_10001732_pt1 | contig 23398 bp, 14 predicted proteins | sample TR1MG_FD_202531 | JGI IMG/M metagenome (GOLD analysis project Ga0307375, IMG submission 202531) | Soil microbial communities from Risofladan, Vaasa, Finland - TR-1 | ecosystem: Environmental > Terrestrial > Soil > Coastal area > Acid sulfate soil | place: Finland: Risofladan, Vaasa | collected...
CAGTCCTTCTCCGGTGATCGCATCCACCGACCCCGACGCGTCGCCCACCAGCGCCACCCGGCCCTTTTGCACGGCTCGCAGTCGCCGCGTCGATGAGACTGCTCCCATCAGGCGCGTCGTTTCTGTCGAACCGTGCAAACGGGGTGCCAGGTCGGAAAAACTTTGCAGCGCGTCTTCAAAACGCGCGTGCTGTTGCCGCGTGATCAGCGCAACGCAAATCTCTTCTCTGCTTACCGGCGTGATATACATCTGTCCCTGGTCGCTCCAGTGCACTTCCACGAACGGCGACCATGGTGCCACCCTGTAATGTCTTCGGAACCCAAATCTCCTGCGCGGCAAGCTTCCTTCATCCAGCCCTGCCATTTTTCTCGACTGCGAGTTCTGGCCATCCGCGCAAATCAGCCAACGGAAGCTGTACGCCTGTCCATTCACCTCCGCGTATTCCTGCGAAAGGTTTGCCAGCCGCGCTCCCCATTTCAGCGCTACTCCGGCTCTATCCGCGTAATCCGCCAACACGTTGTGCAGCACCGGACGCCGTATTCCGAGCCCTTCTCCCTGCGCAAAGTCCGCGTCCACCTTTCCCGACTGGTCCACGAATCGAATCCCGCGAAATGGCGCCGTGCAACTCGCCGGCAGTTCCACTCCCAGCCGCCGCAGTGCCGCCAGTCCATCCGGCATGATCCCTTCGCCGCATGCCTTGTCGATCGGCATCTGCGAGTGATCTACTACCGTCACATCGAACCCCGCCATGCGTGCGGCAAGCCCTGCCGCGAGTCCCGCTGGTCCGCCACCCACAATGAATACATCGGTTCTTTGCATGTCCTTGACCATGAATCACCAGCGCAGCAGAACCAGTTCAGCGCAGAACCCCGGACCCATCGCTGCCAGGATGCTGAACGATCCCGCCGCAGGACGCCGTCGATTCATGAACTCTTCCAGCACCAGCAGCACCGACGCCGACGAAAGGTTCCCTACTTTCCGCAGGCACTCCCATGAAACTTCCAGCGCCTTTTCCGGTAACTCCAGCGCCTCTTCCGTTGCCTCCAGAATCTTCGGGCCGCCCGTATGCATGATCCAGCTATCGATATCGCTTCTTCGCAACCCCTGGTCTGCCAGGAATCCATCCACGTCCTTTGCCAGGTACTTCAACACCACGTCCGGCACGCCCGGCGACAGCACAATCTGGAATCCCTTCTCCGAGATGTCCCATCCCATCACTTCTTCCGTGTCTGGATAGAAGGAAGAGCGCGTCGCCAGCACTTTCGGCCCGTGCGCCTCTCGCGCTGCTCCTGTCATCACCACTGACGCTGCACCGTCGCCGAACAGTCCCGAGGAAATAATGTTCGCCACGGAGAGGTCTCCCCGCTGCCACGTCAGCGAACACAACTCCACTGACACCAGCGCCGCTACCTCGTTCGGAAACCCTCGCAGGTAATCCGTCGCTCGCGCAATTCCCGCCGCTCCCGCCACGCATCCCAGTCCAAAGATCGGAACCCGTTTTATCGACCGTGGCAGTCCCATCCGGTTCACCAGTTTCGCGTCAATCGAGGGACTCGCGATTCCCGTCACCGACACGAAGAAGATTGCACTCAAGTCCTGTACGGAAAGTCCCGCGCGTGTAAGGGCTCTGCACAACGCCTGGTCGGCCAGTTCTTCCGCCACTTCGATCCATGCGTCGTTCGCCTGCCCCCAGGTCTTCATCTCCGCGTACTTGTCGATCGGCAGCGACAGGTGTCGCCCTTCCACTCCCACGCGTGATAGCAGGCGGTTCAGCACTTCGGGATTTGCTAGCTTCCCCTCCCACTGCGCCTTCAACGCCGTGGCAATTTCCTGTTGCGTGTAGTACTGCTTCGGAAATGCGCTGGCTACTCCGGCGATCTGCATCTTTACTTTTTCCTTTCGGGATACACAACCGACTGTATGCATCCTACGCGGCGCAACTGAAGTCCGCTTTTCAGGCAGATGACAATCCGTTCATCTCCTGTCATCTGCACCCCATTGTTGTGCCAGATTAGCGATGCTCACACTCGCCTGTGCGCTGCGCACTTCCGGCCCTTATCCCCCTTCCGTACCCTTGTTCACCTTGAGCAATGCTCTCGCGGGGGATACCTTGTCCTTTGTCACCGAGTTGCGTTGTGTTGCCTGCGGAAGAAACTGGCCCATCCGCGTCCCATATACGTGTCCGGCCTGCGGCGTCACGGGCATTCTCGACGTCCAGTACGACTACCGTGCCATCCGCCGCTCGCTCACCCGTCGCACCCTCGCCCGCCGCGCCGATTTTTCTCACTGGCGCTATCGCGAACTCCTTCCTCTTTCCGCGCGCTCTGTCCTGCCTCACTTGCAGGTCGGCTGGAGCCCCCTCTCCGAGACCGTCGCTCTTGCCCGCCATCTCGGCCTTCGATCTCTTTATATAAAGGATGACGGCCGCAACCCCAGCGGCTCACTCAAAGATCGCGCCAGTTCCATTGCGGTTGTCCGCGCCCGTGAAAAGCGCAACCCCATCGTCGCCTGCGCCAGCACCGGCAACGCCGCCTCCTCGCTCGCCGGAATGGCCGCCGCCATGGGCCTGCGCAGCGTCATCTTTGTTCCGCAGCGCGCGCCCGAGCCCAAAATCACGCAGTTGCTCATCTTCGGAGCCACCGTCTTTCGCGTCCTCGGAGGCTATGACGATGCCTTCCGCCTCTCGCAGGAGTGTTGCGAACGCTTCGGCTGGTACAACCGAAACTGCGCCATAAACCCTTATCTCGTCGAAGGAAAGAAGACCGTCAGCCTCGAAATCGCCGAACAGCTTCAGTGGAATGTTCCCGACTGGGTCGCCATGTCCGTTGGCGATGGCTGCTCCATTGCCGCCGCCTGGAAGGCCTTCCGCGAACTCAAACTCCTCGGCCTCATCGAGCGCACGCCGCGGATGCTCGGCGTGCAGGCCGCCGGCGCCGCGCCTATCACCACCGCCTTCCGCTCCGGAAAGCCACTCTGGCCGATTGTTCCGCAGACCATTGCCGACAGCATTGCCGTTGGCGTTCCGCGTAACTGGCAGAAGGCCGTCCTCGCCATTCGCGAATCCGGCGGAACCATGCTCAACGTCGCCGACGGCGAAATCCTCGACGCCATGCGTTACACCGGCCAGCTCGCAGGCATCTTCGCCGAGCCCGCCGCCGCCGCTTCCATCGCAGGCCTGAAGCGTGCCGTCGCCGAAGACATCGTGCCCAAACGCGCCCGCGCCGTCGCCGTCGTCACCGGCAGCGGACTGAAGGACATCCGTGCCGCGCAGACCGCCGTTTCTACGCCTTTTGATGTCTCACCCGACGGTCATGAGCTCGACCAGATTCTGCATGACCGCCGGCTTGTGTGATGGAGTACGCTTTCTCCGTGTGATTCATGCCAGCCTCTTTTGCTCGCATGGGGTAGTTGCTTTTGTTTCTTGCTTGCAGCTTGTCGCTTGCCGCTTGTGGCTTTTTTACGAGGATTCCCATGACCACCGCCAATTCGCTTCTCATCCGCGATCTCCACACTCTTGTCACCATGAACGATGGCCGCGAAGTCATCCATGGCGGCTTCCTCTATGCGGAAGATGGTGTCATCAAGCTCATTGGCCAGCGACCGCCTCGCAATCTCCGCGCCCGTCGCGTCATTCGCGGCAACGCTCTCATCGCCGTCCCCGGACTCATCAACACTCATCACCATCTCTTCCAGACGCTCACCCGCGCCTGCGCTGCTGCCGCCAACGCCGAGCTTTTCGACTGGCTGCGCACTCTCTATCCTCTCTGGTCGCGTATCGACGAAGAGGCCACCCATGTCGCCGCCCTGGTCGGCATGGCCGAACTCATGCTCTCCGGTTGCACCACCACCTCCGACCATCATTATTTGTTCCCGCGCGGCCAGTCCCGGCTTATCGACGCCCAGATTGCCGCCGCCCGCAAGATCGGCATTCGATTCCACGCCACCCGTGGCAGCATGAGCGTCGGTGAGAGCAAGGGTGGCCTTCCGCCCGACTCGGTCGTTCAGGATGACGACACCATCCTCGCCGACTCCGAGCGCGTCATCCGCAAGTACCACGATCCTCAACCCGGAGCAATGATCCGGGTTGCGCTCGCTCCCTGTTCGCCCTTCAGCGTCTCGCCTGAACTCATGCGCCGCACCGCCGAACTCGCCGAGCGCCATGACGTTCGCCTCCACACCCATCTCGCGGAAACTCGCGACGAAGAGCGCTATTGCCTTGAGCATTTCGGCAAGCGACCGCTCGATTTCCTCGACAGTGTCGGATGGCTCACCGATCGCTCCTGGCTTGCCCACGGCATCTACTTCTCTGCCTCCGAGGTCCGGCGGCTTGGACGCGCCCACGTCGGCATCGCCCACTGTCCCACCTCCAACATGCGCCTCGGTTCCGGGTTCTGCCCTGCGCTCGCTCTCCAGCGCGCCGGTTCGCCCGTCGGTCTCGGTGTCGATGGCAGCGCCTCCAACGACAGCTCCCACATGCTCGCCGAAGCCCGCAACGCCCTTCTTCTCAACCGCCTGCGCCACGGAGCCGCCGCCATTACCGTTGAAAACGCCCTCCGCATGGCCACCATCGAGGGCGCGCATTGTCTCGGACGTTCCGATATTGGCACTCTCGAACCCGGTAAGCGCGCCGACATCGCGCTCTTCGACCTTCGCAACCCCGCCTATTCCGGCGCGGAAGATGCATTGTCCGCGCTGCTTCTCTGCGCTCCCGCCACCGTGCACACGCTCGTCGTCGAAGGCCGCGTCGTCGTGGAAGACGGCGTCCTGAGCACTCTTTCGCTCGACCCCATCCTCCGCCGTCACAGACGTATAGCGACGCGCGTCACAAACAATCCGCGCCCACTCTGCTAATCTCCGTCCCCTCTGGAGAAGTTGCAGTCTCGGTCCTTTGTTCGCTTTCGGTACGTTCCTTTTTTTCACGGGAGGACGTCGTGTTCGAGCATGTCCGGGCCTTTCACCAACCGCGCACTATTTCTGAAGCTATACGTCTGCTGAATCACCGCGATGGCGTTGCCTGCCTGGTCGCCGGCGGCACCGATCTCGCCTTGCGTGCCGGTCGCACCGTCACCGATCTGGTCGATATCACCCATCTCGGTCTCGCTTACATCAAGCGCGATGGCCGCGCCATTCGCATCGGCGCCACCACCACCATGTCTGAGATCGAGGAATCTTCGTTCGTTCAGCACATGGCCAATGGCATCCTTGCCCGCGCCGCCGCCAGTTGCGGTTCCGCGCAGACGCGCAATCTCGCCACCCTTGGCGGCAATCTCGCCAACGCCTCGCCCGCCGCCGACACCGCGACTCCCCTGCTCGTCCTCGACGCCGATGTCGTGCTTCAGGGTCAGCGCGCCAAGCGCCGTCTTCCGCTCGCCGAGTTCTTTACCGGCCCGCACAAGACCGCCGCCAACGCGTCGCTGCTCGTCGAACTCGTCATCCCCGGTCCCGAGCCGCGCACCGCCTGGTCATTCCAGAAGTTTGGCCGCACCGAGGTCGACATCTCCATCGTCAATGTCGCCGCCGGCATCAAGCTCGACCGCGCCAATCGCGTCACCTTTGCCCGCATCGCTCTCGGAGCCGTCGCTCCGCGTCCCATCCGCGCCCACGGAGCCGAGTTCCTTCTTGAAGGTCGAGTCCTCGACCAGCATCTTCTCGATGCCGTCTCCGAGGAAGCCGCGCAGGAAATCGATCCCATTGACGACGTCCGCGCCTCTGCCGCATACCGGCGCGAACTCACCCAGGTTCTTGTCCGCCGTGCGCTGCGCGAATGTGCCGCCAGGTTGGAGCGTGCGTTATGAAGAAATCCGGCCGTAATTCCACTCCCTCCATGCAACTCTCGCTTCGCGTCAACGGCGAAGCCCACGAATGGACCATCGCTCCCGGTGATCTTCTTCTTGACGTTCTCCGCCGCCAAGGCTTCTACGGCGTCAAGCGCGGCTGCGAAACCGGCGAGTGTGGCGCCTGCACCGTGCTGCTCGATGGCAAACCCGTCAACTCCTGCATGATCTTCGCCGCCCAGGCCGAAGATCGCGAGATCACTACCGTCGAAGGCGTCGCCCACGGTGATCAGCTTCACCCCGTGCAGCAATCGCTTGTCGACCACGGTGGCGTGCAGTGTGGCTTCTGCACTCCCGGCATCGTCCTCAGCAGCAAGGCTTATCTGGAAGAGCACCCCAACGCCTCCGAGGACGAAATTCGCAACGCGCTCTCCGGCCATCTTTGCCGTTGCACCGGATACATCAAACCCGTCGAGGCCGTTCTCGCCGCCGAGCACGCCTCTATGCGCAAACCCTCGCACGCCGCGCATTCGCACGACATCGTCGGCCACAATGAACCCAAGGTCGATGCCGTTAAATTCGTCACCGGACGCCCCGCCTTCACCGATGACATTCACATCCCCGGCATGCTCTACGGCAAGATTCTCCCCAGCCCCCACGCGCATGCCCGCATTCGTTCCATCGATGTCAGCAAGGCCCGCGCCCTTCCCGGCGTCCACGCCGTCCTTACTTATAAGGATGTCCCGCGCGTCCCCCACACCACCGCCGGGCAGGCTTGGCCGGAACCGTCGCCATACGACACATATCTTCTCGACTCCAAGGTCCGCTTCGTTGGCGATCGCGTCGCCGCCGTCGCCGCCGAATCCCGCGAGATTGCCGAGGAAGCTCTTCGCCGCATCCAGGTCGAATACGAGGTTCTTCCTCCGGTCCTCGACATGGAGCACGCCTCCGATCCCGACGTTCCCGTCATTCACGACGAAAAGGACTCCACCGGCATTCACGACGCGCGCCACAACGTCGCCTCCGTCATTCACAAGCAGATCGGGGATGTCGAGCAGGGCTTCCGCGAATCCGACCTCATCTTTGAGAATGAGTACCGCACACCGCGCCAGCAGCATTGCTCGCTCGAACCTCACATCACCATCACCTGGCTCGACGAAGACAAGCGCCTCGTAATCCGCACCAGCACGCAGATCCCGTTCCATGTGCGTCGCCAGGTTGGCATGATTCTCCAGATCCCCGTGCAGCGCATCCATGTCATCAAGCCGCGCATCGGTGGCGGCTTCGGCGGCAAGCAGGAGATGCTCCTCGAGGACATCTGCGGCGCGCTCACCCTCGCCACCAACCGCCCGGTCAAAATGGAGTACACCCGCCACGAGGAATTCTTCATGGCGCGCAGCCGCCACGCCCAGGTCCTCCGCGTCAAGATGGGCTTCCGCAAGGATGGCACGATTCTCGCCAATCACATGTCCGTGCTCGCCAGCACCGGCGCTTACGGCAGTCATTCGTCCACCGTGCAGGGCAATACCGGCAGCAAGGTTCTGCCGCTCTATCGCGCCCCGCACCTCAAGTTCGATTGCGACATCGTCTATACCAACACGCCCGTCTCCGGCGCATTCCGCGGCTACGGCTGTCCCCAGGGCTTCTTCGCGCAGGAATCCCTCATCGATGAAGTTGCCGAAAAGCTCCGTCTCGATCCCATTGAACTGCGCCTCAAGAACCTCATCCGCCAGGGCGACACCGATGAACTCTCCGCCCAGTTGGGCGAAGGCCGCAAGGGCCTGCCGCGTCTCATCCGCAGTTGCGGCATGGACGAGTGCCTCGCGCGCGGGTCCGCCGCCATCGGCTGGAAGCAGAAGCGCTCAGCCCGCCGCGACAAGAAAAGTCCCTTCCAGCGCGGCATTGGCGTTTCCTGTTCCATGCAGGGCAGCAGCATCGCCGGCATCGACTGGGGTTCCGCCACCGTCACCCTCAATGAAGATGGTTCGTACCGCGTCCACACCGGTTGTGCCGATGTCGGCGCCGGGGCAGACACTGTCCTCTCGCAGATTGCCGCTGAAACTCTCGGCGTCACCCTCGACAAGATCACGCTTCTCTCCGGCGACACCGATTACACGCCCTTCGACGTTGGCGCTTACGCCTCCAGCACCACCATCATCTCCGGCGGAGCCGTCAAGAAGGCCGCCGAGAAGGCCCGCGCCAGCTTCCTGGAAGTCGCCGCACCGCTCATGAAGGTTCCTGTCGAAAAACTGGCCTGTCGCAACAACCTGGTCATCGATCTCGACGACGAGAGCCACACCATGCCCATCGCTGAAGTCGCGCGTTACGCCACATACAAGGCCAAGGTGCAGATCCTTGAAAACGCCTCGCACTTCATTACGGACAGTCCTCCGCCCTTCTGCGCCACGTTTGCGGAAGTCGAAGTCGACACCGAGACCGGCAAGGTCCGCGTCCTTCATCTCGTCAACGCCGTCGATTGTGGCGTCGCCCTCAATCCCAATCTCGCCGAGGGCCAGGTCGAGGGAGCCGCCGCGCAAGGCATCGGCTATGCCCTCCATGAAAACATGCAGCTCGACGAAAACGGCCGCATGTTGAACGCCAACTTCCTCGACTACAAGATTCTCTCGTCAAAGGACATGCCGAAGCTGACCACCATCCTCGTTCCCACCGAGGAACCACTCGGTCCCTACGGTGCAAAGTCCATCGGCGAGATCGCCATCAACAATCCCGGCCCTGCCATCGCCAACGCCGTTTATCACGCCATTGGCATTCGTTTCCGCCAGTTGCCCATCCGCTCCGAGGACGTTCTGCGGGCTCTCCATGAGCGCGAATCCGCTGCGCAGCCCAATTTTGCCGAGGTCTCGAAATCCCTATGACCGCCAACGACACCATCCTCCGCATGCGCGACCGCATCGCCGCCGAAGCCAAGGCTTATGAAGCCGACATTGTGCAATTCCTCCGCGACCTCATCGACATCCCCGCCGAGAGCAGCCAGGAGCGGCCCGTCATTCATCGCATCCGTCAGGAAATGGAGAAGGTTGGTTTCGATGAAATCCGCATCGACCCCATGGGCAACATCCTTGGACGCATCGGCTCCGGCAAGCACGTCATCATGATGGACTCCCACACCGACACCGTCGGCCTCGGCGATCCCGCCGAATGGAAGTGGGATCCCTACAAGGGCAAAGTCGAGGACGGCTACGTCTACGGTCGCGGCGCCTGCGATCAGCGCGCCGGAATGGCCAGCATGGTATATGCCGCCAAAATCATTAAGTCCCTCGACCTCCATGGCGACTACACCCTCTGGGTCGTCGGCAGCGTGCAGGAGGAGGATTGCGACGGCCTCGCCTGGATCTACATCCTCCGCGAAGGCAACATTCGGCCCGAGCTTGTTGTCATCACCGAACCCAGCAGCCTGCGTGTCTATCGCGGGCACCGCGGGCGCATGGAAATCGAGGTTCACATGCGCGGCCGCTCCTGTCACGCCAGCGCCCCCGAGCGCGGTGACAATCCCATCTATCGCATGGTCTCGCTTGTCCAGCAGGTTGAGCAGTTGAACACTCGCCTGCGCAACGACCCTTTCCTCGGCAAGGGAACCATCTCCGTCACTGAGATTCGTTCGCTCTCGCCCTCTCTTTGTGCGGTCCCCGGCGCATGTTCCATTCATCTCGACCGCCGCCTCACAACCGGAGAGACGCGTGAATCCGCGCTCGACGAGATTCGTGCGCTGCCCGCCGCTGCCGGTGCGGAGATCGAAGTCCTCCGCTACATGCAGCCCAGTTACACCGGCCTCGTCTATCCCATGGATAAGTACTACCCCACTTGGGTGCTCGACGAGCATCATCCCGCCGTCGAGGCTGGCGCCGATACCTGGCGCGTTCTCACCGGCAGCGAGCCCGTCATCGACAAGTGGACCTTCAGCACCAACGGCGTCGGCTCCATGGGAACCTGCGGCGTGCCCACCATGGGCTTCGGGCCCGGTGATGAAATCGATGCGCACTCCGTCAATGAGCGTGTCGCCATCGATCACCTGGTGAAGGCCGCGCAGTTTTATGCCGCCTTCCCTCTTATGTACATACACGCGGCGGAACACGCCTCAGTCGCCGGCGCCGCCGTTCGTTAGCCCGGCCCGCGAGCCGCATCGGGAGGATCACAATGTCGGAACTGGTGCCCATTCCGCTCGATCTCCAGCTTCGGCGCGCCTTTCTCGAATACGAGCGCGAAGACAAGATCTTTGACCTTCCGCGCCGTGCCATCTTTCGCGGACTGCCCGGGCTCGACCTCTCCGTCCGCACCAATGGCCATGCGGCCTTCACGCCCCTCGGTCCCGCCGCCGGCCCGCACTCCCAGCTTCTCCAGAACATCGTCCTCAGTTGGCTCGGCGGCTCGCGCATCATCGAACTCAAAACCGTCCAGGTCCTCGACGCCCTCTCGATTCCGCGTCCCTGCATCGACTCGGAAACCGTCACTTACAACGTCGAGTGGTCGCAGGAACTTTCTCTCCAGCAGTCCTTGCGTGAATATGTCTCCGCCATGATGTTCCTGGAGATCCTTAAGGCATCTTCGCTTCTCGGTGAAGACCTCCCGCGCGGCTTTTACGACACCGTTTTCGACATGAGCGCCGGCTATAACCTCGAAGGTATCCAGTCCGCTCCCATGCGCGCCTGGTTCGCCGGCATGATGGATGCATCGACAATCGTCGATGCATTGCGCCCGCTCCTCGCTGGCCGTTTCGCTGCTTATCGCGACCTCCCTTTCCCTTCGCGCGTGAGCGACACCGTTACGCTCTCCACCTTCCACGGCTGTCCGCCCGAAGAGATCGAACGCATCGCCACCTTCCTTCTCACCGAGGTCGGTCTCAACGTCTGCGTCAAGATGAACCCCACGCTCCTCGGTCAGCAGCAGGTCGCGCATCTTCTTTATGACGTCCTCGGCTACCGCGAAATCGAGCTCGTCCCTGACGCCTTCGAAAACGATCTCCACTTCGACGCCGCTCTCGACCTCATTCCGCGCCTCCAGTCCGTTGCGCTCTCCTGTGGACGCCGCTTCTCCCTCAAGTTCAGCAACACTCTCGTCGTCCGCAATCATCGCAACGTCTTCTCCGATGAGCGCATGTACCTCTCCGGTCCGCCGTTGCACGTGCTCACCCTTAACCTCGTGCGCGCCTTCCGCGAGCGCATGCCCGATGCGCCGCCGCTCTCTTTTTCCGCCGGCATGACCGCCAACAACGTCGCTTCCGTTGTCGCCATGGACTTCGTCCCCGTCACCACCTGCTCGGACCTACTGCGCCCCGGCGGTTACAGCCGCCTTCATCGCTATCTGGAGAACCTTGGCGTCGCCATGCGCGAGTGCCATGCCGCGACCATCCCCGAGTTCGTTCTGCGCCATGCCGGACAGGGGCGCGACGCCATTCATGCCGTCACGGCCGCCATGCTCGCCGACGCCACGCAGCTCGCCGGCTCTTCGCCCGCGCGCGAAACCGTCATTCCCTTCATCACCGACGTTGAAGCCCAACTCCTGCGCTGGTTTGAGTCTCCCGGCAAGTCATTGCGTTCGCTCTTCCGCGAAATTGCCGAAGAGTTCACCCACGTCGCCGGCCGCATCCCGCACGAACTCGCCGCTCACCTTCAGACACATATAACGGGCCTCGAAGATGCACTCACCGTCTCTGCTGGCGGCCTCAACACGCCGATTCTCGTCGACCGTGCCACCGGCGACCCGCGCTATCGATGGGAGGGCAACCGCACTGCGCCAAAAACCATCGCCGCCGAACTGTCTCTCTTCGATTGCATCAATTGCGACAAGTGTGTTGCCGGATGCCCCAACGACGCCATGTTCGTCTATTCCGGCGAACCCTTTGAAGTCGATTATGCAAACTACGAACTGCTGCCCGGCGGCGGATTCCGCGCCATTTCCGGCGGAACCTTTCGCATCACTCGCACGCGCCAGTTCGCCAACTTTGCCGATGCCTGCAATGATTGCGGCAACTGCGGTGTCCTCTGCCCCGAACACGGCGAACCCAACCTCCGCAAACCGCGCTTCTTTGGCTCGCTCGAAAGTCTTGCCGCGCGCAGCACCACCGATGGTTTCCACATCGCCGCGGAAGCCGGCCAGAAAGCCATTCACTGCGTCATCGCCGGCCACCGCTATCGCCTCACCGTCGATCCCGCCGCCGACTGTGCGCGCTTCGAGGACGACAGCGCGGAGTACGTTCTTCAACCCAGTCGCAACGCACTCATCGCCTGGCATGCATTCGATGCGAGCGGCAATGTGCCTGCCCTTCTCGACTTGCTGCCATATATGCAGTTGAAGTTCCTGCTCGACAATGTTTCAGATTCCCGGCACGTTCACTACGCCAACGTTGCCGGTTTGGAGGAGTGATCCGTGAGCACTCAGACCTTGACGACCAAGCGAGCCCTCTTCAAGGGCAAGGATTACATCACCACCCAGGAGTGGACGAAAGAACAGATCGACGTCCTTCTCGAACTCGCTGTTGACTTGCGCCGCAAATTCAAGAACCGCATCCCGCATCGTTTCTTGCAGGACCAGACGATCTTTCTCATGTTCTTCGACAAGTCCACTCGCACTCGCAACTCTTTTGAAGCGGGCATGACTCAGCTTGGCGGACACGCACACTTCCTCACCGCCGATGTCATGCAGGTCTCGCACGGCGAAAGTCCCAAGGACACCGGCATCATCCTCTCGCGTTACGGCCATGGCATCGCCATCCGCCACGACCTCATCCCCGGCGAAGGCAATGCCTACATGCGCGAAGTCGCCCGCTGGGCCGACGCCCCTGTCATCAACATGCAGTGCGATGTCGACCATCCTTGCCAGACGCTCGCCGACCTCATGACCATGCGTGACAAGCTGGGACACAACCTCCGCGGCCTCAAGGTTGCCGTCTCCTGGGCTTATGCGCCCAGCTACGCCAAGCCGCTCTCCGTGCCCCAGGGACTCATCATGCTTCTCCCGCGCTTCGGCATCGACGTCACTCTTGCGCATCCCCCTGAGTATTTCCTTATGCCGGATACCATGGCGGCCGCCCGAGAAAATGCCCGTCAGGCCGGCACCAAGTTCGAAGTTGTCGGCAGCATGGACGACGCCTTCCGTGACGCCGACATCGTCATCCCCAAGAGCTGGGGATGCCTCGACACCATGGGTACGCGTCCCGACGAATCCCTGCGCATCGCAAAGCAGTACACCAACTGGATTTGCGACGAGCGTCGCATGGAACTTGCGCACCACAACTCGCTCTACATGCATCCGCTCCCGGCTGACCGCGGCAACGAGGTCACCGACGCTGTCATCGACGGCCCGCACTCCGTCGTCTATGACGAGGCCGAGAATCGGCTCCACACCTGCAAGTCCATCATGGCGCTTACCATGGCCGAGCACGAAATCGAGTACGTCGTGGAGACTCCCGCGTAGCAGGCTGGCATCGACGATGATCATTCACAACGCCCGCATCCTGACCCTCGACTCCGCCAATCGTGTCATCGACTCCGGCACCCTCCGGATTCGCCCCGATGGCGCCGTCGATTGGCTGCGTTCCGGCGAACTCAATCGTCACGAGGTCCCTCACGACGAACAGGTCATCGATGCCCGTGGCCGTCTCCTCATGCCCGCGCTCATCAACTGTCACACCCATCTCTACAGCACTCTCGCCCGCGGCCTCTCCCTTCCTGGCCGCCTGCCCGCCAATTTCACGGAGATCCTCCGCAAGCTCTGGTGGAAGCTCGACCGCGCACTTTCCTCCGAAGACATCTATTACAGCGCCCTCGTCGCCCTCATCGACTCCGCCAAGGCCGGCGTCGCAACTGTCCTCGACCACCACTCCAGCCCCGGTTCATGCGTTCTCTCGCTTGACGTCATCGCCGCTGCTCTTCGCGAGTCCGGCCTGCGCGGCGCGCTTTGTTATGAGGTCTCCGCCCGCAATGGCCTTGCCTCCGCCCGCGAAGCCATCGCCGAAAACATTCGTTTCATTGACAAATCTCGATCCATGCACGACGCCCGGCTCGCCGCTGCCTTCGGCCTCCATGCATCGTTCACCCTGCCGGACCGCGTCCTCCGCGAGTGCGTCGAAGCCAACCAGTCCCTCTCCGCACCCTTCCACATCCACCTTGCGGAAGACCGCTGCGACGTTGACGATTCTCGCCGCCGTTACGGCAAGTCTCCCGCGCGCCGTCTCTTCGATCTCGGCGTGCTCAACCAGCGCACCATTGCCGCCCACTGCGTCCACGCCTCCGCCTCGGATGTCGCGCTCCTCGCCCGCTGCGGTGCCAGCGTAATTCACAATCCGCAGTCCAATTGCAATAACGCTGTCGGCATCGCGCCGCTCGCGCGTCTCTTGCGCCAGGGCGTTCTTGTCGGACTCGGTTCGGACGCTTACTCGCCCCGTCTCTGGGAAGAATTCCTGGCCGCCGGGCATCTTTTGAAATTGCGCGCCCGCGACCCTCGCGCATCCGGTGCGTTCACCGTTCTGTTGAACAATCGTGAGATCGTGAAGAAACTCTTTGGCTGGAACCTCGGACGCATCGAGCCCGGCGCATCCGCCGATCTAATGTTGCTCGACTACTATCCGCCCACCGCTCTCACCGCGGACAACGTTATCGGCCACGTTACTTTTGGAATCACTCACGCAACCGTTCATTCGTTATTGGTCAATGGCAACTTCGTCCTTCGCGATCACGAGTGTGTCACCCTGGACGAGCCTGCCATCTGTGAAGAAGCCCGCATTCGGGCTGGAAAACTTTGGCGGCGAATGTAACTCTCCGCCCGCACACGAGGCTCACGATGCAATCCATGACCTTCGGCCCCACGTACCAGGAAATGCTCCACCCCGAACTTCTTCCGGCGGAACTTCGCCGCCGCGCTGAAGCTGCACGCGCCAACGAACTCGACCCCGCCAACCTTTTCAACATCACCTGGGAAGCCCCTGACAACTCCGTCCGTCACGTCGTCCTTCCCCGCGAGTTGACCGGCGTCGACGCCAACATTGTCGTGCTCGTCGGACGCCACTTCCCCTCCGGCAGCCACAAAGTCGGTCCCGCCTATTCCACTCTCATGGAGGGCGAACTCGCCGGAGAAATTCACCCCGGTCAGAACACAATCATTGGACCCTCTACCGGCAACTTCGGCATCGGCTCCGCCTACATCGCGCACCTCATGGGCTATCCCTGTGTCGTCATCATGCCCGAGCAGATGAGTGCCGAGCGTTACGAGCGCATTCGCAAATACGGCGCCAAGCTCGATCTCACTCCCGGCTCCGAGAGCGACGTTATCCTCGTCCTCGAACGCACCCAGCATTACAAAAAGGACCCATCCAACAAGGTCCTCGCGCAGTTCGAGCTACTTCCCAACTACCGTTTTCACCGCTTCGTCACCGGACGCAGCGCCCTCCAGGCCGCCAGTCTCCACGGGGATGGTCGCGTCGCGGCGTTCGTTGCCGCTCCCGGTTCTGCCGGCACTCTCGCCGCCGCCGACGAAATCAAGGCTGTCTTCCCTTCCGCCGCCACCGTCGCGCTTGAGCCTCACGAGTGCTCCACTCTCTACAACAACGGCCGCGGCACGCATCGCATCGAGGGCATCGGCGACAAGATGGTCACCCTCATTCACAACGTCCTCAACACCGATTACGTCATGCTCATTCACGATGACGATTGCGTTGTCGCCCTTGAACTTATCGAGCACCAGCACGCCATACTCGAGCGCACGTTGCACATGCTCCCCGGCGCGCTTGCTTACCTTCGTGGAGTTTTCGGCGTCTCGGGCACCTGCAACATCCTCGGCTCCATTCGCACCGCGCACTTCCTCGGCCTCGGCCCGGACGACAACATCGTCACCATCGCCACCGATGGCTTCGACCGTTATCCCTCCGTCCTCGCCGACCTCGCGCGACGTCGCGGCCCTTTCAATGCCGGCAATATTCCGGCGCATTTCGAGCAGACATATCGCGGTGGCTCCACGGAGGACATTCTCGACGTCCGCTCGCCCGCGCAAAAACAGCGCCTTTTCGAATACAAGCAACAGGTCTGGACGCGCTTCGGCTACTCGCTTGAGTATCTGCAAAGCATGACCCATCAGAGTTTTTGGGAGGCAGAGTACGAAAAGATATGGGACATCGACGCTGCGCTTCTCCGCGCCCGCCGTGTCTCCCTCGCATCAGTCTGATTGTTTGTGGAAGAAATTCTTGCGCTCGCGTGCCTCGTCAAACTCTCAATGGAGTGGAGTGGGGCACGCGTTTCGCCTCGATACCATCCGCCTTAGCTCAGCAGCTTAGCAGCTTCTTCTGAACCTCACCGCCATCGTTGTTCCTTCTTCTCCCGTCGCTTCCACGCAGATCGTCCCTCCGTAGGTTTCTACGATTGCGTTCGCGATTGCCAGTCCCAGTCCGTATCCGCCCGTATCGCGCGTCCGTGACTGGTCTCCCCGATGGAAGCGGTCGAAGATTTTCGCCACCTCTTCCTTTGGAATTCCCGGGCCGCGATCTTCCACCGCCACCCGCGCGCCGGTTTCATCGCTCCTCACTGTGATCCTGACTGTCTCTCCCGCCGGACTGTAGCGCACCGCGTTTTCCAGTAGGTTTGCCCAAACCAGCTCCAGGTCCTCCGTGTCGGCGCGCATCCGCACTGGCCCGTTGTTCGCGAACTCCAGCTTCACGCCGCGCATGTCCGCAAACGGCTGCAACCGCTCCATCGCCGACTGGCATGTCGGTCCCAGTTCAATCTCCGGCAGATCACGTTGCAGGTTGCCCATCGCCCACTGCTCCGCCCGCGCCAGTCGCAGCATCGAGTGCAGCAACTTCTCCAGCCGCGCCATGTCCTCCAGGGCTTTTTCAATTCCCGCGCGATACTCTTCTGACTGTCTCGGCCTGTGCAGCAGCGATTGCAGTGTTGACTTCAGAATCGCCACCGGCGTCTTCAGTTCGTGTGCCGCGTTCGTCAGGAACTCTCGCTGCTGCGTGAACGCCTTCTGCAGCGATCGCAGCATCGATGTCATTGCCTGCGTCAGCGGTCCCAGCTCCGCCGTTGTTTGGGCTTCTTCTGAAACTTGCAGCTCCCAGTTCACCGGAGAAACCGATGCTGCGCTGTTCGCCAGCGCCTGTAGCGGAAAGAGTCCGCGCCGTATGCCCCACAGCGCCAGCCCAGCCGTCGCCGCCAGCAGCACCAGGCTTCCTATTCCCAGGTAGAGTCCCGCGCTCGCATACAGCTCATCCATTTCTTCCGTCGGAGCCGCGTACATCACCGTCAGCGTCGGTGGCGCCGGCGTGCCCGCGCCTTCGCTGTCCAGCACTGGCAGCGCCGCCATGCGCACCGCACGATACGAAGTGCCGCCTATCGTTACGTGCCAAAATTGTCTTGGCGTCTGCCTGTCGAATCTTTCTTTCCAGTTCGGCGATTGCGCGGAAAACTTTCCGTCGCTCGAATACACTTTGTACGCGTCCGGATGCTTCGTATCCAGCGGGCGCGGTGCCAATTCGCTGTCGAACATCAGCTTTGGTGGCTCGTCCTCCGAGTACCGCACCAGCGCGGCAATGCTCATCGACCGGCCTTGCAGACCCGCATCGAACGCCGTCCGCAACTGCCGTCGCAATGAGTACATACTCAATGCCGCCAGCCCTCCCGCCAGCAGCAGTTGCGACACAATCACCGCCGTAATCAGTTGTCTCTGGATGGATCGCCGTGCCGTCATCGCTTGATCATGTACCCCTGGCCGCGCAGCGTCTGGATCAGTTTCTCGCTGCCGCCCTCGTCCAGCTTCCGTCGCAATCCCGAGATATACACTTCAATCACGTTGCTGAACCGTTCCCAGTTGAAGTCGTATAAGTGCTCCAGCAGTTCGGTCTTTGAAACCACCGTGTTTGGCCGGTGCGCCATGTATTCCAGCACTCTGTATTCCATGCCCAGCAGGCTTACCGGCTTGCCCGCGCGACGCACCGAATGGTCCGCCGTATTGATCTCGATGTCGCCCACCCGCAGGACCGGCGACCTCTGCCCCTTGCCGCGGCGAATCAGCGCCTTCGCTCGCGCCAGCAATTCTCCAAGGTCAAACGGTTTCGTCACGTAATCGTCTGCACCTGCATTCAGCACCGTGACGATCGTCTCTTTCTCGTCTCGCGCCGTCAGCACCAGCACTGGAACGTCCATATCGCCGCCGCGCAGTTTTTGCAGCACCGTTGTGCCGTCCATGCGCGGCAGCATCAGGTCCAGCAGGATCAGGTCATACGGATTCGACTCCGCCATGTAGAGTCCTTCTTCGCCGTCGAACACGATGTCCACCGCATAGCCACCGCTTTCGCGAAGCACTTCCGCGATGTTCTCCGCCAGCCGGACTTCGTCTTCGATGATCAATACCCGCATTGCACCCTCGCTTGCTGTTCGCCTGCGATTGTCACACGATTTTGCCTGTCACTGCATCCCGGAATCTCGGTGCGCGCATCTGAGTTCTTGATAAACGGGAATTCATTAAATAGCGCTGAAATGCCACGAATCCTCCGCGTTTGGCGCTTTCTCTTTGTGCTTCCCGTTTGTTTCAGCAACATTTAAGGTAGCGTCCTCAATCCTCAATTAGGATTTGTCACGACTGTTTCGTTGGAACTACCGGACCGGGTACACCGTGCAAGCTGTCTTTTTGGCCTGAATGGGGTCGTCGCTGTTCCTGAAACTCGAAACTTGAAACTCGAACCTCGAAACTTCCCCTTGCAGGATTTTTCGCCGACGAGTGTGAGGGACCTGTGCACAAGCTCATCCATACCGCATGTTTTCTAGCCGCGCTCTCCGTCATACCTGTATCTTCTCGCGCGCAATCTCCCACGGACCTCTCGGCCCAGACGCCTTCGCCGTCGTCCGCTCCAGCGGCTGTCCCCACTCTCACGCTCTCTGACGCGCTTGCCCGCGCCCGTGCCAACAATCCGCAGTTCCAGGCCGCCGTCGCCGCTTTCGGAATCGCCCGACAGGATCGCGTTCAGGCCCGCGCCGGACTTCTGCCCACCGTCACTTACAACAACTCAGCCATTTACACCCAGCCAACTTCCGGCCAGGGCTTCAAGTTCATCGCCAACAACGGCGTTCGTGAATACCTCAGCCAGGGGCAGGCGCACGAAGAGATCGGTCTCGCCGGAATCGCCGGTTATCAGCGCGCCTCTGCCGCGCAGGCGCTTGCCGCCGCGCAAGAGGAGATTGCCGCTCGCGGTCTCGTCGCCACCGTCGTACAGACTTATTACGGACTCGTCGTCGCGCAGCACCAAACCGTCAACGCCGAACAGGCTAATCTTGAAGCGCAGCACTTTCTCACCATCAGCCGCCAGCTCCAGAAGGGCGGAGAAGTCGCATACTCTGACGTCATCAAGGCCGAGTTGCAGGCCAACTCCAGCCGGCAGGCGCTCGACGAAGCGAAGCTTTCCGAGCTCAAGGCGCGTCTCGCGCTGGCCGTCCTCGTCTTTCCCAACTTCACCCAGCAGTTCAATGTTGTCGATGACCTTGGTGCCGTGCCCGCTCTCCCGTCCGTCGCAACCGTACAGCAACTCGCGGGCAAAAATAACCCTGAGCTGCGCGCTGCATTCGCATCCGTCAATGTAGCGGACAAGGACCTGCTCGCCGCTCGCGCCGGTCATCTTCCCACGCTCGCGCTTGACTACTTCTACGGTATTGACGCTGCTCAGTTCGCCGTCAAGTCCTATGGCGTAAATAATCTCGGCTACTCTCTCGCCGCCACCTTGAACATCCCCATCTTCAGTTGGGGTGCCACCCAGAGCAAGGTCAAGCAGGCCGAGATTCGCCAGCATCAGGCGAAGCTCGAGCTCACTGCCGCGCAGCGCCAGGCCCTCGCCGATCTCGAAAGTTTTTACGCCGAGGCCCGTACCGCGCTCGCGCAGCTTGATGTCCTTCGCAGCTCCGCCTCGCTCGCCGCCGACAGCTTGCGCCTCACCACCTTGCGCTACCAGGCCGGCGAAGCCACTGCGCTCGAAGTCGTCGATGCGCAAAACACTCTCGTGCAATCTCGCAACGCTCTCTCCAGCGGCCAGGCGCGTTATCGCCAGGCTCTGGCCAACCTCCAGACTTTGACAGGAACCTTCTGATCCCATGAAGACTACCTTCGCCACACGAGGTCTTGTGCTCGCGGCCGTTGCGGCCCTGAGTCTTACCGTCGCCTGCTCCTCGAAAGAGAAGGAGGTGCAACCGGTCGTCACCGTGCAGACCGCCGTTGCCGAGCGCGGTCCCATCCAGCAGGTCATCCGCGCCGAAGCCGTCTTGTATCCGCGCGATCAGGCTGCCATCACGCCCAAGGTCACCGCTCCCGTGCGCACCTTCTACGTCAACCGCGGCAGTCGCGTCCACAAGGGAGAACTCCTCGCCGTGCTGGAGAATCGCGACATCGCTGCCTCCATGGTGGAGAACAAGGGCGCTTACGAGCAGGCCGAGGCGGCTTACAAAACGGCTACTTCCTCCAGTCTTCCCGAGGAGATGCAGAAGGCCGAGCTCGACGTGAAGTCCTCGCGCCAGGCGCTCGACGCCAACCAGAAGGTCTACGAGAGCCGCCAGAGTCTTTACAAGCAGGGCGCCATTCCGCGCAAGGATCTCGATCAGTCCGCCGTCACTCTCGTGCAATCGCGCGCGCAATACGAAATTGCCGAGAAGCATTTGCAGGCGCTCAAGGCGATCGGGCATCGCGAGCAACTGAAATCCGCGCAGGGACAGCTTACTTCCGCCAAGGGCAAGTTCCAGGGCGCGGAGGCCATGCTCAGCTACACCGAAATTCGTAGCCCCATCAATGGTTACGTCACCGATCGTCCGCTCTATCCGGGCGAAACGCCCGCTCCCGGCATGCCTCTCATCACCGTCATGGACACCTCCTCGGTCATCGCGCGCGCACACATTCCCGCCGAGGACGCCGCCCTGCTCCATCGTGGTGACCCTGCGACCATCATTGCCCCTGGCAATGTCCGCGTCGCGGCCAAGGTCACTATCATCAGCCCCGCCGTCGACCCCAACAGCACCACCGTTGAAGTATGGGTCGAGGCTCCTAATACCGATGGCCGCCTGCGCCCCGGCACCACTGTCACCGCCGAGATGGTTGCGCGCACCGTCAAGGATGCCGTCATCGTTCCCGTCGAAGCCGTTTTGAAGTCATCCGACAATGCCACCACCATCATGACCGTCGGCTCTGACAACCATGCGCATGAGGTTCCCGTGACCACTGGCATTCGCGACGGCGATCGCATTCAGATCACCAGCGGCCTCAAGGGTGGCGAGACCGTCATCACCGTCGGCGCCTATGGCATCCCCGACAACACTGAGGTCAAGGTTTCCAATCCGTCGAACAGCACTGCGGCAAAGCCGGAAGGCGAATAATCCCGAGGGGCCGATGAATTTCCGAGAACTTCTCAAAACCTTGCGTCCCGCTGGCGGTTCCGGCGACGAGCGTTACTGGTTCACCCGCTATGCGCGTTCGCTCGTCTTCCTCATCATCGTTCTCGCTCTCGTTGGCGCGTACCTTGCCGTCACCGTCCCCGTGTCGGTATTCCCCACCACGGATTTTCCGCGCGTCATCATTGGTGTCGATAACGGTGTCATGCCCATCGACCAGATGATGGTCACTATCACGCGTCCCATCGAGAACTCCGTCAACAGCGTCCCCGGGCTCGTCAAGGTCAAGTCCATCACCAGCCGCGGCTCGGCTGAAGTCGATCTTTTCTTCGACTGGCACGTTGACATGTTCCAGACGCTGCAATATGTCAACTCCGCCCTCGCGCGCATTCGCACCACGCTTCCGCCTGATGCAGTCATCGACACTCATCGATTGACCTTCGCCAGCTTCCCCATCATGGGTTACAGCCTCACCTCAGACACTGTTCCCCAGACGCGCCTCTGGGAGATGGCGACCTACGAACTTGAGCCGCGCCTCAGTCGCATGGATGGTGTCGCTTCGGTCATTGTCCAGGGCGGCCAGGAACCCGAGTTCCACATCACGCCCAATCCCGCCAAACTCCTCGAAGCCAACGTCACCGTCACCGACATTCTCGACGCCGTGCGCCGCACCAATCTCATCGATTCGCCCGGCTTGCTCGAGCAAAATCACCAGCTCTATCTCGGCCTCATCAACGGACAGGTGCACGACCCCGCGCAGTTGGCCAACATCGTCATCAAGACCACGCCCTCCGGCGTTCCCATTCGCGTCGGCGACATCGCCACCGTCCACCCCGGCGTCCGCCCCGTCTACACCATCGTCACCGCCAACGGTAAACCTGCGGTTCTTCTCAATGTCTACCGCCAGCCGCGCAGCAACACCGTTGCCGTCGCCGATGAAGTCCACGCCCAGATCGCGCAGATCCGCAAGGAATTGCCGCCGGGTATCAAGATTGAGCCCTTCTACGATCAGTCCGAGATCGTCACGGCTTCCATCAAGAGCGTGCGTGACGCCATCATCATTGGCATCATCCTCGCGTCCATCATCATGGTCCTCTTCTTGCGCGATTGGGGAACCTCCATCGTCGCAACGCTTGTCATTCCGGCCACTATCGCCGTCACGTTCATCATCCTGAAGCTCCTCGGCCAGAGCTTCAATCTCATGACTCTCGGAGGTCTCGCCGCCGCCGTCGGCCTTGTCATTGACGATGCCATCGTCGTCGTTGAAAACGTCGCCCTTCATCGCGACGCCGGACAGGACCGTCTCGAAGCCATTCAGAGCGCGCTCCACGAGTTAACCATTCCGCTCATCGGCTCCACCATCACGCCTATCGTCGTCTTCGTGCCGCTCATCGCCATCACCGGCGTCACCGGCGTATTCTTCCGCGCGCTTGCCGTCACCGTCGGTGCGTCTCTGCTCACTTCGCTCGCCCTCGCGCTCACCTGGACGCCCACTCTCAGCCTCTACTTCATCCACTCTCATCATCAGGGAGCCGAAACCGAGGAAGATCTCACCGACCAGCAATTGCTTGAAGCCGAGGAAGCATCGCTCTCCGGATTCTTCCGCCGCGTCATTGATTTCTACGAGCGCTGGTTGCGCTTCGCCCTCGAACGTCCGCGCTGGATCGCCGTCTTCACCGTCGTCCTCATCGCTGCGTCCGTCATCTGTTACAAGGCGCTCGGGTCCGATCTCCTGCCCGCCATGGACGAAGGTGCCTTCGTGCTCGACTACATCACTCCGCCCGGCACCTCGCTCCGGGAGACCAACCGCATCGTCTCCCACATCGAGCAAATCGTTCGCTCCATGCCGGAAGTCCAGGGCACATCGCGCCGCACCGGTTTGCAGCTCGGACTCGCCGCCGTCACCGAAGCCAACACCGGCGACATCTCCGTCAAGCTCAAGCAGCATCGCAGCCGCAGCGTTGAGCAGGTTATGGCTGACGTGCGCGCTCGCGTTCATCGCGAGGAGCCTGCTGCCGATGTCGATTTCTCGCAAACGCTTCAGGACATGATCGGCGATCTCACCAGCGCGCCCGAACCCGTCGAAATCAAGCTTTTCTCGCCCAACAACGCCGAGCTTCGCGAGTGGGCGCCCAGGGTTGCCGATGCCATTTCAAAGGAGAAGGGTGTCGTTGACGTCCTCAACGGAGTCGACAACACCATGAGTGGCCCTGCTACCACCTTCAACGTCAATCCCGTCATCGCCGCCCACGCCGG
>Ga0307375_10001734_pt1 | contig 23375 bp, 30 predicted proteins | sample TR1MG_FD_202531 | JGI IMG/M metagenome (GOLD analysis project Ga0307375, IMG submission 202531) | Soil microbial communities from Risofladan, Vaasa, Finland - TR-1 | ecosystem: Environmental > Terrestrial > Soil > Coastal area > Acid sulfate soil | place: Finland: Risofladan, Vaasa | collected...
AAGCGCGCGGTCTAGAGTCGATACGCTTGTTTGACTTATACAAACTAACGGTGTAATTTTGTTTTAGACAATCCAACGCAGTTATTTTCCGGAGGAAATACGAATGACAAACACACTATCCTGGAGTGACATCCTTTCGTGCATTCCACTCATTCTGTTAATGGCCTTGGTCATCAGTAGCTGGAATTATCGCAAGACCATTCCCACGCATTATGAATGGCTGAAGATATTGAGCCATTACGAATGGAAAGAATTCATGGCGCTGAGGAAGGAAATGACAGAGCGCCAAGGTAAGAGACTTTCGATGAGTATCATGCGTGCAGATCTCAACCGATTAAAGAGAGAGGGCTTCGTTCAACATCAAATCATACTGAGAACCGGTCACGGTATGCGAATACCCATGTGGGAATTTAAACTCACCCCAGCAGGGATTCGCCGCAAAATTATGTACGACGAGAATCCACAAGAAATTGCCAGCCCCTTGCAACACACGTAAACAGCCTTTTACAACACGAGTAAACGGCACGTAAGACCATCGGATTATTCGATGGTCTTACTTTTTTATAAAATAAGCATGATTAGAGTCCGAGCGAGTTCAACAGATTGACCGTCGAGGTCGTGTTCCCGGTCGCGGCATTGAGCGGATTCACGTAGTTAGTTATGAAAGACGGGATAGCGAAAGCGAGTCCGATGAGCGGTAACACGATGAGGGCGACCGTGACGACCCCCGTCCAGAAGAGATACTTGCGCGTCGATTCGGCGGCTTTGTAGGCTTGTTCGACTTTCGCTTCGAGCGCATCGAGTCGTGCCGAGAGTTCAGGGTCGATCATGTCAGATATTACTCCAGAAATCGAACACCCAATTCACGACAGCAAGCACGAGCGCGAAGAAAAGCGCCGTCCAGAATCCGGCGATGGCGAACCCCGGCACGAGGAAGGCGGTCAGGAGCACGAGTAGCGCATTGATCACGAGCGAGAATGCGCCAAGCGTGATGATGGTTATCGGGAGCGTGAGGATAAGGAGGATGGGGCGGATGAAGAGATTGAGCGCACCGAGAACGACTGCGGCGACGAATGCGCCGGTAGTAGTGATGGTGACGCCCGGGACGACATACACCGCGATAAGGATAGCTAGGGCTGCGATGAGCCATTTGAAAAGTAATTTCATACCGATGAAGTATAACAGAGACCCGGGCGCCGGGGTGCATAGCGCACTTCCCGCCGGCAGGAGGGGTGTATCGTATACAACGGATAGCGCGATTCCCCGATAATCCGTTCTGAGGAGACAGTCATGCCCGAGAATATGTACGAAGATATTTGCGTCTCATGCGGTCACGAGATACGGGGCGAACCGTACGACTGGACCGATAGCGGACCGGTCTGCTGCTCGCGATGCAAGAAGGAACAGCAGGACGCGACGATAGTAGGGGAGGAATTCATCTCTCCGCTCAGCCTCGCGGGTGAACTCGGATGAACCTTGTGCGTGGTGCGGCCTTCCATGGGAAGGCCGCTTTTTTACATCGCGAGATGGACGACGACGTAGAGCACGAGCGCGCCGAGGAGCGTCATGACGGTCGTGAGCGCGCGCGGGTGTCGGTGGTGACTCTCAGGGATGAGGTCGCTCGCGGAGAGATACAGGAAGGAGCCCACGAAGAGCGCGAGCACGAGACCGATGACGGCGTCGGGGATGCGGAAGAGGAGCGTCGATGCGGCGCCGAGGAGCGGCGCGACCGCGTCGGCCATGAGCCACCGGAATGATGTTTTCCAGCTGCCGCCGTTGCGCAAGACGAGGTTCACGGTGTTGATGCCGTCCGAGAAATCATGCGTGAGCACCGCTGCCGTGATGACAGCGCCGACAGCCGCCGACGCCTGGAAGCCGATGCCGATCGCGACACCGTCGAGGAAGCTGTGCGCTGAGAGCGTGAGCGCCCCCACGAAGCCGCGCGGCGCATTCGCTTCGTCATCCTCCTCGTGCGTATGAAGGAGGATGAGCCTATCAAGGACGAGGTAGCAGAAGAAGCCGATCGCGATAGCGAGCGCGACCGTCGAAGCGGTGTAGTAGCGCGTACCGAGATCGATCGCCTCGGGCAAGAGGTCGAAGAGCGCGACGCCGGCGACCGCGCCGGCCGAGAAGCCGAGTATGAGGTGCAGCTTGTCACGGAAGCGGAGCGCGAACGATCCGCCGATGAAGGTGGCGATCGAGGCGGCGAGAGCGAAGCCGAGGATCATCATGCCGCTATCATACACCAAAGCGCGACCGGCAGAGCCGGTCGCGCCTCGTGTGCCGTTATTACTTCGCGACTGCGTCGATAGCCGTCTGGAAGGTCGCGTACGGATACGCGCCCTGGATGAGCTGCGTGCCGATGACGAACGACGGCGTCGCATTCACGCCCGCCTTCCCTGCCTCAGCCTTGTCGGCATCGACGGCCGCCTGATAGGTCGCCGTATTGGCCTTCACATCCGCCGTGATCTTCGCTGCATCGAGCCCCGGGATGGTCGCATCGAGCTTATCGATGGAAGCGGCATTGCCGAAGCCCTTGTCGCCTTCTTCATCCTGCGCGGTATACATCGCAGTGCGCCATGCGAAATACTGATTCGGATAGAGCTTCCACACCGAGCGATTGTAGAGCGCGGCAGTGACCGAGTCGTTGCCGAGGAACGTGAAGTCCATGAAGACGATCTTCACTTTGCCCGTGTCGACGTAGTCCTTCATGATCTGCGGGAGCGTCGTGAGCTCGAACTGCTTGCAGTAGGGGCACTGGTAGTCCGACCACTCGACGATCGTGACCGGCGCGTTCGCCTGACCGACGAACGGGTCGCCGTCCGTCTTGATGTCTTTGATGTTGACCGACGGTGCCGGAGCGGCGCCGGTACCGGCCGTGCCCGGTGCTTGTGCCGGGTGCGAACCGCTCCAGATGACTGCGCCCGCGATAAAGAGCCCTGCGACGATGACTGCTGCTGGTAAGAAGAACTTGCTGCTCATTTCATTGGTATCCATATGCGGGGAATGATACCATACGGGCGGAACGCGCAATGGCCATAACTGCAAGGAGAACACCATGAAAATCGCAACCCTCGGCATCATATTCCACCAAGACAGAACTATCGTTTTGGGTGAGAAGAAAAAGGGAGAGATAGGTACGGGAGTGCTCTGCGGCCCCGGCGGCAAGCTCGATCCGGGCGAGACGCTTGAGGAGTGTCTGATTCGCGAGACGCGCGAAGAACTCCTCATCGAGCTCGACCCGGCTTCGCTGGAGCTCGTCGCATACATCATCTTCCACAGAGGTCGCACGCGCTTCATGTTCTTAAACAAGTTATTGAACTTTTTCGGACTGAGGAGCAGCGCGCCGGACTTCGGGGTATATGTATATCGAGCACGAATCTTATCGGGCGAACTCGTAGAAACTGACGATATGATTCCCGGATCGTACTCGATTGATGATCTTCCCTTAGAGCGGATGTATGAAGCCGATCGTCACTGGCTCCCGAAGGCCGCACACGGCGAGAAATTCAACGCGCACGTCCATTATTTCGGTCGTGCGCAGGGATTCAACCGCATCGAATTCCTCCCCTTCGTCGATTCTGACTGACCAGCCGCGCTCCGCGCGGCTGTTTTTTATACCGCCACAGCTGCTATCCTCACGGCCATGCGCCGGAGCGACTCGGCAGTGCTAGACTCTGTCTCAGAATGAAAAGGGATTGAATCCTTCACGGCACCAACCCGCAAAGGAGGCGACCATGGAAAAGTTCTGTACTTTGCTACTGACAGCGTTCATCTCGATGTCCTCACTGGCTGCCGGCATGGGCGGCCACGGTCTCCTGCTACAACTGCAGGAGACCCAGGAAATCAACAAGAGCTTCATGACCGGCACGATATTCCTGCCCGGGAAGGAAAAGGATCGGATGGGCCTCTCGCTGCACATCGAACAACGCCGCCTTCCCCTCTTCGGGACAGTCATAGGCGGTAGCCACGCCGAGATGCTGAATAAGCTGACGCTCACCTACCGCCTGTCCGACCGTGTCGAAATGGGACTAGTGCGGGAAGGTTCGTTCGGACGCGGTATCGGTTTCGAGTACCGGCTCATTCAGACCAGGCATATGACGGTCTGGGGAGGAATCCTCCATAATCCTGATTCCGGGGGAAGGATCCCGATGATCGGCATCAAGGGCGATTGGTAGAAGCCCCGCTTTCGCGGGGCTTCTTATTTTTCGTACGCTCACTGATACTGCACGTAGATCGGCGCGGGTGTGAGGCTGAGCACCTCGCTCGTGGTGAGCATACCGGTCGAGGGAGCCTTCAAGTCGGCCTTGTAGAAGAGCTTGATGCCCGTGAACTGCACTGGCTCGGCGGCGATGACGCGAGCATACGTATTCTTCTTCTTCGCCTGCGAGCCCCAGCCGTCCATATCCATCACTATTTGCACCTCCGGCAGCGGCTGTATCTTCTTATAATTCGTCACCATGTCCTCGGTGAAGCGGTGCACGACGAGCACTTTCGGCGGCAGATGGTTATCGCGGACGATGCCGGCGAGATACTGCGCAGCGTAATTGATGTCAGAGGCATCGAACGTACCGATGACCGTGCCGGGCGGGTTGCCGTATTTCATCGAGAACTCCGGATCAATCGCGAGCTCGACGTTCGGCATCGCGAGATATTTCTCAAGCATCGGAAGCTCATGCGGGAGCGTACTGAGGCCCACCTGCACGTCGAGTATCAGGATGCCGTGCACTTGTTCGGCCATGCCGAGCGCTTTATCGATCTGATCATCCGGCATGCGGAGGATGTACTTCCCTTCCTTGCCTGCGCTCCCTTGCGCGACGACTGCGATGTACTGGATGGCCGGCAAGACCGGCGTGGTAGGATCGGCGGCAGCCCATTTCGCGGTCGTGCTCGCGAGCATCGCGAGCACCTGCTCGCTCGGGTATTCGCCGAGCACACCCATCCCTTTCGAATAGAAATTGCCGTAGTACGCGACGATGCGCTTGAACGGCAGGATGGCGCCTGCGTCCGGGTACACCGTGCTCACGGGCCAAAGGTGCGGGGTCGTCGACGCCGCTTTCGTCGAGCTCGCCTGCTTCAAGCTCGTCGACGATGATGCAGATGCGGCCACATCCGCCGACGCGAGTTCTTGCGGCGTGGTGCTCGAGAGCACAAGCGGCTTCAAGTGCGCGAGCGCACGGAGGCGCGCGTCGTAACCGGATCGATCAAGCTCCGGCAGCGGGATGAAGCGCTCGGGAGCATTCGCATCTGCCGACTGGTATTCCGTCGCGGCGAGGTTCGTGTAGCTCAGCGCGAACACCGGCGCGAGAGCGAGCGCCGCGGCGCCGGCGAGCGCCGCATGCTTCTTGGTGAACTTAGAGGCCATGATGCGCGTATTCTAGCCGACTCTCGCCGAAAGCGCCAAAGGAAAACGCCGGCACAAAGTGCCGGCGTCGAATTGATGCCGTCTAGGCTACTACCCACTCCATCAGGAAGTCTTCTGACGTCCTCGCGAAGTAGATGTAGTGCCCGCGGATCAGAAAGAGCTCTCCTTCCTTCATGTACACTTTTTCATGACCGCAGGAACGGTCTATACCCGAAGGGAATGTCCTGTTCTCATACGTCAACTCTCCCTCCGTATAGCGATTCGGTCCGCGACCGCCAGTGAAGCGTTCTTTCTGGAATTCCTGCAGGAGCGCCCGGTTGAAAAAAGGCATATCTTCTTCTCTCCAGTACCCGCGATAATCCATGGACCATATCGGCTCGAGTTCCCCCAAGCGGAATATGTGCCTACTGCCATCGAGACGCATAGTGCCGTCGCGAGACACGTCGTACTGCTCCTCGAAACGAAAAGGGCCGTCCTGAAATATGATTTGAGGACGACCGCCTACGACAGAGATTGTTTTCGCAACGCGAGGACTACAGAGGTAACGCATCGCCTTGAAGAAAAAGGCTTCCAAAAGTTCTGTATCCATTCCAAACTCCCTTCTCAGTTACGCCGCGTGACAGCATGTCACGCGGCAAGTAACGCACCTGCGCTACCTGCATCTCAGCATAATATCGAAATGCTCGTATGTCAAACCGGCTAGCGGATGGTGAGCGTGCGGCGTATCGCGTCGAACTGGTCGAGGATCGCCTGCTTGTCGAAGAGCTTCACCGTGCCTGCCGGATAATTCTCGAAGACCGTGGAATGGATGAAGTAGCGCACGGCGATGCACGGATTCGTGCCCGGCAGCGCGTATACCGTCTCGCCATAGCGATTGCCGGCGCCGGCGCCGCCGGCGGAGGCGACCGAGTACGTGGTGCCGTTATCGGTCTCCGTGTGCGACTTCACTTTCTCCAAGAAGAGCGACGCGGAGCAGTCACGTACGTTCGGGATCTCTTCGACGCTCACGTATGTGTCGCGGCTGAGGTTGGTGCCGGTGGCTATCGACAATGGGATGGTGAACTTCACACCAGGGATGTCTTTGCCCGGACCGAATTCCTGGAAACGGTACGCCGCGTCGGGCGTATAGCCGCTCGGGAGACGGATTGAGAATCCGTACGTGCTGTTCGCATACGTCTGCGGGAGGCTCATCCCGACCGCCGGCTGCGGCGCGACAACGATGCAGCCGGTGAAGGCGCTCTGGGTATCGCGCTCCAGCACGAGCGCACCATCGCCCTTGCTCCAGAAGACGAACGATCCGCCGTCGTTCGCATACCGTCCGCCGTCGGCCGAGATAGTCTGCGCGAGCGTCATCGCGCGGCCGTCGCTGAGCTTGAGCGCGACGACGCCGCCCGGGACCGGCGGCTCCCCGGGCGCCGGCGTCGGCGTCGGAGCGCCCTTGTAGTACGCCGCCGTGATGGTCTTACCGCCGTCGCAGAGGTACGTGGCTGTCGCGATCGGCTGCCCGACCGCCTTAGGTTCCGAGTGTCGGAACGATACTATGAACGCGACGGTAACGACCACCGCGAGGCCGAGTGAGATGAGACCCGTTCGAGTACGCATGCGCATGGGTACCATATTATCTATTAAGGAACGTTATGGCCAGCTGCAGCACCGTCGCGAAAGAAACCCAGAGCAGGTACGGGACGTTGACGTAGACGGCCCACGACGCATACGGCCAGACCGCCACCATCGCCCACACGAGCGTGCCGAGCACGAGCACCACGTCGATCGAGGCGAGCACGTTACTCTGCAGCCCGAACTGGAGCCACGTATAGGAGAAGTTGAAGAGGAGGTTCAGCACGAAGGGTACCGCGACCATGAGCGGCACCTCGCCCTGCCACACCATCCAGAATACATTCCCGAAGGAGACGAAGATGATCGCATACAACGCCGTCCACACCGGGCCGAAGAGCCACGAGGGCGGCGCCCAGCCGGGCTTCAGCAATTCTTGATAGTAGGTGTAGGTAGTCATGCCTTGCGGCAAGCCGAACTAAATCTTCGGCTTGACCTTCTTCGGCTTCTTGACCTCTTTCTTATCGCGATGATTCCCTTTTGCCATATGCACGTAGTATAGCACCGCCCCTCCCCGCTCTCACCCGCCCAGTGTGGAGATGCACCTGCAAATGCTTCGTGGGGGATGGATTGTTTAAGAGCCTTCAGATCGGGCGGATTGAAAAGTATCAAAAATGCCGATTCTTCACGATTATCGTTCAGTCTGAATCACGATTGCCAGATCGAATATGTCGAGCTTGCCGTCGCCGTTCAAGTCGGCACTGTCGAGCGTGCCTTGCCGGTCGTGCAAGTCGTATGCGAGCTTGAGGAACTTCCCGAGTACGATCCGAGGAATCTCATACTGGCGTTCCTTGCCGTACCATTCGAAGGGATCGCGCCCGCCCTTCGTTGCGTTGCAGGCGCGGCACGCCCAGACCATGTTATCTATTTCGTCTATGACGATCTTCGTACGAGGGATGATGTGCTCCCACTCGAGCCCTTCGGTCGCCCCGCAATAAGCGCAGGCATTCTCATCAGCGACAAGCATCTTGTTTTCGCGCAATATGGCCGACGGATGCAGCGTGCCATCTCTAAGCTTCTTGTATGCGTGCATGACGAAACCGTAATTCTTGCGGTCGCCGACCGTGCTCCCCGCGATGAGCTTCGCGTATTCCCAGTAGATGAGGTCCCGGATCGTCTTTACCGATGCATGAGCCATATCACCTCTAACTTAAGAAAGTGTTCAAATCATCGAGAACCTTCTTTACCTCAGGAAAGACTTCCTCAGGCCTCATCGTTTGTGCAATTCTCCAATAATCGGACTTACCCGATGGGATATCAAGCTGTTTCAAGAAATCCTCCAAAAAATCTGATCCTTTCTTTTTCCCCAAGTCTGAAAAATTTCCGTGCGGATCCATAACGTACGCGGGGGTGAGGTGTGCAGTTAAATACTTCTCTGCCTTTTCTTTTTTGGGGAGAGCGAACAAACCTCCTAGTCCACAATTCTCAACAAATCGGATAAGAGCAGCGGGATGGAGAAGGTAGTTTTCGATCTCCGGTTGGCTCCAATATCTGCCTAAAAGACCCTCTGGCAGGCCTTCGTCTTTCTTTAAGACACTGTCTCTAAGAAAAAAACCTCTAAGAGATGAGTCTGTCACACTACAGAGAGCGGAGAAATGTTGCTTCGCAGCATTGGAATCATTTGTTCCACAAGAATGGAAAAAGGTTTCGGGAAGGATTTTACTTACTGGGTGCTCAAGTGCCTCAGCCCAGGCAATGAGCAGCTTCCTATCGGTCTCCCCCTCAACATATATAATCTTTTTCTTCCATTCGGCACTAATAATGGCAAGTGGTGACACTTCACTAAGGGCGGAAATCAACTGGGAGCTTTTGGCTTTAATAGGCTTTGGATGTGAGCCAAAGAACGTCACAAGATTCTCCAGACCCGAAACATTTATTAGGACTTCTGAGTGGGTAGAAATTATAACTTGGGCTTTTTCTTCAATCGCGACCTTTTGCAACCATTCAAAAATGGCTCTTTGCAGGAAGACGTGCATGTGGCTATCGGGTTCATCAATCAGTAAGATTGCGTTTTCATGCGCGAGCAAGAATGCTGCAATCAGCAAAAACTGGAGGAACCCACTACCGGCATTCGAGATTTCCATCTCGTATTGTTTCTTCGACGCGCTAACGACGGGACGATAATAAACAGAGATGTGAGGGTCTACCGCAGAATTATACTGGATAGGTAAAATCTCTACCGAAAAAAATTCTCTCGCCGCCGCTGTAAGCTTACTCCATCCAGCGGGGTTTGCATCACTTAGACCTAACAGTAGATTACGGAGAATCTCGCCTGGCCTCCCTTCCCCTATGGCTCTAAGTTGTGCGCCCGGGTCTACTTTTGGTTCCTCCGTTTGCACACCAGACAGTGGTGGTAAATGGAAGATTCTGCCAACCTCTTCCGGTATTTCCTTCTCCACGTCTATTGGATTCGCATACAATAACTCCCTATTCGCAAAAGTTGCTTCGACTCCATACTCCCAAGGTTCTGCCGTTCTGTTATTTACGCCTCTCAGGGTTATCTGGATCTTAACGTTTTCCGAAGTGGTTCCTTCCTTCCGAACTCTCCTTCCTGTCCAGAGATCCGCAATCTCCAAAATGGGGGTTGGATGAATTTCGGCCCTCGTTATGGAAGCGCCTACACGCTGCTTGGCAGTGCCGCCACCCTTCCTGATCCTCCAGAGGGAAATAAGAAAACTCCAAAGAGTTATAGCTTGTAGAGCTGTTGTTTTTCCTCCGTTGTTCTGACCAACAAATAGAGAGACTGGCTGACTGATTTCGAAATCAGCGTTGTCAAATTTCTTAAAATTCTGTATTTGGATCCCAGTAATCACATCTTCTATATTACAGGGGTTGAGCATCAATATCTATAGCTACCCGGGATCCCGATTTCATTAGGCAACTAGAGTCGGTTTTCGGCCGTAGTCTTGGGGACTTCATAAGTTCCTATTCTTATCACTTCCCGGACTTCGTGCGATTATCTTGTTTGCACAACATCTGACAATTTTGCGCGGTCGTTTTGCCACCTTCGTGCCAGGGAGTGATGTGGTCGGCCTCCATTTCTTCTAGCGCGAAGTGGTCGCCGCACTTTGCACAAATACCCTTCTGCCGCTCGTATGCCTCGCGTTTCATCTTGTCGTTGAACGCTCGGATAGAAAGGTGCTTTTCTTGCCCTGTGAGCAAAAATGGATAGATGCCGGACTTCTTCGTCACATCCTCGTCCTGCATCAATCTCGCGACCTCAGCTTCAAGTTTCTTAGCGTCGAGCTTCTTGTCTTTGAACTGGTTGTACAGCTCGCCCCAATCCACACTCGCCATTTCTTTGCGGTGATTCGGGAATGTCTTGCGCACCCACGCGATGACATTTTGGAAGTACTCCCACAACTCGTTAGCGTTCTTGTCGTGCTGGTGCTTCGCCATGTAGTCCGCCACTTCGTCGTTGTTTATCCACGAGAGTGCGGTTTCCAAGTATTCCTGTCGGATTGGCGAGCCGGTGAGCAATGCGCCGCCGTCATTTGCCAAAAGATATGCCGCACAATTTGATTTACTGAATTTGAGTTTTGCGTCAGAAAGCCACGGGCCAGTATAAACGGCATTGCGCAGTTCTTGGTCCGTCAATTTCTCGCCCGCGATATTAATGGTCTTGAACCAGTCGAGCCGCTCCTTGTCCGTGCCCTCGCAGAAATAGATCATCAACTCGTAGGACAGTATCTGCTCCTGCTCTTCTTTGGTGAGATTATGGAAGAAGCGGTCGCCCAACGAGAAATCTCCAGTTACATATTGACCAAGACTGATGGTGCGCTGTTGACCGTCGAGCACCTCATAGCCGCCATCGTCGCGCACCATCCAGTACATCACGTTGAGCGGGAATCCTTTCTTGACGGTATCAAGGACCGCGTCACGCTGCTTGTCCTTGTAAACGAATTCGCGCTGATATTTCGGACGGACATCAAGCTTGCCACTATATGCAACTACGCCTTCTTCACGACTATCTTTGAAGCCATCAACGACTTCGCGTATTTTTATTTTTTGTAGCTCGATCTTCATATCATTTCTTTAGCTTTTTATTCTTAACAAGAACCCGTGCATATGGAGCAATAAGATATTTACTGTTATCGCTTATGTAATGTATATCGTCCGGTTTTGTGTGTGATTCAATGGCCAGAACGAAATTTATTGCGTTACCATTCTTTTTTGCTCCATCTCCCATGATTTTATAAGGATTCGCATAATCTTTATTTGGAGTGAAATTATCGCGACTATTGCCAAGCCCTACTATCTCAAATTGTGCTGGATTGTATTTGTCGAGAAATGTGATTGGCACACCTATCACACCGTCATAATCCATTGGAATCTCAACTGTTTTATCAACGTTTATGGCGTCGTAGTTATCGTATTTTTGATATTCATGGGGAGAGTATCTTTTATAAAGCACCAGGTCCTCGTGTCGTTCTTTGTAATCCATGTTCGTGAACCAACGAACTCCTTTTACACGGATATATTTATTTCCATGATCATCTACCCTACATCCGGCAGCGTTTAAGGGGTAGTCATCTGGTACTCTAAACTCACGATCTCCACTATGTATACTCGCTCCGAGCCACATTTTATTTTCTTTTATTAGCTTAAAACTTTCTCTATAGGTAATTACATTGACGTTACCAATAATTAGGAATTTCTTTTTATATTCCACAAGCTGAGCTATGTATTCACGAAATAGCGAAAACGGCGGATTGGTTACGACCATATCGGCATCTTTCAGTAATTCTCTACACTCCTCACTGCGGAAGTCACCATCGCCCTTAAGCGGCGTAGCAATGTTAGCATCGTGCATGAGCAAATAACGCACATCAGCAAGGTCTATAGCGCCATCACCATTCGTGTCAGGTATTTTGTTTATCTCAATCTTAAACGGTTGTTTGCCATCGGGTTTAAGGCCTTCTATCTCAAGTAACGGTAGCTGTGTGCCCGCTATGGGAGACGGGATATAGCTGGTGGCAATGAGTTTCTTAAGCCCCCAGTTGTTGAAATTGTTGGCGAAAAATTTGAAGAAGTTACTTTCGTACGGATCGTCGCAATTGCAAAAAACTACCTTACCCCGAAACTGCTCCTTATAGTGTTTGAGCTCTTTTTCGATATCGACGAGTTGCGTATAAAACTCGTCTTTCTTTGCTTTGCCAGCTGTCTTAAGATTTGTATTTGAGATTTTCTTCTCCATACTCATAACTATACCGCACTCTGCTCCCCATAAAGCAAAAGAGCCGCGTGGCTCTTTTGCTAGAAGGTGTGCCTTTCAGGCATCGTCTCAATCGACAGTTTCTACCGTAACACAATCATTTCAGTCGTTTCTCTGATCGATCGGATGCAGTCTACTCGGTCACTTTTTCCAAGTCCCCATAACTACTGATCGTTGCATTTTGTGTTGAACCGCGCTCGCAGATCAGTTTCCTCGTCCAATCGCTCCTGGTGATTGGTTGACGACAGGTGGGTGAAGACATGGGTCGCCCCGTTCTGAAAGATACAATCTTTCTTGTGGTGGTTGGCGAAGCGATCCTCCAAACTCTCACATTCGCCAATGTAGATTGGCGTCCAGTTCCCTGGCGTCACACTTTTTGCAAATATGTAATTTGCAGGGACTGCTTTCATCTTTGTGGCAATCGGATAGCCATGGTAAGTGTATGCCTTACCAGACTCTCCATGCCAATTCATTTCAATTGCAGACATATGTCAGTTTGATTCTGTTTCTTATAATTCGACCAAGAAAAGCAAAGGCCCGAAGCAACATCGTGTGCATCCTCGGGTCTTTGCTCAAACTGTGTTTGGGTAGGTAATCGAGGGTGATAATGGTTACGTAATATTAAGTGCGTAACCCCCGATGATAGGCGTTCGAAATCTTGCTTTTCTGGTACAAATTATACGCTTCAAATATAACAACACAAGCGTACGCGTCTCTAGCGGGATAACCTCGCTCAGGTTGACTGACCGTTTGGTACGACGTGCGAACTAGTTTGTTCTCTTAAAATGCAGAAATCCCTACAATAGCCCCTGGCATGCAAAGGGGGAGCCAGTGGCTAGAACGTTACTAGCCACACCCTACGTGCATAAAACGCGTCACCGGGCTAGGAGTTCACCTTAGAAGCCGAGGGGCTTTTGTAGAGATTCCTGATCCTCTATCTTAAAACCTGAGGAAATTATAGTACGGTTTATTTTATATGCAACGCTAGTCTCGGGAACTTCGTAAGTCTCCATTCGTATGTGACTCTTTCGACAACGTCAGACCCAATTTCTGGGTGCGGGAGAGTTTCTTGATGGCGGCTTCGCGCTTGGAAGCCGCACTGCGGTCCGGCATCATGTATTACTTCGAGAATATATCCACATAATCCTTGTAGATATAGCTCTGAGCATATTTCGTCGCCTGCTTGCGAGGAACTAGAATTTTCATGTCCACAAAACGATCAATGATGTTCTGGGCGCCTGGATAGGTGAAGCCGGTCCATTCTTGGACATTTCTCGTTGTTACGATCGGCAGCTCAAAGAGTTTCGGTAACACGATAGCCGCACTCTCTGAAGCGCGCGTGCTTAATTTCTGAATCTTCATGACATCACAATCTCGAATTGCCGTTATTTTTGCCACGATATCGATTGCCTCCTGCGCGATATCTATAACGCCATCGAGGAAAAAGTCCATCCAACGATTGACTTCTCCCCTATGATAGTCATTGAGACGTTCGTAATATATTTTCTGGTGCCGCTTGAAATACGAGGAGAGGAAGAGGACCGGGCGCTCTAGCAACTCCGCCTTCCAGAGGAAGAATGTGATGAGCATGCGACCGGTCCTGCCATTCCCATCGGTAAATGGGTGTATGGTTTCAAACTGAGCATGCAATAACCCAGCCTTGATTAAGGGCAGAACACTATCTTTGGTGTGCACAAACTTTTCCAAATCGCCGAGCGCCCTGTGCATGTCATCAACGGGAGGAGGAACGAATGAGGCGTTCTCCGGCTTCGTACCGCCAATCCAATTTTGACTTCGTCTAAACTCCCCCGGATACGCATGGTGCGTTGTGCGCGCTCCCTGCATCAATTCCTTATGCAATTCGCGAACAAAGCGAAGCACGAATGGGAATTCCTGCATGCGTTTCATTCCGTAATTCAACGCCTTGATGTAGTGCAAGATGTCATCTACATCTGACGGCATGTCTGTCTCGATTTTTGCTTCGGCCTCGATAGCATCGATCATCGTCGCATTCGTTCCTTCAATCTGACTTGAAGATGCGGCATCCTTGCGGATATACATGAAGAGGAAGAAATCGACGTCTGGCAACAGTTGCGTGATGCCATCAAGCTTACCGAGTAAGCGGACAGCTTTGTCGTTCTTCTGCAGAACCTCTTGGGACAATTCAAAACCGCCCGACGGCGGGAAAGTGTCGGGAATAAAGGCTGAGTATCCTTCTGGTTGTTTGCGGAGAGTTCCGAGCGTCATACGCAGGTTTGTTTATATCCCCATTTCAGAGATAAACAAAGTCTATACTTTTGTTTATATTAAGTCAATCAAAGTAAACAAAGCCATGTGGATAAGATTTTAGCCATTTCTAGGCAATCATTACTTGATATTGCCTCCTGTTTTTATTTGATAACCTGCCATATTTTGTAGCCTAGATGCTCATTATTTTGACTTCGTGGCCGCCTGATTAATTAACATCCGGCAAAAGAACTATTTAGCATTCTTGCGGGCGTGGATGTCGTGGAGCTAGGCGGGCGCCTGGTCAGTGCTCTCGATAATCGGCCGGCCGCCCTTCTGTACCTCGAGCGGGCGCTTCGTGAACTCGCGTCTCGGGGACTTCGTAAGTCCCCATTCCTTTCATCCAGCGTCACCTTTGCCGGTCAGATCCAATTTCTGGGTGCGGGAGAGCTTCTTGATGGCGGCTTCGCGCTTACTGGCCGCGCTGCGGTCGGGGTGCTCCTCGGTGTAGAGGATGCGCAAGGCACCCTTGGCGCGGGTGAAGTGCCCGCCGGTGCCCGCTTGGTGCTCTTTGAGGCGCCGCGCGAGATCAGTCGTGATGCCGGTGTAGAGGGAGCCGTCAGCGCACTCGAGCAGGTAGACGAAGTACATGGGCGCCCTACCCGACAAGATACGCAGGGAGCAATGCCTGGATATCCGAAACGGATTTCATGAATGCGTCGTAGTTCTTCGCAATCTGCTTGCGGTTTATCGTGTACCCCTTCGTGATGTGCGTGCGGAGCGTCTTGGTCGCCCACTGGCGGAATTGCGTGGCCGTCTTCGAGTTGACCCGGTAACCGACCGAGATGATGGCGTCAAGATTGTAATGCTCAACCTGGTACGTTTTCCCGTCAGCGGCAGTATGTGCAAATATTGCACATACTGCCGAGGCCTCTAATTCCTTATCTTTCAAGACATTCCGGATATGCTTGGTCACGACCGACCGCTCGATGCCGAATACTTCGGCAATCTGCGCCTGCGTAGCCCAAATCGTCTCGTGCGACATATCACCACGGAACTCAATAGCTCCGTTCTTCGCCTGATAGATGACCATGCCGGCACTCTTCTTTTTCATGCCCTCATTCTACACCCGCCCGGAGCGCTCTGCTCAGGACGGGAGTTCGACAAGCGCGAAGATGGGGATATGGTCGGAGGCGTCAGAGTCGACGACGCCGCTCTCGAGGGCGCGCAGGTCGCGCGTGGTGAAGATATAATCGAGCCGCTGCTTGTCGGTCGCGCCGTCGGCCGCGTGATAGAGCTCGGGGTGCCTGCCTATTGTGTATCGGGCGAGGTTGCTCTCGGTCTGTGTCATGACGCTGCTCATCTTGCGCACCGCGTCGCTCTCGGGCGTCGCGTTGAAGTCGCCCATGACGATCGCGGCCGTGCTCGGCACGAATGCGAGGAGCCGCTCCGCCTGCGCCTCGCGCACCGCGGCCGTGCGCCCGCCGCCATACACGAGATGCGTCGAGAAGGCTCGCAGGCTCGTGCCGCCGACCGCCACGGTCGCCTCGAGCGCCGTCCGCTTGTGCTCCTGCGACAGGACGTGGATCTGCTTGCCGCTCATCGGGTAACGGCTCACGAGCGCATTGCCCCACCACTTGTTCTTCCCTATCCCGAGCTGCGAGAGCACGTACGAGGCCGAGGGCGTGAGCAGCTCGGTCGGCGCGTAGAGCCACGAGTAACCGAGCGCCTCCGCAATCGCTTGTGCATCGTTGCTGCTCCCGTCCTCGTCCGCGAGCACTTCCTGCAGGCCGATGATGTCGGCATCGAGCTCTTTGAGGCACTTGATGACGCCTGGCACGTCCCGGCCGCCGAAGATATTCCACGATGCGACCTTGAGTCTCATGGCTCTATTGTAGCAATAGCGCCGCAAAAGTCGCAGGGAACACTCTTCTGATGTACAATCGTCCCGGACAACTTCCGAGAAGGAGATTCTTGTGAGCGCTACTGTCATCGACATCGGGACCGCCGCCAGGGCACCCGAGAAACCGAAGCGCCCCGCACTACAGCCCCGGGTTCGCGTGCGCAGCTCGTCCTTGATCGCCACCCTGTTATTGCCTCTGATACGCCGCGACAATCATGTCGGAGAAGAAGGGATCGTCGTCCTCACCGAACCGGCACGAGACGGCAAGGGGTCGCGATTCTGGGTTCTCTTCGAGAATCCTGCCACCGGACGAGCCTCGATCTTCGCCTATCTGAAGGCGGACCTTGAGTTCCTATAGCCCCTCGAGGCGCCGTCGCATTCTCAAAGAGCCTGACCAACAGGCTCTTTCTTTTTTCATAGAAACTCCGGCTCGCTAGTCGCTTGAGACGGCGCGTTGCGGGCGGTCTCGATATAGAGGCGCTCCACCTTCTCCCGCGCCCATGGCGTCTTGCGCAAGAACTTGAGGCTCGACGTGATGCTCGGGTCCTTGATGAAGCAATTGATCGTGATGCGCTTCCCGAGCTCTTCCCAGCCGTATCGTTCGACCAGATACTCCAATATCTTCTGGAGCGTCTTGCCGTAGAGTGGATCGTTCGGGTGCTCTTGCATAGCCGCAGGGTCAGCGTTTCTTCTTCTTGGCCGCGAGCCTGAGCTTGATAGCCTCCAAGACCGCTTCGCGCGCCGGCGAGGCAGCTTCCTTGCCGCCCGTCATCCAAGGCTTGGCATTCGCCGACTTGCTGAGCGTCTTCTTAACGAAATAGGGTATGGGATGTTTCTTCGTCATGGGAATACAGTATAACTCGCGGCGCTGCGCGCTTTTTATTTTGCTGGGGGACTAGGGAACGATCCTAGAGTCTCCTGCTCCAAAGGCAGGCGTGTTACCAGTTACACCATCCCCCAATGAGGCAACGATACCATGAACCCATCCGCTGATTCTCCGATTCAGGACCGTGCTTGAATTTACCTTAATCCTTATCAGGCCGTGATACAAGTCCGCGATGTTTTTTCTATTCGTCTTCGGATTCCCTTTTTTGAAATAAATTCTGTCGAGCTGCTTCGGGGATATCCCGAGTTGCTTTATCCACCAAAGCCTAAAAGCGGGAGCATCTGATCTCCGTATCTCATGAACATATAATTCGAAATATATTTCTGACGACGACACCTCCATCTGCTCAAGCCACCTCAAGAAAACACTAGCCATCCGTGAGTCGGAGTTCGCGAATGCAATGCCCGTACTAGGAGAATGGTCGTGCTGCTTCGAGCCTTCGGCCCAATAGAGCGCAATACCGATGAGCCAAAGCTCGCGATTTGAAATCCGATCGATTTCAGCGAGACCCTTATGCTCAAGAGCCTTCACTTCCGTAAGTCTCGTCTTGCGTCGCGACAGTGCACCCCGAAGGGCCGCCTCTTTGCGCTTCTTAGTGATGCGTTGCTTCTGCGATTTCGCTAGCTGAACAGACTTCAGCCATTCAGAGAGGGTTGATTTGGCAACGGGGACTTCAGCGAGAATTTCCGAGTAGGTTTTACCTTCTCTGCGTAGCTGAATCGCCCTTTGCTTCTCGCCGGGCTTCATGTAGGTATGTATATCAGCACTAGAACCAAAGACTACCTATCCTGTGTGAATTACTCGGGAAAGAGTTCGAGGACGGCTAGCTCAAGCGGCAGCGCGGGGATAGGCGCGTAGCGGATGCGGTCGGCGGCGGTGAGGAAGGCGAGCATGGTCGCGTGGGTGATACCCTTCCCGCTCGCGAACTTCTCGAGGGCGGCGGATTCGTCCGCGCCGAGCTCCTCAGTGAGCGAGGCGCGGAGCTCGGGCGCGTAGCGCAAAAGCAGCGTCGCGCGGAGCGCCTCGATCACGAGCTCGAGGAAGAGCTTCATGTCAGCGCCGCTCTTCGCGGCGCCCTCGATAGCCTCGAGCGCCTTGCCGCGCTCGCCTTTGGCGAGCGCGTTTATGAGCGCGTGCACCTGCTCTCTTCGCGGCGCACCAGTCAACTGTTCGACCCACCCGCGACTTATGTAAATCCTATTACCGCTGAAGCTTTCGACTTTTATAGCGGCATCCTTAGTTATCTCTTCTTTATTGCTTAAGGTCTTTTGCAGGACAGACAATGCATCACGGTATGAACCGCCGGCCAAAATGGCAATGAGATCAGCTGCATCTGCAGCCAACTCGTACCCCTCCTTCTTCGCGACCGCGGCCGCCATCTTGGCGAGCACGGCGCGCGTCGGCTTCTTGAACTCGAACACCTGACAGCGCGACTGCACCGTTTCCGGAACTTTCTCAAGCTCCGTGGTGGCCAAAATAAATATCGCATGGGAGGGCGGCTCCTCGAGCGTCTTTAAGAAGGCGTTCCACGCGCCCTTTGAGAGCATGTGCACCTCGTCGAGGATATAGACCTTGTAGGGCGAGGCGAACGGGAGCGTGTACACGCCGTCGGTGAGTGTGCGGATGTCTTCGACGCTGTTATTGCTCGCGGCATCGATCTCATAGAGATCATTCTCGGTGCAGCCGATCGCGGCAGCGAAGATGCGCGCGACGGAGGTCTTGCCGAGACCGCGGCTGCCGGAGAAGAGGTAGGCATGCCCGATCTTGCCGGTCTTCGCGGCCTCCTCCAAGGGCTTCGTGACCTGCTCCTGCCCCACCACGTCCGCGAAGGTCGCTGGCCGGTGTATCCGATAGAGAGACTGATGCGCCATGCGTCGATTATAGCTGATTCCCGCGCACAATGCGCTCGAGCTCGTCAGCATTCTCGGCTTCCATGAGGAGAGCGCGGAGGTGCGCGGCGCCATCGAAGCCAGTGGCGAATGCCTTGATGTGCTTCTTCAATACTGCGAAATTCTTCGGCGGCGAGAGCCGCTCGAAGCCGTGCGCGAGCTCGACGAGCGCCGCGAGCTTCTCGGCGAGCGGCGTATCTTCCGGCTTCCTGCCGACGAAGACCCACGGATTGCCGAACATGCCGCGGCCGATCATGACGCCGTCGCAACCGGTCTCAGCGACGCGCTGCTTCCCTTCCTCGAGACTCCCGACATCGCCATTGCCGATGAGGAGCACATCGGGATTGAGGCGGTCGCGCAACGCAACCGCTTTCTTCATCAGTTCCCAATTCGCGGGCACGAGCGACATCTGCTTGCGCGTGCGCAGGTGGAGCGTGATAGCCGCCGGCGCTTCTTCGAGAATGACCGGGAGCCACTCATCGAGCGACTCCTTGTTATACCCCACGCGCGTCTTCACCGAGACCGGCAAGCTGCTCGCCGCCTTCGCCGCGCGGATGACCGCGCGCGCGACCTCCGGCGTCTTGATCATCGCCGAGCCGCAGCCCTGCTTTTCGATGCTCCGGTCCGGACAGCCCATGTTGAGATCGACGCCGTCGAAGCCGAGCGCGGCGACCAGCTTCACGGCATACGTAATCATCTCAGGTTTGCTCGAGAATATCTGAGCCACGATTGGCCGCTGATCGGGGGCGAATTGCAAGTCCCGCATGAGCGGATTCTCCCCGTCGGGCATCTTCGCGATTTCTCGCGTGTGGTACAGGCCATCGGCCGAGACGAACTCGGTCCAGAAGACGTCGGGCGCGCCGCGCTCGGCCACGAGCGCGCGGAAGGCGGCGTCGGTGACGTCGGCCATCGGCGCCATCACGAAAAACGGCTTTTTGAGATTATGCCAAAACATAACTGCACCCTATCACTTTTTCTTTTTGAGATACATCTTGCCGGGGAATCGCAGGTCAATGTATTCGACGGAGCCGTCGGCGAGATTGAAATCTGCGCGAGCGGATGCGAGCGCGGTGAAGGCATTCTCTTCATTCCCGAGCACATAGGTGATGCGTGTGCCGCTCGCGAGATAGTCGTCGACCTCGTCATCGCGGAGGACGATCGAGGCGACCGGCGAACCGAACGTGTCGAGACGCCGTGCGAAGTCGAACACATCCGGGAGCTCTGACGCGTGCGGGAGCGTCGCGCCGATGATCGCTCCGGTAGAAGTCGAACTTCTACCGGAGCGATCGGGGGCGAGAGGCTCGTACAGGACGAAGCCGTTCAACGGCTTATCCACGCTCGTCGACGCGTAGACGAAGCCGCTCGCGTCGAAAAAGTCGCACCCTGCGAAACTTTTCGCCTGCGTCGTGGAGGCCGCTTGCAGTGCGAGTGTCGAACCGCACCATCGCGCGATCGGCACGCGATGGTCGACTTTCACCGAAAGGCCGGTAAGCCCGTTGCGGAATAGGGAGACGGCCGCGACACTCGAGTCGGCGGCCATGATAGCGTCGCGGATGCTCGATTCGGGTACGAAAAACGTGGAGTCGCGCGGGGCGATGCCGAGATAGCTCCCCTGCATCGCGGCAGTCGCGACCGTCGCGAACGACTGGTCCGCGCCATAGATGACGACGCGCGAGATGCGCACCGGGCTCTGCCACAGCCCGTAGATGGCGGCGCCAAGCAGGATCAAAAGAAGGATGGCCGACGCTATGGAAACTCTGCGGCGGATGCGCCGGCGGCGGTCGTGCAGGCTCTCGCCCGACCCGCGACCGCGCGCGCTACTGCGCTCCGCCGAGGACGGTCTTTCCGACATACGGCACGAGAGCATCGGGCACTTTGATCGTGCCGTCAGCCTGCTGGTAGTTCTCGATGATGGACACGAGGATGCGGGGCGTCGGGATCGCGGTGGAGTTCAGAGAGTGCGGGAAGCGCATGTTCCCTTCGGCGTCGCGATAGCGGATGTTCAAACGGCGCGTCTGGAAGTCGTGGAAATAGGACGCCGAGCTTATCTCGCGGTAGGTCTTCTCGGCCGGCACCCAGAGCTCGATGTCGTACTTCTTCACCTGGCCGAGGCCGAGGTCGCCGCCGCAATTGGCGACCGTGTGGTACGGGATGTTGAGGAGCTCGATGAATTCCTCGGTATTGCGATTGAGCCATTCGTGCACGCGCACCGACTCGTCGTGCTCGGCCTTGCAGAGCACGACCTGCTCCCATTTGAAGAATTCGTGCACGCGGATGAGGCCGCGCACGTCCTTGCCGTGCGCGCCGGCTTCGCGGCGGAAGCACGGCGAGAACGAGAGGAACTGTACCGGGAGCTTTCCCTGATCGAGCGTCTCGTCCATGTAGTAGCCCATCGTCGCGACCTCGGCGGTACCGGCGAGGTAGTCGCCGTCCTGCGTCTTGTAGAGGTCCTCTTCGCCCTGCGGCAAGTAGCCCGTGCCGAGGAATGTCTCGCGGCGCACCATGGAGGGCACGCTCATCGGCACCAATCCCTTTGCAGAGAAATGCTTGAGCGCCAGCTGCCAGATGGCGTTCATGAGGAGCACGCCGTCGCCCTTGAGGAAGTAGCCGCGGAAGCCGGCGACCTTGCTGCCGCGCTCGAAGTCGGCCATGTCGAGCGCCGTCATGAGCTCGACGTGATCCTTCGGAGTGAAATCGAACGCGGTCGGTTCGCCCCACTTCTTCACTTCGACGTTGTCGGCGTCGCTCTCGCCGTCGGGCACCGACATGTCGGGGATGTTCGGGACCGTAAGCATGAGCTGCTGCCACTCGGCCATGACGCTCTTCAATTTCTCTTCGCCCTCGGCCATGCCGTCTTTCAAGTGGCGCATCGCTTCGAGCAGCTTCTCGCGCTCCATACCCTGCGCGCGCTGTATCTCCGAGCTGCGGCGGTTCTGCTCCGCGCGCTTCGCGTCGAGCTCTTGTCGCAATAGCTTGCGCTCGTCGTCCACCGTGATGAGCCGGTCGATGTCGACCGTGATGCGCTTCTTCGCCGCCCCCGCCTTGATGAGGTCGGCATTCTCCCGGATGAAATGTATGTCGAGCATGTATTCCTAGTATACTGCAGGTATGGAGATACGTGAACTCGGCCGCAGGGAGTGGCCGGCACAACTCGGAGAGATACCGCAGCTGCCGAAGAAGCTCTGGGTGCGCGGCAGCCTGCCGCCCGCGGGGACGAAATATCTCGCGGTCGTCGGCAGCCGCGCGATGACGCGCTATGGGCAGGAGGCGTGCCAGATGCTCATCAGCGGCCTCGCCGGCTACCCCATCTCGATCGTGAGCGGTCTCGCTCTCGGCGTGGACGCGTGCGCACACCGCTCGGCGCTCGCTGCCGGCCTCCACACCGTCAGCATCCCCGGCTCGGGGCTCGACGATTCGGTCATCAGTCCGCGAACCAATTTCGGGCTCGCGAAAGACATCCTCGCCGCAGGCGGCGCGCTTATCTCGGAACAAGAGCCGCTGCATACGCCGCGACTGGGGGAATTCCCTTCTCGGAACCGCCTCATGGTCGGCATGAGCGACGCCGTGCTCGTCGTCGAGGCGGGACCGAAGTCGGGGACGCTCATCACCGCGCGACTCGCGAGCGAGTACAACCGCGACCTGCTCTGCATCCCGCATCGGATCGGCGATCCGCACGCTTTCGGCCCGCATCTCTTCCTGCGGCTCGGGGCCGCTCTCGTGACCGAGCCGGTGCATATCCTCGAGGCGCTCCGCATACCGCCGCGCGAGGCCGCCGAGCGCGGCGCGGCCCCGAGCGACCTCGAGGATAACGAGCGTGCGGTGTGGGGTATACTAGAAGAGCCTAAGACACGCGACGAGATACTGCGCGGCGCCTCCGGCGCCGCGGGCGACCTTCTTACCGCCCTCGTCGCCCTAGAGCTCCGCGGCCTCGTCAAAGAGGAGTTCGGCGCGTGGCATCGGTTATAATCAAACGACCTATGAAGATCTATTCCTGGAACATGCTCTATCGCAATAAAGAACTCGATCGCGCATTCGAATTCATAACGAAGAGCGATTTCGACGTCTTCTGCCTCCAAGAGGTGCCCAAGGAATTCCTCGAACGGCTCAGGACCCTTCCCTTCCACATCGCCTTCCGCGGCGACGTAGAGAAGATGTTCTCATCGAAGACGGTCCCTATGTTCAACGTCATCCTGTCGCGGCATCCTCTCATCAGCGAGGGCGATATATCCTTCGACGACTACTGGCCGTACCTGCCGCTCCGCGCGCGCCTCTTCGTA
>Ga0307375_10001736_pt1 | contig 23363 bp, 19 predicted proteins | sample TR1MG_FD_202531 | JGI IMG/M metagenome (GOLD analysis project Ga0307375, IMG submission 202531) | Soil microbial communities from Risofladan, Vaasa, Finland - TR-1 | ecosystem: Environmental > Terrestrial > Soil > Coastal area > Acid sulfate soil | place: Finland: Risofladan, Vaasa | collected...
GGGATCAGGCCGCGAGTCGGCCATCCGCGCGCTGGCTGCGGCCGGCATCGAGGTGCGCTCCATCCGCGACGTGACGCCGGTGCCGCACAATGGCTGCCGTCCGCCGAAGCGGCGCAGAGTGTAAGAGAAGTTAACTTGGGCCGGGACGAAGCGCACCGCGCGTAAACCGGCCGTCATCCGAAGTCAGGAGAAGAAATGGCACGTTATACCGGAGCAGTCTGCCGCCTTTGCCGTCGTGAAGGCACCAAGCTTTTTTTGAAGGGCACCAAGTGCGCCTCTGACCGTTGCCCGTTGGAGAAGCGCAACTTTCCTCCCGGCCAGCACGGCAAGGATCGCAAGCCCAAGATTGTGGGCTACGGCCTGCAGCTGCATGAGAAGCAGAAGGCCAAGCGCATCTACTTTACCCTGGAAGGCCAGTTCCGCGAGTACTACGAGAAGGCCAACCGCGCCCCCGGCGTGACCGGTGAGCTGCTGATTCAGCAACTGGAGCGCCGCCTGGACAACGTGGCCTACCGGCTGGGCTTTGCCCTTTCGCGCCGCCAGGCTCGCCAGGTGGTTCGCCACGGGCACGTCTCAGTGAATGGCCGCAAGGTGAACATCCCGTCCTACCAGGTGAACGTGGGCGACGAGATTGCCATTCGCGAGAGCGCCAAGAAGATGATCATCCTGGAACAGTCTGCGCAGTTTGCCGCGCAGAGTCCGGTTCCCGGCTGGCTCGAAGCCAATTTCGAGGGTCTGTCGGGCCGCATCCTGAGCCTGCCCACGCGCAAGGACGTGAACCTGCCGGTCAACGAGCAGCTGATCGTCGAACTTTACTCGAAGTAAGCAGCACTACCGGGCCGTCCCGCGAGGGCGCGGCCCGGACCATTCAACCGAAGGAGAACTTGCGCGGCCGCCGCAAAATGCATCGCGACGCTTCAGCCGCGCGGGAAACGAGAGAGAACTATGTTGTGGAGAGGATTCCAAAAACCCAAGCGCCTGGCCGTGGATGCAGAGACGCTCACAGAAACTTTTGGCAAGTTCAGCGCCCAGCCATTCGAGCGCGGATTTGGCACCACCATCGGCAATGCCCTGCGCCGCACGCTGCTCAGCTCGATTGAGGGCGCGGCCGTTACCGCCATCCGCATTGAGGGTGTGCTGCACGAGTTCCAGTCCATTGCAGGCGTGGTGGAAGACGCCACCGACATTATCCTGAACCTGAAGCAGGTTCCCTTCAAGCTGAATGGCGAAGGGCCGAAGGCGCTGTATCTGCGCGCCGACCAGCCCGGCGTTGTGACCTCCGGCATGATCGAGGCCGACGGCGACGTGGAGATCCTGGACAAGAACGTGTACATCGCCACGGTGTCAGAGGGCGGGCGGCTGGACATGGAGATGCGCCTGAAGCGCGGCCGTGGCTATGTTTCCGCCGACAAGAATTTTGACTCCGACCTGGGTCTGGGCTTCATCCCCGTGGACTCAGTGCACTCGCCGGTGCGGCGCGTGAATTACCTGGTGGAAGCGGCGCGTCTGGGACAGATTACCGACTACGACAAGCTGACCATGGAAGTGTGGACCAACGGCGCGGTGCTGCCGGCCGATGCTGTGGGCCTGGCCGCCAAGTTGCTGAAGGACCACATGAACATCTTCATCAACTTTGAGGAGGAAATTGAAGCGGAGTCGCGCGGAGATGACAGCCGCGTGCTGTTGCGCAACGATAATCTGAACCGCTCGGTTGAGGAACTGGAGCTTTCGGTCCGCAGCTACAACTGCCTGAAGAACGCCAATATCCAGACCATCGGCGAGCTGGTGCAGAAGACCGAAGCTGAGATGCTGAAGACCAAGAACTTTGGCCGCAAGAGCCTGAACGAGATCAAGGAAATTCTTGCGCAGATGGGTCTTTCGCTGGGCATGAAGATTGACGAGAGTGGCAACGCAGTACCGGGGCCGACGAGCATTCCACCCGCCACCGCGCTGGCTGCCAGCTACAACCGCTTTGACGAAGAAGACGAGCCCCTGGACTCCGTGGATCTGCAGTTGCCCACAGAGACGGAGAACTTTTAAGCCCGCTTCCTTCGGCGGTGAACAAGATGTTTGGGAACCCCGCGGTTCCGCAGGAACGGCGGGGACCCGCAAGCGAATTTATCGGGAAAGAGAGTTGCAACATGCGCCATCGCAATGCAGGATTCAAGCTCGGACGCAACACCAGCCACCGCCGCGCGCTGCTGCGGAACCTGGTGACGTCCGTCCTTGTGGAAGACCGCGTGGAGACGACCGTGGCCAAGGCCAAGGCTGTTCGTCCGCACGTGGAAAAGATGATCACCCTGGGCAAAAAGGGCGATCTGCACTCGCGCCGCAAGGCGCTCAGCTTTCTCATGACCGATGCGGCCGTGGAGAGGCTGTTTGAAACGGTGGCGCCGCGCTACGGTGACCGCCAGGGCGGCTACCTGCGGATTGTCCGCACCGGATTCCAGAAGGGCGACGGGGCGGAGAAGGCCTTCATCGAACTGCTGGGCGCTGAGAAGCAGCTTGAGGTTAAGCGGCAGAAGCGTGCCGACGTGAAGGCCAAGAAGCGCGCCGAGCTGGAAAAGCAGATGGAAGAAGCCAAGAAGGACGAGGGCGGCGAAGAGGCTGCGTAAGCGAGTCCTTTCCGTGTTCTGACAAGATTTACCGGGCCAGTGGCACCACGGGCACATCCCCACGCGGGATGGGCCCGTTGCTTTTTTGCGGATAGATCCAGTTTCTTTGCTATGTCGTCAGAGCGCGCGGGCCAGCTTTTTGGGCCGGAAGATGCGCAGAAAGATGTAGACCACCAGTTGCACGGAGAGGGCGCCGCTGCAGTCCAGCAGCACGTCCCAGGGCGAGCCGGTGCGGCTGGGGAGGAAGTGCTGGTGGAACTCGTCGGCACTGGCCACGAGGCCAGCGCCCAGCACGGCCAGCGCGGCATCGTGCAGAAAGCGGGAGCGCGGCAACGAAAGCCACCAGGCGCGCAGCCACAGCAGGCCAAAGACGCCATAGCCCACAAAGTGCCCGGTCTTGCGAATGTAAAAGTGGATTCTGCCCCAGTGGTCATTGCTGACGTGGCCGAAGAGCCCCTCGTAGACCCAGCGGAAGGGCGTGCTCGTGTCCTTTGCGCTGAAGTATGGAGTGGAGGAAGTAGCGATGAGCGCGGTGCCGATGAGCACCGGAAGCCAGGCATAGAGCCAAGGGTTCCGCCGCGGCGGGTGTGGCGTGTCAGCAACCATGTGTCGCGGCCTTTCCCGTCCGCGCGTTGCCCATTCGCGTCTATTCGACGCGGTAGTTGGGCGCTTCGCGCGTGATGATGACGTCGTGCACGTGGCTCTCTCTGAGGCCGGCACCGGAGATGCGCACAAACCGGGAGTTCTCCTGCAGCTCCGGAATGGAGTTGCAGCCGAGGTAGCCCATGCCGGAGCGCAAGCCGCCGACGAGCTGGTAAATCATGGATTCGAGCGGCCCGCGGTAGGGCACGCGGCCCTCGATGCCTTCGGGGACAAACTTGGCAAGGCGATTCTGGCTGTTGCGTTCGCGCTGGACGACGCCTTCGGTCTCGGGGTTGGGGTTATCGAGGTCGGAAACGGACTGGAAGTAGCGCTCGCCGGAGCCCTGGCTCATGGCGGTGAGCGATCCCATGCCGCGATAGCCTTTGAAGCTGCGGCCCTGGTAGAGGATGGTTTCGCCGGGGCTCTCATCCACGCCGGCAAAGAGCGAGCCGATCATGACGGAGCTGGCGCCGGCGGCGATGGCCTTGGTGATTTCGCCCGAGTACTTGATGCCGCCATCGGCAATGACGGGAATACCGCGCTCATGGGCGGCGCGCGCGGCCTCTGAGATGGCGGTGATCTGCGGCATGCCCGCGCCGGTGACCATGCGCGTGGTGCAGATGGAGCCGGGGCCGATGCCCACCTTGATGGCGTCTGCGCCGGCGTCCATGAGCGCCAGCGCGCCATCATAGGTGGCCACGTTGCCGGCCAGCAGGCCCACGCCGGGGAAGGCCTTCTTGACGGCCGTTACGGCCTCAAGCACGCGCGAGGAGTGGCCATGCGCCGAGTCAATGGCGAGTACGTCGGCGCGCGCCTTCACCAGCTCCGCGGCGCGCTCCAGAAAGTCGCCCGTGGCGCCGATGGCTCCGCCCACGCGCAGCCTGCCCTGCAGGTCTTTGCTGGCGTTGGGATATTTCAGCTTCTTCTGGATGTCTTTGACGGTGATGAGGCCTTTGAGATTGTATTGGTCGTCGACCACCAGCAGCTTTTCCACGCGGTGCTTATGCAGGATGAGCTCGGCTTCTTCCAGCGTGGTGCCCACGGGGACGGTGATGAGGTGCTCCTTGGTCATCACGTCGCCGATGGGAATGTCGGTGCGAGTTTCAAAGCGCAGGTCGCGGTTGGTGAGGATGCCGACCAGCTTTTTGCCGCTGGTGACGGGCACGCCGGAGATTTTGTAGCGGCGCATGACCTCGAGCGCGTCGGCGATCATCTGGTCCGGGCCGATGGTGACTGGATCAACGATCATGCCGCTCTCAGAGCGCTTGACCTTGTCGATTTCGCCGGCCTGGTCTGGGATGGAAAGGTTGCGGTGGACGATGCCGATGCCGCCCAGCTGAGCCATGGCGATGGCCATGCGCGACTCGGTGACGGTGTCCATGGCCGCCGAAAGCAGCGGGGTGTTGAGCGTGATTTCGCGGGTGAGCTGGGTCTGCGTGCTCACCTGCGCGGGCACCACGTCGCTGTAGGCGGGCACCAGCAGGACATCGTCGAAGGTCAGGGCTTCCGGTAGGTTTTTTGAGAGCATAATGCCTTGATGCGCCTGACGGGTGAGGGGATTCGGGTCCCCGCTCCGGCAGGCGCTTTTGACTATTGTAGCGGAGTGGGCAAGGGTGGGCTCGTTGGCAGGCTAAGGTGCCAGCGCCTGCGAACAGAAGATTCGCCTTACACGCCAACCGGGAAGGGCTTTGGGCTGGATTCCTCGTCGGTGTTTGCCCCGCCGGTGCGCCAGCGCTCAAAGCGGCCCTGCAGCAGGCTCATGAGGCCGGTGTACCAGTAGCCGACGACGAAGAGGACGAGGAACGGCATGGTGAAGTAATTCTGGTTGACGAAGGTATACAGGATGGCCACAAAGAACCAGCCGCCGAGGGCCAGCTCGATCCACGGCGCCAGCTTGAGCCGCTTGCGATACTTGGCCGCCTGGGACTTTTCGCCCTTCAACGCCACGCGGTACTTGGGGGTGCGGACAAAGGCGCTCTTGATGCCGAAGATGGCTTCCATCACGGCCTTGGAGTTGGTGACGGTGAGGCCGATGCCCAGAGCCATGATGAAGGGCAGGTAGAAGAAGGACTTCTTCCAGGTTTTGGGGAAGAGGACGCGCTGGCTGGCCAGGTAAAACACGGCGATGGAAAACGTGGAGGCCGCGAAGATGGGGAAGTCGATGAGCAGCATCTGGAACCAGCCCTGGTAAGAGCGCACGATCATGGCCGGAATCAGCAGCACGGTCATGATGATCATGAGCGGATAACTGAGGTTGGCGGTGAGGTGGTAGACGGCTTCCTTCTTGATGCGCATGGGCACATGCGACTTGAAGATGACGGGCAGGACTTTGATGCTGGTCTGGATGAGGCCCTTGGCCCAGCGCGCTTGCTGGGTTTTGAAGGCGGTCATCTCAATGGGCAGCTCGGAGGGGCACTCGACTTCCGGCAGGTATTTGAACTTCCATCCGGCGAGCTGGGAGCGGTAGCTCAGGTCGGTATCTTCGGTAAGGGTGTCATGCTGCCAGCCACCGCCGTCGGTGATGGCCTGGACGCGCCACATGCCTGCGGTGCCGTTGAAGTTGAAAAAGTCGTCGGTGCGGACGCGGGCGCCGTGCTCGAGCACAAAGTGGCCGTCGAGCAGGATGGCCTCAATCTGGGTGAGCATGCTGTAGTCGCGGTTGAGGTGGGTCCAGCGGGTCTGCACCATGCCGATGTGCGGCTCGGCAAAGTGGTGGATGACGTTCATGATCCAGTCGACCGGGGGCACAAAGTCGGCGTCGAAGATGGCGACGAATTCGCCGGTGGCCACCTTGAGCCCTTCTCCCAGGGCTCCGGCCTTGTAGCCGTGTCGGTTGGTGCGGTGAATGTAAACGATGGGCTGGCCCATGGCGGCGTAGCGGGACACGATGCCGGAGGCCACTTCGCAGGTTTCGTCGGTGGAGTCGTCGAGCACCTGGATTTCGAGCCGGTCGCGTGGGTAGTCCATGGCGCAGACGGCCTCAATGAGGCGGTCAATGACGAACTGCTCGTTGAAGATGGGCAGCTGGATGGTGACGCTGGGAAGCTGGTCGAAGTGTTTGGGCGGGTTGGGGTCGTAATTTTTCTTGTACTTGTAATAGAGATACACGAGCGTGTAGCGGTGTACTCCGTAGATGGAGAGCGCGATCATTACGGCGAAGTAGGGGATGAGAATGGCAGCGTCAAACCAGTTCCACTGGTAGAGGCCGCGGAAGGGCTGGTCGGCGTACTGCATCTTGAGGTAATGGCGCAGCCCGGTCTGCGGCGCAAACGCAAGATAGGCGGCCAACCGCGGCGCCAGCGCATGGAACAGGCTGGCGGGGAGAAGCAGGCAGGCGGCGAGGGCGTCGAACAGGGCAGTGCCTCCACGACAGGAATACAAAAATTGTACGCGATGGCGGTCCGTACCCCATTGAAAACCCGAGGGCAGCGGGACTGCGGAATTTGCCGCGCCCGGCACAGATGGGGTAGTTTGACCTCAGCCGGAGAGTGACGCGGATGCCTGCTGACAACCCAACGCCCATTGTTGCCGCCCCCGGCGGCAGTTTTCTTGTGGAGCGGCGCGCGCCCACCGAGGTGTTTACGCCGGAGGACCTGAGCGAGGAGCAGCGGCAGATTGCCGCCATGGCTGCTGCCTTTGCCCGGGAGGAAATTTTGCCGCGTGCGGCGGAGGTTGAGGCCAAGCAGGCGGGAGCGCTGCCTGCGCTGCTGCGCAAGGCCGCCGAACTCGGCCTGACCGCGGTGGACATCCCGGAGGAATACGGCGGCATGGGGCTGGACAAGGTGAGTTCCACGCTCATCACCGACCACATCTCCTCGCTGGCTAGCTTTTCCACGGCCTTTGGCGCGCACATCGGCATCGCCACGCTGCCGTTGGTGTGGTATGGCACGGCGGAACAGAAGCAGCGCTACCTGCCCCGGCTGGCGACGGCGGAGTGCATTGGCGGCTACGGGCTCTCCGAGTCGAGCTCCGGCTCCGATGCGATGAACATCCGCACCCGCGCCACGCTTTCCGCGGACGGCGCGCACTACACGCTGAACGGCGAAAAGATGTGGATTACCAACGGCGGGATCGCCGGGCTTTACACCGTGTTTGCCAAAATTGACGGCGAAAAGTTTTCCGCTTTTCTGGTGGAGCGCGACACGCCGGGGCTGAGCGTGGGCGCGGAGGAGCACAAGCTGGGCATTCGCGGCTCGTCCACCTGCCCACTGGTGCTGCAGGAGTGCAAGGTGCCGGTGGCGAACCTGCTGGGCGAGGCGGGCAAGGGCCACCACATCGCCTTCAACGTGCTGAACGTGGGACGCTTCAAACTGGGTGCGGCCTGCGTGGGCGGTGCGCGCGACGCACTGGGCCACATGATTCGCTACGCAAGGGATCGACGCGCCTTCGGTAAGCCGATTGCCGAGTTCGGACTGATTCAGCGGAAGATTTCTTCCACAGCCTCGCGGCTGTTTGCCGCGGAAAGCATGGTCTATCGCACCGCGGGCATGATGGACGCGGCAATGGAGGCGATGGGGCCGGAGCGCGCGCAGCAGCCGCGAGAGATTCAGCGGCACATTGAGGAGTATGCCGTGGAGTGCTCCATCCTGAAGGTCTACGGATCGGAGATGCTGGCGCTGGTGGCCGATGAGCTGGTGGCGACGATGGGCGGCTACGGATATGTGGAAGAGTATCCGGCGGAGCGCACCTACCGCGATGCGCGCATCAATCGCATTTTTGAAGGCACCAACGAGATCAATCGGCTGATCATTACCGGCTGGCTGATGAAGCGCGCGATGAACGGGCAACTGCCGCTGCTGCCGGCCATCCAGGGCGTGATGGACGATGTGATGCAGCCGCCCGCGCTGGACGCCGCTGGAGCAGCGGATGAGCCGCTGGCGCACGAGGCCGCAGTACTGGCCGCGGTGCGTAAGTTGACGCTGTTTGCGGCGGGCGTGGCTAGCCAGCAGTATGGCGCCGCGCTGCAGGAGGAGCAGGAAGTGATGGCCGACCTGGCCGACATGATTGGACAGGTGTTTGCGCTGGAGTCTGCGCTGCTGCGCGCGCAAAAAATGGCGGCGGGGCCCAGAGGTGCAGCGGCTGCGGCGCTCACCGGTCTGCTGGCGGAAGAGAGCATGGCGGTGGCTACGCAGTGCGCGCGGCGCGTGCTGGCGGCCTGTGGAGAAGGTGACACATTGCGCACGCAATTGGCCATTCTGCGGCGACTAACGCGCGCCACACCGGCGGACACCGTGAGCCTGAGCCGCGCGGCGGCCCGGCACTGTCTGCAGGCGGAAAAATATCCGTTCTGATTGCGCCTGTTCTGATTGCGCTCGCTCCGCGCCGATGCCGTGCGCACAAAAAAATGCTCCATCCCGGTGTTGAGGCATAATCCGGGATGGAGCGAGATTGCGACCTAGTGCGCAACCCGAAAAGAAACCTGCGAAACGCTCAGCGTCGTACCAACACCGTCAGATTGACCGGATCCGTGATGGTGTGATCGTCCAACCGAGCCGGACGAAAGCGAAAACCTTCCACCGCAGCCAGTACGGACTGATCGAGCAAGGGGTCCGCGGACCGCAGGATGTGCAAATTCCGGGGCTGACCATCCCGGCTTACATCCATCTTGATGACAACCCTTGAAGTCCTGGGCAGTTCATCCAGGCCCATGGCGCCGGGCAGATTCACATTGTCTGTCTGCATCACCTTTGCCGGGGTGACGCCGGTGCTGACCATCCAAGGGGAGTGCGAGGTTGAGGCGACCATCGCGGACGTGCTTGCGATTGCCGTCGCGGAACAAGCCAACGGAGCCAGCAATAGGCCGGCAAGCAGCGAGGTACGCATTGTTTTCCTCCTGCTGCTTAGACGAAGCAAACCCGCAGGAGGTGAGTGGCGCGGGCGTGCGCGGCGAATTTGAAAGAGGGTAATGGGCCTTTCGCGAAATGGCGTCTGCTGTTCCTTTTTGCTCACTAATAGAGGAAGGGAATCAGCTTGCGCGTGGTGCGGGCGTAGCGCTCAAAGGCCGCGCCGTAGCGCTCGCGCAGGTGCGCGTCCAGTGCGGGAATGTTGACGAAGACAAATCCGCACAGCATCAGCACGGGCACGACGGCCGTAATCCAGCGGCCTGCCAGCAGACACGTGCCGGAGAACGAGAGCAGGTCGCCGAGGTAATTGGGATGGCGCGAGAAGCGGAAGAGGCCAAGCGTGTAAAGCTGGCCGCGATTCTCCGGCCGCTGCTTCCAGCGGTGCCGCTGGAATTCGGCGAAGGTGTTCATCCAGGAGCCCAGCACGAACAGCGCCGCACCCGCCGCCGCCGCCGCGCCCAGCGCGTGCGTGTTGGTGCTGCCGGTGACCGTGAGCAGCAGAACGACGCACAGCACCCATGGAGCAATGGTGAACGTCTCTGCCCACCCCATGCCGCGGCGCAGAAAGGCGAACACCGTGAAGAGCACGCGGACAAAGTAGACGGTGAAGGCCGCGCCCAGCAAAGCGCGCCGCAGGGGCTCGGCCAGATTCCACTCCATCCCCAGCCGGTTACTCAACAGAACAATCCCGCCGCCGAAGAGCAACCACCAGGCCAGCGCCAGCCACGCCGCCAGCAGCACGGCCAGCGTGACGCGCTGCGCGGTGCCGCGACTGGTGAGCTCGTACATGTGCTGTTGTGGTTTGGCACCGGACATTCGCGCTCGCTCCTCCCACTGATTGTCGCGCAGGCAGCCGCCGCAGGCGAGGCTCACGCCGGGCGCGATTCATTGTTATCATGGCAGGCTGACAGGAGATTCCAGAATGATCCGTCGCGGGAAACACCCCCTTGTTGTTTGCCTCTTTGTTCTTGCCGCAACCACACTCACTTATTCACAGCCGGCCGCCGTGGAGGTGGACGCCGTGACTGCCGCGCATGCCCTGCCCAACGGCGTGCAGATTCAGGCCGGCACTGCGCAACTGCGCATCACCGCGCTGCGGGAGGACATTGTCCGCATCCGCGAGGCCGATGGGCCGCAGCTGCCTGAGGATGCTTCCTGGGCTGTGCTGCCGGGGCCGCGCGAGGCCTCCGTGGCCGTGGAGCCCATCGACAATGCATCCGCCGTGGGCTTTCGCACCGCCAAGTTGGAAGTGCTGGTGGAGCGCAAGCCGCTGCGCCTGGTGATTCGCGACCGGGACGGTCATACGCTCTGCGCGGACGCGCTGGGCCGGCCCACGGAGTTCCGCAAGGGCGGCTTCACGGTGTACAAGCAGATGCCCGACGACGAGCAGTTTTACGGCCTCGGCGACAAGGCCGGCTCGTTCAACCGCCGCAACCAGGCCTACACGCTGTGGAACACTGATATCGGCCCGCAGGAGTCCACCGACCCGCTGTACAAGAGCATTCCGTTCTTTCTGGCCATTACCGGCGGACGCACTTATGGCCTGTTCCTGGACAACACGTGGCGCACCTGGTTCGACTTTGGCAAGCAGGCGCGCGATGCCTACGCTTTCGGCTCCGAGGGCGGCCCGCTGGACTACTACTTTATTTACGGGCCCACGACCAAGCAGGTGGTGGAAGACTATGCCTACCTGACGGGCAAGCCGCCGCTGCCGCCGCTGTGGGCGCTAGGCTTTCAGCAGTCGCGATACAGCTATTCGCCGGAGGCCGACGTGCGGCGGATTGCCGACCGGCTGCGCGCCGACAAGATTCCGTCGGATGTGTTGTATCTCGACATCGACTATCAATATCGCAACAGGCCGTTCACCGTGGACCCGACCCGGTTCCCCAACTTTCCGGGGCTTGTGTCGGACTTGCGCAAGCAGCACTTCCACGTGGTGACGATTACGGACCTGCACATCGCGCATATTGCCGGCCAGGGCTACATGCCGTATGACACGGGCCACGCCGGCGACAACTTTGTGCACAACCCGGACGGCAGCGAGTTTGTGGGCATTGTGTGGCCGGGCCCTGCGGTGTTTCCGGACTTTACCCGCGAGAAAACGCGCGAGTGGTGGGGCGGGCTCTACGCGCAGTTTGTAAAGGATGGCGTGGCGGGCTTCTGGAACGACATGAACGAGCCCTCGGTGTTTAGCGGGCCAGACAAGACCATGCCATTGGATACGGTGCACCGCATCGAGGAGCCGGGCTTTGAAACTCGCACGGCCACGCACCGGGAGATTCACAACATCCTGGGCATGGAAAACGAGCGGGCCACCTACGACGGCCTGCTGAAGCTGCGGCCCAATGAGCGCCCGTTTGTGCTGACGCGCGCCACTTATGCGGGCGGGCAGCGCTTCGGCTTTACGTGGACGGGTGATAACTCCGCCACGTGGAACCACCTGCGACTGGCCACGCAGATGTTGCTGAACCTGGGCATGAGCGGCATTTCCATGGTGGGCGACGACATTGGCGGCTTCAACGGATCGCCACCGGCGGACCTGCTGACGCGCTGGGTCGAGATTGGCGCGTTCAATCCGATGTTTCGCGACCACACCACTCTCGGCTCTCTGCCGCAGGAGGTGTGGGTGAACGGCCCGCAGCAGGAGGCGATTCGGCGGCGCTACATTGACACGCGCTATCGCCTGCTGCCGTACATTTACACGCTGGCCGACGAGGCCTCGCGCACCGGCCTGCCGCTGGTGCGGCCGCTGTTCCTGGAGTTCCCCAACTACTTTGATTCGTCGGACACGGAGTTCCTGCTGGGGCCGGATTTGCTGGTTGCGCCCAAGCCCTTCGGCGAGATGCGGGACCGCTACGCTGTCTCTTATCCGCCGGGCGGGTGGTACGACTTCTGGACCGGCAAGAAGATGCCTCCGCAGCGCACCGGGCCGGACATTGTGCAGGTGTCCGAGGCCGTGGCCAAGGGCGAGCCGCTGTCGAAGTTCCCCGAGCCTTACACCATCAATCCGCCGCTGGATACCCTGCCGGTGTACGTGCGCGCGGGCAGTATCCTGCCCATGCAGCCGCTGGTGGAAAGCACGGACGAGACGCCGAATGGGCCGCTGGAACTGCGCGTCTATCCGGGGCCGGAGTGCCACGGCACGCTCTACGAGGACGACGGGCACACCTTTGACTACAAGCAGGGCGTCTATCTGCGGCAGAGCTTCACCTGCAAGGCCGCGCCGGGCGACGTGACCGTGAACTTCAGCGCGCGCGAGGGCACCTGGAAGCCGTGGTGGAAGACGATGGACGTGGTCGTCTACGGCTGGCCCTCGGCTGCCGCGACGGCAAAGCTGACCGGCTCGTCCGAGGCGCTGAAGACCACCTACGACGCGGCGCAGCATGCGCTCCACGTAACCGTTCCGGATGTGCCCGGCACGGCGGAGCTGCGCGTGACCCGCTAGCCGGACCGGGCGGCTGAGGCTGCCCGTAGGCACTCGCAAAACGGCCCGCTTCTCAGTACGAGTAGCGGGCCGTTTCTTTTGGGTGAATGGTTTCTGTTTATGCCTTGGCGGAGGTGAGGGCACCGAGGTCGGCCGCCATCTTCTCCGTGGAGAAGGCTTCCAGCAGGTCGCCTTCCTTCAGGTCGCTGAATCCGCCGAGGCCGATGCCGCACTCCATGCCGGAGGTGACTTCGCGGGCATCGTCCTTGAAGCGCTTGAGCGAGCCCACCTTGCCCTTGTAGACCTGCTCGCCGCCGCGCATCACCTTCACTTCGGCATCGCGGCGGATGGTGCCATCCTGCACGCGGCAGCCGGCGATGGTGCCCACTTTGGGAATGCGGAAGACGTTGATGACTTCCGCGCGGCCCAGGTAGTTCTCCTTGAACGTGGGCTCCAGCAGTCCCATCATGGCGAGGCGCATTTCGTCCTGCAGCTCGTAGATGATGGAGTGCAGGCGAATCTCCACACCTTCCTGCTGCGCCAGCTCGGCCGCCTTGCGCTCGGGGCGCACGTTGAAGCCGATGATGATGGCGTTGGAAGCCGTGGCCAGCAGCACGTCGCTCTCTGTGATGGAGCCGACGCCGGAGTGGATCACCTTGACGCGGACCTTCTCGGTGGACATCTTCACCAGCGAGTCGGCTAGCACTTCCACTGATCCGGTGACGTCGCCCTTGATGATGAGGGCGAGATCCTTCACGCCGGCCTGGCGAATCTGCTCGGCGAGGCCTTCCAGCGAGACGCGGGAGCTTTTGGCGAGCTGCGCCTCGCGCTCCTTCATCTTGCGGTATTGCGCAATGCCCTTGGCCTTGTCGCGGTCAGCGACGACGAGGAAGGTGTCGCCGGAGTCGGGCATGGCCTCCAGGCCCAGCACTTCCACCGGAGTGGAAGGACCTGCCTCAGTGATGGCGCGGCCGCGATCGTCGAACATGGCGCGGACTTTGCCGAAGGTGTTGCCCACAATGTAGCTGTCGTTGAGGCGAAGGGTTCCATCCTGCACCAGCACGGTGGCCACGGCGCCGCGGCCGCGGTCCAGCTTGGCCTCCAGCACGGAGCCCACGGCCTTGCGGCCGGGTGTGGCTTTGGGCGCCTTGATGTCAGAGACAAGGCAGATCATCTCCAGTAGCAGGTCCAGGTTGAGGTGTTTTTTGGCGGAAACTTCCACAAAGACGGTGCCGCTTTCGCCGCTGCCGGCCCACTCCTCGGGAATCAGGCCGCGATCGGCAAGCTGCTTCTTCACGCGGTCGGGGTTGGCTTCCGGCTTGTCAATCTTGTTGACGGCCACGATGATGGGCACTTCGGCAGCCTTGGCGTGGTCAATAGCTTCGAGCGTCTGCGGCATCACGCCGTCGTCGGCGGCAACGACGATGACCACGATGTCGGTCACCTTGGCGCCGCGCGCACGCATGCGGGTAAAGGCCTCATGGCCCGGCGTATCGAGGAAGACGATCTCGCGGCCTGAAGCCGGGGAGCCTTCCTTGGCAAAGCGGACCTTGTAGGCGCCGATGTGCTGAGTGATGCCACCGGCCTCGCCCGCGGCCACGTCGGTTTCGCGAATGGCATCCAGCAGCGAGGTCTTGCCATGGTCCACGTGGCCCATGACGGTGACCACAGGTGAGCGCGGAACTTCCAGCTCTCCGGTGTTCTCCGATTCCAGAACCTCTTCAATGGACTGGTTGGCGATCTCCTCTTCGTAACTGATGACGGTCGCGCCGGTGCCGAACCTGGCAGCCAGATCCTTCACCATTTCGGCGTCCAGCGACTGGTTGACGGTGACGAATACGCCACGCATCAGCAGCATGGCGATCAGGTCCTTGGCGCGGATTTCGAGCTTTTCGGCCAGGTCCTTCACGCTGATGCCCTCGGTCACGGTGATTTCGCGCGTGATGGGCACCGGTTCGTCGCTCATGTTTGCACCGCCAAAGCGTGGAGGCGGCACAAAGCCCTTCATTGGGCCTTCCTTGGTCTTGGGGTACTGCTGGCGTCCGCCACGGCCTCTGGGGGCTGCGCGTTGCGGGCGAGGCGCCTCACCGGTGGGCGGGGCTCCGCCGGGGCGAGGTGCTCCAAAGCCGCCTGGACGTGGCGCGCCAAAGCCGGGGCGTGCGCCAAAGCCGGGGCGTGCGCCCGGACCGCCGGGACCTGAGGGGTAGCCGCCCGGAGTGGTGCGCGTGGGATGTTTGGGGCGCGGGCCGGCACCAAGCTGGCCGGGGGCACCGGTTGGACGCTGGCTGAATCCGCCTGGTCCGGCAGGACGACGGTCAAAGATTGGCTTGCCGCGCTGGATGCCGGCATGTGGCGCCGGGGGCGTGGCACCGGGCACCACGGGCGGCGCCTTGTACACAGGGCGCGGACCGGTCTGCGGCATGACCACGCGGCGCACTGGGGCTGCCGGAGGTGCGGGTGCAGCGGGCTTTGCCTCCGCGGGCGGTTCCGCAGGGGCTTCCGGCGCAGCGGACTGAGTCGGAATGGACGCCGGAGTTTCGGCTGGCGGCGCGGAAACTTCCGGCGCTGCGGCAGAAGCGGACGCGGCTTCTGCGGCCGGTGCCGCGGTTTTTGCTGCTGGCTCGGCGGGCTCGGCCGGTTGCGCTTCCCGCGCGGGCGGAGCTGCCGGAGGCTTGACCACCACCGCGACCGCTGGAGGCACCACGGCCACAGCCGGGCGCGGCGTGCTGCCCGCTGGCGGCTTGGCCACCACGGGGCCTGCAGGGGGCTTGGAGACAATGGCCGGCGTGGCATGCGGCGGAGGGATAATGGCGGGCGCGGGCCGGGCCTGAGGCACAATGCGGCGGGGCTCCGGGCGCGGAGTTGCGGCTGGCGGGGCCGGAGCGGCCGGCTTGGCCACGACCTTTGCCGGCGGCGCAGCTGACTTGGCCGGCGCGTGACTCTGCCGCGCCTCAGCCTCTGCTTCCTGCTTGCGGGCCAGCACAGCCTTCAGCACGTCGCCAGGCTTGGACACATGGGACAGATCAATCTTGGGAGTGATGGTTGGCTGCCCGGAACGCGAGCCGCCGGCATGGGACGCCCGGCCGCGCTCAAAATGAGCACGAACCTTGCCCGCCTCTGCCTCTTCAATCGAGCTGGAGTGCGTCTTGCCCTCGCCCATTCCCAGCTCAGTCAAGACGTCAAGGATCTGCCTGCTCTTGACTTCCATCTCGCGTGCGAGATCGTTGATTCGAACCTTACTCATCCGCCTCTTTTCAAAAGTTGCTATCCAAAGCCGTTAGTTGCTCATAGCTACCCCATGGTATTGGCTGTGCTCTGCACTTCCATTATCGCCTGAGCGTCCTTGTCTCGAGCGGCGCATCTTACGCGCCGTCCTCCGGGGCCGCCTTTTCCTGCCCTTGCTCCTGCTCGTTCTCGCTTGCCTGCTCGCCTGCTTCGGCCTGTGCGGCTTCGGCCGCCTCGGTCTCTGCGGGCTCAGTTTCTGCCAGTTCCGCCTCAGCCTCTTCGGCCGGTGCTGCTTCCGCTGCCGGTTCCGCCTCACCTTCCGGCGCTTCTGCAGCGGCTTCGGCGGTGGGTTCTGCGGCGGGTTCCACCGCGGCTTCCGGTGGCGGGGCCTCGCCCTCTTCAAATTGGCCAAAGTAGTGGCGCACGGCCACGCTGATGCGTTCCAGCGTCTTTTCGCCGATGCCCGGAATCTCTTCCAGCTCTTCGGGCGTCATGTCGGCCAGGCTTTCCACGGTGGTAATGCCCGCGGCCACCAGCTTCTGAAGAATGCCGTCGCCCAGCTCGGTCACTTGCTCAATGGGCGTGGAAGGGCCGCCGGTGAGCGCCTGCATCTGCTGCTCCACTTCCTGGCGCTTCTCTTCCTCGCTCTTGATGTCAATCTTCCAGCCCAGCAGTTTGGCCGCCAGCCGCACGTTCTGTCCCTTTTTGCCGATGGCCAGCGAGAGCTGCGTGTCGTCGACGATGACCTCCAGCTGCTTTTCGGTCAAGTCAGTGATGGAAACGCGGCTCACCTTGGCCGGCTGCAGAGCCTTTTCCGCAAAGGTGGTGATCTCCTCGCTGAACTCGATGATGTCAATCTTTTCTCCGCGCAGTTCGCGGATGATGGACTGCACGCGCATGCCTTTCATGCCCACGCAGGCGCCCACCGGGTCCACGTCCTTGTCGCGGCTCATTACCGCAATCTTGGTGCGCTCGCCGGCCTCGCGCGCAATGGCGCGGATGACGACGGTGCTGTCATAGATCTCCGGCACCTCGGACTGGAACAGGTTCTGCACCAGCTCCGGCGCGGCGCGGGAGACGATAACCTGTGGCCCCTTGGCGGCGCGGTCCACCTTCAGCAGCACTACGCGAGTGCGCTCGCCCACGGTGAACTGTTCCAGCCGCGACTGCTCGCGCTTGGGGCAGCGGGCCTCGGCCTTGCCCAGGTCGAAGATTACGTCCTGGCCCTCGACGCGCTTGACGGTGGCCGTCAGCACTTCCTTTTCGCGGTGGGCGTACTCGTTGAAGACCGTGTCGCGCTCAGCCTCACGCACCTTTTGGAAGATGACCTGCTTGGCCAACTGCGCGGCAATGCGGCCCAGGGGGCTGGTGTCGCGGTACAGGCGGATCTCGCTGCCCACTTCCACGCCCGGAGCCAGCGCGCCGGCCTCGGCCAGCGTAATCTGGTTCACCGGATCCTCAATCTGCTCTTCGTCCGCCACCACGATCTTGTAAATGTAGGCCGTGATTTCGCCGGTCTCTTTGTTCAGCTCGCCGCGCATGTTTTCCTGGGTCTTGTAGTACTTGCGCGTGGCAAGGGCAATCGCCTCTTCCACGGCGCCCACAACGATTCCGGGCTCAATGCCCTTCTCGCGGCTGAGAATCTCGATGCTCTGATACAAAGCGCTGGACATTCTGTGCTTGCTCTCTCGTCTTGTTGTGGCGTCGGCCCGGTCTTTCGGGTTCGCCTGCCATGTTCTTCGTCGGGTTCAGGACGGGCATCAGGCTCCGTCCCGGCGCCGCGCTTGCCCGCCGGGGCAAATGCGGCTAAATCTCTGGAATCAGCTGCGCCTTTTCAATGTTGCCGAGCGCAATTTCCACCGTGCTTACGCCGGCCTTCCGGCTCTTGCTGTTCTGCTTCGTGGCGGAGAGGTCCAGCTGGATGGTTTCTCCCGCTCCAGCTACCAGCCTGCCCTGCCAGTGCCGGTTGTTGCGAACCGGCTCAAACGTCTGCACCTTCACCAGACTGCCGGCAAACCGTTGAAACTCCTCGGGCCGGGTCAATTTGCGATCCAGGCCGGGGGAGCTGGCCTCCAGCGTGTACTCCCCGTCCGGAATCAGGTCCTCCACATCCAGCAACACTCCAAAGTCACGACTGAAGGCAGCGCAGTCCTCGTGGGTGATGCCGGAGAGCTGCTCCACATTCACTTCCCCGGAGGTCAACCGCTCCGGAAGCCCTTCCATTCCTTCCACTTCCGCGCCGGCCTCCAACTGTTCTTTCAGCCGCCGCCGTCCCTCGGCATTGCGCTCCAGAAAGACGCGCAATATGCGCTCCCGCGCCGGTCCCAGGAACTCTGTTTCCACCAGGTCCAGCCCATGGGAGGCGGCCACACGGGCCGCCGCTGCTCGAATTTCGTCCAGCCTTACTGCCATCAATCCAACGCCAATTCCAAGTTCCAGCGCACCGCTGGGCTGCGCCGGGCAAGCACCCGATTCCGGGGCAAAACCGCAAGCTGTTTACTCTGAGGTGTTTACCCCAAATAAAAAGTGGGCTCTTAGCCCACTCATCTCTCCGCCAACCAGGTTCCCTTTGGCATTCCCGGCGGACAAACGCGTCTGCATTCCTAGGATACGGCCAAATGCCGGGAAATTCAACGTCCGGCATTACATGAATGGCCCGAAATGGGCCAAAGAATTCGGCCGATATACCCCAAAAGAGGCGTTGTAGCGCCCCGAAGGATATAGGAGGATGGTTGTAGTATTTATGCGCATTCAACGACAGCGCGTTTTGGTCACCCTTGTGATCACCGTGCTCGGCGCAACACTTGGGATTGCGGCGGGATATCAGGTAACTTGTGCCCTGATGGTTCGTCAGGCTCAGGCGCGGCTCGGCAAGTTCGCCTCGCGCATCCTCGAGCATGACCACACCTCTCGCTCGGAATCGCGCACCCTGTTGGCCAAAATGAACGACTCCCCGTTCAGTTTTTGCTCTCCAAATGAAATCGCTTACTTCCGCACCCTGGTCTTCAATTCCGAATATCTGAAGAGCGCCGGCCGCATGCGCGACGGCCGTATCGTCTGCTCCACCGTGGGCGCGCCGGACCCATCCGCGAAGGAGTATAAGCCGGACCTGACCGAGAGTGACGGCACGCGGGTCTATCGAAATCCGGCGATGTTTCGCATTCCCGGCCAGACGGTGATTGCCGTGCAACGGGGTGACGCCTTTGCGGTCTACGGCCCTTACAACTTTGCGCCGCTCGGCTCAGACACCATGCGCTACTCCATTACGGTTACCGGCAACTCCGGTTCCAGGGTGGAGAGCATCCTGGGAGACGAACCGGAGGCCAGCAACGCAGTGCTGACGACGCCCGGCGACACGCGCAACGACGAAAACCTTTACGCTACCCGCTGCATTCCCGGTGGGACCATCTGCACCACGGCCTTCCAGCCGGTGAGCGCAGTGCTGGGAGCCGGCCGCGGCATCCTGCTGGTCTTTCTGGTGGCGGGCGGACTTCTCGGAGCTTTTGTAGGCTTTGCCTTGTCGCTCCTGTACCGTCGCCGGGTCAGCCTGCACGCGCAACTGCTGCGAGCCATCCGCAGGGATTCGCTGCGCGTGGTGTATCAGCCCATTGTGGACCTGACCACTGGCCGCGTGGTGGAGGCGGAGGCGCTGGTGCGCTGGACCGACGATGACCACCAGGTGGTTCCACCGGACGTCTTTGTGAAAGCTGCCGAAGCGCACGGCTTTGTTGCCCTGTTGACGCGGCTGGTGGTTCGGCACGTGATCGAGGATTTTCGAGAGACGATGCTGCGCGATCCGGAGTTTCGCGTCAATGTGAACGTTGCTGCTTCTGACTTGTCCGACCCCGGATTTCTGCCCATGCTGGATGAGGCGCTGACAATGGCCGGCTTGCATGCGAGCAGTCTGGGCATTGAGATTACCGAGAGCTACACGGCGCGGCAGGATGTGGCCAAAGCCGCCATTCTGCGGTTGCGCGAGCGCGGACACATGGTCCACATTGATGACTTCGGTACCGGCTACTCCAGCCTGGCTTACCTGCATGATCTTTCCGTGGATGCCATCAAGATTGACAAGGCCTTCACGCGCTCCATCGGCACGGATGCCGTTACCGTCTCCATCCTGCCGCAGATTCTGTCCATGGCGGAGCAGTTGAACCTGCTCGTTGTGGTGGAAGGAATTGAAACCCGCGAACAGGCCCGCTACTTTGCCGCGCGCCAATCCATCTATGGCCAGGGATGGCTCTTCGGGCGCCCCGTCACGGCGATGCTTTTCCATTCCTTCCTCAAGGACACGGTCTTTCAGCCGGAGTTGGCCGAGGACATGGAACTGGATCACAGCGGCGCCATTTCCGCGCGGGCAGTGTAAGCAAGCCTCGCTAGAGGGAGCAGGGCAGAATCAGAGCCGGTTCGCTCCGCATCATTCGAAGCTTTTGCGCATCACCCGCCGGAAGAGCACGCTCAGCATTCCGCCCGCCAGCACAAGCACCGTCCAGTCAATGGAGATGACCGTGATCTCAAAGCGGTAGTCGACATGCGGGCCGAAGATCCAGGCCAAGCCGAGGTAACTGGCAAAGGCCAGCAGGGAACTGCCCACAAGAATCCATCGCAGCACGCGCTCCAGCCGCGTGGTTCGAGACAGCGCCACGCCAGTAAACAGGAATGCTGCGCTCAGCATCAGGTAGCCCAGATCTTCGAGAGCGATGAAGATGCCGTGCGGGTTGTACTGCGTGAACAGCGCCACACCGATTGTTTCGCCTTTCATGAGGCTGGGTGCGATCACTTCAAGCTGGAGCAGGTAGTCCATGGTGACAATGGCCGCCGCGATGGTGGCAAAGCAAAGACCGATTCGGCTCGCCGTTTGTTTGCCCTCCTCTGCAATGGACTGGGTGCAGGCAACCAGAACCAGGAACAGCGGAGTGAGAAGCAGCCCCGGATACATCCAGAGGTAGTCGCGCGGAAAGAAGGGCGCGGCATCCGTGTAGGGATAAGCAATGCAATTTTGCACGCAAAAAGTGCCGGACCGCGGCGGGGTGGCAATACCGATGGCAAACGCGGCGACGGTGCAAAGAACCATTGCGACGGCCGACCACCATCCGAGGCGGGCGGCAAAGCGCGCCGGTCGCAATCCTGAAGAACCTGTGTGCGATGGCGCCATGCTTCCTCCTCGGTGCGTTTGTACTCGTTTGGCGGTGGACCTCGAGCTGCGGGGAAGGGACTGCCTAGGATAGGAGCACCCGCCGCACAATGCAATGCACGCCGGTGCCCTGCGGATTTCCGATTGGCATCTGGCACTGCCACCGTCGACAATAGCGGCATGAACCTGCCGCGCCGCCTTGCACCTGCTCTGCTGGCCCTGCTTGCCTTTGCGCCCCTTGCCCATTCGCTGGAGAAACAGCCCTCGTCCGTCTATCACGCGCGGCGCGTGGCCCTGGCCGGGGAGCTGAAGGGCGGCGTCGCCGTGCTGTTTGCCGCGCCGGAGCCGCTGCTGGACTTCACATCCTACCGGCAGGACTCGGACTTCTACTACCTCACCGGCTGGACCGAACCGGGCGCGGCCCTGATGATTGTGGGCCCTGGCGCGGACTCCCGCGGCTACCGGGAAATTCTGTTTCTTCCCACGCGGAACCTGCGTGAGGAGACCTACACGGGGCCTGAGTTGGACGCCGTTACGCCCGGCGTAACCACCGCCACCGGCGTGGATGCCGTGGAGCCCATGGCCCAGCTTCCCGCGGAGCTGAACAAGCGGGTGGCTGTCGACCGCAGGCTGGCCTGGAACCTGTGGACCGAGACCGGCGACCCGCAGGCCGAAGCGCTCATCCGCTTCAACGCGGTTACGCTGGGCATGAGCGCCGCGCCCGCCACGCACAATGTGGCCACGCTCACCATGCCGCTGCGTCAGGTAAAAGGCGCGGGCGAGATTGCACTGATAGAGAAGGCCACCGCTGCCTCCATTGCCGCGCAGCGGGTGATGATGACTGCAATGAAGCCCGGCGCGACGGAGTTGGCCGTTGCCGGCAAAATGACGGCGGTCTGGATGGAGCACGGCTGCGAGCGGCCGTCGTACGCGCCCATCGTCGGCTCCGGAATCAACTCCACCACGCTGCATTACGCCGCCAACTCGCGCACCATCCGGGACGGAGACATTGTGGTGGTGGACGCGGCCTGCGAGTACTCGATGTATGCCGCCGACATTACGCGCACGGTGCCGGCCAACGGCCACTTCACGGCGCGCCAGCGGGAGATTTACAACATCGTGCTGGGCGCGCAGCGGGCGGCGATTGAGGCTTTTGTCGCGGGCAAGTCCACCATCAACGACCGCGACCGCAAGGATCCCAACTCGCTGGACACCGCGGCCTACAATTACATCAACACCCACGGCAAAGACCTGCACGGGCAGCCGCTGGGCAAGTACTGGCTGCATGGGCTGGGCCACATGGTGGGCCTGGATGTCCACGACCCGGCGAACTATCCCGCGGTGCTGAGGCCGGGCATGGTCTTTACCATCGAGCCGGGCGTCTATATCCCCGAAGAGAAGCTTGGCGTGCGGATTGAGTGTGACTTTCTGGTGACCGCCGACGGCAAGCTGCTGGACCTGGACGCGGCGCTGCCGCACACCGCCGACGAAGTGGAAGCGGCGATGCGCGGCCAGTGAGCGCGGCCCGCCTGTGAACATGAAACTCGAGAGCAGAGCAAAGTATGGATCCACGGGATGCCATGAATCCGGAGCAGTGGGAGACCCTGAGCAGGGTTTTTGCGGAGCAGTTGCTGGCCTGCCTGCAGGAGTGCGCGCGCGGCCGCCGGGGCCTGTTCTCTGACACTGAGCTAACCCAGGGCGAAGACGAGAGCCGCGCATGGCCTGAGGCTGCGCGCCTGCGCGAGCTGGCCCTGGCCCTGCAGGCCATCAGTCTTCAGGCCGACGAGCCCAACGCCCTCTGCGACGAGTTTCTGGAGCTGTGCACCATCCACGGCGAAAGCCATCCCGGCGAGCCGCGGCTGGCGCGCGAGTTTCTGGCCCGCATTGAGCGCGGAGATGTGGGCTCTCCCACGCAGTCGGAGCGGCTGCCGTGGTAATGCTGCATGCGTTTTTATCTCTGCTGGCCGGGTTTGCCGCGGTTCTGCTGCTGGTGCTGGCGCTGCGCGCCCTGCTGCAATGGCTGGCGCCCAGCATGGCGGCGCAGGACCCCTATCCCGGCCCCGGCTACACGGTGGTGAACCTGGGCGCCTCGCTGCTGGCGGGTACGGCCGGCGGCTATGTGACGGCGTGGGTGGGCAGCGGAAACCCGATGGTGTACGTGCTGGCTCTTGGCATCATTGTGCTGGCGTTGTCGGCGCTCAGCGCGCTGCAGGCACGCGGCCAGCAGCCCGTCTGGTACCAGCTGCTGCAGGTGGCCATTTCGCCGCTGGGCGTGCTGGCCGGGGGGTTGCTGCGCCTGCGCGTACTCGGGTTCATTTAACGCAAGTGTGTGGGATGGGGTTTCGAGCAAAAGCACTCATCCCCTCCGCGTGCCGGCCTGCGGAGGGGATGGGTGAGGTTGCGGGTTGCGCTTACCAGCGCACGCCGAAGGTGACGGGAATCACCTTGGTGCCAGCACCCACGGTCGTGGTGCCCAGGCC
>Ga0307375_10001737_pt1 | contig 23359 bp, 22 predicted proteins | sample TR1MG_FD_202531 | JGI IMG/M metagenome (GOLD analysis project Ga0307375, IMG submission 202531) | Soil microbial communities from Risofladan, Vaasa, Finland - TR-1 | ecosystem: Environmental > Terrestrial > Soil > Coastal area > Acid sulfate soil | place: Finland: Risofladan, Vaasa | collected...
TGTAGGGTTCGATCAGTGCCCATAGTTCATCCGTTACCAGCGGTTTGGCCATAGCCGTGCCTCCATGCACAAGGTCCCCTGGCCCAATATCGGCTACATCAATGCCATTCTGTTAGGCGCTCTTAGTGTAATATACGGAGGTACTTCCCATTCGACTTCTGCCCAGCAGCAATGCCGGACTCCTCAGGCGCCAGTATAACGCCCTGCCCCCTCCGCATCCAAGCGTCTGTTGCTCAATCCCTCAACTCACGCCGCCACCCCCACCTTCGCCTCCAGCGGCTCCGTCACATCAACCGTCCGCCCATCATCAACCCCAATCCCCCTGATAATCTCTCCAGCCGTCTGATGAATCCGCTTCATCGAGCCGAGCAGCATCTCTTTGCCGCCCCGATACAAAGCGATGTAATCGCTTGATGAATTTCCCGAATCCAAGCCAACGGCCTCGCACACCACGAACGCCACTGCCTCTGCCTCGGTCTCGCGGACGGTCTTGGGCAGCTTCTCTTCCTGGTGTAGCATCTCATGAGCCAGTTCATGCACCAGCACCGAGAACGCCTGGCTCGCGTCTAGCATTGAGTACAGCAGAATCCTGCCGCCGGTCGACATGCCCTCGGCTGGCCCGATCCACGGCGCGTACTCCAGCTTGATGCCTCTTCGGACAACCCATGCCTCCAGTCGGTTCAAGTGCTCCTCGGCGTTGCCTTGCACACGGCTCGGCTCCGGCAATGGCCTGCCTTCTGTCTGGCTGACATCAAACACGTACGTAGGCCTGAATCCTGAGATGATCTCTGTGTCTTTGTTGTCCTCATCTTCTGCTCGGACCCGATGGGCGACCGGCGCCATGATCTGAATGCCCCGCTCACTTTGCCGTACCTGCCGGCCCAGCTTCCGCCATGTTCGATAGCCCGCCACTCGCGTGGCATTCGGCTGCTGCATCGCGATCAGCAGGACGTTACACGGGCTGTACCGGTGGAACCGTGCCATCGCCGTCAAGTATGTCTTGAAGCTCTCGCTCATGCCCATTTCGAGCTGCCCAGTCAGCTTCGACAAAGCCAAGCCGACGACCCGGTGCGTCTGGGCCGCAGGCCGCTCAAAACTCCCCATCACAATCACCCCGCACCTCGATGGTTGCGTCGCCGATGAGCTTGTCGCACCGGGCGCAACATCCGCCAACACAGTCCACTCCGCTGATTGGCGTTCCACATATGCTGCATGTTTCCATTCTTTCACCCCAGCTCACCGCTCTGATGGCGGCTTGCTCAGTTTGTGGCAAGACGGCATCGGGCGAACCAAGGGCCCCAACATCGCAAGACACCGGCCATTGATTTGCTCCCAATGCCAGGCATCCCACGTCATTGCATAGCACTGGTTGCGAAACTTGCCCATGATCAATACAAGATCCCTTTGGGGTCCGCCTGAGCCGACCGAAGGGGGCCGGGTTCTCGTCAGCCGGTGCGGGCCGCGAGGTACCTCGATGCAACGGTTGTGGCTCGGCGCCTCGACTGCCGTTCTTGCCCCCGATGGCATGGCGTTCGTCGAGGAATCGAGCAACCAACGCCTGGATTGCCCGGGCCGGGACGTTAGACTGCAACCCGAAGAATCCGGCATCGCCGACTGGCAAAGGCCCAATGGTAAATGTCGCGTGAGGGTACCCGCATACCGAGAAGAGGAACTAGGTGATGGAACTCACATGGCGCAGATGGGTGGTGGCTCTGGTCCTGATCCTCTTGCTCTTCGCAGCGTGCGATCTGTTCGCCCAGCGCTACCTCGCCGACTGGTACGGCTTGATCCACCCATTCACGTTGTCGCTCAATTTCCAGGCCCTCACCGTTTACCATGACACTAGGGCGGACTCCGATCAGTCCAAACTCGACGCCTAGTACGAATCCACCGCCCGGGCGATGACCGACTGGATCGAGGTCCCCTGGCCGATCCGACCTACACCCCCCGTGCGCGACCTGCTCGACACCGACCCAGCCACCGTGGGGACGAGCGACCCGCAAACGCTCCTCGGCCTGGCCATACTCGCCAAGGATCCGGTCACGGTGCTCGGCTTGGCGACCGGCGATCCGTACTCACCGGACCGCAATCAGCGACGCGACCCAGCCTTCCGCCGATACGTGTCGATGGCCCTCTCAGCCGCCCACGACGATGATACCAGACGTTGCCTCGATGGTTTGGTCCTCTACCTCGAGAACGCGATGCCGCTCCACGAGCATCCAGCCTACTGGGCAGCCACCATCCCGCTGACGGCATCACCCCGCACCGACACACAGCCTGCTCTGACCGCCACTGAACTGCTGGACGTGTTGTCGCGCAACCAAGCGCGATCCGCCCAGTTCCAAGCCCAACGGGAGGACTACCTGTCCGCCCGGGCACAGACCGTCGACCCGACCAACACGCTCTACGTCTATCGACAAGCCAACAGACGCCTCGGCGAGTGGATCACTGAAGACCAAGCTCCTGATTCCATCACCGACCCACAGCTACCCAGCGAGCGGCTCGGCCAGACCTGGCGCCTGACCGATCCCGAGTCCCTGCTGCCCAGAGCCCGTCAACTCGATGCCGCCCTGACCGACCATGTCCGCGACGCTGCGTTCAGTCTGCACAAAGCAGACGCCCGAGAGATGCTCCGCAAGGCTATAGCCCACCATTGGCCCCGGGTCGTCCCAAAGGGCCTGACCCAATTTGCCGCAGCCGCTCAGCGGTTCGCTGACGGTGGGACTCTCTCTGGGTGGCGGCACACGGCCAAGCGGCTCTGCTTCCTGGGCGATCGCCTCGCTGATCGGCGCCAGGACCAGTTGGCCCTGCGCATGTACCGCCACGCCAACACGCTAGGCCGCCAGCTCACCGATGGCGACCTTAACGATCGCACTATGCTCGACGTCCTGGTGGGCCACGCATGCATCCGCATGGTCACCGACCACCTGACTGAGTTTTGGTCCCGCCGCGGCGATGTCGACAGAACCTGGAAAGCCACCCGCCACGCCGCCGCCCTACAGCAACAGGTCTCCGCTGTTTCACGCTGGCTGCACCAACCGACCGTCGACCCCATCGGCCGTAACGATGACGCCTATCGAGGCTACACCCGAGCCACCGGTCTCACGTGGTGGTACGCCCACACCGCCATCGTCCTGACCGCACTGTCCATCGCAGCCGCACTGATCTATCTTCCGCTGCGTCCCCGCAAGTCGGCCGCCACGCCTGAGCCCGCCGCGCTGCCGCAGCTCGCTCGACGCCCCCGCCGGTCCCCGTCGAACGCCTGTCTGGCTTGGCTTCATTTGTACTGTCGCTGTCCTCGCCGCAGTCATCAACGGTTCAGCCTCCGGCGACAGCGCAGCCGCCATCGCCACCGCCGCCGTACTCGCCTTAGGACTGGTCATATGGCTGATCGCAACGGTCGTCGGCGTCTTCAAGACCCGATCACCCGACCGTCGTCTCAGCCAGGCCCAAGCCGTCAAGGCCTTCGCCATAACCGCCATGGTCGCCGGATTGATCAGTATCGCCGCCGCGTTGGTCACCATGCCCCTGACTTGGCGACATCAGACCACCTACTTCGCACTCGCCGCCAATAGCCTCACCAACGAAGCCCGCGACTGCGTGAGGCAAACCACGCCTGTCGATCCTCTCCCCGACGAGCTCTTCTCGCCAGACCCGGCCCCGACGTCGAGTGCCACACCTTGACCCGCAAGGGCAAGGTCACCAGCGTGGTGCAACCTTCTGTAACGGGCGGACATCTGGGACGGCGTCGAGTGTCAACTCGCCGAATTGTAAAGTCGTTTGGCCAAGCCACTGGTATCCTGTGGCTGCGCTGGAACCTGTATCTTGTTCGGCAAGACTGAACACGTCCCCACCCCCTCACCTTCCTCTCCCAGCGCCTCGGCTCGACCTCGACCCACTCCGCCAGCTCAGTCTGCACCTCGACCTTGCGAATAGCGGGAACATCACTCTTTTCGCAGAATCGCTCAAAGTACATCTTCTCTCACCTCTGCCAATTCTCCGCCATCCGACGCGGCTTCAGCGACATCATTCGCCGGCTTCTTGAACACCACGCAGTACTCATGCCGAATTGGCGGGTCTTCCAGCTTGCCATACTGCTTGCGGTCACTCGTGCAGTTGTGCTGCACCTTGACGATGACGCTGCGAATCTCACCGTGTGGAAAGTTCAGCACATCCTTGATGATGGGTTGGCCACGATCTGCTCAGCCGAATGTCTCTTCTTCATCGAGCCGCCTCCCATCTGGACTCGTTCTTGGGGGGCAGTCGCCATGATCTGGGGGATCACCCAAAGACGATGAGAATGGAGTAGAGTCGCGACGACAGCCCTGGAGGAGGCGGTCGATCTTGACAGTGGTGCATGGAGCCCGCGGGGCAGTCTGACCGGAGCATCGCTTGGTACCCAAGACTGTCGCCCCGGCGCGTCGCCGGGAGCACGCGAAGTAGATTCACTTCGCTGGCGATGTTCCTCCTCCGGCTGTTACGGGAGGGCGGATCATGGATGTACTGTATGACTGCGTGTGTGGGTTGGACGTTCACAAGGCGACCGTGGTTGCATGCGTTCGTCGCATCGCGCCCGGCGGCAAGATCAAGGAGCACGTGCGCACGTTCGGAACGATGACCGGCGACCTTCTGGACTTGTCCGATTGGCTTCACCGATCCGAGGTGAGCCACGTGGCCATGGAGTCGACCGGTGCATACTGGAAGCCAATTCACAACATCATCGAGGGGCAATTCGCGTTGCTGCTGGTGAATGCTCAGCATATCAAGCAAGTGCCCGGGCGCAAGACAGATATCAAGGATTGCCAGTGGATCGCCCAACTGCTCCAGTGCGGCTTGCTGCGCAGCAGCTTTGTGCCCTCTCGTCCCATCCGTGAGTTGCGTGACCTCACGCGCCATCGCGCCACACTGGTGCAGGAGAAGGTCGCGGTTGGCAATCGAATTCACAAGGTCTTGGAAGATGCCAACATCAAGCTCGCGTCGGTGGCGGCGAATGCGTTGGGCGTGTCGGGACGAGCGATGATCGAGTCGATCATCCGAGGTGAAGAAGATCGCACCGTTCTGGCGGACCTGGCTCGTCGCCGCTTGCGGCAGAAGATCCCGCAGCTGCGCTCCGCACTGGCCGGGCGCGTCCATGACCACCATCGCTTCCAACTGCAGCTGTTGTTCGAGCATCTGAAGTTCCTCGAAGCGCAGGTAGAGGCGGTCGGTCGGCGAATCGAGGACATCACCGCCCCCTTTGAAGAGGTAGTCCAACTGCTGACCACCGTCGCCGGGGGAAGGAGCGCTCACAGGCGCCAACTCCTCATCCACCGCTCCAATTCCTTCCGCTGGGAGATGATAGGTTGAATGCTCAGACCAGCGGGGTTCAGTCGCTCGCGGAGCAGCCGATGTTCAGCGGGTGAGATTTCCCCCCAAAGTAACAGGGGCTTGCCGACACCCTGGATTCGCTGAAATACAGGGATAAGTTCGTGCACCGGCGGGCCGGCGCCTTCGTGGTCGATGTTAACCTCCAGAACGTCGTACCGGCCGTCCTCGAGCAGGATGTCCACCGGCCAGAGACATCCGGAATGTAGATGGATGAAGTTCACCTCGGCCGTCAAGCACATGTCCTGATGGAGCGGCACAAGAAAGTCCCGGAACAGGATGGGGTTGAGCAGCGCCAGGAAGTCCTCTTGGCCATAGGCAACCCTACGCTTGGACCAGACTCTGCTGGGATATCCTCCAGAAGCGTATGTGCCATGCCAAGCGGGGAGAATCCGATGAAGCCGGCGGAGGACTTCCGACCGCACCACTGCGCAGTGTTCCAGCACGCGACGAACCCCTGTCGGATCGTCCAGGAATTCCATGACTAAATGCATGGGGCTGCGCATCGCGCCGGCAACGTCCCCAGGGCCGCGAAGCAGCGGGGCGCAGACGGGGAACCGCCCGGCGGCAAGCGAGATCAAATCCTGCGTGAACCGCAGCAGGCACTGCAGCCACGCGTTGTCGTCCAGGCTCTCGATCGTGCGAGGCAGATCGGACAAGGGGTCCAGACATGGGCCCGCCCAGCAAGTGGTCTTGCCCGCGCGGACCGGGCAGCCCAGGATCGCCTCCAGCCAAGGGATGCCCCAATACGCCGAGCCCGTGTAGACAAAATCGTCTTCCAGATCCTGGTGAAGGCGGAAGAGGTTCTCGTAGTCGACCGCGAAAGGCTGCAAGGTGACGTCCTGGGCAAAAAGCGTCTGTCCTTCCCGCCAGCCCGCCGTGCCATGGAGGAACTGCTGGGCCGGGAAGTACCCGCCTAGCCAGGCCCCGATCAGCGGCCTGTCTGCGGGGGCGCAGGACAGAAACGCTTCGTGCCGCTCGAACAGTTCTTTTGAGGGCAGATCGCTCATTCGGGTTTCCACTCGATGGGACAGGTAGAGTGCGCGCCGCCGTCCACAGGCAGCACCAGCCCCGTGATCATGGAGGAGGCTTCGCTACACAGGAAGACGATCGGGCCAACCAGTTCATTCGGCCGGCCGATGCGCTTCATCGGCAGCTTGGTCATTACCTGCTCCATGAAGGCCTTGTTGGCGAAGATGCTGGTCGCGTTCATGTCGGTCTGGAACCAGCACGGAGCCACCGCGTTGACGCGGATGCCTCGCGTCCCCCATTCGCAGGCAAGTTCCTTGGTCAGAGAGGCGATGGCGCCTTTCGTGGAGCTGTAGGCGGCGTTGCCGCGGCCGGTTCCGACCAGCCCGCCGCCCAGGGCTGACATGTTGACGATATTGCCGCAGCCTTGGGCGAGCATCCGCTTACCCACGGCCTGGCACATCCAGAAGGTGCCGTAATAGTTCACGTCGGTGAGGCGCCGGACCTGCTCGGGCAGGATCTCCGCGGTCGGTATGCGCGCCGTGATGCCGGCGATATTGACCAGAATGTCGATCCGCCCGAAATTCGCGACGATCTGTTCGACCGCGCGTTCCACGGCGTTCTCGTCGGCCACGTCGCAGCCGTAGGCCCGGCACATCCTTCCGGCGCTCTCGATTTCGCGACGCGTCTCGTCGCACGAGTCGGCCTTGAGGTCGATCGCGGCCACATCGGCGCCATAGTCAGCCAGACCCACGGCGGCGGCCTGACCCAGCCCGCGGGCGGCGCCCGTTACCACTGCAATCTTTCCCGAAAGATCGAACAGGTCCGCTTTCATGTGTACCTCCAATCAAACGATGGGATACCGCCCGAACTCCAGCGCCGCTTCGAACAGCGCCGCCGCATTGGCGGGCGGCACGAGCGGCTGGATGTTGTGAACCGGGTTGAACACGAACCCGCCGCCGGGCGCGAGATCCCGGATACGCCGGCGCACCTCCTGCCGAACTTCGGCCGGCGTGCCGCGGCTGAGCACCTTCTGCGTGTCACAGCCGCCGGCCCAGAACGACAGGTTCTTCCCGTACTTCTTCTTCAACATCGTCGTGTCCATGCCGGCGGCCGACACCTGAACGGGGTTGATGATGTCCACGCCGATCTCGATCAGATCCGGGATGAACTCATCCAGCGCGCCGCAACTGTGGTAGAAGATCCTGGCCTGGGTGTAGGCCTTGATGGTCCGGATGATGCGCGCCCACCGGGGCTTGATCATGCGACGGTAGAGTGCGGGGGCGATCATCGGGCTGGACTGGCCGGAGAGATCGTCGGCCGTGAAATGGATGTCGATCAGGTCGCCGACTTCCTTCAGGAAAAGCGACTGGGCCGTGCAGATGGTGTCCGTCAGCCGGTCGAAGAACGCCTTGGCGAACTCCGGTTCGGCCACCAGGTCCATCATGCCCTCTTCCATGCCGCGTACGCGGAAGAGCTGGTTCAGGAGGTCGTGGCCATATGGCGCCATGCCGAAGAGCGCACGGTCCGTGCTTGCGCGCAGGGCCTTCACCCGGGCGCGCAGCCCGCGGAACCGGCCGGGATCGGCGGGATCCGGCCACGGCATAGTCTTCAGCGCCGCAAGCGACGGCTCGGACAACGGGAATTCCTGCCAGTCAAAGTAGTAGCAGCCCGCGGGCTTCTTGAGCGTGGCGCCAAAGTCATCCTTGAATGACACGGTGCCGTCGGGACTCGTGGTGAGCGCCGGCGCCGGGGTGTCCGGCGGGTTGGCAAAGACGGGTATCACGTCTGCGCCGAGAACATCCATCACGTCCTCATCCACCACGGCAATCTGCTGAACCGTCTCCAGCACCCGGATGTCGCGACGCGGCAGGACGAGATGATCACGGAGCGCGCCGAAGGTGGACACGGCAATCGACGACACCACCGTGCCGCCCAGATCGATCGGGACCCGATCCGGCTCCTCGTGATTCAACGCTGTCAGCACTCGCTCCCTGGATTTCACAAGCGTTCCTTCATATTCTCTTTGCTCGTAGATCACTTCTACTGACCACCGGCCACCACCATTTCACCTTGGCAGCCGTTCCGCAGCTGCTAGAACCAGCGATTGACGAACTCGTAAGCAATCTTCGGCCGGCTGGTTCTGTTTTCATTGTGTATCCAGTTCCAATTCCATAGTTGCTGAAGAACTAGCGAGTTCTGCCGCTGTGTCGCTCCAACACGATCAACTCTGAGCGGAGCGTCGACTCCAACTGAATCGCAAGGCCCGCGTTCATGAGTTCACATCCCGACATCCGGAAACTCCTGCCGCTGTTGTCGAGTGTGACCTGGTACTCAAATGCGGGGTTCAGTCCGCGCGGTTTCAAGACGAACTCGCGAGGCCCTGTTGCAGATGTGTGGAACAACGCTGCCACGCTCCGGCGAGCATTCCTCTCGGAATACTCAAGCACGCACCATGGTGTGTGCCCGGCTAACGGCAAGTATGGCGTATGGTGGAACACCAAGCCGTCAGCCATGACAGGACGTATGACCTTTCTGTACAAGGCAATGTAGTGTTCGATTCTTTCCCGCAGATATGGCGTGAGATCATCCATCGATGGCGCTATTCCACGGAAGATGAGCCGGCAGAAACAGTGACGTAGTTGAGTGTCAACGTCGCCATCGAGCACGTGTTCGCCGACCTCGGTGCCGAACGTGCGGAGCAGGATCTCGGGCGGAAGCGACATGGTGACGCCGTTGAGTATTTTCACGCCCCGGGGCATGCGCATCCAGTCGGACAGTTCCGTGTTGTGGAACCGCGACATGGTTCCCCAGTCGAGCCGGCCTCCGCCGCCAGCGCAATTCTGGAAGACTACCTTCGGGAAGTCATTCCGCAACCGGTCTAACATCGCGCAGAAGTTATCGTAGTAACGCCAGGTAAGATCTTCGGTGAAACCCTTGTATTGCCTGTTTCCAGCGGGAGCCATGCAATGGTTGTGATCAATCCGGTACATGTCGAGTTTGTATGTTCTGATGAGGCGACGGATTTCGCCATCCATCCATTTCGCAACTGCGGGCTGAGTTATGTCAAGTGCACGGCCTTGTGCAATGGGCTCACCGTTCCGTTTGAGGACCCAATCGGGATGCTCCTTCTTGATCGTGCTGTTGGCACCAACGGCCTCGATCTCAACCCAAAGGCCGAACCTGAGGCCGCGCCGGTGCGCGTGGTCGACCACCGCCTTCAGCCCGCCGCCTTTCGCCATCCATTTGCCGTCGTGCCAGTCACCGACGTTGTTCCACCACTTGTTCGGCTCGTTGCCGTACCAGCCGGCATCAATGACATACATGTCAACCCCAAGCGAAGCGGCAACATCGATATCCTTCTTGATGTCCGGCACATTCTCGCGATCGCAGAGATAGCCGCGGTGGTTGGCTTCTATCTCCACGTGCCGTCCGGGCACCTGGGCCGGCATGACAACGTGCCGAACGTGGTCGTGCGTCGCCTGAACGATCGCATCGGTGTCTTCATGGAAGAGCGCCACGTGCACGGCAGGCGTGTTGATGGTTTCGCCCGGATCCACGACACGGAGTACGTTGTCAGTGCCCGAAAGACCCATGCGGAAGTACAATTCCGCTGAACGCGACGTGGGCTGAACCTGTTGCCAGCTCCAGTTCGAAGCTTTGAGCCGGCAGTCCAGTCCGAACTCGTAGTTCCCGCCCCATGCCAGTTCGCAAACAAACGTTTCCCCATTGCAGATATTCCGCGCCCAGAACGCGGGCCGGCCCCAGCCGCTTCGTCCCTTCTTGCCTCCGTTGACCACCTTCCGGCCGTCGGGCAACGGCTCAAACCAAAAATCGCCTTCGCGACCCCATTCGAACGTGTGGTTATAAGCCAGCTCGAAGGGACTGGCGCATCCAGGCGGCAGATGCTCTTCGTACCGGTGGGTCCAGAGCAGGCCGGAGAACGGCGCCGCTTCCGTGATGCCAATAGACTCGCGGTTCCTGTTCGAGATCTCCAGCCAACGGATGATGAAGCGACTGCCGTCGAGCCGGGTGTGGACCTTCACGCCAACGCCGGCGTCCTGGTGGGCGAGTGTCACAACACTGTGCGAGAACGGCAGCGACCTGCCATTCGAACTCTTGCGCCGTCGGTAGATTGAAGTGTCGGCCTCGATATTCGTCGATTCCAGCACGAACCCGCTGGCAAGGTCTTGACCATTTACTGCCAGGCGGAGCGCATCTGCCGCCTGATCGGCATGCCATAGCAGTTTGTCGTAGTGCATCTCCGGCCAGACCTGTCCGTTCGAGTTCCAATACCGAGTGCACAACCTGCCGTTCATGAATGCCTCATCCAGCACGACGCGGCCCGACATGTATCGAGCGCCCGGCCTGTCGCCTGGACGAAAGACAACTGATGGACTGCCTAAAGTGTTAGTGGATTTGTGTCGAGGAGCCATGTGTTCTTGTCTCCGTTTGCTCAATCCTGCCAAACGCCTTTCCGGCGAGCCTCTTGCAGGTATCGCCCCGGATCTTCCACAACCTGCCGCAGGAAGTGCGAGTAGTGCCGGTAGTTTTCAAGCGACACATCCGGAGGCACAAGGTGGTCCACCTGCGGAAAGTAGCCGCCCTTCAGGCAGAGCCACGGCACCTTGGAGAGCACCTCGCGCTCGATCGTCTCCTTGTCCTTTGCCAGTGCGCGTTTGTCGATGCCTCCCTGGATGACCAGTTTCTTGCCGTACTGGCGTCGGATAGCCACTGGGTCGCAGCCAGCGGCGACCTCGAAGGGACGCAGCCCGGTCACCCCAGCCTCCAGCCACAGCGGGATCAGTACGTCGTTGTTGCCGTCACTATCCACGATGATGATGTCGATCCCGTGCTGGTGGAGCAGATCCGTGACGCGCTTGAGGGGAGCGAAACAGAATTCCCGATACGTTGCCGGCGAACACAGGGGGCCGGACTTGCCGGCCATGTCCTCCCAGATGTAGGCGAAGTCGAACGAAACCTTTTTCAGGACCGGCGTGATGGCCTCCACGACGAAGTCGGCGATGTGCTCGCACATCTCACGGATCAGCGCCGGGTCGTCGTAGAACAGGACGGAGATGGCCTCGACGCCCAGCAGACTGCGCGGCCAGCCGTAGAAGGATCCGGCCCAGAGGCCGAGCGGGTAATCGCGCTGACGAACGCTATCGGCATAGGACGTCAGCTCCTCCCCCTGCGGACAACGGCCCGGCACGTGCGCGTTCAGACGCGGCTTGACGATCGTTTCCCAGTCCGCCCGGCCCTTCATGGGATAAGCGAGCCACTCGGGCATGGATTGTTGCGGATCGTCCCTGAACAGGCGGACGGTGTTGCCTTCCTCGTCGCGTACGACGATGTGGTCGTTCGTCTCGTCCAGCACCTGCCGCTCCAACGGCGGCAGCAGGTGCGGCCCGTACGGCCCTTGCATGGCCACCGGCGCGCCGGCTTCGGCGTCGGTGCCGAAGTACTGCCCAAGACGGGCGTTCGCTGGCAGTCCTTCCTTGCGCCAGCGGGCCAGGGTCTGCGTCCAGCACCAGGGGTGGAGCAGGAACGCCCGGTCCACGGTTTGAAACCGGGCCGTGGCGAGGAACCGTTCACGTTGCGTCATCGTCGTCGGTGTGTTAGCCATCATGGTTCTAGCTCCGCCGCCTTCCACTTTCAGAGAGGTTGGCTTGCTTTAGCGCTTTCATACAGAGCCGCATGCACTCTTTTCGTGATTGCCTCGTATTGTAAACGCCGACAGAACAGTATCCGGCATATCCGGCGCTCCGCAGGTCCCTCAAGAAGGCGGCTGTATCCCAATGTCCGGCCCCGAGGACGTCGCGGTTGGTGTCAGAGAGATGGACATGGGCCAGAATATCGGCAACCGGTGCGATCGGGCCGGTCATATCCTTTTCCTCTATGTTCATGTGAAACGTGTCGATCATCATCCTGGCGCTGGGCGTGTTCAGCGAACGCACAAGCCTTTCCACCTCCCGGATGGTATTGTGATATGCGGTTTCAAGATGGTTGACCGGTTCCATGCAGACGGTGACACCTCTTTTCGTGGCATAACGACAGACTTCACCGATTGCCTCGACGATCCGTTTCCGGCCGGCAGTGGTGTCGGGTTCATCTGTTGTGCGGCCCTGGAGCGAACCGAACACAATGACCGCATTGAGCCGCGACGCGAAATCCACGAAAGACTTGAGCAGTTTGACGGTGCGGTTACGAATTGCGGCATCCGGTGTGCACAGGCAGTTGCCGCAGCTTGAGTACGAACTGCCGGTCTGGAATGCGCACATTGGAAGACCGGCTTTCCCGAGACTGCTCCGGAGGGCAGGCTCATCTATGGCAGCCGGATCGGCGATCTGAAGCTCCACGGCACCATAGCCGGCCTGTTTCACGCAAGCCAGGTCTTCCTCGAACTCAACCCAATCCGTGTACGAAAGCGGGTCCGGCAGCACATAGGCGAACTTGGGCACGTCAGTCTCTCCTGGGGATGCTGGCCCCGCCGTCGACCAGCAACGTGGTGCCGGTGATGTAGTCGGATTCGTCGCTGGCCAGGAACAGGAACGCATCGGCGCATTGTTCCACCGTTCCGAATTCCCGCAGCGGGATGACCGACTGTGTCCGCGGGCCAAACTTCGGATCCGTCTCGTAGCACTGCTTGGACAAACCGGCCATGACGATGCCGGGCGCCATGACGTTCACGCGGATGCCGTGCACGGCCAGCTCGTTGGCCATGGCCTTGACCATGGTGGACAGACCGGCCTTGGCCACGGCGTAACTGCAGCCCTCGGCCCAGGGCATTGGGCCCACCCACGAGCCGTTGAAGAGGATCTTACCGCGCATGCCGCGCTCGCAGCCGGGCGTGCGAACAGGTTCCTGCTTGACCATGATGCGGGCCGCGGCCTGGCCCACGTGAAACTGACCGGTCAGGTTCAGATCCATCGTGGCCTGCCAATGCCCGGGGTCCAGATCGAGGAACGGTTCGTTGTAGACCAGGGCGGCGTTACCGATCACGACGTCGATTCGCCGATGGCGCCGGCACACTTCGACGAACATCGCGTCGATCGACCCGCGGTCGGCGCTGTCGCAAACCAAGTATTCGATGCGGCCCGTGCTCGATAACTTAGGAACGCCCAGCGCGGCAAGACGCTCCGCCTGCTGCCGGTGCGCCTCGTCCTGAGCCGCCTTTGCGATGGCGGCGCCTTCCGCGACCGGTTTGCGTCCGGTCATGATCACCCTGGCGCCTTCCTGGCAGAAGCGGCGGCAGGTGGCCCGGCCTATGTCCCCGTACCCGGCAGTGATCACAACGGTCTTTCCGTGCAACCGAAGCATGACCTTATCCTTCCATCGCCTTAACGTCCCATCCATCCACCATCCACGACCAGTACGTGGCCGTGAACGTACCGGCTCGCGTCGCTTGCCAGGAAAAGAAGCGGGCCCACCAGATCCTCCGGTTTCCCCCATCGATTGGCTGGGATGCGTTCCCGGATCTTCGGCTCGCGGACCGGATCGTTCACGATCGCGGCGCACATGTCGGTGTCGAAGTAGCCTGGAGCGATCGCGTTGACGTTGATGTTCTTGTTTGCCCACTCGTTGGCCAGGGCCTTGGTCAGTCCGGCCACACCATGTTTGGCGGCTGCGTACGCCGGTATCGTCCAGCCCCCCTGGAAGCTCGCCACGGACGCGATGTTGATGATCTTTCCGCCGCCCTGCCTGTCCATTACCCGGGCGGCCTGTTGCGACAACTCGAACACGGCCGTCAGCATCAGGCTGATGATCTCGTCCCACTTGGCCAGGTCGAACTCCATCGACGGCTGACGGTGCTGGATGCCCGCGCTATTGACCAGTATGTCCAGGCCGCCGAAGCGCTTGACCGCGCGAGCCACCAGATCGCCGCGCTGCGTGCGATCAACCAGATTGACGCGGAAGTATTCCATCTCGGCGCCGATCGCCTTCATTCGCCTGGCCAGTTCGCTGCAATCCTCAGCGGCGCCGGCAACGGCGATTCTGGCCCCGCATCGGGCCAGTCCCTCAGCCATTGCCAGACCCAGCCCGCGCCGGCCGCCTGTCACCAGTGCGACCTTGCCTCGAATGTCGAACAGGTTCGCGTTGCTCATCGTGCCTCCAGGAGAAACGGTTCGCCCGGCTTAAGCAGCGGGGCTGATACATCCGGACACAGGAACCTGCACGCCTGGATGAAACCCCAGGGGTCGGCCGCCCCCTGCTCGGCGAACGTCCAGAAGTGGCATGGAATGGCGTACCTGGGCTTTGCCGCCTGGACCAGCCGCGCTGCGTCAATATGCCCCATGTTGCCGAAACCCCCATTGATGCACGGCAACAGGAGATCAATCTTGCGATCCAGCAGCGGCTTCAGCAGATCCGGCCGCAGCGAAGTATCTCCGGTGAACAGGATGCGCACGTCGTGAGCCTCCACCAGCAGCGTCAGGGCGGAAGAAGAGTAGCCGCCGTGATCCGCCGGCACGGTGTCAACCGTAAAGCCCCCGAAGTCGTGCGTCGCACTCGCCGTCAGCAGCGTGAACTGCTCAGACGCTATTCCCAGCGCCGCCAGCGGCTCGCGGCAGCCGGCAGGCCCGGCAAAGCGGCAGTTCGGGCAGTTGCGGGCGACGGCTTCAACCGTGTCGGGATCTAGATGGTCCGTGTGCTCGTGCGTGAAAAGCACCCAGTCCGCGCGCACATCGCCCGGCCCCAGCGGCGGAGGCGACAAGCGTTTGAGTCCATGCTCCCGTTCGCAGGAATCGCTCAGATAGGGATCGACCAGCACAACCTCGCCGGCCGGCGTTTTCAGCGCAAATCCTGCCTGCCCCAGCCACCACAGCATGACGCTTCGTTGCGACACCTGCGTGCTGGAGATACATTCCGCCAGACTGGGCATCATGAGATTCTTCTCCGGCGGCCTTGCCCAGGCCGCTCCTGCGTGCCGCCAATTCGTAAAGCCCGGCGGTACTGGGCCGGGCTCTGACCAACGACCTTCTTGAAGCTGGAGTAGAACCGGGTGAGCGAACTGAAGCCGCTCTGCCGAGACACTTCGTCCATGCCAATCTGCGTGGTCGCCAGCATTTGCTGGGCATGGCAAACGCGCTGCTGGGTAATGTACTTGTGGATGGTCACGCCCGCAGCGTTGCGGAAAACACGCATGGCATGGATGCGAGTGATGCCGCCCGCGCCGGCCACATCGTCGACGTTGATATCCCGCATGTAGCGGGCGGCTATGAACTCCACCATGCCGTCGAACGCCGACGAAACGGAACGATCTCGCCGTCGCTGTTGACCAGGGCGCCGGCTGCGGCCCGAGCTGGTTATCGCCAATCGCCGTAATCGCGCCTGCACCTCCAGCAGAACGATCTCTCGCCGGGGGGCATCACCCGAAGCGGCCAGTTGGACCCAGTCCTTCATCCGCCCCAGATCGTGAGGGGAGTCGTCAGCCAGCACCTCCAGCCTGAGCAGACGCCTGGTCAGCGTCTGTGGCAGGTTCCACTCCAGCAGCCAGGGCAGCGGGAGTCGCAGCCCGAAGCCTTCTGTGCCCGGAACCACTTGCAACGGCAGATGTGGCATCACACCCCAGAAAACAGCCAATCGTCCGGGCGGCATGGTCACCTCGTTCCCGCCATACAAGAGGGTGATCGGGTGCCTGTCGAAGACCACCAGTTCCACCTCGTTGTGACGGTGTCCTGTGTGCAGTGTCATGGGCCCGGAAAAGCACGAGAAGCCCAGCGATGCCGTCTTGAACTGCGACATTGCGGCAGCGGCACGCGGAGCAGAGGCTTCTTCGGTTTCTGGACGCGTCCTGGAAATGTCGGTGTCTCCCGGCGGCTTCCGTCGCCTCCAATGTCCTGCCTAGCCAACCTCGGCGCTATTAAGCAGCATTGTTTACGGTAATCAAGTCACGAAACTTCCGGAAAGTATATACACAGGCTGCCGGAAAGCAACAAGAATGGCCTGACGACCTCCGGCGAGCCCCAATCGCCGCAGACAAAGCATCAAGGTCTTGGCGCAACGGGGAGGGAACTCTATACAATGAGCCGTTACCGCTCCGGGAGCGTAGTCGAGATAGGCTATCTGGGAAATACCCGGGCATGCAGGCAAAGGACAAGCGGAGAACGCAATGGCGGAAATCATCCTCAATCGGCAGGAGTACCGTGACAAGGTCCTGGCATGCTGGCTGGGCAAGAACATCGGCGGGACTCTGGGCGCACCGTTCGAGTGGAAGCGCCAGACCAACAACGTCACCTTCTACACGCAAACACTCACCGGCGAGCCCTTGCCCAACGATGACCTCGACATCCAGCTCCTGTGGCTGATCGCCCTGGAAAACCATGGCGTTGATGTGGACGCCAAGACCCTGGCTGACTATTGGTGCTACTACGTCACCCCTCATTGGTCCGAATACGGCAACGCCAAGATCAACATGCGCCGCGGGCTGGTACCGCCTATTTGCGGGTCGATTTTCAATGACCACAAGCACAGCTGCGGCTCGTTCATCCGCACGGAGATCTGGGCCTGCATCGCGCCGGGCCTGCCCCGGCTGGCCGCCCAGTACGCCTACCAGGACGCCATCCTCGACCACGGCGACGGGGAGGGCACCTACGCATCGATCTTCATCGCCGCCCTGGAAAGTGCCGCCTTTGTCAACTCCGACCTGCGTCAGCTCATCAATATCGGCCTTTCGTACATCCCCACCCAGTGCGGGGTGGCCGCGGCTGTGCGTACCACCGTCGAAGCCTTTGACAAGGGGCTGACCTGGAGAGAGGCCCGCGACGAGATCCTGCGGCACCACCGGGGCAGGTACAAGGCAAACGACGCAGCCGACCGGGAAAAGGGCTTCGAGACGGGCGCCCTAGGCTACGATGTGCCCTCCAACATCGGCATCACCATCCTCGGCCTGCTCTACGGCGGGGATAACTTCGACAAAATGATTTGCACCACCGTCAACTGCGGTGAAGACACTGACTGCACCGGCGCTACGGCCGGTTCGATCTTCGGCATCATGCGCGGCACCGAGGCCATCCCGCAGAAGTGGATCGACCCCATCGGCCGCGGCATTAAGACCATCGCCATCAATTGCGGCGATCTGCAGGGCCGAGTGGCTGAGGATGTCGACAACCTGACCGAGCGCGCCGAGCACATCGCTGTCCAGGTCCTGGCCAGGGGCCGTGGCCGTGCGGTCGCCATTAAGGACAACGTCCCCACCAATATTGCCGCTGCCACGGTCGAGAGTCTCAAGGCCGCAGACCAAGGCGCCTCGCTCTATTACCACAGCGGCCCGATATACAAGTTCGACTTCTTCGACGTGGCTGTCGACTACTGCAAGTCGCCGCTGATTCGCTCGGGCGAGCCGAAGACCATCCGCATCGCCATCCATAACACGTACGGCCTCCAGGCAAACCTGGCGCTGCACTGGTATCTGCCCGACGGCTGGGAAGTGTCCCCAGCCAGGGACGGCGCGCTGATGAGCCTCCGCAGCCGGCAGTACCAGCCGGTCGGTGGCGACTTCACGTTTACCGCGCCGAAGGTCGAACGCCCCATGAATCGCGCGGTCCTGGAGATCACCATCGAAGGCCGGCCGACCGTCATGCTCGTGCCGATCCAGTTGCTCAACGGCAACCTGATCCAATCGTTAGACCTCCCGCAGTTGGAGGGCAAATAGGCCGACGGTGTCTGGAGAGTATCCATCGCGGGCATCACGCCGCGAGCTGTGCATCTCGACAGTCAGATCCGGCCGCCGAGACGATGCGATCCGTCTATGAATGGAGGGGCCAATATGAATCATCGTGACTGCCTTCGAAACGTTCGAGACTAACGTGGGATCTCGTAAGATGACTGGGGGGGGAAGTGTCTCTGATTGGGCATTGACCGGATCAGTCGCCTGCTTGAAGAATCCATGATCAAGGAAAACGGAGAACCAAATGGCAACGACTCAAACGATCATTGGCGGCACAGTCCCCAACATTCCATGGCAGGATCGCCCCGCCGGCTGCAAGGAAGTGGTCTGGCGACATTCCGAGAACCCCATCATTGGATTGCGGCCCTTCCCGAAGGCGTGGACGGTGTACAATAGTTCCGTGGTGCCATACGAAGGCGGCTTTATCGGCGTATTTCGCGTGGATTACCGTTGCATGACGCCCAATCTGCACCTGGGGCGCAGCAAGGACGGCCTGAAGTGGGAGCTCGAGGAAGAACGCATCAAGTTTCTGTGCCCGGAGCCAGACATTGCGGAGATGAATTTCGCGTATGATCCGCGGCTCTGCAAGATTGATGACAAGTACTATGTGATCTGGTGCAATACGTACCACGGCCCGACGATTGGCTTGGCGTGGACAAAGGATTTCAAGACGTTCAATCAGATGGAAAACGCCTTTTTGCCGTACAATCGCAACGGTGTGCTTTTCCCTCGCAAGATCAGCGGCAAATACGCCATGCTGAGCCGGCCGAGCGGTCTGGGTGCGGTCGTCGACTACGGCGATATCTTCTATAGCGAGAGCCCCGATCTTTGCTACTGGGGCAAGCATCGTGTGGTGCTCACTCGCGGCCCGCGCAAGTGGGAGCGCGTCAAGGTCGGCGCAGGTCCGGTGCCGATCGAGACTACGGAAGGCTGGCTGATGTTCTATCACGGCGTGGCGGACACCTGCGACGGCTTCGTGTACAGCTTCGGTGCGGCGTTGCTGGACATTGATAGACCTTGGAAAATCCGCTCTCGCTGCACGGTGCCGCTGATCGCGCCTGAGGAGATCTACGAGACGACCGGTTTCGTCGGCGATGTGGTCTTCCCCGTTGCCACGGTCAACGACAGCGCGACGGGCCGGATCGCGATTTACTACGGTTGTGCGGATACCGTGGTCGGCGTGGCCTACACGCAGGTTGACGAACTGATCGCCTACGTCAAGGCCAATTCGTAGGCAGTCGCGTAATCGGGGTGGTTTATCCGGGAGATGTCAGTTCATGGAGAATTCGGATCTGCTATGCACACTCGGCTTCTTCGGCGCGCCGAACTCGTTACACGACGGCCAGTTCACCGTCCCCGTTGACTGGTCAGCCGAGAACATCGCTCGCCTCAAGACCCTGGGCTTCAATACGGTTCAGTTGAACGTCGCCTGGGGCAACCGGCCGGGCGATGAACCCCTGAACATCGAGGTGTCCCTACCGAAAATGTCGTCTGCCCCGGTTGAGAGCGGACTGTGTGCTGAACCAGTGGTCGCCGTTGGGCAAGAAAGGCAGTCACGTCGATAATGCCTTCGCAATCAAGACGCTTTGCCGGCATGGGGGCGCTGGCGTGCCCATTCAAGCGCCCTCGGGGGACGGTCCGGAATCACTGTCTCTGTGCTGGTCCACCGCCTGCGGGGCGCGGAGAATCCGTGTCGGCCGAGTAATGGCACCGTACGGGCTTCACGAGGAGAATCGTGAGTGCTCGTCACCCGCCTCGTGCGGAAATCCTTCGAATCCACTATTGACGACGGGGCGAATATGGGCTATACCTTGCTAGACGAGGTATAGTGACACGAGGTATGTGCCATGAGATTCCAGAGGGAACTGCTCAAAGGAACGACGGAAACGCTCATCCTGGCCGTCTTGCAGAACGCTCCTTCCCACGGCTATGAATTGGTCGAGCGTTTGCGGCAGCGCAGCGAGGGCATTTTCGAGCTTGGCGAGGGTACGCTCTATCCGTTGCTGTACAAGCTTGAGGGAAAGGGTTTGATCTCAGGCAAGTGGGAAGCTGGCAGCGGTGAGCGACGAAAACGCGTCTATCGCATCACGCCTCGCGGGAAGAAGCAGCTTACCCAGCGCAGCGAAGAGTGGAAGTCTCTGGTTCATGGAATGGCCCTGATTCTGGGAGTGCCCGCTCATGTGTAACAATGCCAGAATTGAGAACCGGATCGCAGATGTCTTGGTCGGCAGCGGCCTGCCCGCGGATCGGCGAAGCGAGATAGTCGAGGAGCTACGCGAGCATTTTGAACAAAGCATCGCGAGGAAGCGTGAAACCGGACTATCCGATGAGCAGGCAGTCGAAACGGTGCTTGCCGAATTCGGATCGCCAGCGATCATCCGCAAGCAGCTCCGCCGACAGCAGCGCGTGGCAGATCGGCGTCGGGCAGTTACTGAGGTGCGTCGTCAGATCTGGCTGCCATTCGCGTTTTCCGGGTTCTTCTCAATCCTGTCCGGCGTTCTCACACCTGAGACCGACTCACTCCCTATGCGGTGTCTCGGTGGAGTAACCATGTTTATAGGTCTGTTCTTGCTGATGGTCGGGTTTATGTATGCGGGGCAGATATTCAGTTATCAGGTTCAGCGCCAGCGACCGCGCAAGGAGTATCATTTCCTCAAGAGTTGTCTGCGATGGATAGCGGTCGTGGCTTTCGGATTTGTGGCCTTGGTTCCCATGCTGTTATTGGAACTCGTCGCGTGTGCTCTTTTGCTAGGCAAGATCCCATTCGCTAACCACTTTCCTCAACTTCTCTGGTACAACTTCGGGGTGGCCTGGTTGGAGTCAGCCAGTCGCAACTTCGGACTCTGTACCTTGGGCATACTCGGGTTCGGGCTGACGCTCGCCCTATACGAGCGCTCGCGATGTGTCGATGAGCCTGTGACTCCTGTAGCTGGATAGAGCGCATCTCAGCGAGGGCACCCCGTAGGGGGTAGGCGTACGGTGCCATTATTCGGCTGGGCATGAGGATGGGCTTGCGGGCAGGTGATATGCCGGTGTCCCTACCGAGAATGGCATCCGACCCGACTGAGGGCGGGCTGTGTGCTGGTTCAGCGGTCGTTGCTGGGCAAGTAAGGGCATTCACGTCGGTAATGCCTTCGCAATCAAGGCGTTCTGCCGGCATGGGCGCGCGACGTTCCCAGTCAGACGCCCGCTGGCGTGGTCTGGAGCTTCAGGACCGGCAGGAGGTAGTCGATTCGGCGGGTCTGTGGGCTCGCCCTGAGCAATCAAGACCGACGAAGCGGAGGCTGTCAGAGGCGACGCGCCCCGACAACCTCGTTTGCATCATTCGGCGCGCAAGTCCCACCCTCAAGCAGGTGGTGACAGCGTGTCTCAGTGGCTGTATGCCGTGAGCTTCTGCGACAGGCTTGCGGATTGGGCATGGTCGGATGTGGGGCGAAGTATACACATCCATGCTGGCGGATATTCCGGGAGTCAGACCCCAGGCAGTCCCGACTGATTGCGTAACGAATTATACACTCTACGGTGTGTTGATCGAGCCGTCGGAGTTCGGGCTGTCACGGAGTGAACTGGCCGAGGCGCTTCGTCTGGACGGGATTGGGGCCCGTCCCTACTTCCATCCGCCCGTGCACGAACACCCATGCTACAGCAATGGTGGTGCGCCGAGACCTCGCGAGTTGCCGCTCACCAAATGGGTGTCGGCTCGCGTGCTGTGTCTTCCCATTCTACCCAAACGCCCGCTCGACTGCGCCGAGCGAATTGCCCGCGAATACGATCGCTTCACAAGAATGCCCTGCAGGTAAGGGCCGCACTCCGGGCGTGTGGCCGTTACAAGATCTCTGACACCGGCAGTCTGGCACCGCTGGTTCGGCAACGGAGCCATTAAGGGGTCCTCGCCGAACCGCCAAAGTTGCTTCCTCCGGGCGGCGGGTGGCGATTGTCCGTTTACTTCGTGCCAGAATCGATCCGTTGGTTGCTGGGATCCTCGCGCGGATGCGAGCCAGCCGCCTTGAGGAGGTCGAGTGTTCACCTGCGCTTGCTTACAGTTCGCGGACGACCGCGGAAGGTTGCGATCTTTTCGGGGCACCCATACAATAAGCCCACAATTGGATTTCGAAGGGCTCCGGTGAGCTTCTGTTATGGATCTCTGTGTGGACAAGACTCCCATCAGGAAAGTACTGAGCGGTCTTACGAGCATCGACGGCGTGAAGGCCGTTAGTCTTGCGGGGTCTCTCGCGACCGGCACAGACGATGAGTACTCCGACATTGACATGCAGTGCTACGTATCCGCCGACATTCCTGGCATAGAAGAGCGTAAACGCGCCTATGAGTCAATCGAAGCGGGGAGCGCCGGTCTCCTGGATAACCCTGTGGGAGCGGAATTCGAAGACCCGCCGCACAACAACTCGGCCGTGGTCGATTGGCTTCGAGTGACTGACGTCAAGTGCGACGTGCTTTGGATTCGCACTGATGAACTGAAGCGCGTGATCGATCGGCTGCCGGGGGATCTTGAGCAGCGGGAGACAGCAGCGAAGCTTCTCCATCCGTGCCGGTCCTTGTGGGATCCTCAAGACGTCTTGGCAAAGATGGTGCGGAACCTTCCTGAATACTCGGTCGACAGAGCCCTGAAGAAAGCCGGCGGACTTCTCGGCCGGACACGGTGGTTTCTGTGCGAATGGGGAGTGCTGGCGAAATGTGCGCGGCGCGAGGATGTGGTGGCCTATCAGAAAGCAGAATCGCAGATGGTCGAGACGCTCGTTTCTGCGCTGTACGCTCTGAACAGGAACTGGTACCCGGGGGTCAGAAAACTGAGACACTACTGCCAGGACCTCGAGGTGCTTCCAGACGCCTTTGTGCAGCGGTTAGAATCAATGATCCTGCGGCAGGACGACTGCTCGAACCTTGCTAACTGCGAAGCCGAAATGAGATCGCTCTTCCGGGATCTCGCGAAAGTTGCCGTGCAACGCTATCCGCAGTGGCGTCCGCCGCGGGACTGGGCGATCTGGCAGGGCCAGCAGCCGTTCTGATGCGGGAGGCCGGCCCCGTCGTGCCGTGCCGACGCCCAACCATCCCCATTACGAGAACCTAATCCTCTGGTCGTGCCTGCGCTTCGCCTCGGACTCGACGCACCGCAAAGATGTCCGTCGGAAACGGCACCGTCCTACATGGCCTCTCTTGAGCCCCCTTGGTTGTCACCATTTGCCCTGCCTCGACTGGTACCCCCTCCTCGAAAAAGCGGGCGATGGGATTCGAACCCACGACGTCCAGCTTGGGAAGCTGGCATTCTACCGCTGAATTACGCCCGCACGGATCGGCCGATCGAACACGTCCGGCCGACGTGATCCAACACGCAATAGTACA
>Ga0307375_10001741_pt1 | contig 23291 bp, 25 predicted proteins | sample TR1MG_FD_202531 | JGI IMG/M metagenome (GOLD analysis project Ga0307375, IMG submission 202531) | Soil microbial communities from Risofladan, Vaasa, Finland - TR-1 | ecosystem: Environmental > Terrestrial > Soil > Coastal area > Acid sulfate soil | place: Finland: Risofladan, Vaasa | collected...
GCAACAAAACATCCAGCAAACAGTCCGTATACATGGCTACACTTTGACCATAAGGCCTCCGGCTCACTACACCAACAAGTTAAAGAAGCGGCAGATCCGGGAATATGGCTACGAAGACAGGAACCCGAAGCACTACGAGGAAGATCATTTGATTGCCCTTTCAATCGGTGGTGCACCGCACGATCCGCACAACCTTTGGCCAGAGCCACGTAAAAGTGAGTGGGGTGCCAAAAAGAAAGACCAGTTGGAGTTCGTTCTTTACAAGATGGTTTGCAGGGATGAGATTTCCCTGAAGGATGCCCAGGATGAGATGGCTACAGATTGGATTGAGGCCTATAAGCGGTATGTCCATGGTGGAACGAAAAAAAACGTGGTCGTGGATTCGGACAAGTGGATTGATGGATGCGACGATTTAGGCTAGCGTTGTCAGAACCAGTTGATGATTGATTCGATTGCGCATCCAAGGCCACTTCTGTCTATCAATTCTAATTTCATAACTCTCAGCTTGGTCAGTTAAATTTAGTCAGATGTACGCTGTGATAGATAATCAAGTTTTTTAACATTAATCACTGGGATGGAAGCTTTGAAAGATTACTACGCCATATTAGGTGTTGTTCCCTCTGCGGAAGACATCGTCATTAAAGCTGCCTATAAGGCTCTGGCTCAACGCTACCACCCAGACCGTAATCCCGGGTCAGCCGAAGCCGCTGCGAAAATGGCTGAAATCAACGAGGCATATAGCCTTCTATCAGATACAGTTCAGCGTAGGACATATGATAAATCCCGTGCGGAAAAAGATGGGGACTTTGGTGATTGGATACATGAAGAGGAGGCAAATCAAGCAGCGAATAGTTTTGATCCACTTAAAAACGATTGGACTCTGGCGGTTGGATTTTATCCTGATTTGGTAGACATCAATAATCATCTTTCAAAGATATCTAAGTTATTGGCATTTACTTATCGTGCTTCAATGCTTGAATTTAAGGCTTTTGAAAATCGAAAAGAATTGGCCCAAGTATTGGAACAGGCATTCTTGGAAACATATTTTGGCCGCAATCCGAAAATAGTGGACTTTGCTAGACTGTTGGTGCAAACAGGAAACAAGGCAGCGGCAAAAGCACTTAATGACGCCGTCCGTGTTTTAGGGGGCAATGCTCCATCAGATAGAGTCATCAGTAAGATTTGTATAGACTTTAATGTTGAAACAGAAGAAATGATGCAACGTCGTGCTCAGGAGGAGGCAATAATCAAACGGGGAGCAGGGCAAAATGCTCATGAAAAAAAATGTTGGCTTGCTGTTAGTGATGAAGATAAACAATTTCTCAATTGGTGTTCTTGGGGTGACATAAAAAAAGTAAAAGAGTCTGTCAATGACAAACCGAAGCTAGTAAATATTACTTCTAACAGTGGTAATACAGCATTACATTATGCAGTTATAACCGAGCAAGAGAATATAGCAAGATTCCTTGTCGAAAATGGTGCAAGCATACTTGTCCGTAATAATGAGGGGAAGACGCCAGTTGGATTAGCCAAATCGGATTCGATGCGCAGAATTCTAGGGCATCACTAAATATTGGACTGGGGTGTTAAGCCTTTTTGACGATGCTCCTGATAAATTGAAACGTAGCTGCGATGATTATCAATTCTTTAATTCACAACAAATGCTTTCAAATTGCTCGGCAACTTTAATATGAAGTGAATGTATAGTTCCCTCCCTCAGTGTTACCCTTCACCCCTACCAAACAACTATAGACAACCATGTTCGAACAAGCATTTAAAAATATCGACGACGTACTCTGGAAAGAGGCCGGTTGTTCCAACGAATTAGATTACACAGAGCAGACATCCTGGCTGCTATTCCTAAAATTTCTGGATGGCCTAGAGCAGGACAAGGCTATGGAAGCCGAGCTACAAGGCAAGAAATACACATTTATCCTCGAAGCACCATACCGATGGGAAAGCTGGGCAGCGCCAAAGGACAAACACGGCAAACTCGACCATAACAAGGCATTAACCGGGGATGATCTACGAGATTTCGTGGATCGTAAGCTTTTCCCGTATCTGCACGGTTTCAAGCAGAAGGCCAGCGGCCCAAATACCATCGAATACAAGATCGGTGAAATCTTCGGTGAAATCAAAAACAAGATCCACAGCGGTTACAACCTGCGGGAAATCATCGACCATATCGACGAATTACGCTTCCGCTCACAAACTGAAAAGCACGAGTTGTCGCACCTGTATGAAGCCAAGATCAAGAACATGGGCAATGCAGGTCGTAATGGTGGGGAATATTACACGCCACGTCCCTTGATTCGAGCCATAGTGAATGTAGTGAAACCAAAGCTTGGTGAGCGTATTTATGACGGTGCAGTCGGTTCAGCAGGGTTTTTGTGTGAGGCATTCGACTACCTCAAGGCACAGCCCAAACTGACCACAGCAGACCTGAAGAAACTGCAAGAAAGCACGTTCTACGGCATCGAAAAGAAGAGTCTCGCCTATGTCATTGCCATCATGAACATGATCCTGCATGGCATCGAGGCTCCAAACATAGTTCATTCCAACACGCTGGCTCTGAACCTTGCCGACGTTCAAGACAAAGACCGATTCGACGTTATCCTGGCTAATCCACCTTTTGGTGGTAAGGAACGCAAGGAAGTGCAGCAGAATTTTCCAATTAAGACGGGTGAAACTGCCTTTTTGTTTTTGCAGCATTTCATAAAACTGCTTAAAGCCGGTGGTCGTGCTGGCGTAGTCATCAAAAACACGTTCCTTTCCAATACCGATAATGCTTCGGTTAGCCTGCGGAAATTACTGCTGGATAGTTGCAACCTGCACACCATACTCGATTGCCCAGGGGGTACATTTCAGGGGGCTGGTGTGAAAACCGTGGTGCTGTTTTTCGAAAAAGGGTCACCCACCCGCAAGACTTGGTACTACCAGCTCGACCCTGGCAGGAACATGGGCAAGACCAATCCGTTAAATGATGCTGATCTTGCCGAGTTCGTGGAATTGCAAAAAACCAAAGCTGACTCTCCCAAGAGCTGGAGCGTGGATGCCAAGAGTATCGATCCTGTCACCTTCGACCTGTCGGTGAAAAATCCTAATGGCGGTGAAGTTGTTGTGCACCGAAACCCACAGGCAATCCTGGACGAGATTGCTGCGCTGGATGCTGAAAGTGCCGAAGTGCTGGGTAATATCAGGGCTCTGTTATGAAGGCTGAGTGGCAACTTGAACGACTTGCTTCAGTGACCAAGAGAATTACTGACGGCAGCCATAATCCGCCAAAGGGGGTCACCGATAGTGAATACCTGATGCTCAGTTCAAAAAACATATTCGATGACAATCTTCATTACAAAGATCCTCGTTACTTAACACCTGAACAGTTTTTCCAAGAGGATAAACGAACAGGCATTAAGCCCGACGACATTCTCCTCACGATTGTTGGAACTATTGGCAGATGTGCTGTAGTGCCATTCGATACCCCGAAAATTACTTTGCAACGAAGCGTTGCGGTTATTCGTTCCAATTGTGAAATTGTTGAACCACGTTTTCTGATGTATTCCTTCTTGTCGAGAAATGAAGAGCTGAACAGTAAGGCTCGTGGGGTTGCACAGAAAGGTATATATCTCGAAACATTGCGGGAGCTTGAAGTTGAGTTTCCACCACTCCCCGAACAGCACCGTATCGTCAACATCCTCGACGAATCTTTTGATGGCATAGCTACCGCCAAAGGCAACGCCGAAAAGAATCTGCAAAACGCCAAGGCACTGTTTGACAGTACAGTGAATTCCGTTTTTGCAAACAGGGGTGAGGACTGGGAAGATAAAACCTTAAACCAGATAGCAGAAAACTTGGATAGTAAAAGAGTGCCAATTACCAAAAACGTCCGTAGCAACGGGTCTTACCCTTACTATGGAGCATCTGGGATAGTTGACTACGTTGGTGATTATATTTTTGATGGTGATTTACTGTTGGTCTCAGAGGACGGCGCAAATCTTTTGGCAAGGACGTACCCAATTGCATTTTCGATTAGTGGCAAAACATGGGTAAATAATCATGCTCATGTCTTACGTTTTAAGGAAATGGCCACTCAAAGAGTGGTTGAACTTTACCTAAATTCAATTCCTCTGGATGACTACGTGAGTGGCATGGCACAGCCGAAGTTAAACCAGAAGATGCTGAATACTATTGTCGTTCCATATCCGCCGTTAGCGCAACAAAAAGCCATGGTTGCTAAACTTGACGAGTTATCCACCGAAACCCAACGCCTCGAAACCATCTACCAGCAGAAACTCGCCGCCCTCGACGATCTGAAAAAATCCTTGCTTCACCAAGCATTCAGCGGGGCGCTGTAGCGAGGTGCCTCGCTCAGATATAATGACTCGTATGGAACGTATTCAGTCTATCAATCCAGATCGTATCGCTTGGTGTTGTGCCGACCTTGGCATTACGCCTGCCGAGCTTGCTGTTGAAGCGGGTATTGCTGCGGCTACTATGGAGCATGTCATGGCGAGACAGGATGGCATGACATTCAACCAATTGAGAAGGGTTGCCGATCATTTTGGAAGGGGCGTCTTGTTTTTCCTAGAGGATGGGCCGGTGGATGAGGCGCAGGTTCATTCCCCTCAGTTCCGTACCCTTGCCAACCAAAAACCGGAGTTGTCCTCAAAGCTCAAGGCACTGATAGAGCGAGTGGAAAAGCAACGTGAAGTGTATTTAAGTCTGCTCGAAGACCTCGATGACGCTGATCGCCCACGGTTCAACCCACCAGTTTTGCCAAACGATGATCCAAAGGAAGCGGCGAATATCGCACGGCAATGGCTAGGGATGAATGAGCAGAATCATTTCTATACCTACCGTGAAGCGCTTGAATCCCGTGGAGTGTTGGTGTTTCGCAGCAATGGCTACAACGGCAAGTGGCAAATCGCTAGAGAGAACCCTATTCTCGGCTTTTCTTTGTACTCTTCTACCTGTCCGGTGATTGTCGTCAAGAAGCAAGACTGGGAAACTCGGCAATCGTTTACCCTCATGCATGAATTGGGGCACCTGCTGCTGCACAAGACAAGTTCGATTGATGACGAACGTGACTTGGAATCTCATCGGGGCCATGAGCGTGAGGCTAATTCTTTTGCTGGATATCTGCTAGTTCCGGATGCATTTTTGGCAAGCATAAGTGATATAGAGCGGCCAAGCGAAGTTTCCCAATACGACTTTTGGCTCGAACGCCAGCGGAAGGCTTGGGGTGTAAGCGGAGAAATGATTCTGCGCCGCTTGCTGGATTCAGGGCGTTTGCCGCAGAGCCAATATGAGGCTTATCGGCGATGGGCTGCGCAAACGGTAATAGTGCAAAGTGATGGTGGAAATCGAGAGTGGCGTCATCGTGAGCCTAGGCATATCTTCGGTGATACATTCGTACGAACGGTACTAGATGCGCTTTATGCCCGCCACATCACGCTAGCGAAGGCGAGCGGCTATCTTGATAATCTGAAGATCAAAGACCTGCATCAGTTGGAACGCTACTATGCGGGTGTTTGATGCGTCTTCCATGATCTATGCGTGGGACAACTACCCGGTAGTTCAATTTCCCGGTTTATGGGAATGGATGGCGAGTCAAATTCAAGCTAACCAGTTAGTGATGCCAAAAGTGGCGTTTGAGGAAGTAGGACACATTGCACCGGATTGTGGTGAATGGCTCGAGGAGAATAATCTTGAGAAACTGGAGCTTAGCGAACTTATTTTGCGTGATGCTATTCGGATAAAGGGATTGCTCGGTATCTCGGGCGACAACTACCACGCTAAAGGTGTAGATGAAAACGACATTCTTATTATCGCCACGGCACGAGCTCAAAATTCCGATTTGATTTCGGACGAAGCTAAGCAACCTGGCTTACCTCAATTACCATCCAAACGAAAAATTCCAGCAGTGTGTGACATGGCTGAAGTTACAGTACATTGTGTTAATTTTATCGATTTCATTAAGACTTCTGGGGCGGTCTTTGGTTAGGTAAAAGCAATCCACCGAATTGCCAACCAGATATTTTTTATGCACTGAGCCAGTCCGCCAGTTATGAAAGGTAAGCATGAACGAAGCCGAAACCCGAGCCGATCACATAGACCCTGCGCTCAAGGCCGCGGGCTGGGGTGTGGTCGATGGTAGCCGGATTCGTCGTGAATATCCGATTACACTTGGTCGCATCGAAGGTCATGGCAAACGTGGTAAGGCGCTGACAGCGGACTACGTTCTGGAGTACAGAAATACCAAGCTGGCCGTAGTCGAAGCCAAAGCATGGGATAAAGAGCTGACCGAAGGCGTAGGGCAAGCAAAGGATTACGCCAGCAAGCTGGAAGTCCGATTCACCTATTCGACTAACGGGCAAGGAATCTATGGAATCGACATGGATACTGGTGTCGAAGGTGAGCTGTCAAAGTTTCCATCGCCGGAAGAATTGTGGAACCACACCTTTGCCACGCAGAATGTTTGGCGTAACCGCTTTTCAAAAGTGCCATTCGAAGACAGGAGCGGATTCTTCCAAGGTCGCTATTATCAGGACATTGCAATTGAGCGTGTACTGGAGGCAATAGCCGAGCATAAAGATAAAATTCTGCTGACACTGGCCACAGGCACAGGCAAAACGTTCATTGCGTTCCAGATTGCATGGAAGCTGTTCCATAGTCGCTGGAATTTGAATGATTGGAAGTCAGATTCCGAACCAACCCGCAGGCCACGTATTCTTTTCTTGGCTGACCGTAATATTCTGGCTGACCAGGCGTTCAATGCATTTTCAGCATTCCCTGAAGATGCCCTTGTACGCATAGCACCCGACGACATTCGCAAGAAGGGGAAAGTACCGAAGAACGGCAGCATCTTCTTCACCATCTTCCAAACCTTTATGAGTGGCCCACCCAAGGACGGGAACCCTTCACCTTATTTCGGTGAGTACCCGCCAGATTTCTTCGACTTTATCTGTATTGACGAGTGCCACCGTGGCGGTGCAAATGACGAAAGCAATTGGCGGAGTATCTTGGAATACTTTTCACCAGCCGTGCAACTTGGATTGACAGCGACGCCGAAGCGTAAAGACAACGTGGACACCTATAAATATTTTGGTGATCCGGTGTTTGTGTATTCACTCAAGGACGGCATCAACGATGGCTTTCTTACCCCGTTCCGGGTGAAACAGATTTCCACAACGCTGGACGAGTACATCTTTACCCCAGACGACAAGCTTATCGAGGGAGAAATCGAAGCCGGTAGGCGATACGAAGAAGCCGATTTCAACAAGATCATTGAAATCAAGGCGAGAGAGAAAAAGCGGGTCGAGATCTTCATGTCACAGATCGACCAGCGGGAAAAGACGTTGGTGTTTTGTGCTAACCAAGCACATGCCCTGGTGATACGGGATCTGATCAACCAGGCTAAAACGAGTACCGATCCAAACTATTGCCACCGTGTGACCGCTGATGATGGGGGAATTGGAGAGCAACACTTGCGGGATTTTCAGGACAATGAAAAATCCATCCCTACCATACTGACCACATCGCAAAAGTTGTCGACCGGCGTAGATGCCAGAAATGTTCGAAACATCGTGCTGTTGCGGCCAATCAATTCGATGATCGAGTTCAAGCAAATCATCGGACGTGGCACACGACTATACGACGGCAAGGATTACTTCACGATTTATGACTTCGTAAAGGCATACCATCATTTCAACGATCCGGAATGGGATGGCCCTCCAGATGAACCAGAATTCTGCACTAAATGTGGTCAAAACCCATGTGTATGCGAGAAGCGCCCGGCCCAACCTTGTCCGGTCTGTGGCCAGAGTCCATGTATATGTCCCAAAGAGCCCTGCAAGATTTGTGGCCAGCGTCCTTGTGTATGTAAGAAGAAGGCAAAGATTAAGCTTGCTGACGGCAAGGAACGACACATTCAGCACATGATGGTGACTAGCTTCTGGCATCCGAACGGCACGCCCATGTCAGCGCAACAGTTTATGGAAGCACTATTTGGCAAGCTGCCGGACTTTTTCAAAGATGAAGTCGAGCTGCGAGCATTGTGGTGTTCGCCTGACACACGCAAGAAGTTGTTGGAAGGTCTGGCCGAGAAGGGATTCGGGAAAGATCAGTTAGCTGAAATGCAAAAGATTATCGATGCCGAAAAAAGTGACCTGTTTGATGTGCTTGCCAATGTCGCCTATGCATTAGAACCATTAACCCGCCAAGAACGGGCAGCCAAGGCTATGGCGCTGATCAGCACCCACTTCAACAACAAGCAGCAGGTGTTCCTGAATTTTGTGCTGTCACACTATGTGAGCGAGGGTGTTGAAGAACTCGACAAGGAAAAGCTTACGCCGTTGCTGCGACTAAAGTATGGCGACTCCATCGCAGATGCAGTTGCTGATCTGGGTAATCCTACTCAGATCAACGGGGTGTTTGTGGGGTTCCAGAAGTATTTGTATCAGCAGCAGGCTGTTTAAACTGCGGCGATCAAATGCGTCGGACGTAGCGTTAATTTTTAAAAGAGTAGCTGGTAGTATCAATGACGAAATGGAGGAAATATGATGGTGGAAAAGTTATTTTCTGAATTGAAAATTGTAGTTCCTAAAGAACCACTGCCAACTGTGGAACTAGACATGGAAAGCTTGCCAGATTGGAGCTTCGATAAGATCGTAGTCAAAGCCCTTGAGCCAATTACAAGTAAATCACCATCCCTAGTTGCGACAATTTACGTTATTCGGGGGGAGAGTGTGTCATTTCATGAGCCAACTGACTCTTCGTTTTTTTGTGTGGCTGGCTCCGCTAAAATACTTTCAACTATATTCGAGGCTTTGAATAAAATTAAAGGAATTAGGGTGAAGTATAGTGACTCCGTTTCTCCAGATGATTGTGCTGGACATGCACAATATCATCTAGAAGGAGGTCACTTATGGTACGCTGTAGATGCTGTCTGGTGGGCATCCAAGCACAAATAAAGCGAATAATTAAATACCAATTTGACAACAAAAAAGAACCCCGCAGCATCACGAGGTTCTCCCCACACATATTCACGACCGAAACAATCTGGCTATCACCACCAGCACTCCCAAAAATACCAGGTACAGGATCAGCGGCATTACTGCCACCCAAAACAGCAAGGTAATCATGATCAGAAGACCAGGCGGTGCCAAAGCCACATCAAACCGATGCTGGTCAATACCCATGGAAATGCAATTATCCATAACATTGTTTTTAGAATCATGCTGCCTCCCCCGCCAACTTATTAGTGAGCTTGGTCGGTATCGGCACTACCACTCCCGTCTTGCCAGCACCTTCAACCGCCTCGGAATAAAACTCCTCGACTATGGCCGGAACATCGTCTTCGCTATCCTCGAATGAACCGTTGCTAAGCCCTGTTCTAGCGACTTGTTCCAGCGCCTTGATACCAACACCAGCCTGTTCGCTTTTGAGGGCTTCAGCGACCGCCTGGCTGACCGCATCTTCGAGGCTGATGCCATCTCGTAAGCACAGATCAACATAGTAGACAGCGGCACGATGGGATTGCGTCGTGGATTTAGCCCTGAGTTTTAACTGCAATGGCAGGTAGCGAGTATTACCGCCACTGACCGCTTCGAAGTATTGCAACCTGGCAGTCAAGGTTCGTATGGAATTGAACCCAGTAGTGCGGAACACAAACGACGACAGCTCCTCCTCCTGGCCGTCGATGGCAACGTTGAGCCTGCCATACGGCTTGCAACCTCCTGACTTGGCAAAGGCACAGCCATCAGGCGAGGCGCAAGGAACTTCGGTTATTCCCTCGACCGTTACCCGTTTGGCAGTTTCGCCATTACCGACGCAGATTGGCCTTCCGGTGGTCCGGTCAAACAGGCTGTATTCAGCCCGAAGATTCAAGTCGCTGCTGTTAAACAGGACCTTTACCGGTATGGCTCGGATCTTGCCGTTGGCCGCACCCTCGGCAAGCTTGGCGTGAAGCGGGTGAAGCAGCCAGCCTTCTTTTTGCTGGACCTGTGTGGTTATCGTGAAGCAGTCGTCTTTTTCCGGCAGGCGCTTGCCATTTTTCTCCACCACTTTCCCTATTGATATCCGACCTATTACGGGCGGCGTTATTGCGAGACCTTTAATCATGGTATTGCTCCTTATAAATGCCCCCGCCAAACTGAACGGGGGCGTTGGATAAAACTACGTTTATGGTTCGCTACTGCCCAAGCTTGAAGAATGCATTCACTTCCTTGACCAGCCATGCCTCAGCTTCCTTTTGGCTTGGCTCTTTACCACCATGTTTCAGAATGTATTCACCGAACCATTTGCCAAATGGGACGCTAACTTCGTAATCAAACACGCCGGGGAATTGGCCATCACTGGCTATTGCTCCGTAATTGCAAAGTTGGGTGGCGAGAGGTACATGACTCACCACTGCATCCACCAATTCAATGCAACCTTTGCCCCATGCAGTAATAACGGCGTCATAGCCGCCAGGCTTAACCTCGTGCAGCCCCTCCATGAAGAAGGCTGCGGTGACTAGTTGGTTTCTCATGTTCTTGCTCCTTATAAAATCCAGACAACAAAAAGCCCCCGCCAGGAATTGAACGGGGGCATTGAACGACAATTGCGTTTACCACTTACAAGAAACTACAGTAGCCCCCGCTCGGCAAAGCTGAGTACGGATCCACCGGCCACGATGAAATGGTCGAGCACACGAACGTCAACCAGCGACAACGCCTGCTTCAGTGCCTGTGTCAGTAGTTCATCAGATTTACTTGGCTCAGATACTCCGCTTGGGTGGTTGTGACTGAAAATTACAGCAGCGGCATTGGCCCTGAGTGCGGCCTTGACCACTTCGCGGGGATATACTGAGGTTTGCGTTAGCGTTCCCCGGAATAACTCATGTGTAGCGATAAGCCGATGCTGAGCGTCAAGGAACATTGCGACAAAACTTTCATGCTCATATCCAGCAAAATGCATCCGCAAGTAGTCACGTACGGCAGCCGGAGCGTTCATCATGTCACCATGACTAAGATCTTCCTCCAGCCAGCGCCTGACTAATTCCCTTGCCACTACACATTTTTCAGGTGGCATTTCCTGGTCATTACCCGGTGCAAACAATGGTGCCAGTGACCCACGATAAAGCTCATGCGTCTGCCGTACACCGATAAGCTTTCCAAGCAACGCCGTATCAGAAAGGTTGGAATAGATGTTCATCATGCTCTCCCAATCTGCACGAGGAACCTTCGGCTACCTGGCTTGCTAACCTCGTAACGGGCAACCAACTCAGGATTCTCTGCGGTCAATTTCTTGAAGTCGGTTTCCGTTGAGTCCTTTGATTTTCGCCAACTGATCTTGCCGCAATCCAGAACAGCGCCACTGGCAAAGCCCAGTCGTTCCTGCAACCGCTGCTTGAGCAGGTTTTCCTGATCCTCGGCTGTTTCACGTTGCTGGCGATAAGCCCAATATTCCCCGAACAACTTGTTCATATCTGGATCTTCGGTACAGTCCAGTACTTCGCCCTTGTCAGCCGGGTACATGCTGGCCAGTGCCTTGCCACTTGATTCAGATCCGTCCACGGCTGGGGGAATGTCCTGAACCACGCATTGCCAGAACTGTTCTTCACGTTGAATTAAGTCTGCGATCTTGGCATCGTCCCGAATGACCCGGTAAATGCGGAAGTCCTGGCCGCCTATCAAAACGGCTACGTCGCACCATTCCTTACCTGTTACAGCAAGCTGGTGAAGTACCTGGCACTGGTAACTGTCAGGCACGCCTTCCTCCCAGAATTGGGCTGAGTGCAGACCGGCAGTTTTGACTTCCAGAATGCCGTTGCCATCAGTTGGGTGTTGAACGACACGATCCAGATTAGCCAGCATGAACAGGTACTCAGGATGTTGCAGGACAGAATTCAGTTTCCTGACTTTTGCACCGGTCCTTTCGGCATAGACATTGGCTATGATGTGCTCCAGGGTGGTACCCCAGAAAACAGCGTTGTTGTCTGACAAGTCTGGTGCTGGTTGCCGATTGGTCTTTTCAAGCCAGAGTTCCAGCGGGCTTTTATAAGGTGAAATTCCGACTGCTACTGCGGCATCAGAACTTCCTATGCCACCACCACGAACACTTAGCCATTGTTCACGGCTCATGTCCTTGGTCGATACCAACCTTACTGCGTTGCTTCGTTTCATTGTTTTCTCCTTAGAAATAGAAAACGCCCCACCGAGAAAATAATTCCCGATGAGGCGTATTTGTTGTGGTCAAAGTGACCTAGTGTTGCTGAGTTGTCAGATTTATTGTCCCCATCCCCTCAGCCAAAGAGACTTGTTGTTTTGCCTGAAAATTATTCAACCCACCTTCAAGTCATATGGACTCTTTGATTGGCATTGAGTATCCACAGAGTTGTGAACAGGTTTTGTGGATAAGGATTACGCTGTCAATAACATTGCTTGCTCCAGGGCTCTCTGTTTAATTGCTGCACCAGCCCCAAACCAAGCACTGTCCAATCTATAGTCCTGGCTTCTGGCCCTGCGTTCATGGTCGACAAACTCAGTGACACTGTTGAGCAATCCCCAGGTAGTACCTTGCGAAGATTGCAAATTACTGCCCTTGCCGCCACCGGAGTAAAGCCCATAAACAGCCTGGATGTTTTTCTGATTGGGTTGCTCGTTTAGGGGCAGGTCTGGATCGCCTAGTACGTTCACTAGATACGACATCGCCTCGAATTTGTTGACCGGCCGCTTTGCCATGTCCTTTATGCTGGACATGAACTGATCCCACGCTGACATTCCAAGCCCCAGCTCCTGTTTAACTGCGACCGGATCGAAGACTCGGCTATGGGGAACACGAACAGCGCCCTTTGATTCACCTACGGCCATGTTGAGCGTATTTGAACAGACTACGCGGACACTGGTGAATTGAGCGGTTGTCGCAAGGCTTCCGTCACATGAAGTAGCCAGCAGCAGATACGCCTTAACCTTGTCCAGTCCCGGCAGTAGTGTTTCCTGCCCAGTCTTGGCCAATGCCCAGAGCTTTTTACCGCCTTTGAGTACGCCTGCAGTTTCAATTTCGAAACCTCCTGCCTTTACAAGATCCCGATAGAATTCCAGCACATCTTTTGGCTGCACAACTTTGTACCTTTTGCTGACGACCGAGAGCGGTTCATTGGTATCAGATCGATACAGCACCGTTGCATCTGGATTACTGCGAAGGTTGAGGATGTTGCCGTCACTATTTGCAGCGTTGAACAGAACGGGAGTTTGTTTTATTTCGAAGTCCATCCCGGCATTCTTATGCCAGACTTCGATGGGCTGATTTTGGGGTAGCTTGTTGCCAAGTCCATGCCAGGGTGTTTCCCCGACATAGGCCATGTCTTTCGATGATGCCAATTCGTGTGCCATGATTATTCCTTTCCGAAAATGAATAAAGCCCATGCACGGATCTCGTGTGGGCGTTGTTGTGTTACTTGGGCTAAACGGGGGTGTGGCTAGGTGTTATTACCAGCGTTCGTACTCGTCATGTTGTGGCTGGTAATAACCATCATCGTTTCTGTCTTCGTTATAGCGACGGATTTCCTCTACCGCTACGCTTGCTAGCGTTGTGACAAGCGTGACGAGGATTGCACGTAATACTACTGCCGCGATTTGATTCACATTGTGTCCCTCCTTGGTTTGTTGCGGACTCGGGCTGAGTACGCTTCCATTTTTCTTATACCAATTTTTGGAGAGGGAATTGAAAGTGGATTGCGCATATAGTGGCTCGTGATTAGTTTGTATAAATAAGCTGGCATTTATGTCTTGTTTCGCCAAGTTACACACTGCATAATCAACGACAAGGATGAATAATGGCAGAAAAATAGGGATTGATCGGAAATGGAAAATTGGACGACGTTTGGAAAGCCTAAAGAAGTTGATGATAAGAAGTCATCCGTATTCAAGGATTATATCGTTCCGCTTGGTTCGCTGTTGATTCCAGTCATTACCTTTCTGGCTCAAAATAGTTCACCTTGGTGGGGTAGCTTAGCGATAGCTGTGTATGTAGTTATTGTTGTTATTTTCCTTGTTGTTCCAGCGATAGTACGTGGCTACAAGAAATGGAAAAAATATCGGGCACAGATGCGATTAGAACAAAGTTACCTGCCTAAAATTACAGCATCTTTTTATAGATTCAAGCCAATGATGGAATCTAATCGCACAGATACCATTTCGGGAGTTTGGTTTGATGCGGCGAAAACTTCGGAAATGCAAAAATTAATCCGCCCCAATCATTCGCACTTCTACACTTTATCATCATGGCTCGAGCATCTAAGTCAAACAGTTGCTTCAGCCAAACTTTCTAATTTTAAATTAATTGCGGCAGAGATCTCAGCTTGGGTTCAGCAATACGGGACATTTTGTCGGGACGCGTATTCGCAATTCGATGATTTACTTCGAAGTAACCAGCTTGATGATTTCAAGGTTCGAGAATTTAAAAAAAGCTGGAACCATGCTCGTGACGAACATAATTTAGCTATAAGCAATTGGAAAACTTTGTGTTCTGAAATTAATTCATCTTTCGACCAGAGCATTTGCCCTGCACACTATGAAACATTGAAGACATTGGAATAGAAGAATTTTATGTTGCGATGAGCCGACCAAATTATCCAGTCAGGACACTACGTGCAAGACTATCCATTCGAATTTAAAACGACATGACTCCATCCCAATTATTCATTAGTTATAGTCATGCTGATGAGTCCTTCTTAACAGAGTTCGAAAAGCACTTATCAACTCTCAAACGTGAAAATCTGATATCCACATGGCACGACAGGAAAATTGCTCCTGGGCGCAATTGGGCGGGTGAAATTGATGAGGCTCTTCAACGCTCAGATATCATTGTGTTTTTGATCAGCCCAGATTTTGTTGCTTCGGAATACTGCATTGAGAAGGAAGTCGCAGTAGCTCTTGAAAAGCATTATAGAGGTGAGGTTATCGTTATACCGATAGTTGTACGCTCGGTTGATTGGCTTACTACAGCAATAGGGAAAATACAGGCTCTACCAAAAGATGCTAATCCAATTTCAACTAGGAACGACAAAGATCAGGCGTGGCTGGAAGTTACAATTGGTATACGTTCGGCGATCAATGACTTGGAACGGCGACGTACATATGCCCCAAGTCAACCATTGTTTTGCGGGATATCACAAGCACTGTCAGCAGAGGTAGATCGCCTAGAAAAACGATTTACGAATGATAGTTTTATTGGCGGGATATCTACTGGGCTGCATGATCTTGACACCTTAATAGATGGGCTTCATGAAGATGACCTAGTACTTGTCGCAACTACTCCAGTTATGGATCGGATGGCATTTCTCGTTTCAATCATAAGTCACATTTGCGTAGAAAAGTCGCTTCCTGGACTTATATTTTCCCTTAAACAATCGAAGGAGCAGATTGCAAGACGCCTCTGTGCCGCTTTGGGCAAGATTCCTGTACGTGCACTTCTAAGGGGCGAACTTGAAGAGAATGATTGGGGGCGCCTGACCTATGCACTCGGTACGATCAATGACAAAGCCATTGGAATAGTCGATCAGACGCACCTTGATATCAATACGATAACATCCCAAATTGATAAATTCAGAGATCAACATAGTAGCTGTGCGCTGGTAGTTATTGATCACTTTGAGCATGTTACCGGTGGAAATAGACCTGAACTGCTCACCATTCTTGGGCGTTATTCACATAAAAATAAAATACCAATTGTCGTTGCCTGCGGATTAGAACGTGATCCATCATCTAGGCCTAACAAGCGCCCAGTATTAAGTGACATTGGTGAATGGGGTGTGCTGAACGAAGATATAGACGTTGTTATCTTTACTTATCAGGACGAACAATACGATTTAGATAGCCCAGATAAAGGTATTGCCGAAGTCATTGTGGCGAAAAATTCTCGTGGGCCGGTAGGGATGGTTATTACGACCTATTTGAGGGAAGAGCAAGTGTTAATGAACACGCTGACCAGTGCCGAAAATAGGTGAAAAAGATGATCCGAATAGGCTGAATCAAAGGCGTTAAACTAAAATTGAAAATACGGGGATGGAAGAGAACATTGGTCGCCATATCTCAATGCCTCTCCTGCCCAATCCCCGCTATAACGTTGCCCAGCACCCCAACAAATATTTCCATTCCATCCGTCATCAGTTTGAGCTGCTCTTCATTGGGCTTGTCCATGTTTATCATGGCTAGTGTTTCGTCCAAGGGTAGCGCACCGTATTTTGATTGATAGTGAGCAACATTAAGTGCCATCAGCCTGGCACATTCTGCCAAGTCTTCCTTGCCGACTTTTTCGACTAATTGGTCGGCGAGTTTGTAGTATTGTGCGAACGTTGATAGGTTAGCCATGGTGAGTACTCCTTGAATGAAGAGATAAGTGCGAAGGTATAAGTGAATGTGCAGTCATTATGAATCCGTAAATGATCGTCATACCCTGAAGATGCACTTCAAGGTTGATGGATTTCCGGAGGAATTTAAAGCAGACATGTGGCCAACCTACATGGGGCTATTCGTTCGAAATCATGTTGAAAAAGTTGCCGATGACAATTCAATTCTCGAACGTGAAATCCTGTTGGGATCATTTGGCCTGATCCCGCATTGGTCTACAGACACCAAGATTGCTCGAAGTACATACAATGCCAGGTCAGAAACGGTAGCCGAGAAGCCAAGTTATCGTGACGCCTGGCGCTCATCGAAACGATGCATCATTCCAGCGGCTGCCATTTATGAACCTGACTGGCGCTCCGGAAAGGCCGTCCCAACCAAGATCACTCGAGTTGATGGTAAACCCATGGGAATCGCTGGCCTATGGTCCGCTTGGAAATCACCCAAGGATGAAATTATTCATAGTTTTACCATGCTGACGATCAATGCTGATTCACATCCATTGATGCGTACCCTTCACAAGCCTGCAGATGAAAAGCGCATGGTAGTGATCCTACCTGATGACAACTATGGTGATTGGCTGAACGTAAGCAATGAGGAATGCCGGGGACTGCTGAAGGAATACCCGGCAGACCTTCTCACTACGGAAGTTGCCGGAGCCAAAAGCTGATTGACTACGTAATTTGTTGACAACAGAACGTTCGTTCTCTAACATGCCTCAAACGTTCTTCCTGTGCGTTTGACTCCCATGACCAGCAACTCGCAACACCTTTCCATCCAACTTCCTGCGATTGGCGCTTTGCCTATCCTTGTGCCCCTTTTTAGCCACAAAGTCACAGCCGGATTCCCATCTCCGGCCGATGATTACATCGAGGGCAGATTAAGCCTGGACGAACACCTAATTCAGCATAAGGATGCCACCTTCTTCGTTCGTGCCAAGGGCAACAGCATGGTGGGTGCAGGAATATTCGATGGCGACTTGCTAGTTGTAGACAAGTCCCTTGATCCCTCATCCGGCGACATTGTGATTGCTATAGTTGACGGTGACTTGACTGTGAAACGGCTCATCAAACGTGGTGACAAAGTCATTCTTAAGCCGGAGAACCATCGCTTCATGGAAATCGAGCTTCAGGATGGCCAGGAACTCCAGGTATGGGGAGTAGTGACCTCTACGGTGAAGAAATTCGTTAAATGCTGATGCCATGCCCATCGCCCTTGTTGATTGCAACAATTTCTATGTGTCCTGTGAGCGCATGTTCAACCCGAAGTTGGAGGATAAACCAGTCGTAGTTTTATCCAATAACGATGGCTGTGCTGTCGCTCGTTCAAACGAAGTGAAATCACTTGGTATCAAAATGGGTGATCCATGGTTCAAGATGGAGAAGATAGCCAAGCAACATGGGATCATCGCTTACTCCAGCAACTACGCGTTATATGGCGATTTGTCGGCAAGGGTGATGTCGATTCTTTCCACGTTTTCGCCCAGGCAGGAAGTCTATTCGATCGACGAATGTTTTCTGGACCTTGATGGCTTCGAGCCACAAAAGCTGATGGCTTATGGCCAGACCATCCGGCAGGCTGTGAAGCGCAACGTAGGGATACCCGTCTGTGTTGGTATTGCTGATACGAAGACCCTGGCAAAGCTAGCCAACCATTGCGCCAAAAAGGGACTGGCCGGGGAAAATGGCGTATGCGATTTTGGAAGGCTGGATGAGCTACAACGGAAAGCACTATTTGCCAGTCTTCCGGTGGGCGAGATATGGGGTGTTGGACGGCGCATTTCTGAAAAGCTGCTTGCCATGAACATCGAAACGATCGAAGACCTGAGAACAGCCAGCCAAAAGGCTATTCGGGACCAATTCTCGGTTGTATTGGAGCGCACGGTACAGGAGCTTAACGGTATTCCCTGCATCGAACTTGAGGAAGCAGGAACACCTCGTCAACAGATCATGGTTTTCCGCTCGTTCGGAACGACCGTAACTGATTATGATGACCTGGCAGAATCGGTATCCTACTTTGCGACTAAAGCCGCGGAGAAACTCAGGCATGATGGATCAGTAGCAGCCAGTGTTTGTGTGTACATTCGTACCAATCCATTCAACGAAAAAGAGCCACAGTACCAGCGGTCAATGGTGGTTCCATTGGGTCAGCCGAGTGATGACACCATGAAGCTCGTCTCGGCATCACTGATCGGATTAAAGGCAATTTATCGCACCGGCTACAGCTACAAAAAGTCGGGCGTATTGCTGATGGGATTGCAGCCAAAGGATTCGGTACAGGCGACACTATTCGATGACACTGCAAAGCAAGCCAAATCAGCCCGCATGATGAGTGTTATGGATTCGATCAACCAAAAAATGGGCAAAGGGAGTATGACCATTGCGGCTTCAGGTATTCAGCATCGGTGGGCGATGCGAAGGGAGAGAAAAACTCCGAATTACACTACGGATTGGAATGAGTTGCCGGTGGCTTGGTAGTGGTTTGGTTTTGCTAGGCCCTAAGCCTCTCACACCAAGCCTGCACCATATCCAGTACAAAACGACGATCAGACTCAGATAAGTCAGCGATCCATCCCTGGATTAGCAACGCCTATTCAGTTCAATGTACCCCGATTTCTAATGTGCTTTGCCTTTTAGTAACCGAGTACAAATTTGCTCAAAGATTTCGCTGACCAACCGCCTATCAGAATCGGTTAAGTTTTCCAGTGTTCGTGCAATACTTTGTGCTTTATCTTCAAGGCGTGGGGAACCGCTTCGGAGCAAATCCTCCAGAGGGCAAGACAATGCATCAGCAATATCTGCTAACCGCCCAAGTGGAGGGAGTGTTGCACCCCGCTCAAATCGAGAAATAGTTTCCTGTTCGACCTCAATAATTTCAGCCAATTCTGCTTGCGTAAACTGTCTCTGTTGGCGACGAATAGCTATTGCCCGCCCCATCTTTAAAGCAAGTCGTTTCTCTTTTGGCGTCATCCCTACCCCCTAATTATTTCACCACAGGGATAGTGGTCTTGCCTTAAAGTATATTGAACGACATAATGAGATGTAACACCATACAGTATGTGGTAATTAGTGGTGTACTCGCCCCTAAATGTAATTGCACCATGATTAGCCTCTCACATGAAGGATGAAGCAATGGAATCCTGGCGATTATGGAAGAGGATATGCTGGTAACAGCCTGCGTAATGGGAGTGGAAATGCCTTTGTAGAGCTAAATCGTGAAAATAAAGGAAAATAACAATGAGTAACAAAGAAAAAGGTTTTTCAGAGGATGAATTTAAATCGACTTTTGATAAGGCGTATCAGGAGAAGAATCCAAAATTTGACGAACACTTAAATATTGCAATTGTCGGAAAAGTTAGTGCCGGTAAAAGTTCTTTGCTAAACGCAATATTTGAAAGAGGTAGAAATAATCCTCTAGTTGATGTAGGGGCAGAATCTGGAATAACCAAAAAAGTTTCTGCCTACAAATTGGGTAAGCGGGTGCTAATCATGGATTGTCCTGGCCTTGATGACATCCGAAATGAAAATAGCCAAATAACAGAAAAATTCTTGAAGCAAATTGATTTTGGAATTTTAGTTGTAACAGGTTCGGCAGATGCGTCCCAAAAAGAAAAGTTCTTGGATTTGAAACGCAACACAAAGAATTTCATAGTAGTTCTAAATAAGATTGACGAGTGGGATAGTCTAAAACCCTCTGCCTACGAAAATGTTATGGCTCAATGGAAATCTACGCTCGGAATAGACCAAATATTTGGTGCGTGCACAGAGGGGTATGATCCTCAAATGCGTGACGATGCACCGATGAATATTCGTGGCGTAGATGAAATTAGATCGGCGATATTCGATTTTTTAAAAGTACAGGGCAAAGATATTCTTTTTGCCCGAGAAATCCAAAACAAAGAAAAATACGCAGCAAGAATAATCGTAGGAGCTTTGACCGCAGTCGCCGCTGAGGCATTTATTCCGGGTAGTGCTGCATACATCACAGCTACTCAGGTCATTGGGATAACCAGCTTGTACTATCTTTACACTGGCGAAGTAATGAGTAAAGGAAATGCCTTGTCATTGCTTCCCGGTTTTATTGGGCGAGAAATCGGTATGAATCTTTTTCTCTGGGCTGAATCATTTCTTCCTCCAACCGGTGTAGTGGATGTCGTTGCAGCAGGCATTGCTGTTGTCATTACATTTTCAATGTTGGCGGCAGTAAAGTTGATGCTCGAAGACAATTACAGCCTTGATCAAAAAGATGAATTGAAAACCGCCTATAATCAATCCAAATCAGCTGCCGAAAATGCCTTAAAAGGGATTCCATGGAGTGAGCTTATTAAAAATCCGCGTCGAATAACGGAGATTTTTGAACGCCTTTTAGCAAAATAGCTGACCCACTAGGCAGAAACCCATCATGAATGAAACCGAGGTACGCAGCATCATCGTATCCACACTCAAGAGTGGGAATAAAAATCCGGGATTGTTCGATCTGCCAAAACTCTTTGGTGTGAAATCCAAGCTGGAATCCTGCAACTCTATAAGCGAGGTCGTCGAAATACTGGAGAATAGCCGCAGCCTGATATCCAAGTCGTTCGGCTTGAGTGATTCTGCATTCGAGGAGAGTGTGGGGAAGATAAAAGTGCTAGAGGCAACGGCGTAGGGCAACGCTAGTCACCATAACAAATGGCCCTCCTTGCAATCCTATTCGGCCTCGCCATCGCTGGCTTTGCCATCTTTTGCTTGGTCCTCTACTGGATGCTGATGATCGCTTTGATCGGTATCGGCGTATTGTTCCTTTTTTGGTTTTACCTATTTACGTATTTTTTCACGGACCCATCTATTGCATTGCCCTGTGCGGTCATCGCTACAGGACTCGCAATCTGGGCATTTGTTGCGTATACAAACAAGAGTGACAAGAAAAATGCGAGCGGAAATTCTTAAGGGATGAGTGGGGAAGGAAAGACGCCGAATTACACCACTGATTGGAACGAGTTGCCGGTGGCTGGATATTGAGAAAGCCGCAAATTCTTGGACTGCTTAGTTACTTGGGATATGAATAATATAGCTGTAAAAGCAATAACATTCTATACAGAATTTAGATCTAGTGAAAATATATCAGGTAAACCTTGAGGACCACCAATGATCCAGTTCGAACGTTTCAGATTCATTCTGCTACCAGCAATTCTTGCGATTACTTTCCCATTTTACACTTTGGCTTCGGGTCTAAATCCCCAATCTGTAACATGGAAAATGATTGATGAGAATGAAGTCTCAGCCACTTACATCGATACAAGTTCAAATAGAAACATGGGAAATTCAGTGGAAAGTATCCGTACTCTAATTAATTTTAAACAACGTTTTGGTAAGGCCATGTCATCCATAACAGTTAATGAATTCAACTGTATCAATAGATCAGTTAGGTATGTTAAAGGCGAGGGCTTTACAGGAAGTTATGGGCGAGGAGAACTTATCGGCACTACTCGCCCAGAAGACTTTGGAAAAGTTCCGGGGCAATTTTCACCGGTTGACAATGACAATCCGACATTGAGTCAATTGTACGATTTGGCATGTGGTCAGAAATGATTTCTTGGATTACTTCCCATGATCCAGAATCGATGCAGGTTGGCCGGTAAGCCGTGAAGTTAACCAGGTTGGGTTGAGGGATGATGCAGGATTGGTTGAGCCGTTGAAAGGCAAAAATTAATATGTCAGCAAAATACGAACCACTTGAAAAGCATCTGCGTGCGACGCCGCCAGCTGTAAAGCAATTGACGATTCAACTGTCCGAACTGGCTCATATAATCGGAGCATCACTACCTGATTCGGCATTTACTCATAGGCCTTGGTGGGGAAACCAGAAAAACTCCAAATCACGACCCCAAGCGCACGCTTGGATGGCGGCAGGTTTTGTAGTCGAGGAAGTTAATCAGTCCCGCACCAATGGATGGGTTCGCTTCAAGCGCTAGTGAACATATTTAGGTAGGCTATTGCCACGGTTGGGACATATATCGCTGATGACATTAAAGCCACAGACGAAGATAAGTTAAAAGAGTGTTTTGGCAAATAATTTTATGATTTTGGAGAATGCTATGAAGCAGAGTATGAAAAGCTTTTTGGGGAAACTTTCAACAAGAAAGTGGATGTTTGCTTTTGCTATTTATATTGCTATGTATTTGGCTGACTTGTTGGGCGGATACTTTCAGGAAGCTGAACAAGCTAGACAATATGGTGGGGATTTTGGGGGAGGTTTTGGATATTGGGATATATATAGAGAATACTATCAAACATTTATCCCTTGGCTATTATTATCGGCATTTATCCCTTGGCTAATTTTATCGGCGTACTTTTTTGATTTTAAAAACGAGATGCATTCTGGATGGAGGAGAGTTTATATATCCGCTCAAATTATAATTCCAACATTGATGGCATTGTTTTTCGTTTTCACCACTGATTACGATAGTATTTTCTGGAAAATTGACATCTTCTTGGTAAGTTTTGGGTGGACAGAAGTTGTCGTTCTGATATTAATCAAACTTCATATTTGGATAAAAGAAGGTTTTGCTGCCAAGCAAGCCGACTAAACCAATCTTCATAACCCAATGTGAGCCAACTTCTCCCAGCTGTACATTCCAAGCCCACTCTGATCATTCAGCGTTTATCCCCACCAAGCCCCCCCCAACACTCTCACTCCCCGCCAAAGAAAAGTTTTAACGGGGTGTGTGGCCACGCTCCTAGGTGCGCTGAAAAAATAGTTTAGCAAACAGGCCGTTTTGAGCAGTTTCGCCAATGCGGGAAGTTAAAATACTATTAAGCAGGTGATAAAAATATCTTCTGCGATTCATATAAAAATAATAATAAAGGACAAGAAATGAACGATTTTAATTTTCAGAACAAGGTCAAGATCGCTGTTACA
>Ga0307375_10001742_pt1 | contig 23278 bp, 22 predicted proteins | sample TR1MG_FD_202531 | JGI IMG/M metagenome (GOLD analysis project Ga0307375, IMG submission 202531) | Soil microbial communities from Risofladan, Vaasa, Finland - TR-1 | ecosystem: Environmental > Terrestrial > Soil > Coastal area > Acid sulfate soil | place: Finland: Risofladan, Vaasa | collected...
TGTGGCGCCAGGTCGGCGGCAATCGCTGGCTGCTGCTCCTGCGTCGCGGCCAGTACCTCAAAACGGCCCATGATCTGAACGTCACTTCGGCCTGATCAACGTCCACAACGTCGCACCCGCTCTGGCGGCCATGGTGGCCACACAAGGAATTTCATCTCTATAAAAAAAGGCCCATTAAGGGCCTTTTTTCATGTGGGTCGTCGCAACGACAGCCCGTTATCGACTCGGCCAGAGATGCCGACTCAGCTGATACTGCCAAATGAAACCGGGCGCCGCCAGGGTCGCAAACATGAACAATGTCACCACCCAGAATTCCCAGGGTTTGTGCTGGATACCACCAATACTGTTTTCAAGGTACAGGCCGATGCCGATGGCGACTGCATAGAGCACGAACCACTCGACCATCTGAATCCAGAAGGACTTCCGCCCACCGGGCGCGGTCACCGGAATCAGCAGGAACATGCGCTGATTCAGAAACGGCAGGTTGGCGAGAACGAACATCACCAGAATATAGCCCTGAACAAGGGAGTTACTTACCATTCAAACGTACTCCAAAAACGAACGCATTATGTGTCTTCAAATCCCAGCACGCATCATCAGCCACCGAAGGCCGTGGCCGTCCAGGCAGCCAGCACGCCGGGGAACAGGCCTAGCAGCAGGACGATCAGGCCGCTGAGGGCAAGTACACCCTGAACATTCCAGTCCGGGTTGACCGGCGTACGATCGACCGGATCGTCGAAATAGACGAACTTGACCGCACGCAGATAGTAGAAAGCGCCAATGACCGACATCACCACGGCATAAACGGCCAACCACCACATGCCTATACCTACGACCGACTGAAGCACGCTAAGTTTCGCCCAGAAGCCCAAAGTAAAGGGAACGCCCGCCATGGAGAACATCAACAGCAAAAAAACGAAGGCCATGACCGGACTCCGATCATTCAGCCCCTTGAGATCATCCAGGTCCTCCGCTTCATACCCTTGACGCGCCAGCAACAAAATCATTCCGAAGCCACCAATCGACATCACGATATATGCAAGGGTATAGAACAGGGCTGCCGAGTAGCCTTCCTTCGTCCCCGCGAGAATGCCGAGCATGATGAAACCGACGTGGCTGATGGTCGAGTAGGTCAGCATACGCTTGAAGCTGGTCTGGGCAATGGCGACGATATTACCGATCGCGAGCGACAGCATGACCGTGACGATCAGAATTGGCTGCCAGTCATACAGCAGACCACCCATCCCGTCGACAAACAACCGGATGACCATCGCCAGCGCGGCAATCTTGGGTGCGCTGGCCAGGTACAGAGTCACCGCCGTCGGCGCGCCTTCATACACATCAGGCAACCACATGTGGAACGGCGCAATACCGAGCTTGAAGACGGCACCAACCACCAGCAGCACGACCGCCGCCTTCAATGCCAGGGAGGAATGTTCAGTCGTCAACGCCGAGGCGATATCGGTCAACATGAGCTGCCCGCCCGTGATGCCGTACAGCAGTGACATCCCATACAACAGGATCCCGGATGCCAAAGCACCCAAAACGAAATACTTCATCGCCGCTTCGGAAGCACGTCCGTCATCCCGTTTGAAGGCCGTCATGGCGTACATCGCCAGGGACATGAGTTCCAGACCGAGGTAAATCAGCAGGAGGTGATTGGCCGAGATCATGATCATCATGCCGAGCAGGCCGAACAGAGCCAGCATGTAGTACTCGCCCTTATCCATGCCGCGATCGCGCAGATAGCCGCGCGACATGACCAGTACGACAGCCACGGCCACATAAGAAGCCAGCTTCATCAGATCGGACATCGGATCGTTGACCACCATCCCACCGAAACTGAGTCGCACCTCGGGACTCATATGCAGCAGCGTAATGAAGAACAGCGCGATCAAGGTGAGGATCGACAGGACGAAGCTGACCGTACTGCCCCGTCGTGGCAGGAAGGGGTCGATCAGCAAGATCAGGCACGCCATCCCCGCCAGGACGATCTCGGGCAATACCGGCATCAGATTCAGGTCAGTCACATTCATCATGTCAGTCATCACAGCTTGGAGGTCAGCGCTTGGTGCGCGAGATGTTCAATGGTGGCGTGCATGATATCCAGGAGCGGATTGGGCCAGACCCCAAGCACAATGATGAGCAGCGCCAGAATGCCCAGCATCCAGGCCTCACGCATATTGACGTCCTTCAGTCCCTTGACGCCCTCATTCTGAACGTCGCCGAAGATGACCCGCTTGACCATCCACAGGGTGTAGGATGCCCCGATAATGAGGGTCAATGCCGCCAGGAAGGCGATCCAGAAATTGGCCTTGAACGAAGCGAGAATCACCATGAACTCGCCGACAAAGCCCGAGGTGCCCGGCAAGCCGACGTTGGCCATCGCAAACACGACCACCAATGCACCGAACCAGGGCATGGTATTGATCACGCCTCCGTAACTCGATATTTCCCGCGAATGCAGGCGGTCGTACAGCACGCCGATCGAGAGGAACATGGCCGCAGAGATCAGACCATGGGAAATCATCTGAACCATCGCGCCTTCGAGCGCCAGATTGATGCCCGTGCCCGAGGTATTACCCGGGTTCGTCGCAATCATGAAAATCACGAACAGGCCCAGGGTGACAAAACCCATGTGCGAGATCGACGAATAGGCAACCAGCTTCTTCATGTCGCTCTGTACCAGCGCCACAAAGCCGATATAGACAATCGCCACCAGTGAAATCGTGATGATGAACCAATCCAGATAGGCCGATGCATCCGGGGTGATCGGCAACGAGAACCGCAGGAAACCGTAGCCACCGATCTTGAGCATGATCGCAGCCAGAATCACCGAACCGCCGGTCGGCGCCTCGACGTGCGCATCCGGCAACCAGGTATGCACCGGCCACATCGGAATCTTCACGGCGAATGCAATCAGGAACGCCAGAAAGATCAGGATCTGCTCGGGCATCGTCAGCGGCAACTGCTGCATATGCAGAATGGAAAAGCTGCCCCCCTTGAAGTACATGTAGATCAGGGCGATCAACATGAACACCGACCCGAAAAAGGTATACAGGAAGAACTTGATGGTCGCGTAGACCCGCTTCGGTCCGCCCCACACCCCGATCACGATAAACATCGGAATCAGCATGCCCTCGAAGAAGAAATAGAAGACGATGGCATCCAGGGAGGCAAACGTACCGTTCATCATGCCTTCCATCACCAGGAAGGCGGCCAGATATTGATGCGCTTTAACCTTGATGACTTCCCAGCCGGCCACGACCACCAGCACGGTGGTGAACGTCGTCAGGATGATCAGCGGCAGGGAAATCCCATCAACACCCAGATGGTAGTTGATCCCGAACTGCGGAATCCACGGCACCAGCTCCACGAACTGCATCGCAAAGGTATCGGTATGAAAACCGGGCAACAGCAGGACGCTCATCAGGAAGACCAACACGGTGCTCGCCAGTGCGAACCAGCGGGCGAACCGGGTATTGCGTGCCCCCACGAGCATCACGATCACCCCCGATAGAATCGGGAGCCAAATGATCAGGCTCAAGATCGGCCAAGAGGAAAGCCAGGAAGATAACCAGGAAGAAAACATGAAACCGGTGTCCATTTCGAGTTAGGTCAGCGAAGAAACACGATCCAGGTCATTAACCCGATCAAGCCCAAAATCATCACAAAGGCGTAGTGATACAGATAACCGGTTTGTATCCGGCGCCAGTGTTGCGCGGTGAAGCCGATAAAGTTGGCCGTACCATTGACCAGCCAGCCATCGATCACGCGCACGTCGCCAACGCGCCACAGCCCACGACCCAGCAGGCGCGCACCGCCGGCAAAAACCACATTGTTGAAATCGTCGAAACCGTAGGCGCCATCCAGTATCCGCTTCGGAATCGCCAGCACCCGCGCGAACAGTGCCGGTAGCGTGTTCGGCAGGCCAAGATACATGACTGCAGCCAGACCGACACCCGCCATGGCCAGCCAGAATTCCGGACTGATAAACCCATGGAGGATCATGGCCATCGTGCCATGGTAATGCGCGTGCAACTCCGTGAGCACATCATGGTCGGGCAGAACGGAAATCGACTGACCAAAGAACCCGGAATAAAGCAGTGGATTGATGGCAAAAAAACCGACCACCAGCGCGGGAATCGCCAGCAGGATCAGCGGCACCGTCACGACTTTCGGGGATTCCTGCAGGTGGCTCCGCGTATGCGCATCCATCCGTCCTTCACCGAAGAACACCAGGAAAAACATCCGGAAGGTATAGAAGGCCGTGACGAATACACCCAGCAATAACGACCAGTACGCAAAGGATGCACCTGGAAGAGATGATCCATTCACCGCCATGATGATGCTTTCTTTCGAGAAGAAACCCGACGTGCCTGGAAAACCGATCAGTGCCAGCGAGCCAATCAGGAAGGTCACGAAGGTGATCGGCATGTATTTCCATAGTCCGCCCATCTTGCGCATGTCTTGCTCGTGATGCATCGCGATGATCACGGAACCGGCTGCCAGAAAGAGTAGCGCCTTGAAAAACGCATGCGTCATCAGATGGAAAATCGCCGCCGAGTACGCAGAAGCCCCGAGTGCCACGGTCATGTAGCCAAGCTGTGAAAGCGTCGAGTAGGCAATCACTCGTTTGATGTCGTTCTGCACGATACCAACCAGTCCCATGAACAGCGCCGTGATCGCTCCGATCACCATGATGAACGACAGGGCCGCATCCGACATTTCAAACAAAGGGGAGAAACGCGCCACCATGAAGATACCGGCGGTGACCATCGTGGCGGCGTGAATCAAGGCGGAGATCGGCGTCGGGCCTTCCATGGAATCCGGCAGCCAGACGTGCAACGGCACCTGCGCTGACTTGCCCATCGCACCAATGAACAACAGCAACGCGATTACGGTCGGCAGCGACCACTCGACGCCCGGCCAGTATTCGACCGTCACACCGGTCAGCGTCGGCAACCGGTCGAAAAAGGTCGCGTAATCCAGGGTATTGGTATACATCAGGATCGCAGCAATGCCGAGCAGGAAGCCGAAGTCACCAATGCGGTTGACAATAAACGCCTTGAGATTGGCGAAGATGGCCGTTTCCTTCTTGTACCAGAAACCGATCAAGAGGTACGACACCAAGCCCACGGCTTCCCAGCCGAAAAACAGCTGCAGCAGGTTGTTCGCCATCACCAGGATCAGCATCGAGAAGGTGAACAGGGAGATATAGCTGAAAAAACGCTGGTAGCCCGGATCATCCTGCATGTAGCCGATCGAGTAGATATGTACCATCAGGCTGACGGCAGTGACCACCACCATCATCAGCACAGTGAGATGATCGATCATGAAGCCGATATCGAAATGGAAGGTATCGGAAGCTGCCCAGGTGTACACCGCTTCATTGAACGTGGGCAGACCGCCCCAGACGTGCGCGTAAAAACTGTATAGCGAGAGCGCAAAGGCAATCGCCACGCCGATGATGGTGACCGTGTGTGCCCCGGACCGACCCAGCTGTCGTCCGAACAGACCCGCCAGAATACCGCCGAACAAGGGCCCCAGGATGACCCCCAGATAAACAAGCTTCATTAATTACCCCTTCATCGCCGTGAGGTCTTCGACATTGATCGTTCGACGATTACGGAACAGGGTCACGAGAATCGCGAGGCCAATCGCTGCTTCGGCAGCGGCCACAGTCAGCACAAAGAAAACGAAAATCTGCCCGTTGATATCATGGTAGAAATGGGAAAAAGCGATGAAATTCACATTGACGGCCAGCAACATCAGTTCGATGGCCATCAGGAGCACCAGCACGTTCTTCCGGTTCAGGAAAATCCCGGCCACGCTGACTGAAAACAGAATGGCACCGAAGATGAGGAATTGGGACAGGCTGATCACGGGGTATTTCTCCGATTTTCCGATGGCTGTGTTTCTGTAGCCTCTGCTGATTTGGGGCTCGACGAGGCCATCTTCACAATGCGCATCCGATCTTCCCGGCGCACGCGAACCTGTGCATCGATATTCTGGTAAAGCACCCCTTCACGTTTACGGTGCGCCAGTGAAATAGCTGCCACAATCGCGACGAGAAGGATGAAGGCGGCAATCTCGAAGGGATAAACGAAGGTCGTATACAACTCACTACCCAGCGCAAGGGTGTTGGATACACCGGCAGGAGCCGCCGTTGGCGCCGGATAAATCGACAGGCCGAAACTCTGCGGCCCCACGATGAACCCCAACTCGATCACCATCACAAGGGCAACAAACATCCCGACGGGAAGGTTGCGGACGAAGCCTTCGCGCAGTGGGGCCAGATTGATGTCCAGCATCATGACCACGAACAGGAACAGCACCATCACCGCACCTACGTAGACCAGGATCAGCACGATGCCAAGAAACTCGGCCTCCATCAGCACCCACACGAGGGCCGTGGAGAAGAAGGTCAGCACCAGGAACAGCGCCGCATGAACCGGGTTTTTGACCGTGACTACGCGGATGGCGGAAATAACGGCGGACGAGGCGAATACGTAAAAAAGGAATTGATATAAAGTCATGCCCTGTTCCTTAACGATAACGCGCGTCGGCCAGGCGATCCGCAGCGATCTGCGACTCCAGCCGATCACCGATTTCCATCAGGCGCTGTTTGGTCATGATCTGCTCACCTTGATTTTCGAAGTGGTATTCGAATACCCGTGTTTCGACGATCGAATCCACGGGACAGGCCTCTTCGCAAAAGCCGCAGTAAATACACTTGAACAGATCGATGTCATAACGGGTTGTCCGACGCGTGCCGTCCGCGCGCTGCTCGGATTCGATCGTAATGGCCAATGCCGGACAAACCGCTTCACACAGTTTGCAGGCAATGCAACGCTCTTCCCCATTGGCATAGCGGCGCAACGCGTGCAGCCCTCGGAAACGCGCTGACTGCGGCGTTTTCTCTTCCGGATACTGCACGGTGAACTTGTGGCCAAAGAAATACTTGCCGGTGACGGAGAGCCCGAGGAAGAGCTCCCACAGGAACCAGGTCTTGAAAAAATGTTTGACTGCGGTCATTTCACGTTACCTCCCGGCATTCCGTCAGGAAAACCAAGGCCCCACTTTGAAGTACACGAATACACCCTCAACAAAAATCCACAGGATGGTCACGGGAATGAATACTTTCCAGCCCAGACGCATGATCTGGTCGTAGCGGTAACGCGGGAACGTCGCGCGGAACCACAGAAAGAGGAAGAGCATTACGACAATCTTGGCGAAAAACCACAGAATGCCGGGAATAAATGCCAGGATTGATTCCAGTGGCGTACCCTGAAAGGGCGACAGCCAGCCACCGAGGAACAGCACGGCAGTCAGGGCAGAAATCAGAATCATGCTGGCATATTCGGCCAACATGAACAGCGCAAAGGTAATGCCTGAATATTCCACATGGAACCCGGCAACCAGTTCCGATTCGCCCTCGGTGATATCAAACGGTGCTCGGTTGGTTTCCGCCACACCGGAAATGAAGTACACCACGAACATGGGCAGGAGGGGCAACCAGTACCAGTTCAGAATGCCACCGGATTGGCGCTCCACAATCTCCGAAAGATTCAGGGTCTTGGCGGCCATCAGCACGCCAACCAGGGCAAAACCCATGGCCAGTTCGTAGGCGACCTTGAGCGCCGCGGAGCGCATCCCGCCCAAAAGCGCATATTTTGAGTTCGATGACCAGCCCGCGAGGATCACGCCATATACACCCGCCGCGCCGATGGCCAGTACATACAGCAATCCCGCATTGATGTTCGCCAGCACCCAGCCCTTGTCGAAGGGAATCACAGCCCAGGCCACAAAGGCCGCGACAAGAATCAGCACCGGTGCGAGATAGAAAATGAATCGGTTGGCCACCTGTGGCGTGATGGTCTCCTTGAACAGGAGTTTGAACACGTCCGCAAAGGGTTGGAGCAATCCGTAGTAGCCGACGCGATTCGGGCCGATGCGCACCTGCATGAAGCCGATGACCTTGCGTTCGAAGTAGGTGAGGTAGGCGACCGCAATGACCAGCGGCAACAGGACGACGAGCACCAGCAGGGTATTAACGATGAAGTATTGCCAGGCTGGGGACATCCAGCCCAGAACCGGTGACAGGAATTCCGTCAGCATGTCACGGCCTCCCGTTCGATACGGACCACACCACCAACCGCAGGCAGTGTCTGCTCAGCCGTGCCGGCGTACAGGAGAATCGAACCCGGCGCGATCCCGTCATCCAGCATGATTGGAACGCGGGCCGTATAGCCGGACTGATGAACCGCGACGATGTCTCCGGCCGCCCAGCCATTACGGGCGGCATCATCGGGATTTACCAGACAGAACCGCTGACGGTCGGCCTGTTCGGTTTCCTGCAGGGGCGGCGCGCGTCGAATGACGCCGTCAACCGCATACATACCGACCGGCGCGATACGAACCCAGCTTGCTTCATCCGAGCCTGCGGCATCCGAATCACGCGTCACGGCACCCAGCACGTCACTATGGTTGCTCAAGGCAACCTGCGCACAGGCAGCCTGCACCTCAGTACGAATCTCCGTGGTGTCCATGTAGTCAAACTCGTTGAGATCCAGCAGATTCCCCAACACGCGTAAGATTTTCCACGCAGGGCGAGACTGTCCCAGCGCGCGGACCACGCCCCGCTGCGATTGCCAGCGCCCTTCGCCATTGACCCAGGTACCCGCCGTTTCCACGGCCGTTCCCATCGGGAGCAAGACATCCGCATAGTGGCGCATCGCATCCGTGACATGGCTCGTGATACAAACCACCAGCTCGGAAGATTCAAGTGCCTTGAGCACCGCTGGCCCTGCACTGGAATCGATCTCGGGCTCGATACCCAGGAACAGCATCGCGGCCTTGGGTGCCGACAGCATCTGCGCCGCATTCGCACCGACGCCAACGGCATTCGCGCCACCGGCCACGCGGTGCGGTACCGCACCGGCCAACCAGGCACCTGAGGCATTCCCGCCTTGGGGCAGTACGCCAAAGTCCAGGCCTGTCTGCTTGGCAATCTGTGCGGCGAGATATCGAATCGCGCCGTAATTGGGATCGTTCTGTGCCAGGTGGCCGAGGAAAATACCCCCCCGCTTGCCAGCCTTGATGTCCGCATGAATTTTATCTGTGAGCGCAGCAGGCACAGCCGTGGCCTCGACCAGATTTTCAGGCAGAGATACCCCGGCAACGCGTGCCAGTGCAATCAGCATATCCAGCATGCCGCCATTGGGTGAGCACCCCCAATGTGAAGCGGTGAAATTGACGCGTTGCTCGAACGGATGCACCAAATGCACCTTAACGCCGCGCTTCAATGCCGCCTGACGTAACCGATGGCCGAATAGCGGAATTTCTTCCCGAATCGTCGAGCCAATCACCAGAATCGTATTCAGTTGGCTGATCTGTTCGATATCCATACCCAACCAGGGCATGACGGGATCACCCGCATCGGCGGAAAAGTCCAGCTGGCGCAGACGATGATCGATGTTGTTCGAACCCAGTCCACGAATCAACTTCTGGAAAAGGTACTGTTCCTCAAGGCTCGCATTGGGCGAGATGAGGCCGCCGACCGCTGCGGCGCCTTGCTGCTGAGCAATGCCCTGAAGAGATTCAGCCGCATAGGCCAATGCCAGATCCCAATCAACCGCGACCCATTCGCCGTTCCGTTTCAGCATCGGCTGGGTCAGCCGATCGTCGGTAAACAGTCCCGTGTAGGCGAAACGATCACGATCGGCGAGCCAGGTTTCGTTGATCAGGTCATTATCCCGTGGCACGGTCCGCATGACCTTTCCCTCGCGGGTATGCAGATAGAGATTGCTGCCGAAGGCATCATGGGTAGAAATATGGGGCTGCTGGATCAATTCCCAGGGCCGCGCCGTATAGCGGGATGGCTTTGCCGTGAGCGCACCGACGGGGCACAGGTCGATCATGTTGCCGGATAGTTCGGAACTCACACTTTTCGAGATATACGTCCCGATTTCCATGTGATCCGAGCGGCCCACGACACCGAGCTCCTTCAGGCCGGCGATCTCTTCGCCAAAGCGCACGCAGCGCGTGCAATGGATGCAACGGGTCATGTCGGTCGCAATCAGGGAGCCGATATCCTTGTCCTTGACTACGCGCTTGACCTCGGAGTATTGGCCGACGCCTTCGCCATAGCCCATCGCCAGATCCTGCAACTCGCACTCGCCACCCTGATCGCAGATGGGGCAATCGAGTGGATGGTTGATCAGCAGGAACTCCATCGTGGCGCGCTGCGCGGCCAAGGCCTTGGGGCTGCGCGTCTGAACCCGCATCCCTTCGGAAATGGGCGTGGAACAGGCAGGTAAGGGCTTGGGCGCACGCTCAACCTCAACCAGACACATCCGGCAGTTGGCAGCGATCGACAGTTTACGGTGATAGCAGAAACGCGGAATATTGACGCCCGCCTGATCGGTTACTTCGATCAGCATGTCGCCCTGCCGTCCGCGCAAGCTGTGCCCGTCAACTTCGATGGTGATCATATCGTCATGGATACTCAAAGACTTAACCCTGTATCAGTTAAACGGTCGCCAAACCATCAACACTCATGCTGTGTCCATGCTCGATGTAATACTCGAACTCATGGCGAAAGTGCTTGATGAAACTCCGCACCGGCGTGGCGGCCGCATCACCCAGAGCGCAAATGGTGCGTCCCTCGATCTTGCTCGCCACATCATCCAGGCGGTTCAAATCGGCAGGTGTCCCTTTCCCTTCAACGATTCGCGTCAACATCCGATAGAGCCAGCCGGTTCCTTCACGGCAGGGCGTGCATTGTCCGCACGATTCGGAATAATAAAATCGGGCAATCCGGCGCAAGGCGTGAACCATGCAGGCAGAATCATCGATCACGATGAGGCCGCCGGAGCCGAGGAAGGTACCCGACTTTGCAATCGCGTCATAATCCATATTGGTTTTCATCATTACATCGCCGGGCACAACGGGCGTCGATGTCCCGCCCGGAATCACCGCCTTCAGGCGACGGCCATGGCGTACACCGCCCGCCATGGCAAGCAATTCGCTGAACGGTGTACCCATCGGGATCTCGAACACGCCCGGCTTGGCCACGTGACCGGAGACGGAAAACAGTTTCACGCCACCGCTATTGGGCACACCGAGATCGGCAAACCATTTGCCGCCGTTGCGCATGATCGCGGGCACCGACGAGAGCGTCTCGGTGTTGTTCACGGTGGTCGGCCGTCCATACAGCCCGAAATTGGCCGGGAACGGCGGTTTGAAACGCGGCTGTCCCTTCTTGCCTTCGAGCGACTCCAGTAGCGCGGTTTCCTCACCACAAATATAGGCGCCCGCGCCTAGAGAGCCGTGCAGATCGAAGTCGACCCCCGAACCCTGAATGTCCGTCCCGAGCAGGCCCAGGGCATAGGCCTCCTTCAAGGCCCCCTCGAAACGACGGAACACCAGATCGGTGAACTCGCCACGCATGTAGTTATACCCCACGGTCGCGCCGATGGTGTAGCCAGCGATCGCCATGCCTTCAACCAGTGCATGCGGATTGTTCAGCAGAATTTGCCGATCCTTCGCGGTACCGGGCTCGGATTCATCCGAGTTGCAGACGATGTATTTCTGGCCCGGCGCATTGCGCGGCATGAAGGACCATTTAAGCCCGGTGGGGAAACCCGCACCGCCCCGACCACGAAGATTCGAGGCCTTCAGTTCCTCGATGATCAGTGACGGATCCGAGCGTTCTTCCAGAATCTTGCGCCATGCGCTGTAGCCCCCGATCTTCAGATAGTTTTCCAAAGTCCAGGGTTCATCAAACTGCATCGTGGCAAAACAGACTTGTTCCGTCATGACGTCACTCCAGCTTGTCGAGAATGGCATCGACCGCATCCGGGGTCAGCCGTTCGTAATAGACATGATCGACCTGCATCATCGGCCCGCCGTCACAGGCTGCCAGACATTCCTCTTCGACCTTGAGGTAGATCCGACCATCCGGGGTAGATTCCCCCAACTTGATGCCAAGTTTGCGCTCGCAATGGGAAACGATGTCCTCGGAGCCCATCAGCGCACAGGAAATATTGGTGCAGATCGAGACGTGATGGCGACCGCAGGGTTTGGTTTCTAGCATCGAGTAAAACGTGGCCACTTCATACACGGAAATGGGTGGCAGTTCGAGATACTCGGCCACGGCGTCCATCAATTCTGTCGTGAGATAACCGTTGTTCTGATGCTGGGTTTCTCGCAGGGCGGCCAACAGCGCAGATTGCTTCTGCTCTGGCGGATACTTGCGCAGCCAATGATCGATCTCATGGCGAGTATGCTCAGTCAAAAGCACAGTCTTGCTCGTTTTCATCAACGATCCACCTCACCAAATACAATATCCTGGGTTCCAATGATGGCCACCACGTCCGCCAGCATATGGCCTCGCGTCATCTCGTCGAGTGCGGACAGGTGTGCAAAGCCGGGGGCACGAATCTTCAGACGATAGGGTTTGTTGGCACCGTCGGAGACAAGATAGATGCCGAATTCGCCTTTCGGGTGCTCAACCGCGGCATAGGTTTCGCCCTCAGGCAAACAATAACCTTCGGTGAACAGCTTGAAATGATGGATCAGCGATTCCATGTCCGCCTTCATCTCTTCGCGACGCGGCGGGGCAATCTTCCGGTCATCCACCATGATTGGGCCCGGGTTCTGACGCAGCCAGTCGATACATTGCTTGATAATGCGATTGGACTGACGCATTTCTTCGACCCGGACGAGGTAGCGGTCATAGCAATCGCCGGTCACGCCAACCGGAATGTCGAATTCCAGCTTGTCGTAGACCGAATAGGGTTGTTTCTTGCGCAGATCCCATTCAACGCCGGAACCGCGCAACATCGGACCAGTGAACCCCAATGCGATCGCGCGCTCAGGGGTGACGATCCCAATATCAACGGTTCGCTGTTTCCAGATTCGATTGTCCGTCAACAGGGTTTCGTATTCGTCCACATAACCCGGGAAGCGCTGCACGAAATCATCCAGGAAATCCAGCAGAGAGCCCTGGCGGGCTTCGTTCATGCGCGACACGTCGCGTTCGCTGTGCCACTGGGAGGCTTCGTACTGCGGCATGGAATCCGGCAGATCGCGCGCCACACCGCCTGGGCGATAATAGGTCGCATGAAGACGAGCACCAGACACGGCTTCATAGCAATCCATCAGATCTTCCCGCTCGCGGAAGGCATAAAGGAAGACGGTCATCGCGCCGATATCGAGCGCATGGGCACCCAACCAGAGCAAGTGATTCAGAATCCGGGTGACCTCGTCGAACATCACGCGGATGTACTGCGCGCGCTCCGGAATCTCCAGACCAACAAGCTGCTCGATGGCGCGCACATAGGCATGCTCATTGCACATCATCGATACATAATCGAGCCGGTCCATGTAGCCGATCGACTGATTGTAGGGCTTGCTCTCGGCCAGCTTCTCGGTACCCCGATGCAGCAGTCCGATATGCGGATCGGCACGGACAATCGTCTCACCGTCCATCTCGAGCACCAAACGTAAAACGCCGTGCGCCGAGGGGTGCTGAGGGCCAAAATTCAGGGTGTAATTCGCAATTTCCGGCATGATTTATTTACCCTTTCGCCCAACATAACGGCTATCGTGCCGGTGTACCTTGGGCACGAGCACCCGAGGTTCGATGGAAACAGGCTCATACACCACGCGATTCTTTTCAGGGTCGAATCGAACCTCGACATGACCGATCAACGGGAAATCCTTGCGGAAAGGATGACCGACAAAACCGTAATCGGTCAGCAGACGACGCATATCCGGGTGATCATCAAACAGTATACCGAAGAGGTCGAATGCCTCCCGCTCGAACCAGTTCACGACCGGCCAGACACGGACGACGGACGGAACGACCGGAACTTCCGGATCGTCGCAATAGATACGTACGCGCAAACGCCAGTTATGCGTATAGGAAAGCAGATGGGCGACCACCGCAAACCGTGGACGGCCAGAATCATTGGGCGCCGGGGCATCACCAAACTTGAGTCGCGCATTGCTGGCTGGCTCTACACCCCGGCTGTAGCCGGTGTAGGAAACACTTTCTTCCCCCGCCCACTCCTTCTGCCCATATTCGAGATAATCGATACCACACAGATCAACACACTGATCAAAAGCGGTCGACGGCGACTGGGCCAGCAAGGTGGCCACATTCAACCAATCCTCGGCGGACACATCGATCGTGATCTCGTCCAACGCGACGGTCAGATGATTGATCATGGAACCGAGCGTGGATTCAAGCGCCGGTTGCAATGCTGGATTGAGCCTCTGCTGCACAGTCATTACGGTCATTTCACCCCAGGTTTACCGCAGTTAATCAACTGCGCGCAATCGTATTGGTACGACGGATTTTGTTTTGTAGCTGGATAATCCCATAGAGCAGTGCCTCGGCCGTTGGCGGACAACCCGGAACGTAAATATCGACGGGAACAATCCGGTCACAACCGCGAACCACCGCATAGGAATAGTGATAATAACCACCGCCATTGGCGCAGGATCCCATGGAAATCACCCAACGAGGCTCTGCCATTTGATCGTACACCTTGCGTAATGCCGGAGCCATTTTATTGACCAGGGTGCCGGCCACGATCATGACGTCGGACTGACGCGGACTCGGGCGGAACACCACCCCGAATCGGTCCAGGTCATACCGGGCCGCACCTGCGTGCATCATCTCCACCGCACAACAAGCCAGACCGAAGGTCATGGGCCAGAGGGAGCCGGTTCGCGCCCAGTTGATCAGCTTATCAGCCGACGTCGTCACGAACCCTTTTTCAAAGACACCTTCTATTCCCATTCCAAGGCTCCCTTCTTCCACTCATAAATGAAGCCGACCACCAGGACACCCAGAAAAATAGCCATGGCGATCAATCCAAAATGACCAATTTGGTCCAGCGCGACGGCCCAGGGGAATAAAAAAGCAATTTCAAGATCAAAGATAATAAATAGAATGGCTACCAAGTAGTAACGAACATCAAACTTCATGCGGGCGTCTTCAAACGCGGGAAAGCCGCATTCGTACGCCGCATTCTTGGCCGGATCGGGCCGCATGGGCGCCAGAATCTTCCCGCCAAACAGCAAACCCAATGAAAACAGTACAGCCACACCGAAAAAAATCAGTATCGGAAGATAACCTTCAAGCATTGGGAAACCTCACCAGTCAAAGCCAATTGTTTTTGGCTTTTCGCACACAAACTGAAACCCAGCACACAGTTTAGCCTGCGGACTGGCCTAATTCGATTGTACATTCATTTATTTGGTGCGGATGGTGGGACTCGAACCCACACAGCTTTCGCCACTACCCCCTCAAGATAGCGTGTCTACCAGTTCCACCACATCCGCTTTATTTGTACCAATGAACGCGGCATCAGAGATGCATTCGCTCACCTGGCTTTAGCCCAAAGTTACTTACCCGGCACGTCCGAAGGTTTTGGTTGAGCACCTTCTGAACTGGCCGGCGCGCCTCCGCTGACTGTGGATGGCACATCAGCGGGCTTGCCTTTGGAAACGGGCGCGGGGTTAGCCGATACAGGCGCCCCATCCGTTGCTGGTTCCGTCTTTGAAACGGGCACAGAATTTACCACGCTTATGGTGTTGTGTGAAGCGTTAATGACATACGCCAGCAACAAACTGGTGGCGAAAAAGCCCACGACAATCCAGCCGGTCATTTTTTGCAAAAAGGTTGCTGCCCCGCGGGCGCCAAACACAGTTCCAGAAGAGCCTGAACCGAATGCAGCACCGGCATCCGCCCCTTTGCCGTGCTGAATGAGGACAAGTCCGATCAGCGACAACCCCAACAGAACATGCACAATCAAAATCAGTGTTTGCATTACGATAATCTCAACGAGCCTGCAGCGGCTCGACAAATAACCAAAAAATCTTCCGCATTCAGGGAAGCGCCGCCAATCAGACCGCCGTCAATATCGGGCTGCGCAAACAGAATCGCCGCATTGTCGGGCTTGATGGATCCGCCGTACTGGATCCGCACTGCCTGGGCAATGGCGGGATTATGGGCCGCCAGCTGCGCGCGAATGGAGGCGTGCATCGCCTGCGCCTGCTCCGGGGAAGCCGTTTGACCTGTCCCGATCGCCCAGACTGGCTCATAGGCCACAATCATCCGATCGAAAGCCTGAATGCCCACCGCAGCGACCACGGCCTCAATCTGATCACCCACGACAGCATTCATCTTGCCCGCCTGACGCTCTTCCAGGGTCTCGCCGACACACAGCACCGGGGTCAAACCCGCATCCAGCACCATATGAGTCTTACGCGCCACCACGGCATTGGTTTCGCCGAACAGGGTACGGCGTTCCGAGTGCCCCACCAGAACATACTGACAACCCACATCCCGCAGCATCTCGGCAGAAACCTCACCGGTATAGGCGCCGGTGACATACTCCGCGCAGGATTGCCCCCCGACGCCCAAACCGGCTTTGGCGGCCTGAGCCACCACCTGAGAAATGAAAACAAATGGTGGACATACCCCCATATCAATATCGCTCAACCCTGGGCGTTCGGCCAAAATATCGGCCACCAGGGCCTCGGCCATTGCCTTGGTTCCATTGAGCTTCCAGTTCCCTATTACTATCGGTGTGCGCATGCCGTCTCTTTTCCCGTGCCCCAAGTTCTCTCAAGCTTTGGCGAAAAATCCAGAAAAACCCGAACTTGCCCCGCCAAAAGGCCGACAAGGTTACTTGCCCAGACCGTTTAAATCAATCCTTGGGTTATGGTGTGCCGCTCTTGTGGCACGATCAGCGTGCCGCAATCTCTCGAAGCACGTCGGCCAGATCCTGCGCGAACAGCGCCACCTGCGCCGAGTCCTCCCCTTCGACCATCACCCGGATCAGTGGCTCGGTCCCTGATGCTCGCAGCAAAACCCGACCGGTAACGCCCATGGCCAACTCCACTTGACGAATGGCCGCGTTCATCCGCGGATCGTTCAGGTCAATTTTCTGCTCGGTACGTACATTGACGAGCGTTTGCGGATAAATGTGCACGGCAGACGCCAACTCACGAAGGCTTTTCTGCTCATGACGCATCGCCGCCAGAACCTGCAATGCCGCGATGATACCGTCACCGGTCGTATGTCGATCGAGACACAGAATATGTCCTGATGACTCTCCACCAATCAACCAGCCGTGCTGCTTGAGTGATTCATGCACATAGCGATCCCCGACCCGCGCACGAATAAAAGGCATCGAAAGATTCTTGATGGCCAGCTCCAGGCCGAGATTGCTCATCTGGGTACCGACGACCCCGCCACCGTACCCCAACCGGTGTTTTCGGTCGGCGGCAATGATGTACAGAAGGATATCCCCATCCAGCACCTGGCCATCAGAATCAACCAGCAGGACGCGATCCCCGTCGCCATCCAGGGCGATGCCCAGGTCGGCTTTGTGCGCAGCCACCGCACGGATCAGCGCGTCGGGTTCGGTGGAACCTACACCGTCGTTGATATTCAACCCATCGGGCTCCACGCCCATACGGATCACGTCCGCCCCCAACTCCATGAATACACGAGGCGCTACCTGATATGCCGCACCATGCGCACAATCGACCACAATCTTCAGATTTGCCAGCGACAGGCCGATGTCGACCGTGCTTTTGCAAAATTCAATGTATCGCCCACCCGCATCGTCGATCCGTTGCGCCTTCCCCAATGCATTGGGCGCTGCAACGGTCATAGGTGACTCCAGCAGTAGCTCGATCTCCGCCTCAACCGAGTCCGGCAGTTTCTCCCCCGTCGCCGAGAAGAACTTGACCCCGTTATCCTGAAAGGGATTGTGAGATGCGCTGATCACCACCCCGGCCGAACCGCGCAGTGTGCGTGTGAGATAAGCAATGGCCGGTGTTGGCATCGGGCCCAGCAGCCGAACGTCCACACCCGCCGCCGAGAATCCGGCCTCAAGGGCAGATTCGAACATGTAGCCAGAGATGCGCGTGTCCTTCCCAATCAGCACGCGGCGACGCCCGCCCTGTCCCAGAACCATTCCAGCCGCCCACCCCAACTTAAGGACAAACTCAGGTGTCATGGGCCATTGACCAACCGTCCCCCGAACGCCATCCGTTCCAAATATTTTCATCCAACCCTCTTTTTACTTTGATCACGGGCGGCTGTTCGCCCTTTCGACTCGGTGCATATTGAACACCGGTCACCGCGATCTGTCGACATGCAATGCGGGCTCGTTATACAAAAAACCGCCTCGCGGCGGTTTTTTACTCTTCAGGCCAAACGAAACCAAAGTGATGGAATCACTCGGTCTGACGCATGCTGTTGTTTGCATCCGGATTGTTCATCTGTGACACATAGGCCGACAGATCACGAATTTCATCCGGGGTCAGGTATTTGGCCTGCGCATTCATCACATAAGAGTAAGGACCGAGCTGCTGGCCCTTTTTGTACATCCCCAGCATGGAGCTGACCGCCGACGCAGGCAGACCAGAGAGTTTGGGTGCATTCAGCAGCTTGCCGCCTTCACCGTTCGCACCATGACAAATCGCACATGAGGAAAACAATGCATGACCGAACCCGATATTGGCATCAGCCACAATGGTTCCAGACGAAGGGGCGGCAGCCGTCGCGGCCGGCGCTGCAGCAGCTGGTGCGGGGGCAGCCTGAGCACTACCACCACCGAGCGTGGCGATATAGGCGGCAAGATCAGCAATATCTGTCGGCGACAGACTGGCGGCCTGAGGCGCCATCACCGCATAGCGGGCACCGCCCAATTTATGCTTTTGTAAATAGGTTTTATCGCCCTTGTGGAAAGCAGTCAGAATGCCTTCCGCATCTGCGGCGCTCAAGTGCGTCAGCACCGGAAACGCGCCGCCGTTACCTTTACCATCGGCACCATGACAAGCCGCACAGGTCGCGAATTTTGTCTTGCCTGCAGCAACATCACCAGCAGCCATTGATACCAACGGCTGAACCATCAAACCACCCAGCGCAACGGCCAGCAGCGAACGACGCATCATCTTCATGTTTACTCTCTCATTATAATCATTGAAATTTAACCGCCCCCACTTCAGGGCTTCCCAAAGCGAAACTCGTCAAACCAAAATAACCCCGCCGCCTAAAGTATCAGAAAACACTTATGCTGGACAAACCAATGCAACTTATGCGGCAATAAATAAATGGATAGTGCCACATTGCGCCTTCAGGGACTTAGCCAAAGAGCCTCTGATCAACACCATCAAGCGCTGGGTCGGCGACACACCACAAAACCCAAATCAGCCACTATATACCATCCCTCAGAAGAACCCAGTTCTACCACAACAGGGTGAATCAGTGCCATCTAAGCATCGCGCATCGCGCTGAACAGTCGCAATACATCCCGCGTGGCCGCCACATCGTGCACACGAACAATCCGGGCTCCGCGCTCTACAGCAAGGAGCGCGAGCGCAACACTGCCTGCGACTCGCTCGGAAACGGCCCGTCCAGTAATTTCCCCGATCATCCGCTTGCGCGACAATCCGACCAAAAGAGGAAATCCCAGGGACTTAAAATCCGACAAATGCTTCAGGATCTGCATGTTTTGCGTTGTGGTTTTGGCAAACCCAAACCCGGGATCGACAATTAACCGACGCGTAGGAATGCCCATCTGCACAGCCTGCTGGATTCGCGCCAGGAGCTCATCCTTCACCTCTGCGACCAGATCAGTATATTGCGCGCAATCCGACATGCTGCCTGGCTCTCCCCGCATATGCATGAGGCACACCGACACATCGTGATCGCGCACGGCGGCCGCAGCAGCGGCCAAGGCACCGGGCCGGGCCAATGCGCGTACGTCGTTAATCAGAACAGCGCCCGCGCGAACGGCCTCGGTCATCACCAAGGGATCACTACTGTCTACCGAAAGTGGCACGTCAAGATGGCGGACAAGCGCCTCGATCACCGGCACCACGCGCATCAATTCCTGTTCTGTCGTGATCGATGCGGCACCGGGCCGGGTGGATTCCCCCCCAATATCAAGGATATCGGCACCCTCTTCAACCATCTGAGTGGCGACAGCAACAACCTGATCGACATCCACGGCACCCGACAAAAAAAAACGCCCCCCGTCCGAGAAGGAATCCGGGGTGACGTTCAGAATACCCATGATCAACGGGCGGGGGTCGGTCGCCAACCGCCCCATAAGGTCCTTCACGATCTACGCTCAGTGTGTATTGGCCGCACCGCCGCCCACCGGATCACCAGCCGCATTGACACCACCGCTGCCCGTCTTCGGTGCATCTGCAGAACTGCTGGTTTCGCTCGGTGCCGTCTCATCGACACCCACACCACCCGTCGGCGGATTGCCGCTAGTGGTTGAGGAATCACTTCCCTGCCCCCAATCAGCGGGCTCGCGTACGGGGATACGGGCCATGAGATCATCGATCTGAGGCAAATCGATCGTTTCATACTTGATCAATGCATCGGCCATGGCATGCAGAATATCGATATTATCCGTGAGCAATTGCTGGCAACGCTGGTAGTTGCGATTAATCACATCCCGCATCTCGGAATCGATGACGCTGGCGGTGGTATCCGACACACTGCTGCCCGGAACCGTGCGCCCGAACATCATGTCGCCGTCTTCTTCCGAGTAGGTCAGGGTGCCGAGCTTGTCCGACATGCCCCATTTGGTCACCATATTGCGTGCGATTTCGGTGGCGCGTTCAATGTCATTGGACGCACCGGTGGTCACCGCTTCTGCCCCGAAAATCAGCTCTTCGGCAATTCGCCCGCCAAACAGGCTGGATATATTGGATTCCAGTTTGCGCTTCGAGTAGCTGTAACGATCCTGATCCGGCAGGAACATGGTTACGCCCAAGGCCCGACCACGCGGAATGATAGAAACCTTGTAGACCGGATCGTGCTCAGGCACCAACCGACCCACGATGGCATGACCGGCCTCGTGATAGGCAGTCAGTTTCTTCTCGGCTTCGCTCATCACCATGGATTTGCGCTCGGCGCCCATGATGATCTTGTCCTTGGCACGCTCAAGATCCGCCATCACGACTTCAGTCTTGTTCGCCCGCGCCGCAAACAGGGCCGCCTCATTGACGAGGTTGGCCAGATCGGCACCGGAGAAGCCCGGCGTACCACGCGCCAACAGGTTCGGCGTGATATCCGCCGCGGCAGGCACCTTGCGCAGATGCACCTTGAGAATCTGTTCCCGGCCCCGGACGTCCGGCAGACCCACGACCACCTGGCGATCGAATCGACCGGGGCGCAACAGCGCCTTGTCCAATACGTCCGGACGGTTGGTGGCAGCGATAATGATGACGCCCTCGTTGCCCTCGAAGCCATCCATCTCGACCAGCAACTGGTTGAGCGTCTGTTCACGTTCGTCATGACCACCGCCCATGCCGGAACCCCGGTGACGACCGACCGCATCAATCTCATCGATGAAGATGATGCAAGGCGCCTGTTTCTTGGCCTGCTCGAACATATCGCGTACTCGCGATGCGCCGACACCCACGAACATCTCGACGAAATCCGAGCCGGAAATCGTGAAGAAAGGCACCTTGGCCTCACCGGCCACGGCTTTCGCCAGCAGGGTTTTACCCGTACCTGGCGGACCAACCATCAAGACACCGCGGGGCACGCGACCGCCCAAACGCTGGAACTTGCCCGGATCACGCAGGAATTCGACGAGCTCGACTACATCGGCCTTTGCCTCATCCGCCCCGGCCACGTCGTTGAACGTAACCTTGACCTGATCCTCACCCAACAGGCGGGCCTTCGACTTGCCGAAACTCATGGCGCCGCGACCACCGCCGCCCTGCATCTGACGCATGAAAAATACCCAGATACCGATCAGCAGCAGGAACGGGAACCACTGGATGAAGATAGTCATCAACAGCGACGGACGTTCCGGCGGCACGGCATTGATCTTGACGTTGTTGTCCAGCAACTCTCCGATCATCGCGCGATTGTCCGTCTCCGGGCTATAGGTCTCGAAACGCGCACCAGAACTGGTTTTCCCATTGATGGTTCGCCCTTCGATCACCACAGAATCGATACTACCGCCCTTCACGTCACCCAGGAATTGCGAGTAGCTCATCGGCTGGGCGGCTGTGGAGTGACTGTTGAAGCTGTTGAATACCGTCATCAACACGACTGCAATCACCACCCACACCAGGACATTCTTGGTTAAATCGTTCAACACGCCACCTCTGCTCACTATTGATCGGGGTGTAATACCCCCATCACAAAATTGTTATCACCAACCTTATACTACGCGCCAGCCGCGCGCCACCAGGTACACCTCGCGTGAACGCGGGCGGGAGGCCTTGGGTTTGCGTACCACCACGTTCTTGAACTGGACGCGGGTTTGACGCATCAGTTCGTCGAAGCCCTCGCCCTGAAACACTTTGGTGACGAATGCCCCCTCGGGCTTGAGCATACGTTGGCAAAAATCCAGCGCCAACTCCGCCAGATATATGCCGCGAGGGATATCCACCGATTCCACGCCACTCATATTGGGTGACATATCGGATAGCACCAGGTCAACGCCCTGATCACCCAGCAATCCCACCAAGCCCTCAAGCACCGATTCGTCGTTAAAATCGCCCTGAATTACTGTTGTATGGGCGAAGTGATCCATAGGCAAGAGATCGAGTGCAAAAATATGCCCCCGCTCGCCCACCACCTGGCTGGCATATTGCGTCCAGCCCCCCGGAGCTGCCCCCAGATCGACGACTTGCTGATCGGGCTTCAAAAACTGATCGCGTTCGTTCAACTCCATCAATTTGTAGACGGCGCGGGAACGATACCCTTCACGCTGGGCGCGCAGTACATACTCGTCGCGAAAATGTTCAGCCAGCCAGCGCTGGCTACTGCTTGAGCGGGCCATAGGCACCCCTGATCCCCAAATAATCAGGCATTATCCCCCGAATCACCCGATCGCCCAAATCCAGAGCACTCAATGGACTCGCTTTTTCTCGTCGGGTTCTGCCGCTGGATCAAATATCGGATCAAATAGTTAGTGCGACCATCTACGGGATCGGCGCGGCGCGTCAGAGTAATAGGGAATGACTCAACCCCTGTCGACAGACACGGCGCTGCGCGCAGAAAAAAATCTGCCCGCAGCGCCGTGCATCAGTCGAAAGCATGATGGTATCCGGGATGGCCGCACGCAAGTGCCGCCATGGCACACCATCAAAGATTCAATGCGACATCATTTCCCGCATGGCGGCGCGCTTTTTGACCGGCACTTGCAGTGTTTCTTTCGTGCCATCGGCAAAAGTCAGGGTCACGGGCACGTGATCGCCCGCC
>Ga0307375_10001744_pt1 | contig 23264 bp, 9 predicted proteins | sample TR1MG_FD_202531 | JGI IMG/M metagenome (GOLD analysis project Ga0307375, IMG submission 202531) | Soil microbial communities from Risofladan, Vaasa, Finland - TR-1 | ecosystem: Environmental > Terrestrial > Soil > Coastal area > Acid sulfate soil | place: Finland: Risofladan, Vaasa | collected...
AATGCGTTATTGAGAAGCAATGCTGTGCCTGAAGACAATAGTGATATTCAACCCCAGACAGAATTTGAGGGAACAACTGAGGGTGCTGTTGAGGGTGCTAAAGCCGATGACTTATTGGTGCTTGATGAAGCCGTTCCAATTGAAACCGTTGATGATGCTCTAAATGATGGTGTAAATGATGGTCTAAATGATGGTGTAAGTGATGATTTAATGGATTTCAGTGGCGATACCACGACTGAAACCGTTACAGAAACCGTAGTAACTATCGAGGACGTGCCACTAATCACTGAGTCAATAATAGAACTTGCAGAAGAAAAACCTGTGAATTTAACGCAGTTCAAACCACCCGGGGTGACGGTGGTTGAGCCACCACCGGGTCTAAATGAAGTGAAATCCAGCGTAGATGAAATAAATAAAAATTTATTAATTGACCCAGATGAAGAACAAGGTACGAATAGAAGTGTTTTTGATATGCTTGTGAAAAAGCGTGTATATCAGCATGTTATAAAAAAAGAGTGAAAATTTTTATAAAAAATTGTAACTTTTTCTGAATTTCTTCGTATTTATCTTTCCAGAGGTCAGGAATTTTTTTTACATTTTTTTTGAAAATTGTTTGCATAATTAAAAAAAGCGTTTTATATTTGCACTGTCTTTAGGACGAAGTTATTTGAAAAGATTTAAAATATTAAAAGGAAACTGTTGGTTATTTCAGTAACAATTAGCTCAGTTGGATAGAGTTTTTGCCTTTCAAGCAGAATGTCGGTGGTTCAATTCCATCATTGTTTTTCAAACAATAACAAACAAACTGTCCTTTTTTTAAAATATATTGCGGGGTGGTAGAAGTGGTATCTCGTCAGGCTCATAACCTGAAGGTCGGGGGTTCGAGTCCCTCTCCCGCTACAAAAGGAAGAACTGATAGTTTTTACAGTAAATTTGACGGTAAATCAGACAGTACGAAAACAAAACTAACGAATTTCTTCTAAAGTTCTTTAAAATATAACCTAAGAATCCGAACAAAATGGGAAAGGATTCTGAAATTGAATGAACATGTAAAGGCTGGCAAACCGATAAATTACATACCAAGTAGTGCCTCACATAATTGCAATGTTCAATAGGTTAACAGTACAAAGGGAAAACGTAAAGTGTTTACAGTAATATCGGAGGTTCGAATCCTTCTACCCCCACCAATAGTGAAAACAATTGGGGGTATGGACAAGTGGTAAAGTCAAAAGTATCTTAAACTTTGAATTAAAAACAACAAATACTTTAAACCTGTTCCCTATGTTATTTTTTTGTCGCAGAAGTGCGATTTTTAGTAAAAATATTTGAGTGCAGAAATGCAGTCGAAAGGAAGAACTTGTTGTGTATACAGTAATTGAAATCTGCCCTCCATGAGAGGGGGCACAAACTACCGAAATACAACTAAACTTCTTCTCTATATTGAGAAGAGTAGTTATTCCAAAGTGGGCGGGACGCAACGTAGCAATATGTTGTACTTGCCCTTTTTTTTTGAATTTTTTATGACATTCTAATATATTATTCGTATAATTGTAGAATGTTTTTTTAATAACTGTTATAAATAAATTGAAGACTATGGAAAAATTGGTTTTAACACAGAACATGATTACATCAGTTAAGCAATCATTGATTGATGGTTTAACTATTGCATCTGGTGCTAAGAGCAGTGCTACTTACTACCACGGAAAGGATGAACAAATGAAGGCTATTCAGACTCAAATCAAGAATCTGTATAAACTTTCAAAGGAACTCCCATTGATTATAGCGTCTCAAAAAGGTGCTACTGGTCGGTTCGTATCTGAGGTGTTGCTTAACGAGTTTAAGCAGACCCTGAAGGGTGGAGCATGTAATATTGTTAACCCAATTGACTGGTATGATAATGGATTAAGTGATAAGGCACTTCTAACTGCATTGAATAACCTTGGTGAAAATGGTTTACCATATGTGCTTCGTCTCTTTGTTGATTTGAGGGACGCAAAGGTGAACAACGAAAGAATGAGAAAGATTGTTCTGGGATTCATCTGGGGTCAAGATAACTTGGAATTCTATGCAATGAAGTACCGTAACAAGATTGCAAGTATTTTGAAGCACGTATATGGTGTTAAGAAAACCAGTATCCTGCTTTCAATTGCTCAGAAGCAAGTGAATATTCACGGTGCTAACCTTGTTGGAACTCAGAAGGAAATGAATATTACTAATGACAGTATTCTGAAATACTTTAATGGTGATTCAATCCGTGCATTTAAATTACTGCTTTTCTTATTTAAAAAGAGTGGTGTTGAATTCGGTGCAATTGAATTCCCACTTTTAAGTGAATATCAGAAGGCACAGACTGACATTACAGGTGTTCAGAATGTTCCAGAAGAAGTGGTCTTAGGTTTGATTTCAAGCGTGAGGCATCCACAGTACCACTCAATGTGGTCAAGTGATATTCAAAAAGAAGCAACAAAGGCGATGATTCGTAAGAACGTCAAAGTGACTTCAGTTAATCAACAGGTTCGTCAGACCAAAAGTACTGCAAAGTTGGGTGTGACAAAAACTGTTGATGTTCAGAAGGCAACTGACTTCCTTGCACTTTACAAGACTGGATATGAAACAAGTTTCACTCCAGAATTGAATGTGGCGATTAATGGTCTTGCTGAAAAGAAGAAAATCGATGGATTCTTCTATAAAAGCATCGGTGTTATCTTAGATGGTAGCGTTTCAATGACTGGTCACAAGGCTGAGTCAAAGAATACACCAAGGGCGATTGCAGATTTTACAGCAAAGGTTCTTGGTAAGTCAGCAGATTGTGCGACATTCGTGAAGACACGGGATGAAACAACTGATATCGCAACTTCATTTATTGAATTGCTTAAGTCAGCGAATACCGCAAATCCTTACGATGCAATCTTCATCTTAACCGATGGATATGAAAACTCTTATGATGGGTTGACTAACGAAGTTATTTCAATCTGGCGTGCGGAAACAGGTAGTCAAATACCGATTTTCCAGATTTCTCCAATTACAAGTGCTGAAATGGGTGCTAATGTAAGAAAATTGGGTGCAGGTGTTGTCACTATGGCAATCAACAACCCTGTTGCATTACAACCACAAATCACTGCAAGGCTGTTGGAAATCGATACCAAAATGTGGTTAGAAAATCAGGTACTGGCTCTTGAAGCAGCACCTGTTAAGAGAACAAAAAAAATTAGTGTAAACGTATAAAAATTTATACCATGAATACAACAAGAGAATTTACAGAATTGTTAAAAGGTTGCCGTCCTGTCAAGGACAGCGATGGTAACATTATCGTTCAGTCAATTATGAACATGCAAATCGTATGTCTGACTACTGATGCCGAGTTTTCTCTGGACTCTCGCTTTGCGAATCCATTGACATCATTGACATCAAGCAACTCTTCATATGGTCAAATTAGTTTTACTAATAAAGAGAATAAGGAAGTTATTCTTCCTGCTCAGATGGCTATTATGACTAAGCAACAGGCTCAAAACCACGGTATGGTGAAAGCTGGTTACATTCCTTCAAAGGCAAGTACCACTTATCATGATGCTGGTTGTGTACAGGGTTCACAAGGTGGTCACTTCCGTGGCACATCTGAATACCGTATGATTCCAGTAACTATGCGTGAAATGCTTTTCGATGCCGTTGGTCAGACAAGTGGTCACGGTAATATTTATCCTGCAATTGAGAAGTTGGGACGTGATACTCAGTCAGGTGCAGGTAGTTATCTTAACGTTTATTTTGAAAAGTATGACATTAAACTTGAGCAATTCATTGCTCACTTTGAACGTCCACGTAACCTTATTGGTATTATCGTGTTAATTGATGGTGAAATTGTCGCAGTTGATAAGTTTCCTTCATTCACATATGCTGAACAGGTTTGGGATGTGATGATTCGTGACTGCTATGGCGCACTTGCAATTATTAGCGAATTGAAAGCGAAGACCGCAACTCAGGAATTCACTGATACATATAATGACCTGAAGAAAAGTCATCAAGCCAATGTTATTGATTTGCTTGAAAAAGCATTGAAGCGTACAAAGGAAAACATGACTGCTGGTGTTACTGAAAAGATTCAAGAACTTCTTGAATTGACATTCGATGCCAAACTTGATACAGAAGGTCAGACTTCAAGCACTCGTGCGCCAAAATCTTATGTTCTGAACACCGAAGGTTATGTTGGTCAGGTAATCACGGAAAACGAATATAACCATCTCGTGAGTGTTGTTAAGAGAGACAGGTTCGACCCTAATGCACTACGAGAAGTTAATGAACTTCGAAAGAAGGCTCGTAGACAAGACAGATTCAGTCTTTAGTCTGATATAAATTCTGATTATGAACCCCGTAGGTGAAAACTTACGGGGTTTTTTTATTTTCATCGAAATTTAATCCAATTCTTTTGTATTTATTATAAATGTAACCGACTATAACAAGTCGGATTTGGTAACTTACTGAACGGTGGGTGAGTTAACTAAAATAAGAGCAAATAATAAATAAAAAGATATGACATTTTTCGCAAGACCAAATTTAGACGATACCCAATTTAAGCAATTACCTGATAGTGTATTGTCATTATCGGGTTTGACACAGGTTCAAAATGTGACGGGTTTAACATTATATGATAATGTTAATGATGTTCAGATTCCAATTATAGTTAGTGGTGCAACTAATGAATATGTTTTAACATATGATAATATAACATCTAATATTAGATTAAAACCATCGGCATCGGCAGGAGCGTTTAATTATAGTGGTGCAAGTCCAACCACATGTACTGTTGGTGGATTATCAGCCAGTACTGCCATTTTTAATTGTCCAATTCAAGACATACTACAAAGCATATTAGTTCCAACGCTTAATCCAACATTAACTAATCCAAGTATTTCGTCATTCAGCCTTAGTCCATCCACTTCATTATATGAAGTTGGTGCTGTTACAAATATTTGTGGAACAACCATATTTAATACTGGTTGTATTAATCCACTATATGGTGCTGCTTGTGATAAAAGAAGTTGTGGTGCTATTTGTTATATATATAATGCTTTTGGTGTTTGTGTCACATGTAACGTTTCGGTCCCCTATTCATTTGGTTCAAATTCTTGGACTACTGCTGGTAATAAAACTTTTTCTGCATGTGTTTGTTATTGTGATGGTGTACAACCATATAAGAGTGATTGTGTTACACCATATTGTAGTCCATTATCAACAGGTGTTACAAGTGCTTCTTGTGTGGTAATAGCCACTACTTATCCTTGGTATTGGGGAATCGAATCAAGTGGTGGGGCAGCATCAGGAGTGAATAGACCATCAACATGTTGTATTAAAGACGTAATAACTGGTGGAACTGGAAATAAGGTTGTTGGTACAAGTACTGGTACTCTTAATGTTACATTTGGTAGTACTACTGATGATTATCTGTGGTTTGCAACACCAGTAGCAAGTTGTACAAAAACATGTTGGTATGTTGATGCACTCAATAATAATCCAATTGGGGGTGCGGTCAATCCGGGTGGTAATCTATTCCCTGCTCCTGAGACAGTTACAGGTGTTAAATCTGTTGGAACTGGTTCTTGGAGTGGTCAGTCTTATAAAATATATATTAGTAATTACCAAAGTGCTGCAACATTAAATATGGCATTAAGAAATAGTTAAAAAATACAGATATGGCAATAATATTAAATGATAACATTAAGATAAACGCAGGTAAACCGAGCGAATCAAAATATCTGAATAGCAGTAATGCAGCATACATATCAACAGGTGCAACAGTCGCTGCAATTCCAATATCTGAAAGGTATCTGGGTTTAACAGTCCTTATTGATACAGGCACGTCAAATGTTGAATACTGGTGGAGAGAAGGTGTTGCTGATATTGATTTGGTTGAGAAAAAATTTGCATCAGAACAAGTTGTTGGTGATTTCATCACTGGCGCAACCAATCTTGGGTTCTTTAGTGGAAAAACTGGAGTACAAACACTGCTTCTAAGTGGTTTTCCTTCATCACCAGTAGTATTTGATGGTATTTATAATTCTGAATATAATTGGTATTATGCCGATGCTGGTGGTATTATTAGAATCGGAAGTCCTACGCATGACGGTCCGCTTCGTAGAGCATACGTTAGTCCATCAAGAACCAAGTCTTGGATTTGGAATGTTGCAACAAGTGCATGGATTTTAAGTAATAGTGATGTTGTTGCAGATGTTGGATTCGGAACAAATCCTTACGGTTATAATGGCACAGGATATACCCAAGTCGATTGGAGTACAGGATTTCATACCAACCTTTCAACGTCAATTACTGCCTCTGGTAGTTTAACCACAGGTTCTACACTCACCATAGGTAATCCAGTATATAGTGATAAGGCAAATCAAGATTTGCATTTTAGAACAATTTTAAACGAAACACCACAATTTTTGAAAATTACTAATGATGAAAATTATGTCAGATTCTCTGGTGTATCATCTGTAATCACCGCAACTAATTATGGTAGTGGTATCGGGGTTTATAGTGGTCTAACTGGAACTAATTTAAAATTCAGAACACTTGTTCCAAGTGGTGATACTACAATTACAACAAGACCTGATGGTAAATTAGTGGTTTATAGTAGTTCAGATGGTAGTGCAAATGCTTTAACTGGTGCAACAAATGAGGGTATTGGTATTGGCATTTATAGTGGAATTACTGATAGAAACATGCATTTTAGAACCATTGTTGGTACAGGAGATACAATTGTAACATTAAGTGGAGATACGATTGTGGTTGATTCATCAGGTATGGGTGGTTTATATAATCTCGCAAGTCCATCTGCCATTCCACTTGGTGGGATTTGTAGTGGAACAGTTTTAACGGGGAAAACAAGTTTCCAATTATTTGAGGAACTACTTGTACCTGAATTATTTGGTACTGTTACAGCACCAAGCGTAACAAGTGTTGGTTTAAGTCATTCAGGATTGCGTGAAATTGATTGTAATATTTCACAAACAGTTACAATCAATTTTACTCGTGGTTGCATCACCCCACAATATTGCAGTCTCAGTGATAAGCGAAGTGGTGCAGCAAACGCTTATTGTTTTACTGGTACTGGCATGCCAGCAGGTCTTCAAGCATGCACAAGTTTATCTGCAAGTGCGGTGAATGCAAGTTATGACGTATTAATCGGCACACAATCATGGGGTGGTTATACAAGATTTAATGCTGGTAGTCCAGCATTAAGTAATAAGGGAAATCAATATTGTGCTGCTCTGGTTTCAGGAAGCACTGGTGCTGGAAGCAATTCAATTGTCGGTGTTTATCCTCTTTGGGGAACAACATCAACAATAGCACCACCATTAACATCACAAGCATTACAAAACATGTCAACAGCAAATAATATATTGGTGAGTCTGGTTGCTGAAAGTGGTGGAAATAAACAGAAATTCGAAATTCCTTGCGCATGGCTTGGTGCTCCAACAAGTAGACCGTTAGCTGGTGTATGTCAGTGGAATACCGTTTCATCACAATGGGAATACCCGGGTGGTTCACAAGGAACATCACTTGCACTTTGGACAGCAAGTTCAGCAAGTGAAACAGTTCAAGGAAATTCGGTTGGCTACTGTCAATATACTTATAATGGTGTTGATAGAAGTGCGGTATGCATAAGATTAGTTTTTTAAAATATAAGATATGTCAAGAAATACAGGAACATTTAATTTCGCAGCAAACTTTGAAGTTTTAGCAAAAGCACCGCTTGATGCAAAACAATTGGTTGGAACGAAAGCAGATTTAACGGGTGCAACTACTTGGAATCAAAGTGGTCAGGTTTGGTTGTATGACGGTGCTATTGTTTCAGTTGGTTCTGACCCAATAGCGGAAAATAACGGAATTTATTTCCTATCAGCAGCAACCAATTATACCGACATTAATAGTTGGGTAAAAGCAGGTACTGGTGAAGGTGGGGGTACAATTACTGGTGGAACTAATGGTTTAAGTACTGCTGGTACTAATATCGTATTAGGTGGTGGTGATGGTTTAACTGGTAACACTACAATCAATTTAAACGACCATGAACTTCAAATATCAACAAGTGGTGGAACTCCAACTTTATTAGGAGTTGATGAAACAGGCATTCTTTTATCTTTTAGTGGAGGTACTGGCACTGGTGCTGCTGTTACTTTCGAGGATAATGGTGGATTAAAATATGGTGATGATTATAGTTTAAATTATACTGACCGTTCTCTTATTGATAAGGCATATGCTGATGCAATTGTATCTGGCTTAAAACCAAAAGCAGCAGTTCATGTTGCAACAACACCTGCTGATGGAAATATAGTATTAAGTGGTTTAACTACCACTATTGATGGTCATGTCGTTACTAATGGTGAGAGAGTCTTAATTAAAAACCAAACAAGTGGTGCAACAAATGGTATATGGATTACAAGTGCAGGTGATTGGACTCGTGCAACTGATTTCGATGGCACACCACTTGGTGAAGTTACCACTGGTTCATATATGTGGGTTTTAAGTGGTGATACGAATGAAAATACTTCATGGGTACTGGTAACTGAAGAACCAATTACTGTTGGTGTTACTGATTTGGAATTTGTATATTTTAATCACGTTAGTGATGTTAGTGCTGGACATGGAATAATTGTTCAACAGAGTGGTACAACACATATCATAACTTTTGATGGTGGAACTATTGCTGGAAATAGTCTTTCTTGGACAGGAACAACAGGTAATGAAACGCTAAATGTTAATATTAGTACTGGTACGTTAAGTACGGCTTTAAATAGTAAACTCAATGTGTCTCTCTTTGAGATATATACTGGTGACACGCAACCCATTCTGGATTATGCCATTACTGGTGCAACAAATGGTCTTGATGCCGTTGGAAGAAATGTTGAACTCGGTGGTATATTAACACAGGCAACCACAATTAGTGGTGGAAGTTTTAATCTGTGTCTCGGTGATACAGGCAGTCCATTGGCTCAATTTGCTGTGTGTGCTGCTAACGCCAATCTCGAAGTTAGTGATTATACATTAAATGCAACGAATTGCGCAGAAATTATTGGCGGTGACTTCACAATTGCGTTAAGTGGTAATACAGGCACGATATCCGATTCCAATTCAACTGGTCTGAAATATGGTGGAGATTATAGTGCAAATTATACCTGTCTTTCAATTCCAAACGTTGGTTTTGTTACTGGAGCAACAAGTGCTGGTCAATTATATTCTGGTGAAACACCAACTGCAATTTGCGTGGGTGGAATAGATGTTGGTTATGATTTAACAAATAAAACGTTTTCATGTATAATTCAAGACTTATTTGTACCTGAATTATATCAAACAAGTGTTGGTACTCCTTCAACACCACTTAGTGCGACACTTACAGGTATTCGTGAAATCGGATGTAGTTTCTCACAAACACTTACACCTAATTATAATGCGGGAGCAATTACGCCTTTATATTGTACTGATAATGGTACGACAAGGGGTGGTGCAGCAAACAATTATAGTTATACAGGACCGTCCGTTTCGACAGGATTTCTTGGTTGTACTTCATGTGTTATTAATCCTTATGTAGTTACTACTGGTTCTAATACGTGGAGTGTTTGTACAAGATACAATGAGGGTGCATGTGTTAGAGGTAGTAAAGGAACGGTAAACCCAACTTATCCATTAGTGTGTGCACTAAACAGTGTTACACTTGCTGGTAGTGCGAGTATCACAGGTATTTTACCTTGGTATTATGGCACAAAAGCAAGTGGTACTATTACTGGTACTGATATTACTACTGGATGTTGTGCTAAAGTAGTGGCGAGTGTTGCAGCAAGTACGTCAATATGTTTTGATGTGACTGCCCCTGCTTCGGAATACCTATGGTTTGCAGCACCTACTGGCGCATATACTACAAAAACCAAATGGTGGGTTTGCGCAGCAAATGCTGGTAATATTGGTGGAACTGGTGAATTGTGGAAAAAACAGGCAGGTACTGTTGCTGTTACATCAGCACAAGGTTGTTGGGCAGGTTGTAGTTTTGATGTGTATGTTACATGTGGTGCAACATCAACGGCAACAGGCATACCAATGTGCTTATACTATTAATAATGAAAATAAAAGATAAAATAGAATAATATGGCAATTTTAATTAATGACAACTACAGTCTTCAAGCAGTAAAACCGTTTGATGCGAGATATATGAACATATCAACGCCTTGGGCAAGTTGTGTAGCAGCAATTGCTGGCATTCCAACATATAGATATCAGGGTCTCACCATAAACATTAATGGTGAAGAATGGTGGTGGAAAGATGGTATTGGTGACGGTGACTTGATTCAGAAATCATTGGGCGGTACTGGTAATGTAAGTGGTGCAACAAATGGTATTAGTCTTGTTTGTGGTGGGACATATGTTGCCCTTGGTGGTACTTTAACTGGTAACACAACTTTTGATGGTACTGCTTCTAAATACACATTACAATATGGTGCTGACTACAGTTCTACTTTTGTACCCCGTACACTTGTTGACCAAGGTTATGTAACAGGTTTAACTTCTCAAGCAATTCTTACCGCAAGTAATGGTTTATGTAAAAATAGCAGTACAAACGTTTGTCTTGGTGGAACATTGAGTAGCGATGTTACAATTACAACGGGAACAAACGAATTTAAATTATGTAAAGATGCTCTTAATTACTTTTGTTTTGATGGTGGAATAACAAACCCAAGTATTGGTAGTCTTATTAGTAATGGGGGTAGCTGTTGTGTTAGTTTTGCTATGTCTACGTTCAATACACAAGCTCATTTACGTGTTATCGGAGATGCTGGTATATGTGTGAGTTGTCTTGTGGTGAAACCAGATTCTTTTCTAACAGCATCATTTAATACAAATATGTTAATGAATCTTTCAGGTATAACCGTTACCGATGGTAATTGTAGTAGAGGGTTTGTATATGGTTCAAATTATTGTGCTGCTGGTAAAACGAATCCACGTTGGATACCAGATAATGCCTATGTAACTGGCTTAACTTCTGGTCTTGCAACAGCAAGTAATGGTTTAACTGCTGTTGGTCAAGATGTTAGATTGGGTGGTACATTGAGTCAAAACACTGATATTTGTCTTGGTGGTAGTTGGGATTTATGTATAAGAAATAGTGGTGCTACTAATTGTACTGTTGGGGAATTCACGCCAACAGCAATTAATTTATGTGGAGCAAATCCACAATCTCCATTCGAAATAGGTCGAATAACCGCATCATATTTGGATACAGAATTATGTAATGGTTTCACGAATTGCTCTTCATGTATGAATATGTCAAATTCCGCAATTAATTTCTTGATTTGTGGTGGTGTGACTGACGCATATATGAAAGTTACTGACAACACAACAAATCAAAGAGGTGTTGAATATGCAGCAGATTATAGTTCAACATATATTGCTCGTTCATTAGTTGATGCAGAATACGTAACTGGTAGAACCAGTCAGGCAATCTTAACAGCAAATAATGGTTTAACAAAAGTAGGAACAAACGCTGTTCTTGGTGGTGATTTAACTGGCACAACTGCAATTATTTTAACTGGTAATGCTTTGAGAATACAATCAGATGCTACAAGTTGTGGACTTGCGATATTTGATTTAAACACAACATACGCCAACTCGAAATTCGGTATTTGTTCTATGGGTGCGACAGGTGCTCAGTGGGGATTCTCTGGCAACAGTACAAGCATTAACGCCCAACATTGTTCAAATGCTTCAAATGGTAGTAGTATTGGAATCACTGATACTTGTTTGACATTAACGAATAAAAATTCAAGTGTTTCAAAAACAGTTAATCTGAACCCAAATGCTCTGGTATATGGTGATTGTTATCATAGTTGTTATGTAGATAGAACATTAATTGATAAAGAATATCTTGACATTCAATTAAGTGGTACTTCAAACGTAATTGAGGTTTGTATTATCGGTACGAGTTACATTACCAAGCGTTATGATGATTTAATTGGGGTCAGTGGTATATCTACTAATCAAATTTGTTTATATCCCACACCAGTATTGGGTCAGAGATTGACTGTTGTGGACATTTGTGGAAACGCACTTGCAGACCCAATTACCATTGATGGTAATGGAATATTAATTAATAATGGTGTCTGTTCGACCATTAATACAGACTATGGTTCAGTGACGTATGTGTATAACGGAATTTTTTGGAGCGCAGTTGCATTCGTTAATTAAGATAGTTTGAAATAATTAGTTGGATAGTTGAGATTTATTGTTAATCAAAACTATTTATATGAAACGGAAAAATAATATAATAATTAAATAAAAACAGAATTATGGCTTATAACACTAAAATTAATTTAAGTGATGATAAAGTATATCAAAGCGATGGTCAGGTACTGACATTATCTGGTGATACTGTCATTGCAGCAGTCGGTACTATGAAATATGCGTCACAACCAGTATTTACTGGCGACACAGAACTTGTTACAAAACAATATGTTGATGAAGCCGTAGTTAGTGGAGTAACGGGTGGTACTGTTTATAATCTTGCAAGTCCTTCAACTGTTGAAGTTGGTGGTATACCTGCAACAACTGCTTTACTCGGATTTAATTCAAACGAATTACTGGAAAAAATATTAGTTAAATATTTATTACCTACATTTAGTAGTTTCGATAGCGAAATGTCAAGTTCTGTTGAAGTCGGCACGGTGGTTAGTGGTAGTAAGGAATTCAATTGGGGATTCACCAATAGTGGTAATATTACTGCAAGTTCAATGTGTATTATTGATGTTACATCAGGTAATACTTTGATTGCAACAAATGTCACTACGACCTCACCAGTATCAGCAGATATCGGCACAAAAACATTTACAACTTGTGGTCAAACACAGTCATGGAAAGGTTGTGCAGTAAATACTTGTACAAATTCATTTGGTTCGAGTAATGCCACAGTATCAAGTTTATTGCCTTATTTCTGGGGTGTGTGTACATGCCCGGGTGCTGCTGGCGAAGGTCGTCCAGCAACTTTAACGCCAGTGGAAATAACTGGTGGAAGTAAAGTTCTTGCTGGTAGTGCTGGTTCGTTTGCAATTACTTTCAGTAGTACTGCTAATGAGTATCTGTGGTTTGCAGTTCCTGCTTCGGTAAGCGATAAGGTTTGTTGGTATGTCGATGGAATTAATAACGGTATAATTGGTGGTGGTGTGAGTCCTGCATGTAATTTATTCCCTGCACCAGTTACTGTTAATAGTGTTGCAAACGCTTGTTGGAGTGGACAGAGTTATGAAGTATATATATCGAATAAACAAAGTGCAGCAGCTTTATCAATGACTATAAGTTAATTGACAACAGAGAAACGGAAAAATTAATATAAAAAACTAAAAACAGAAGAATATGTCAAAAATAATGAACGATAATTTTCAACTCAATGTGGGAAATCCAATTGATGCGAAATATTTAGCCTCAACCAATTTACCATACGAATCAGTCTCTGCTGTTAATTCTGCAATTCTGGAATCACAAAGATATGTGGGGTTAACGGTAAACGTAAATAATGTGGAATACTGGTATGGTGCAGGTGTTACTGATGGTAGTCTTGTTATCAAGGATAGTGGTATTGCAAGTACTGGTATTACTGCTGCCAATAATGGTTTAACTAAAGTTGGTAATGCCGTTATATTAGGTGGTAGTTTAACTGGCAATACAACAATCAACTTAGCAACAAGTGATTTAAAATTCTCTGGTGATTCATTACAATATACTGGTGACTATTCATCAACATATGTGGCACGTTCACTTACTGATGCTGAATATGTAACTGGTTTAACATCTCAAGGCATTACTTCTGCAACAAATGGTTTAACTAAAACTGGTCAAGATATTAAACTTGGTGGAACAACTCCGCTAAGTGAAACAACAAATATATGTGGCGCAACAAATATTTTAAATCTTGGTACTGCTGCAAGTAAATTAGGTGCACTTACTGTAAACGCAGCAAGTACTGCCATACTAACAACTGGTATAACAGAAATCTGCCCCACTGGTGCATTGACACTTGCAGGTAGTGCAATTAATGTAAATACTGTCGCAACATATGATGGCGATAAGAGTCCATTTACTGCACGTCAGATTCCTGATGCAGCATGGGTAACTGGTCAAACTGGTGCTCTTGATGCAAATAATGGTCTTACCAGAGCAGGTGATTATATCAGTCTTGGTGGTGCGTTAACTGGAAACACAACCATCGATGCTGGTGGTTATAATTTCCAAATACTTTCAGGTGCAACAAGTATGTTTGAGATTGATACGGTACAAGATGATATTTGTCTGGCAACTGTTGATGGTGGTGTTTGTTTTAATATGTATGGTGCTGGTGATTGTTATTGGGAAATTTTAACACCATCTAATAGCGGTATTCAAGGATATCCAGAATCAATGTACTTATATGGTATTGATGCTGTTTGTGGTGGTAGTGCAAGTATAACCTTAGATGGTGGTAACAGTGCTGTTGGTAAAGTACAACTTAACACCAATACTGGACTTTGCATCTATATGGGACAGAACACTGATGCAATCACAATGGGTACTGCTGGTGCTCCATCGTTCAGACTTGATGGTGACCAAGGATGTGCTCATATATGTGCAGGTGCTCAAGCAAGACTTATATTAGACCATACAAATGGTGTAGTTTGGCTTGATGGTTGCAACCAAAACGCACTATGCATGGATACCCAAAACGTAATGTTATGCGCTACTCGTTCACTTACACTTTACTCATATTCAGGTGCAACTGACCCATCTATTGTAATTAATGATGGTAGCGTAAGTAATACTGGTGTTGTAAGATTACTCACAACCCCTGTTGATGACTCTAATGGTGCAATCCTTGTTTGGGACTCAGCGACTAAGAATGTTGGTAAAACAACAATCGCTTCAATTGGTGGTTTAACTGGTGCAACAAACGGTTTATGTGTAACAGGTAGTGATGTTTGTCTTGGTGGTGCATTAACTCTTGAAACAACGGTTTGTGGCGCAGGAAGTAATTCATTAACATTTCAACAAATCAATGCAATAGATTCTGCCTACATGAAGTTTAATGGTCAAGGTACTCTCGATTTGAAAGTATATAGTGGGACGACATTCTCTGCAATGGAAACTGGTATTCAAATCGATTGTGGTGTTGTTGATATCATGACAAGTAATGCTGCTTCTGAGTTTCAGCAAATGACATTCGATGGCACATCAATGTCAGTGCTTGACGAAATTAATTCAAAAGGTCTTGTTTATGATGGTGCATATCGTAGTAACTTCACTCCGCTTTCACTTGTTGACAAATGTTATGTTGACCTTTGTGCAAGTAGTTGTGCAATAACTGCAAGTAATGGTTTAACAAAAACGGCTCAAAATATAACGCTTGGTGGCGCAATGACATGTAATACATGTGTTACTGGTGCATTTCTACTTGGCATGAATATGAATACTGTTAATATCACTGGTGCTACTGGTGGTGTTAACATATGTGGTAGTAGTGTTTCATTAAAGAATTTAACTGGTGCAAATAGTCTAATCTGTATCAATACTTCAACAGGTGTGCTTGGTACGACTTCAGTTACAGCACTTGGTGGATTAACTGGTGCAACAAATGGTATCGGAACAACAGGTCAAAAAGTTTGTCTTGGTGGTGCATTAGTAGCTCCAACACAAATTTGTGGAACACAATTACTGACTTTAGGTGCATTAAATGGAATTTGTATGTATACAGCAGGTGGCTGTAACATAGAAATTAATAGTAAATCAAATGGTGATGTGATGTTATTATCACAAAGTGGTACATTAAGTGGTGTTGATTTCACCAATGGTGTTGGTGTTCATTTAAATTATAATGCAACTAATAACGAAATGCTTGTTTATGATAACAGTGCAAATCAACGTGGTTTACAATATGCTGCTGATTATAGTGAAACATTCCAAGACCATTCATTGGTTGATAAATATTATGTTGATAGTATAGCAACTGGTTTGAACGTCCATGCTGCTGTGGCTGCTGCAACAACTGTTGCTGATGGTAATATCGTTTTAAGTGGTAATACTGGAACAATTGATGGTATCGCAGTTTCTGCAATTACTGCAACAAATAACAGAATTTTAGTTAAAGAACAAACATTAGGTAAATTCAATGGTATATATTCTGCATCTACAGGTAATTGGGGTCGTACAGCAGACTATGACTTTACACCCGCAGGTGAAGTTGCTAATGGTGACTTAATTCCTGTTACAAGTGGTAGTACACGTGGTAATAGTCAGTGGATTTTAACAACAAATAACCCAATTGTTAGTGGTGATACCCTAACATATTCATTATTCGCTCAACAATTTGGTATTACTGATGGTAACGGTATATGTGTAACAACTGCTGGTACTAATAGAAACATTGCAGTTAAATTGTCGGGAAGTTACCCCGGTTTGTGTTTCGACTCAACCAATCTTGAATTAGATTATACAGTTTTTGATTCTGGATTAACGGTTACTGCTGGACAAGTAAATGTAAATGCATGTGCAACAGCAGCATCTGGTATTGAAATTCCAGTTAGATTTGCAGTAGGTTGTGATGCATTGGTTGTTGATAAGGCAGACTTTAGTTATACGACAGCAAGTAACGGTTTAACAAAGGTTGACACTAATATTACCCTTGGTGGTGTTTTAACTGGTGCAACAACAATTTGTATAGCACCAAGTACATCCTTGACATTCACGGATTGTCGTGTTGGTGGTGATATAGTTGGTCTTCAATATGGTGATGATTATGGTTCAACATTTACTGCACGTAGTATCCCAGATGCCGAATGGGTAACTGGTCAAACAGGTGCGATATCTGCAAATAATGGTCTTACCAGAGCAGGTGATTATATCAGTCTTGGTGGTGCTTTAACTGGTAATACATCAATCGGTACTTCTAATATATGTGAATTGGATGTACTTGCAAATGTTATTTGTTTAAGTGGAGGAACATTAATCAGTATGGGCACACCTAATGCTTCAATAAGTTTTCAAAATTGTATACATTTGAATGCAGCATATGCAAGTATGTCACTGGCAAGTGGATTAGGTTCAGTTGGGGGTACATTTACTGATAATACAACAACTAAAACAGGTATCCAATATGCTGGTGCTTACGAATCAACATTTGTCAATGCTTCACTTGTAACCAAGTGTTATGTTGATGCTTGTGCTGGTTTAACTGGTGTACAAACTGCAAGCAACGGTTTAACTAAAACTGGAACTGTAGTTACTCTTGGTGGTGCTTTAACAGGCACAACAACAATTAATGGTGCACAAACATTGAGATTGAACATCTCAACACTTGATGTAACTGGTACAACAAATATCACTGGTGCTGCAAATATTAGTGGAGCAATTGATGGTGCAACCACACTTGATATCCTTGGTGCAACAACATTACATGGTACTCTTGCAGTAACAGGTGCAACAACACTTAGTGCTAAAGCAAGTTATCTCACCGATTTAACACCATTTACAGCACGTCAGATTCCTGATGCAGCATGGGTAACTGGTCAAACAAGTACTTCAGGTATTCAAACCGTTAATAATGGTCTGACAAAAGTAGGAACAAATGCTGTTCTTGGTGGTACATTAACTGGTAATACGTTGATTTGTGGTAATAATAAAGATATGTGTATTGGTGGTGCTGGTGCTGCGGATTTATATCGTTTCTTTGTATATGCAGGTGGTTGTGTTGGACTTTGTTCAGGTCAAAATGTTGAACTCAATTCAACACAAGGATTTATAACGAATGTAGGTGGAAAATATATCCAAATTGTTAGTGGTGGTACAATAAATATTACTGATTGTGATTCTGCTGGTGCGGTTTATGCTGCTGATTATAGTACAAATAGTGGTAGTAATCCACGTTGGATTCCAGATGCCGAATGGGTAACTGGTCAAACAAGTACTTCAGGTATTCAAACCGCATGTAACGGTTTAACAAAAACAGGAACTGAAGTTACATTGGGTGGTACAATAACAGGTAGTACAGCAATTACTATAACAGGATTGGATTTTGAAATATGTGGTAGTAGTGGAACTGGAATTTCAATTGATGATGCAGGGAAAACTCTTGACTTATCTGCTGGCAGTATTTCACCAAGTGGTATTGCCATGTCTGATGGTTATCTTAGTCTTAATGCTGGTAATAATAGTCTTGAAATTAGTAGTGGTTCAAGTCTTTATAATAGTAGTGATGGCGTAGGTATTCAATATTGTGCTGATTATTCATCAGGATTTGTTGCACGTAGCATTCCTGATGCCGAATGGGTAACTGGTCAAACAAGTACAAGCGGTGTTCAAACCGCAGTAAATGGCTTAACAAAAACTGGTACTGAGGTTAAACTTGGTGGTACATTAACTGGTAGTACAACAATCAGTGGTGCACAAACGTTTAATTTGAGTGGATTAACTGCATTCAATGCATGTGCAACCAATATTGGTTTAACTGGTGCAGTTTGTGTAACTGGTGCAGTTAACACGAGTTCAAGTCTTAACGTAGCTGGTGCAATTGATGGTAACAGTACGCTTGATATCTTAGGTGCAACTGCACTTCATAGTACATTAAATGTAACTGGTACAACAACTCTTGCAGGTCTTAATGCTTCGGGAGCAATCGATGGTAACAGTACACTTGATATTCTTGGTGCAACTGCATTACATAGCACACTTGACGTAACTGGCGCAACAGCAATTGGTGGTGCACTTACTTTAAGTAGTGTTGCTGCTGGTAGTGTTTCAACCGATGAAATAATGGTAATTACCAGTGGTGGTGTTGTAAGAAAAGTAGCTGCTGATACGATTGGTGAAGACAATAACATCTATGAAATGAGTATTGTTACAACAGATGTTGTTTTAACAACTGGTAGTAGTTATGTACAATTAATCAATAATGCTTCAAGTGGATTAACAATCACGTTACCTGCTGCTCCGATTGATGGACAAGTGTTTAGACTTAAAGATGCTGGTGGTGCTGCATTGACATATCCAGTTACGATTGGTCGTAATGGTAAATTAATCGATGGTGCTGCAAATGATGGCATACTCAACACCGATGGTGGCGCACTTGAACTGGTTTACAACAACAGTTTAGGTTCATGGTTCGTATTCTCTTTCGTTAACTAATAACGATTAAAATAGACGAAAAAATGGGAAATTAAAAGTTTCCCATTTTTTTTTGCCCGTATTTAGTGTTTTACGATATTTCTCCGTATTTATAAAAAAGTATAAAAAATTATAATATTTAAAACAATATTTTATGAAAAACGATGGTTCAATAAAAAAAGATGATAAATTCGTGGTGTTTCATTCAGAGGGTGGACATGGAAAACAAGTAATGGCAACTGCGGTTTGCAGGGCAATAAAGAAAAAATATCCAGATAGAAAATTAATTGTCGTAACGGCATGGGACGGACCGTTCTTTTACAATCCAGATGTATGGCGTTTTTATAATTTTGGACAAATGCAGTATTTCTTCGATGATTTTATCAAAGAAGACACAATAATTTTACGTCAAGAACCATATTTTACCGAAGACCATATTTTGCAAAGAAAACATCTTGTAGAATCTTGGTGTGGAATGTATGGAATCAAACCAGATGGTGTTAAACCCAAAATCTATTTGAACCCCAGAGAGGTCGAAATAGCGAGGGACAAGATAAAACCTGATAATCGTCCACTCATGTTATTACAAACGCATGGCGGGAACGCAGGGCAGCAATACAGCAAGAAATCATGGTTCAGGGATATGCCAATTGAAATCGCACAGAAACTTGTGAATTATTTCAGTAAATCTTATCGAATTCTGCATATCAGAACACCAGACCAACCAGCATTACAGGGTACGGAATTACTAAATCTGCCTTTTAGGGAACTTTATGCCGTATTTCCACTTAGTCAGAAAAGATTATTCATTGATAGTTTCGCTCAACACGTGGCTACTGCATTGGATTTGCAAAGCACAGTTGTTTGGATTGGAAACAAACCAGAGGTTTTTGGATATGAAGAAAATATAAACATCCAACCCAATGTTGAACATGTAAGAGAATTAAACAAGTTCAGTTATCTCGACCAATTCGATATAAGTGGACAGATTCAACAATTTCCATTCGATACGATAAATATGTTGGACATCAATAAAATTATTGAAGCCGTAAACAAACAAAAATAAGCACTAATTTTGTTTTTAATTAAAATCCTGTTGAAATCCAACAGGATTTTTTTATTTCATTAAATTTAAGTTGGTGTTAAAGTATTTATAAATAATAAAGATATAAGATATGTCAATAGGGTACGATAATAGACCGAATCTAAATTCCGAAAGATTTGAACAAACAAGTGGCGACACATTAAATCTATGTGGGTGTACGACAATAATTGGTGCAAGTGGTAAAATAAATTCCAATTCTGGTTACCAGATTTCAGGAAATACTGTTTTTGCAGCACGTGGCGCAGTAGTTCCGAATTCCGTACAAATTGGTTATAATGCCAATAGTCTGGGAAACGCAAGTACAGCCATTGGGTTCGGTGCACAAGCAATTGGTGATAAATCAGTTGCCATTGGTTGTGGTAACGTTTCATGTGCCATCGATGCCGATGTTATCGGTGGTAATAATAATCTGATTTGTAGCGGAAACACGAATTCAACATTTATAGGGTATAATGCCTGTACAATAGCACCAGATACCTACCAAAACACTGTTGCTGTTCCAAGTCTTGCAATAACCACTACTCCTGCTGGTACTGGAACTATTCTGGGTTGGGATGTCACGACAAAAAAGATTTGTTTAACTCAGGGTGCAGGTGATGCTTTAACTGGTTATACTTGCTCAAATACAACTGCGCTGGGCATTAACACAGCATCATACCAAGGAACAACATGTAATATTTCATTTGGTTCTAATGTAATGCCAAATGCAATTTCTTCGGCAATAAATAACGTGGGTATCGGTACTTCAGCATTAAGAAATTTAAGTAGTGGTGATTGTAATATTGCAATCGGTACTGACGCACTATATTCGGCAACAACTACAACTAATAATGTGGCGATTGGTAGGGGTTCAATGTGCAGTATAACAACCACAAGCTCATATGGTAATGTGGGAATTGGTACTAATACTTTGTGTAGTGCAACATCTGCACTTGGTAGTGTGGCGATTGGTGTTAATGTTTTATGGAAGACAACTGAAGGTGATTATAATATTGGTATTGGTGCTAATGTTTTATGTGATAACACTACTGGTAGTAATAATATTGCAATGGGTTATTGTGCACTGCCAAAGAATGTTATTGGAAGTAGTAATATTGCACTTGGTGTTGGTGCATTATGTAGTAATACTGGTGGGACATATAATGTTGCCATTGGTGGTAATTCACTTAGACAAAATACATCGGGTATAAATAATGTTGCGGTTGGTGGTAGTGTTTTAGTTACCAACACTATTGGTCAGGATAACATAGGAATTGGTTATGGTGCACTTAGTACGAATATAACTGGTAGTGATAACATTGCACTTGGTTGTAGTTCAATGGTTAATTTTACAACGGGTTGCCTGAACATTGCACTTGGTTGTTTTGCAATGAGAGGTACAAGTGCTGCTGGTGGGAAATGTAATATTGGGTTAGGATATCAGTCATTATATAATATCACCACTGGTTGCGATAACATCGCATTGGGTTATAGTAGTCTTTATGGTAATTTGGGTGGTAATTGTAACATTGCATTGGGTAACACTGCATTGCGTTGTAACACAACGGGTACTGATAACATTGGAATTGGTGATGAAGCATTACTTAATAATATAACAGGGTCTCGAAACATTGGAATTGGTAGATTTGTCTTAAATTATAGTAAAACTGGTAGTGACAATATCGCAATGGGAAATGCTGCCATGCTTAATAATATTGATGCTGGTAGAAATGTTGCTATCGGCTATTCTACATTGAGTAATTTAACTGGTGGCACATATACTGTTGCAATTGGTGGTTATGCTGGGTATTCCAATGTTTCTGGTGAAACAAACGTATTCATCGGATGCGCTGCTGGTTATAATGAAACTGGTTCAAATAGACTTCATATTGCAAATTCATCATCATCTTCTTTAATTTATGGGGAGTTTGACACTAAATTGGTTTGTATTGATAATAAACTCAGTACGTGTCAATTCCAAATGACCTGTAATGCTGCCAGTGGTTGTGTTCTGACTTCAGATGCAAGCGGAAATGCTACTTGGGCAACTGGTGGTGGTGGTGGAACTGCTTCTGGTGAAAATGTGACTAAAGAAGTAACACAAGCAACTCATGGTTTTGCTGTCATGGATTTTGTTGGATGGTCTGGGGGAACATATACTAAGGCAATTGCTAATGGCAGTTATGATGGTGAATTTGTGGGTCTGGTAACGGTATCAGCAGATACCGACAACTTCAGTGTAACTCAAAGTGGTTATGTTACTGGTTTAACGTCATTAACAGCAAATGCCACGTATTTCTTAAGTGATGTAACCGCAGGTCTTCTAAATCCAGTTGCACCAACAACAGAAGGTTCAATCTATAAGGCGGTTCTTATCGCTAATTCAACTACAACTGGTTGGGTGTTACCGTATGTCGGTAATATCATTACAAGTGGTGGTACTGGTGGTGGAGCATCTGGAGAAAGAATAAGTAAAATAATAACACAAAATTCTCATGGATTTGCAGTTAATGATGTTGTGGGATTCAGTGGCACAACATATAATAAAGCAATTGCTGACGGCAGTTATGATGGTGAGTTCCTTGGTTTAGTAACAGCCTCTGCTAATACAAATACGTTCGAACTCACCCAAGCGGGTTATGTTGAAGGTCTGAGTTCACTGGTTACAAATACCACATATTTCTTAAGTGATGTAACCGCAGGTCTTCTGACTTCAGTTGAACCAACGACAGTAGGTTCAATTTATAAATCGGTTTTATTTGCAAACAGTGAAACAAGTGGTTGGGTGTTACCGTATGTCGGTAATATTATTACAAGTGGTGGTACAGGTGGTGGCGGTGGAATTGCAATGAGTGGCAGTACTGCCAATGGTCTCACAACATATGTAGATGCCAATACGATTTGTGCACAACCCAATCTGATTTTTGATGGTTCGAAATTACAATTTGGTAAAGGTGCAATTAGGTGTATCACCGTAGCACCTCAAGATGGTGCATTAACAGGAGAAGATGATTTATAT